>Ga0181558_10003380_pt1 | contig 14731 bp, 8 predicted proteins | sample 011ome_22_FD_133754 | JGI IMG/M metagenome (GOLD analysis project Ga0181558, IMG submission 133754) | Coastal salt marsh microbial communities from the Groves Creek Marsh, Skidaway Island, Georgia - 011507BT metaG (megahit assembly) | ecosystem: Environmental > Aquatic > Marine > Intertidal zone...
AGCGGCGGAAGGAGTAGAAGACGAAACAGACAACAGCTTCTTCTTTCGACTGTTCTCAACTTTCGCCAAACCTCTGTTCACGTACGCTTGGAACGCCGAACTCGTCTGTCGCAAGTGTTCGTTCACGTCGACTCGAGAAATTTTCTCCTCGCATTTGGTGAAATCGTACAGTTGTTCGAGACCTTGGACGGTCGTGTCCTTGTCGCCGATTTTTGCGAAAATGCTCGACAGTTCCTCTCGAACCTTCGATTCGATTTCATCTTCTCCGGAAAGGATTTTCAAACTCGCGCGAACCTGTCGCAACAACGAAGGAACTTGATCCGACTCCCTCTCCAACTCTGGTATTTTTACATTCATACCAGTCAAAGCTATCTTGGTGTACTTTTCTGCGGACGGACCGATGAGTTTACACACCTCGTGAACTACCGCGCGAACGATTCTAATGTTCTTGTTCCCGTGCTCGTCGTCGCGTTCGCCTTCGAGGATGAATTCTTCTCCTTTGAAGGAGTAAAATTCATGCACAGCGGAGAAAATCGAGGCGACGTTGATGCCGGATTCAACGAGCTCTTCGAGCTGGAACGCGAGTTTGACGAGACATTTCGCGACTAACGATTCAAACAAAGCTACTTTTGCTTCGGTATTCTCAGTATGTGCATGTTTTTTGCTCAGATGATGCGCAGTTGTCGTCGTGGTCGTCCCCGCGTTAGCGTCGCCCAACACAGAGAAATCCGGGACGCCTTCCCCGGATAACAACTTTATCAGACTGACCATAGAATTCGTCTTGGAGAAGTTTTCCATGGCTTTCTCTGCGAGCGCGTTGAGCGCACTCAAATAATCCGAGGATTCCAGAACACTCGTAGTTGATTCAGTAGATGATATGTTATTCGAGCTATTATCCATGGCCAAAACCAACTGAGAGAGGACGGAGGCGAAGACGTTCCTCGTCGTTTCCTCCGAAGCGCTGTTCGCTAAGATGGGCTCTTTCAAGACTGCGTGCATAGTCATCAACGCGTACTTACATCCACGCAATAACGTTTCGTATTCCTCTCGTTCCTCTTCGATCTTTTTGTTCGTTTTACTCTTTTTATGCTTCTCGCATTTTTTCTTTGCCTTCACTGCATTTTCGAAGAAAATAGGCAGTTCGTCCGATAAAAACATGAGCAGAGGTCCAATCGTTCCAGATATTTCGTGTTTAAACGCGTCCGACATGGCGTGCGCGTTCATCTCGTGACACAACGCTTTCAAACCTTCCACGCACTCGTCATCTTCGTCTGCCGTTGCTCTCGCGAGCGCTCGGTCCCAAATAGAAGGTCTCGCCGGTGGCGTGATTGGCGGTTCGAGGTCCTTACCACTGTCGACGTTGTGTTGCTTCAACTCACACATTTCGAAAAAGTCTCCGCTGGAGCTTCGAGAGACGTTTTCTCTGACTGCTTTATCAAACATGACCTCAAGATTGTCCACGTCCATGTTGTCTTCGTTTACCACAGTCTTCCTCTCGGCGAAATTTTCCATCGGCTTTTGGGCAGACGGAGGCGCCGATACTTTCTCGACGGTGCCCAAATTTTTATAATTCTCTGGAATGTTGAGCGCTGCCGGTTTACTCATCGCGCTCGAAGTAGTAGCAGCATTGCTGGTAGCAGCATTGGGAAACTCCTTGGCAATTCTCGAGTCTATAGCCGAACATAAACCGTGTGGTAGTTTCTCAATGGCTTTAAGCGCGTCTTCGCGAGTCACCGTGCGTTTCTTCTTTATGCTGCTACTCGTGCTATTACTATTACTACTCGTCGCATCGATCGTGCGTTCCATTTTCATGGCAGTTTCGAAAAGGTTCGAAGCTGCTACGCGAACATCGTTCGATTTATCCTTAAATCCAACCGCGGCAAACGCCATTGCAGGTTGTAAGAGAAGCGCGATATCGTCCACCGTTTTGGCCGTGGCAGCATTCTTTTCAATAGCCTCTATCGTTTCGCGGCAAAAGTCCATAGCTTCGCGTTTGCCATCAGCGCACAAAGTGCCCGAGAAAGAAGTATTCGACGAGGAAGAAGTCGCGAGCTCGACGAATTTACTTGCAAACTGTTGTAAAACTTCAGCTTCACCAACGGCAACGCCCCAATCGGAAATCAAAGAAAACGCAGCTTCTCTGACGAATCTCTTGGGGTCGCCTACGTGTTTTGCGCAATCGCTCAATACTAATCGTCCTACTTTCTCGACATTTTCCCCACACTTCAACGCGAATTGTCCAGCAAGCTGTAACGCTTGAGACGCTAAATTGGCGTTGGAGTCCGTGAATCTCGCTCGTAAAGCTGAAAAGAGCGCGTCTAGTCCAAAGACTTCGATGGTGCTCGGCGCCGAGTCGAGAATGGATTTCAACTTGTCGAGCGCCGCGGATCGACGCTTCCAGTTACCATCCGCGGTATCGCGAAGTAAGGCATCCGTAATTTTCGAACTCAAATCGGTACCCTTAACATCGGCATCAGTGTTGTTGTTTTTGGTGTTGTTACTGCTGTTGCTACTATTGCTCGCGCTCTTTTTATCGTTTTGCTCTTGTTTCTTCTTGGGAGCGCCGGCAGCCGGCTTCTGTTCTCCACCGCCGGCTTTCCTCGTCCCCGTCGACGTTGCAGATGCTGTTGCAGGCGTAATTTTGGTGCAAATCTCGTTCATTTTTTTCATTTTTCCATCGTCCACTCCGGCGAGATATTGTGAGGAAAGCGTTTTCATTCCACCTGCTCTCCCGGCGAGCGTGCCGAGAAACTCCTGCGAAGCCTTTCTTGTTTCCGGATCTTTATCCTCTAAAAGTTTTGCTGCGGTCGCAGTTAATTCGCTCGAACTAATCGTCTTCTTTGCCTCTTGTATCGAAAACGACGCGCTCGATCGCGTCAACCATTTCAAAGTTTCCAATTTCGCTTTGCCGACTTTGTGCTGCAATCCGTATTTTACCACATCTTCCGCCGAGTCGCAAAACGCGAAACATCTCAAGGAAATGGCATCCAACGCATTCGCAATCGCACTCGTAACGAACGCGTTCTTATCTTTCAGTTTATCCAACAAGGAACCGAGCAACATTTTTGCATCTTTGCTAAAATTAGCTCGCGCGTTCAAACATAACTTTTCGATCGATTTCGACGCTTCCGCGACGCAGTTCGCGTTGGCGTCTTTCGAGATGACTTTTTTGAGCACTTTTTGTAGTTCCATGAAATCTTCGTTTTGCAAACGAGCGGACGAAGAGCACGCGTCGGTGAGTTGCTTCAACGCGTGCAAACGATGTCGCCAGTTGGAAGATACCACGGCTTCCCAAAACTTTGGAACATCCTCGTCCGTGGATGGTTTGTCCAAAGCTTTGAGCACCGAGAACGGCTCCGCGGAATCGTACGGATCTTCATTCAAGTCGTCTATACTTGCACCTGCTTCTACATCTTCGTTGAGAATATCTTCTTTAGTAACGTCAGAAGCCGACGATGTCGTCGTCATTTTCGCTCTGTTCTCTTTTTGCACCGAAACCAAAAATCTCGTCGCTTTCATTACCGAACTTCCTTTTTCCTTCGCCAACAACGCCTCCACCTCGCCTTTCATAGTTTTCGATAACTTGTCTTTCATCTTCTCCATCACGACTTGATCTCCGACCCATTTCGCGCACTCCACGATAATTTTTTTCCCTTCGTTCCTCACCTTCTCGTCTCGATGTCCGATCGCTTCTTTGGCTCCGTCCAAACACTTCGTCCAGTTCAACGCGCCTCTCTTCCCGCACCCGAACTGCTCGCACGCGAGCGCTAAACACTTACTCGCCGCCAGCGCGACTTTCGGTACCTTATGTCCGCACGCTTTCGATAACACGTCAACCGCCAACTCCGTTTGTTCCATCTCCACGAACAAACAAAACGTCTCCGTGGCAAAAGTCACCGCTTTCGGTCTCCCGAAGAAAGCTTTCGATACGAGCGCCGGCAACACTTTCTGAGCAACGTCTTCTGCGAATTCTTTCACCGCTTCGCTTTTTTTATTATTCTCATAATCGTCGTCCTCGTCACCACCACCATCGTTCACCTCTCGATCGATCGTTCCTCTCAACCTCGCGTTCGTCCTCTCCAAAGCGACGTCCAACGCGTTCGCGTTCGTTTCGCTCACGATTTTGTGCAAAAACTCTTTGAAATACATTCCAACCTTCTTTTTGTTGTCGTTGGAAGACGAAGAAAAATCATCCAACGTTTCGTACGCTCTCGTTCGGACTTTCCAGTGCGCGTGCGACATCTGCTCCGAGAAAGGGAGCTTTAACGCGGATCTCAAGATCTCCTCCTCGCTCGCGTCCTCGTTCATTGTCGCTGTTGTTGTTGTTGCGCAAAAGAGAGAGAGAGAGAAGGCGGGGGGGTGCGTTGTTTTGTTTTGTGCGGAAACCTTGGGGCGCTTCTGTTTTTCGCGTTTTTGAATTTTTTGTGAGACCCTAAACACTTCTTTTTTTTGCTGCGTTTTGGGACGCTCGCATTTTTGAGGAAAAGTTCGTTAGAGATTAGATTACAAAGGAACACGCACGCACACTTACACACTTACACACCTTTCCAACCATGCGGTCGTCGTCGCTCGTTGTTCACCTCGCGTTTCTTCTTCTCTTCGCGCGAGCGGTGGAAGGACGAGCGATGGTCGCGAGAACGACGACGACGACGCGGAGGATAGAAGACGCTTCGTCTTCGCCTCTGTCTTCAAAATCATCGTCGGTCGAAGATTTGGTGGAGACGTTACCCGGGTACGAGAAACGGTTTCATCCGCATTACAGCGGGTATTTAAACGCGAAAAACGGGACGAAGTTGCACTATTGGATGGCCACGAGCACGAAAATAGTTTCGGGTAAAGAAGGGTGGAGAACGGATTGGGAGAGAAAGCCGGTCGTTCTGTGGCTCAACGGAGGTCCCGGTTCTTCTTCTTTACTCGGCATGCTCCAAGAGCAAGGACCTTTGATTATCGACGCTCAGGGAGATTTGATGGAAAACCATTACTCGTGGACGAACGCGGGAGTAAATTTAGTCGCGTTGGAGTCTCCAGCTGGAGTTGGGTGGTCGTATTGCGAAAATCAAGAGGAAATGGGGTGCGCAAATACGGATAAATCCACCGCGAGAGACGCGAAGGAAGCGATGGTGGATTTCTTTTATAATAAGTTTCCCCAATTGAAAGCGAACGAGTTTTTCATCGCCGGAGAGAGCTACGCCGGGGTGTACGTACCTACGCTCGCGATGGAGATTGTAGAGCATAACGAAAAGTTTCCAGAAAAGAAGATTAATTTAGTCGGGATTAACACGGCGGATCCGTGTACGTCGAACAAAGAGCAACGAGATTCCATGGACATGCTCTGGTACGGTCATAAATACGGATTCGTGCCTGATAAAGATTTCAAGTTGTTGTGGAACGAGTGCGAACTGAGATATCCGATGACTCGTATGACGAGCGGGAGGTGGGGGAAGAAGTTTGCAAAGTTGGAAGCTGAAGTGTCTAAAAAGAGCGGCAATTTAAAGAAGAAGTGCAAAGTGGCGCACGCAAAGTTCCTCTTCTCCACGAGTAAGGCGTTTTCGCAAGATTGGCGGCTGGCGTACATAAACGACCTCTCTTTGTTTGGACCATCCGCAGTGGTCGAGGGCGCTCCCGAAGGTTCTTTAGATTACTACACGAATAAATGGATGAACAGAGCAGACGTGAAGAAGGCATTGCACGTGGATGAAACGAGGTCGGGCAAAAAATATAGCTGGCCGGGCCCGAATGATAAGTGGAGCTATGAATCCGATTACGACGCGTGTAACGATAACGCAGGTCCAAACGTACCATCGATGAAAGATTTCTATAAAAAACTCGCGAAAAAATTGAATAGAATATTAGTATTGAATGGAGATACGGATCCTTGCGTTTCGTACGAAGGAACGAGGAAAGCGATTGAGAATGTAGGTATTCCTCTGGTTCGAGGCGGAAGTCAACGGCCTTATTTTTTTGACGCGACTGCAACAGATATCAGTGTTCTTGCGCAAAAGCCGCTCTTGTTTGGACCTTCACTCGCAGCACAACCTGCTGGACCGCAAATGGGTGGACACGTGACAAATTACGAGGATAATTTGACGTTCGCGACCGTTCATGGAAGTGGTCACATGATCCCACAGTTCCGGCCGAGAGTATCTCTCCACGTGTTTAAAAAGTTCATCGCAGGGGAGCCTTTATCGCCGCTGTTGCCAAGCGACGAAGAGTTAGAGAAATTCGACGATGACGGCGATGATGGTGAGAACAACGGTGCGCTGATCGATAAGTGGACGACGGAAGCGGAGAGTTACGTTTGATTTAAATGTTGTACAGAAAAAAATAAAATAAATTACATGTCTAGTATGTGTTTTGTCGCGTCGCTGGCGGTTCGATGCATCGATTCCGCATCAGCAGTAGCCGTAGGTGCGGCAGGGAGCTGCTCTTTTTCACCACTGCCATATCCGCAAAGTTTTGTTTTCTTTTCGTGGATGAGGTGAGCAATCTCCTTCGTCTTCTCGCAGCACTCCAGAAAACTCGGTCGTTCTGATGATTTTTCCGAAAAGCATCGCTTGAGTAGCTCTTTCATTTCCGGACAAATCTCGCTGTTCTCTAAATCTAAACGTTTCCCTTGAAATCCAACCGCACCGACGACTTGCATCGCGTTCAACTCTGCCCACGGTTCTTTCATCGTTGCAATTTCCCACAAAATGACCCCGTACGAGTACACGTCGCACTTTTCGTCGGACTCTTCGTTTCTCAAAACTTCCGGCGCCATCCACTCTGGCGTACCTGCGTTTGACTTTGACGATAAAAATGTGTTTTTCTTCATTCGCGACATTCCGAAATCACAAACTTTGACAGTCCAATCTTTGTCAACCAGCAAATTCGGCGACTTCAAATCACGATGGACGATAATCGGAATGCAGGTGTGTAAATAATGCATCCCTTTAGCAACGTCTATGCACAAACGAATTCTTCGCCGATCTTCCGCCAAGGAAGCCTTGACGGCTTCAGGTTGTGGGCGATGCAGCAACTTGAAAAGAGAACCGCGATGAATGAACTCAGTCACGATAGATAAACTCCCTGCCGCCGTAACAACTCCCATCAATAGGAGAACGTTTGGGTGTCGTAATCGTCGCATGATATCCACCTCTAAAGCAAACTCTTCTAAAATCGTATCGTTTAACTCTTGATCGAGAATGCGTTTGACGGCGACTTCCGTGGTACCTCGCCACAAACCTCTGTGGACTTCTCCAAAAGATCCTATACCAACGCGCTCACCGAGGAGGATCTCGTTCGGGAGAATGGTAAGGTCCACAGCTTGAAGCAATCGATCCGCACTGCTCGATTTATTACTTTTCTCGGACGGAGAAAGCGATCGCGGTAATGCCGTGCCGATGTTTATTCCTGAAATCAACTTCCCATCGGAATCGCTCAAAGTGCTCCCATTTCTAGAATGACGTCCTCCTTTTTGTTGCTGTTGTTGCTGTTGCGATTGGGCAAGCTTTTCAGGTGTGAGCTGTTCGAAACCGCTAATTTGAAGCGATTGCTCAAATCCGGGTATCACTCCGAACTCGTCCTCGTTCGCATTTTGTTTCCTTTGTCGTCGCTGCGATAATTCCCGCAATATTTCGCGCATGTTCTCGTTGTCGTTTGGAGAATACGTCTCACCAGGGTTCTCCATCAGATCCACGAGAAACTCCCTCCCCGAACACAAAACGACGATACCGCTGACTTCGTCGTCATTTCCACCCATCAAGTATTTTCCGTGCAAAAGTCTCGAAGGAATTTCAATCGCATCCGCGACAATCTTGAAAAGCAGCGCGCGATGTCTAACTAACCCGAGCTCTAGGCTTCCAATTGGAAACGCAATTGATTTATACTTTTTCCGCAAGCGAAATCTCTCGCTGACCCATAATTCTCTCAACTCAGAGTCACTCTTAGCCGGTCCTCCCAATTTACTACACACCGCACTCGCCAAAATCGAAGCGGTCGCGCACCTGTCTGGAGGGTTCTGCGCTTCGATTTGATCCACTACATCGTTTATGAACGAGGCTAAATTCCTATCGCTAGCTTGCTCGACGTAAATACTTTCTCTCTCATCAGTGACGTCTGGTACTATCTTCAACACCTTTTTCAACTCTGGCAGCATTCTCCGCGAACCTTGACCGATGTCGTCCTCAAAACACTCCGGCCAATCGTAACTGGTGCTCGGCGCGTAAAATCCATCGGCGTAAGCGCGCTCGTTAAAATCTAAGTTTGACTCGTTCCAGTACTTCTTCGCAGCGGCGAGACCGCTATATTTATCTCGCAGAGAATCTCTCTTCGCGTACAAGACGTCGATATCTTCCTCCTCTGAAGTCACTCGTTCTCTTCTAGCGTTACTCATTCGATCGTCCATGTCGGTTTCCTCTCCTGAGAAACTATGGTTGTTGTTGTTGCTCTTGTTAACATTTTTGTATCGCGACTGCGGCGTGGTCGAGGCTTCGTCCTCCGCGTTTTGTGCGTTATTCTTAATCGAAAGCGACTCGCTGATCGCCCTGGCTAAATCAGCCTCGAAGTCAGGGTCGTACTCCTCGCCTGGAATCGTAAAGTCGTGCAAGATTTGTTGTCCCAAATTCATTTGCGCTCGTTGTTGCCGTCGTTGATTCAACGCCTCCTCGTCGTCCTCGTCCGGGACGCTGTTGTATCTTTCGTTGGTGTTCGCGGGCGCGCTGTCACCACTCCCTCCTCCACCACCATCACCACCACCACCACCACCGGGTGATTTCTTCGGACGAGGAAACCACGACGACATGACACGGGGGGCGTTTATTCTCGCGTTCAATCCGTGCGACGTGGCGAATATTTATATTCCGGAGAGTCTGGCTTATTTTTTTTACTGCGGGAAAAAAAACGCCTACTTTTAAGAGGAGAGAAATGTTACTACGCGAGGTAAAAACTCTTTTCAATTTTTTCTACTTCTTGGTATCACAATCGCGCGTTTCTCTCCTCCTCCTCCTCTCTCACTCATTCTTTCTCTCTCTCTCTCTCTCTGTGTGTGTGTGTGTGTGTTTCTGTGTTTCTCTTCTCTCTCAATTCAAAACGATGACTTCGTTCTCCACGTCCGTCGTCGTCCTCTCTCTCTTCTTCCTTCTTTCCTGTTCGTCCTCTTCTTCGTCGGTACGTCGTTTGTATTCAAGGAGGGCGTCGATTGCACCGTCGACGTTGCCGCGCGTTTTCACGAGCGCATCTTTGAGGTCATCCGAGCTGAACCGCGCGTTCAGTTGCATATTCATCGCGAGAAGTTTCTGTCGCATGACCGCAACTTTTCGATCGACGGTGCGCTCGTCGTAAAAAAAATCTTCTTCTTCTTCTTCTCCTTCGTGCTCGTCCTCTTCCTCGTCGCGGCGAGCGAATCGTCCTCCTTCTCCTTCGCGTGCCGATTTTGCTCTGGCTCTCGCGTACGTGCCGGGCGTCCATCCTCTTTTTTTCACGGTCGCCCGTTTCGTTTTTGGCTTCTCCACGATTTTCCCATCCTTCTTTACGAAAGGATTTTCGATAAGCTTCTTCTGCCCTTTTTCCTTCTTCGTCTTCTCCTCATTCTCTTTCAAAACTTCGTCCAGCGTCCCCAGTCGCTCACGCTTATGAGGCGTATCGTATTCCGGGTGTTCTTTGAGGAACTTCTTATCGCTCGTGATGTTTTCTCCTTTGACGAGGAGAATCTCGTCGTCCAAACCAGCGTTCACGAAAACTTTAATGCGGTGTTTGTTCCTCTCCCGGTCGTAGTTAAGCCAAATAGCTTTACGACCGTTGTACGCCTCGCCGCCCTTCATGCCTACGATGATAACTTCTTCTCCTGCTTTGCGCGTCATCGCGGTGGTGGTTTATTTACCTTTCGCGTGCCCGGGTTTATGAAAGTGAGGAAAAGTTAATTGAAAAGACATGCGACACATTCACGTGGTGTTCGAAATAAAAAATATCGAGCGCGCACGAACGCGCGCCATGGCACCGCCGCGCAGTTCAACAAAAACAAGCCTCGGAAGAGGAAAACGATCAAAAAATAGTCTCGTTTGTATCGTCGGTTTAAAAAATCGTCCGGATCTGAACGGGAGAACTGGAACGGTGATTGATTACGACAAAAGTACAGACAGATACACGGTGAAAGTTAATGGCAAAAACGAAGAAGAATCTGCGCTGATTAAGAGCGGCAATTTAACGAACATTGACTCTAAGAAAGCCATTCAAGCGAAGAAGATAGGGCAGTTCAACGCGTTGGAGAAGGCGTTCGCGAAGAAGAAGACGGGGCAGCAGACGGAAGAAATGGGACCGGCGACAAAAACGAAGAGGAATATTTTTGCCCCCGTGGTGAAAGAGGAGCACAAAATGAACAGAACTGAAGACGACATCAATGACGACATCAATGACGACGACGAAGTAGACAAATACGAGCAACAAAAAGCTGCAAGACAGCGACGGCGGAACATGACCGCACCCCCCCCAGACGGTACTGCCGTCCCGGGCCCGAGTGCGTCGTTTTATCTCTTTCAGTTTCAAAAAAGAGAGGAAGAGTTTGAGAGACAAATCGAGGAGGAGAAAGATCGACAGGCGAAAATAAGGGAACAGAAGAAAGGAGGTGCTTAGTTTTGGTGCGATGAGCGTCGATTTTTGCGCATTCAGTCAATATCGATGGTTTCTAATACAACAACATTTTTCCTCTCTCGCTCATCTATGATCTCTCTCTCTCTCTCTCTCTCTCTTCGTTACTCGTACAAATTCAATTGATTTTACTTGCGGCGTTACTTCTATCGTTACTACTACTACTAATACCGTTATCTTCTCCATCCGAATCAAAGGAATCGTTTTGTTCGGTCGGGTACGATTTGAGCGATGCAGTTTTCGCCAGCGAGTGCGCCACGAAAGGTTCCTCTCCCACCGAAAAGCTTTCAATCTTAATATTCTTCTTCGCACGGCCGTCGTCGTTATCGTCGTTGATATTGTCATCATCGTCGTCTAAAGTAAACTCGCGCATGGACAAATCGCCTCTCCCTTTACCATCATCAATCGTCGCGTCTGCGATGTCTTCGTCGAATGGAATCATATTCTCCACGGCTCGAGCGCCTCCTTTTGCGTAATACGTAATCACCCCTATGAACATTCCTGGAATACCAATTTGCAAACACGAGCCTTGACATGTCAAAACGACGCTCAAACACGCCAACGTCGGCGGTATGGCGACGCCAAACAATCCTAAATTCCCAAACGGAATGCTAAATGGTCTCTCCGCCTGAGGCATTTTCCATCGTAAAGACACCAACGCGCCGAATTTCAAAATAGTCGACGAACAATAAAACAACATATCTGCTTCAGCTAACATGGCAAAATTGAACCCGGTGAACACCAAAGACAACGCACTCGTTGCGTATATGGCATAGTGCGGCGTCCCGTACACCGGGTGTCTATCGTTGAATATTTTTGGGAACAACCCGGTGATAGACATGCCAGCTAACTGTCTCGACGTCGTGCACAACAACGTGCACAACATTCCAGTCGCACTGATGGCCCCAGTAAACCCTAACCAATCCCCTAACGTCGACCCACCGACGGCATCGGCCACATCTACGAACGTTCCGTCCGTCCACTCCTCGGTCGTTGGCACATACGCCAACCCGACGAATGTTGGGATCAAATACGTCCCAACAACCATAAATACGGCTAAAATCAACGCTCTAGGGTACGTGTACCCAGGATTCGGGATATCTTCAGCGCACGTCCCGGCGCAATCGAATCCGCTCGTGTTCCAAAACATAACCGCGAAAAATTTCGACCACTCGATTGGTTTCCTTCTTTTCGATAAAATCGTCCCTCTCGCGATGGCCGCGACAGTCCTCCGGCTCCCCAACACAATCGTAACCAAAAACGGCGCCAACACAAAGATTGCGAACCCCATCGCAAACTTTCCGACAATATCAGTCCCCTTAATGTTGACTCTCGTCACAAATACTAACAAAATCACCTTGATTGCCATCGAATATTGCCATCGCAATCCTTCGTCCGTTTCCGGATACAAAATTTCCTCTAAATAGTCCACGAACATAACCGGGTACAAAGCGTTATCCAACGCGCTCGTATAAAACGTCCACAGAGAATTCTGTAAGCTCCAAAACGTCCCAAACGCTTTGTGCACCCAAATGATGTGCCCTCCGGTTTCCGGAAACATCGACGACAGTTCGCTCGTCATCAGCGCTAAAGGTATCGACCAAATAAAAGGCACGACGAGTAAACCAATCACCACCATCTTCGCCCCGGCGGCGCCGACGGCGTCCTCAAACCCATACGGACCACCGGCGACGGAAAAAAACGTAATGCACGCGAGTTCAAGCACAACCCACACCGGTGGAATCGCTCGCGCGTTCTTCTTCGATTGCGCCGCACGCGGGGATATGGCGCCCAGTTGCGGTGGCTGCGTGAAATGTCTGTTGGAAGTGTGTATCGTCATGTTTCTCCTCCTCCTCCCTTTTTGGTCGTAGCGAGCGCGCGCGTCGTCGTCTCGGAGGAAAGAAGAGGAAAACACAGAGAGAGAGAGAGAGAAGTTGGTTCTGGAAAAAAGGAGCGGAGGTCTCTTCTTCTTCTTCTTCTTCTGCTCTCCAGAGAGAGAGAGAGACACGAAGGAGTGAGGATTTCTTCTGTGCTCCTTTTCCCGAAAACGAGAGCGTTTGTGGCTATTCATTCCTCTTCGGAACTTAAGCAGGGAAAGAACGCATTCGCGATGACGTCTCGCGGCGTTATCGGTCGGTGAGAATACGAAACAAACAAAAGCAAAGAGAGAAAAAAAGAGACGAGAGCTCATTTCTATGGTAGGGACCGGGGATGCACTCTCCCTCGCCGCGGAGGCGAGAGGAAGAGGAAGATGTTCTGACGACGCAAAGCGCGTTTTCCGTGGGGAAGACCTGTCTCTTCTGCTTCTTTACACATTACTTTCTCTCTCTGCTACGGCTAAATTTTTTGTTGTACACTCAAAGCTAAAGAGAACGCTCCTCGCAAACGCTCTGCTCATGCGCACTCTCTCTCCGTCGCTTTCTTCTTCTTTTAGAATCTGTGGTGGAGTTTCTCTTGCTCTTTGTAGTTCACCGCGTACCTGTGTGTTTTAAACGTTTGATGTTTAGATTTCGAGTCAGTTTTTGCTTCTCTTTCTCTCTCTCGAGTGATGGGAGAAAATGAAAGAGAAGAGAGATCGCGCGCGCGTTTCTCGTTCTCCCAACGTCCGAGTCCAGTCGCCGGCACGCCCTCGCCCTGAAGAAGAAGAAGAAGAAGAAGAAGAAGAAGAAGACCAAAACTCGTCCCCGTTTTAAAAACACTTTAAAAACGAGAGAAAAGAAAATGAATCACACGCACATGACGGTACCGACGACCGGCGCGATCCCGAACACGGTCACGTCGAACCACCCGCCTCCAACTTTCTTCGCGATGGCGCTGAACGCGTCCCGGCCTAAAGATCCCATGATTTCTACTTTGTTCGAGGAGATGCCGTAGACGACTTCTTTTAATCGAACCGGTGCGCGTCCCATGATGATGGTTTTGTACGTTTCGTTTGTGTCTTTGCGTGTGTTGCGTGCGCGCGCGTGATCTGCGGAGAAGAGAGGAGAAAGAGGATTTGAACGTGTCCTAAACCCTAATAGTAAAACCCTAAACAATCAGCATTCCCGCCAAAAAAAACCGCACTTACGTCATATAACGAGAAGAGGAACGAGAGGATCACTACTTCCCGCGCGCGCGCGAGTTTACCCCAAAGCGAACGCATCTTCTACCAAAAAGATACATAAATATAAAGAAAAAGGATCGGACTTTTATTTATCCCGTCGTGATCGATCGATCGATCGAACGAAAGAGAGCGCGTTATAAAGTTGTTTTTTAAAGAGAATTTGAATTGAATTGGAAGAGAGAGAAATACCCAAAATGTCGTTTTTAGCGAAAGATATCCAGCGGAAGTTAACCTTTGACTCGTCCTCCTCCTCGTCGTCTTCTTCGACGAAAGGAGGAGAAGAACAAAGAGAAGAGATGAAGTCTGCGAATAAAGACATCGCGGTCGAGAAGAACGAGAACGGCGCTGTCGTTAAAAAACGAGAAAAGGATGATTCCAAGGGATCGCCACCGACGTTGTTGAATTCAGGGAAGCATTTTTTGAGTTTAGAGACGACGTTGGCGGACGAGGACGAAGAGGACGAAAACGCGATTGGTTCTCGATCGGACGATTCGACGTCGACGAGCAGTAAAGGGAGCGCGGACGTTTTGTTTGAGAGAGAGGTGAAGGATGTCGAAGCGTCGCCGATTACCCGACGACGAGGGCAGCAGCAGCAGCGTCAGAAGAGCGAGTGGTCGAGCGAAGAAGACGAGGAGGAGGAAGACTTGCCGTCCACGCCGAAAGGAGGGCGCAAACCGATCCATTTGGACGACGAAGAACAGGCGGATTTGTTTTGCTTTTCGTCGCCGTACGCGAAAAGAGTGCAGGAAGGGAGAGAAAGGCAAAGAGCGATGATGAACGCGGCTTTAGACGCCGAGGAACCGTTGTTGATGCCAAACGAGGACCGGTTTACGCTGTTCCCAATGAAATACCCGAGAATTTGGGAGTATTACAAGAAAGCGGAGGCGAGCTTTTGGACCGCGGAGGAGATTGATTTGACGTACGATTACAGAGATTGGATCACGTTGAACGAGAACGAGCAACATTTTATCACGCACGTTTTAGCGTTTTTCGCCGCCTCGGACG
>Ga0181558_10003397_pt1 | contig 14703 bp, 12 predicted proteins | sample 011ome_22_FD_133754 | JGI IMG/M metagenome (GOLD analysis project Ga0181558, IMG submission 133754) | Coastal salt marsh microbial communities from the Groves Creek Marsh, Skidaway Island, Georgia - 011507BT metaG (megahit assembly) | ecosystem: Environmental > Aquatic > Marine > Intertidal...
CCCAAAGACGGAACCACCACCGTTGCGCCGCGTTTTTCACGCAAAATCATCGACGAAATGCGGTCGGCAGAACAGCGGTGCCACCGCGGCGTCCTCATCATCGTCGTCGTCGTCGTCGTCTTCCGCGGCGAGGTTGGGGATAGCGCGCGATAAAAATTCAAGCTTTTTAGCGGCAGAAAAAGCGTCGAGACACCCGTCGTCGTCGTTGCTTTTTGTGGCGGCACGCGATGACACCGAAGAGGACTTTACGACGACGACGACCACTGGCGCGGGGAGAAACAGGAAAACGCGTCGTCATCGGTGCAGAGCGTCTTCTTCTTCCTCTTCTTCTTCCTCCTCCCCGGATCGAGGGTCTTCCTCCTCCTCCTCCTCCTCTGGGAAGAAGAAGAGTGCCTCTTCTGATAAATCGAGCAGCCGAAGGCCAAAACGAACCGAGGAGGGTAACGCGACGAGGCGAGCGCTGAGCAGAGGAAAAAATGTAAAGAGGAAAAGATTACCGGAACCCTTACGATTTATGTCTGGAATTTGGGACCGGTCGTTCGATGAAGAAAACGATGAAGAGAACGAGGAGGAAGAGGAAAACAGAGAGAAAGAGAAGGTGGCATCGAAGAGGAAACAGTTCGGGTACTTTGGCGCGTTGATATTGCAAATATCCTTGGGCGCGTTTTATTGTTGGTCGTTGTTCTTGGTGCCTTTAGAGTTGTCGTTGAACGTTGGGAGAGCGCAACTGTCGGCGATATTTTCGCTGGCGACGTTGTTTTTTACTTTATCTCTGTCGTTCATAGTGCCCGCGTTGATTTCGAGGATTCGGCCGAGAACGATGTGTATTTTAGCGACGATATTGGCGACGACGGGCGTGTTTATGGCTTCGTTTTGTTCGACTGCGATGTCGATTTTTCCTTTATACATTGGGTTTGCCGGTCTGTTTGGTATCGCGTGTGGTCTAGGATACGGATTATCGCAGCAAATGTCATCGTTTGCACCGTTTGGACAAGGGTTAGGGACCGGATTAGTCACATCGGCGAGAGCGTTTGGTGCCTTCGTGTACGCGCCGATGATTGAAAAGAAGTTGGATTTTTACGGTCCAGACGTTGCGTTGAGAAACTTGTCGTACGCGATTGCCGCGTTTGGAACCGTAGCGTCGCTGTGTTTTCACAAAGCGTCCATTGAAATTCCTCTAGGCTTACGTCGAAGAAATAAGTTGGCGGTGACGGATTTAGAAACCCTGAGAAGATTGACCGATTTGCGTCCGCACACAATCAAGATGTGGTTCGTAAACGCCTTGGGATGCTTTGCAGGAATCTCGGTAATTTCGCAAGCTGCCGTGTTGCTGCTGTCCAGAGGGGACGCGACCATTTCCGCGAACGTTGCCGCTGGAGTCATGTACGTCTCTATAGCGACAACCGCCGGAAGAATTTTCGGTGGGTGGCTTTGCGATCGCTTCAGAGCAAAATCGGTTTTAATACTCGCCCCGTTGATTGGCGCCGCAGCCATGTTTTGGGCGAGCAGCACTGGTAACGCAATCGGCTCTATCGTCATGCCGCTCTCGGCGATCCGATTCGCGTTACTCGCGACTGGATTATCCTACGGTATTTTGCAAACCGCGGTACCGTGCGAAGTCCGACGGGTCGCCGGCGACGGCGACTTTGCCCGAGCTTACGGTCGTATCTTCACCGGTTTTTGCGTCGCCGGTTTCTTCGGCCCGTACGTCAGTGGGATCTTATTCGATGCGTTTGGCACCTACCGCGTTGCCTTCCAAGTTTCCGGATTAGCCAGTCTTCTCTCCTCTGTAGCCGCAACAACACTCAAGGGCGAAGCCGCAGTCCTCAGAGAGAAGAGAGCGATGGAATTGAGAGCGGTCGAAGCCGCCGCGAGAAACGATACCAGGTACATCGATTGCACGAGAACGAAAGAGAACGAGTGGGGATCAATCGATACGTAATATATTAATATGGCTGTTTCATACTAGTAAACAGCGCGCAAAGAAGAAGAGAATGTAATAGTGTATTTGTATTCGGATAATAATAATGATAATAATAATGATAATACTAATTTTCATAACAGCTCCATCATCATCGCTGAAAGAGCGCGAGACCCCCCCCCCCCGCGCTTTCATCACGTTTTTCGAGCACCTCAAAGGCACCTCTTTTTTAAAAAAATTCGCCACTTTGAAGAGCTCTCGTCCGTCGCGTCGAAAGTAAAAGAAGAAGAAGAAACGGAGGAAGAAAACACGAACGCGCGATGGAGGACGACCCGTTCGACTTTAAGCTCGGCGTGGACGCGCTGAAAGCGAAAACGGAGTCTAAACTGACGACGTTGGAAAACTTGCAAAATAAAATTGGAAACGACGTCCACGCGCTCTCCGGGTTGGCGGTAAAAGACAGCGCTCCGATTGGAACGACGAACGGAGTCGAAGCAAAGAGCACGTCGTCGTCGACGTCGTCTAAATTGTCCACAGAAGACGAGCAAAAGAAGGATAACGGTGCGGATGTAAACGCAACGATCGATTCTTTCAGCACGGAAACGAAAGTCATCTTGACGACTCTAGGAAAAATCCTCGAACGCTTAGAGGCGTTAGAGTTAGTTGCCTTGAGAAACGCGAAGGAAGTCGCGCGGGTGGAACACGCTCTGCACGGATTTATCGTCGGACAAACGAGGAAAGAAAACGGGAAAGAACCGATAACGAGCGCGAATTTGTTCACAGCCGCGGATTCCGAAGGCGAAGAAGAAGAGAAGGGCGAGAAGGAGGAAGAGGAGAACAAAGAAAATATCGCTCGTCTTCATCGGGAGGAGGAATGGGGGAGCGCTCGAAGCGGACCGCCGCCTCCTGGTGGCGCGCATCATCCTCCGCATTACCCTCCGCATAATCCTACTCCCCACCGCCACGCCGCTCCTCCTCCTCCTCCTCACCAACACCGTGATCCATACGGTCCGCCGTCGTTCGCGAGAGGAGGGAGAGGAGGTCCTCCGCATCCTCCTCCACCTCCGCACGAAAGAAGTGGGTCTCCATCGGGAGAGTCGGCCGCGTATTATCCGGGCATCGACCATCCTCATCCTCATCCTCATCCTCATCGGTCGCCTCCGCCGCCACATCACGGAAATCCTTCAGCACCACCTCCGCAACACCACGGCCATCCTCCTCCGCCTTCTCACGCGCAGCACGATCCATATTACCAAGCGGTCCCGTATCCATCTCCTCCACCTCCGTCACCGCCTCAAGTCCAAAACGAAGATATCCCTTTGGACGTCATAGTCGGTGAATTTGCGTCCATGGGGTTCACCCGCGACGAAGTCATGACGGTGCTTGGAAAAATGGAAGCTAGGAACGAGCAAAAGGAAATGAATTCGATTTTGGATAAGCTTATGGCCGGGGAAGGTAGACTGTAAAAACATAACGAAAGAAAAAAATTGAACTATTTCTTGTGCTAATATCCTAACTTTTCTGCGTTCGAACCAAGCTCCTTCTTAACCGCTTCAAAATCTCCAATCTCGTGTTGACGCGTGACCGCGTAACACTTGTGCGTCGTAAACATCCACTCGGCGAATTTATCAGGCGTATCGTACATCTTCGCGTTTGCTCTCAACTGTTTCTCCGATTCGATTTCTCTCTCCTCTCTGGCTAGTAAAGTTTCCTCGGACAATCCCAAATCTCTCGTCGAAACGAACCGGATTTGCGTGTCCTCGTGATTGCTACTTTCTAAAGGCATCCCCCACACCCACTCAAACGCCGCTTTCACTCGTCGCATGTGAAACTTTGACGTCACCACCTCTACGTTTTTCCATCCTCTCGGAATAGCGTGCACGTATCTCGTAAAATACGCGTTGCCGATGGTATCCATGCTCGACGTATCCTTCAAAATCTTCCCGGGATGAACTTTGTGCTCATCGATCAAATATTCCGCCATCATCGTTGATTCGTGATAAATAAACCCTCCTTTTTGTAACGGAGGTGGTTTATGCGGCGTCGCCGATCCCGCTATGCATATGTACGGTTTCCCATCCGCTCTTTTATGCGACTCGGCGCAATAGTCCAAGCGTTCGAGCACCCACTCGGGAAGCCACGAGTTATCGGGAGTAAACCCGCCGGCTACGACTACGATGGCATCTAACGGTCTCGTGGAGCTACTGCTGAGGTTATCGCTCTCCCGGCGCATCCATCCTTCCTCCGTCCCGAGAGAAGAAGAAGAAGAAGAGGAAGAAGAAGAAGAAGAAGAAGAAGAACGCGTCGTACAAAAAGATGTCAATCGCTTTCGATGCCGACGTTCCCGGTAGTAAAAAACTCCTCGCGACGACGACGACGAAAACGACGACGACATCGGCGGTCCGCTCCGTCCCAAAAATTGCACCACCACCGCGCTTCCACTCTTCGAGACGACCGTTCGCGTCATCGTTATCGTTCTCGTTGCCATCTGTCAGCAGCAGCCTTTTAAATTCAACTTTTAAATATATCACGTATTAGATAAAATGTCCGCCTCTCTAACAAACTCTCTACTGGCGTTTTGTGTGCAAACAGATCGCACAATTAAATTCTCTCCAAAAAAAGTACACCAGTACACACAAACCACAATCCAATCCACGCCATATTGTTTACACACATTGCGCACACGCAAAAGCGCGCTTCGTTATTTTTTTTTGTACGTATACATAAAAAAGCATGTTCGCGAGACTGCTTCTGCGGTCTAGAAACACGTCTTCGTCGCTCGCCGCCGCTCGATTCGTCGCGGGTAACGGTGCGAGGAGCGCGTCTCCTTCTTCTTCGTCTTTGCTCGGGACGAATTATTATTACTGCGGGGGCACGCCGAGAAGGTGTGGTTCGCTCGCTACTTTTTCTTCTTCTTCTTCTTCTTCTTCTTCTTCTTCTTTCGCGACGAGAGAGAGGGAAAATGAAAAAAGAACGGAGCGTCGTGGCGTTGGTGTTGTTGTCGCGGGTGGAAGATTTCCAGCGAGGAGAGCGTTCAGTGCGGACGCCGGTTCGTCTTCCGATGCGGGGGATGGAGGCGGCGTAACGACCACCTCTACTTCCGAGAGTGAACGATTGTCGGCGATTTTGAGGGCGGAAATTAAACACGAGGCAGAATCGTACGAAGCTTCGGAGACGGCAACGGGCGGACCACCGGACGGGTGGACTTTGAGTGAGAAAGAAGGGGATTGCGACGTGTACTTGTCCAAAGAGTTTGGCGAAGACGAAGAGATTTTGGTGCACTTTTCCGCTTCGGACGATCCGATGGAAACGGAGTACGGCCGGGACGATAACGGCGTGGACGATGTCATCGACGAAGGTTTAGGTGAAGAGGATATTGAAGAGGAGTTTTCGGTGACTGTCATGAAAAATGGGAAACAGTTGGAATTTTTTTGCGTGACAGACGGCGAGCTGATTGAGATTCAACACGTGCAATACGAAGGTTTCGAGTGGAACGAAGGAAGAGGAGGAGAAGGATCTGCTGAAGATAGCACAGAAGGCGAAGAAGATGTTTTATTCGACGAAGAGTTTGACGACAACAACTATCCTGGGCCGCATTTTGAGGACCTCGATAAAGGCGTCCAGGATGCTTTTTTATCGTATTTAGAAGAAAGAGGAATAAATGCAGAGTTGGCGGATTACATCATCGAGAAGAGAATAGATAAAGAACAGAGAGAGTATACGAGTTGGCTGCAAAAAGTCGCCGACTTTCTCAAATGAGAATACATATAGTACCATGTGATGTAACATATATATCGTTTTCTACAGGCGAAACGGCATTTGCTAAAAATTTAATCTATGTTTATATGTTTACAACTTCTCACGAACCATCGCCGTGCCGAATAACTCCCACGTGCGCTTTTCGTTTCGAGTTCTTTTGCGTGCCGGTAAGTATTGTCGGACGCATATTTGGATCCAGTTGTCCGTGCCGTTACTCCCGTTCAAAAGCGTATGCTTTCTAGTTCTCAACTGGTGCAAAGTTGCCCTGTTTGCGCTCAAATCGCACGGCGGTAACCCTCTGAAGAAGTACTTTCCTTCCTCTGGCGATACCGTCACACGCAAAATGCCAGTTGCATCTTCCACTAACATTTTAAAAACGTATTCCCACTCGTTCGTGACTGGGTTTTTCACGCACCACTCCTTCTCGTCTTCCGGCCAAAAACTTTGCACTCTAACGTATAATCTGTGTCTATTCGGTGCCTCTTTTAAAAGCGCAGATCGAATCGTATCCCATTTCACTTGCGGATGCTTAATCATAGTGATGTTTGGAGAATCCACGCCAACGTTTGGCGCCCAATTCGCCACGATGTTGGCCTTTTGGCGAAACTGAACTTGATCCAGCCAAGTCGGATGGCCTCTCGCTTCAACCATCCACTTTGAGTTTGCAAAGAAAGCGCCGTTTAATTGTGCCCCGTGAACACCCGCGGTAAGATTTCTTAATTTCACCCACTGTCCTTTCTTTGGCATCTCGTCACTGAAATCAAAGCCTCGAATGTACACTGGAAACGCCGAACCGTAGGATACGGCATCTCCCATTTCTTCGAGCATTCGCCTAGTCGACGGTGGAAAATCTTGGCCTCGTTCGATGACATCTTGCGTTGGATTGACGTCTTGATCTATCGGGAGCCAATACATGGGCCCAGGTATCTCAGCTTCGTCCACGAGTTGTGGGAAATCTGGCGTCGATAAACTCATCGGCGCAGCATCCGAACCGTCCCAAACAAAAATCACTTCCGGATACCCGTCCCTGTACCCGACGTCTAGTATCTTCACGTGCAAATCGTAATTTCTCTCGCGCTGAATATCTTGAATCCTTCTGTCGTACTTTCCTAAATACGCTATCTTTGGCATTCCCAAACATTCCGGCGTGTTCTTCCAAGCGATCAAATTTTCAATCCTTTGTTGATCCTCGTCTGTAAACGTTATATCGTTGGACGATTTCTGCTTCGCACTATCCGCATCTACAATCTGCGCCGGTTCGCCACTGAACAGAACGAAATGCGTCTTCGAATACGCGTTCCCTCGCGTAAACTGACCTATTTTTGCGACGAACTGTATCGTCCCTTCTTCTCTTCCTCCGCCGTATTGGTTATTCCTACTATTCGGTCGGTAAAACGAAACTTCCAACCGATGAAATCGAATCACGTCTCCAACCTGCGCTAATATCGGTAAATCTTCCTTATTGTTCGCGAAGCACGCGATTTCAATAAACGGTGGATTCACTCGTTTCATCCCTTTCCTAGGCTTCTCGTCCACGTAATCTGAGTTTAACGATTCGTCAAACAGTTTGAGTTTCAAATACGTATCACCACTTCGCGTAATCTGAGGCTGATATTTCTCCGCTACGATGCCATAAATATGCGCTCGTTGGGTTTTCACGTTCATCCTCTCCTCGAGTTGGTACAACTCCGCCAAGGAGAGGTACTCGTACTTCCCTCCCGTTGCTCGTTTCGACGCCATCGAATTTGAATTTGTTTGTTTGTTTTCACTATTGTTCGCCGCGCTTCTTTCCGTCCCGAGAGAGAGAGAAAAGAGAGAGAGACAAACGAATAATAATATTCCCACACGCGGAGGATGCTCTTTTTGTTCTCGCTTCTCTTTGCGCGGCGTGGATTTAAGATTTAAACGAGGCAGTAGGAGGCCGTTGCAAAAAAACGAGAGAAGAAGAGAAGAAGAACGCGCGCGCGCGATTTTTTGGAAATTCCTGTCGTGCTCTTTTTGCTTTTGAAAATTTTTGTGCTTGAAAAAAAAATCTCTTCTCGCTCTCGTAAAAAAAAATTTCAAAACCTCTTTCTTGGAAACTGCATGAGACATACATCTCACTTTCATTACCGCGCGCAGTGAATAATTCTCTTCAAAAAAAAGACCCTCCTCTCCTTTTGCTCTCTCGCGTCGATTCGCCGCCGCTTTGAACTGTATCAATAAAGAAGAAGAAGAGAGAGAGAGAGAGAGGTTTAGTCGGGGAGATTTTTTTTTCTAGAAATACTCTTGGAGGCACCATCGTTTACTCTCGAAAAACGCGCACTCAACGAACATAAAAAAAAGTCAAACCCAGCTGCTAGAACTTTAGAAAGAGAGAGAGAGAGAGAGAGAAAGAGAGAGAGAGAGATATGAACGACCACGCTCAGCAGCAAGGAGACGAGGACGGCGAAGAAAAGGCGACGGCTTCGACCGGAGGAACGGAAACTCGTTCGATTTTTAGCGGCTCAAATCACACGTACTCGGACCACTCGAGTTCAGACGAGGAGGAGGACGACTTTGCTTCAGTCGGAGACTACTGCGCGGGCGGAGGAACGAATCAAAATCAAAATAAAAGTGCTAATAATGATAACAGTAGAGAGTACGACGACGAAAAAGAGAGCGAGTATTACGAACCGAGAGATTCTTTATCGCAATTTTCCGGATCGTCGGATAGACATTTGGCAGAAGTTTTAGATAGACAGTTGAGCGCGTTGGGCCAATCGTGCGCGGACGAGAACTCGTTAGACCCGGAGGACTTGAAAGCGCCGAGCGTACAAACCGACCCGACGAATCCGAACAACGATATTTTGAATTCGGACATGGAAGAGGGCGCGAGTGGGGGCGGTACGCCCAGAGGGATAGAAGCAGAGTTGCGAGATCCCACAAAGTTTACGCTGAAGAACTTAGACACCGGGGCGGAGTATTTAGTCGGAGAGGAAGCCGCGAACGCTTTATTGCACAAGAAGAAAAAGGCAGAAAGCGGCGGCGGCGGTAGGAAGAGCGAGGATAGGGAAAACGTTCCAACCGTGACAGATTTAACGACCGGGACGGTCATGTCTGTGGTAGAGATGGAACGGAACGTAGCTATTGAAGCGGTCACGTCGCCGATTTTGAACGAAGTCGAGAGGAGAGAGCGCCTGTCGATGAAAGAAGGTGACGGGGACGACGACAGTAAGACGAAGCAAAAAGCAACGACTAGTACGACAACAAAAGATCTCGGTGATAAGAAAACGACAGCGAAGCCTAGGAATCCCGGGCGGTGGTTGAAAAAACGTTCTACTGAGGCTTGGAACAAAACGAAGGAGGTGAGTAAAATCGCGGCAGAGAAAATCGTAGAGACCAAATCGCACTTACAACATTCTCTCGAGGAACGAAAGCAAGAGAGAAGAGCGCAAGAGGAAGAGAATAGCTTACACCATGGTCAAAGTTTAGTCAAACCTGGCTGCGAAGAAGTAGGTCAGTACCTCAAAGTGCACGTGAACAGGAAAGGGTTCAAAGATTTCTCCAAAGTCAAAGTTATTCAAAGTGTCAAAGGCCACGAAGGAGCCGTCTGGTGCATGAAGTTTTCGCGAACTGGTAAATTTTTGGCCACAGCTGGTCAAGATAGAATTGTTCGGGTGTGGACTATTCAGTGCATGAAATCAGAAGCGCCCGAAAATGCAGACACGTCGGAAAACTATCACGAAGACGGCGAAATCAAAGCATGTTCGTTCAAAAAGCGCGGAGAATCAATGTTCAAGGACGTTCCGTTGCGCGCTTACGTCGGTCACAAAGGGGACGTATTAGATCTGTGCTGGTCGCATACAGATTGGTTACTTTCTTCGAGCATGGATAAAACCGTTCGATTGTGGTACACGACTATGAACGAATGCTTGAGAATTTTTGCGCATCAAGATTTCGTGACTGCGATTGATTTCAACCCGGTGAATGATAAATACTTTGTCTCTGGGAGTTTAGACGGCAAGTTAAGATTGTGGAATATTCCCGATCACAGAGTCGTTGACTGGGTGGATATTGGAGAAATGGTAACGGCAGCGTGTTTTCAAAGCGATGGTCAGTGCGTAGTTGCCGGTTCATATCGGGGGAAATGTCATTTTTACCAAACCGTCGGCTTCAAGTTTGAGTATCTCACCTTGCTCGATATTCAAAATCGTCGGCAAAGAAATCCAATGGGTAAGAAAGTCACCGGCTTACAGTTCTTTCCAGGCGACGATCGCAAGTTACTCGTCGCATCGAACGACTCGCGATTAAGGATATACGACGGATACCAGTTGAAGACAAAGTATAAAGGGCATAAGAATAAGAACTCGCAAATTAAAGCGACGTTTAGCGAACGTGGTGATTTTATAATTTGCGGTTCGGAAACCGAATACCTTTTTGTTTGGCCAACGGTGAATACTTTCATCCCGAGCGCATTTCATGGCGGATACCAAAAGGACAAACACGCGACGTACGAAACTTTCGCCGCACAAACCGACATCGTCACTACAGCTGTATTTGCCCCGGAAGAAGTCATCATGGCGCGAATGCCAGAAAATGAAAAGGACGCGTATGTATCGAGAAGGAAGTCTGATCAAGAGGAGATTGAGAACTTGCGAATATTAGCGGCGAAAGAGTTGAGCGAACAAGTCAAAAAGTTGCGAATGAACTCTGAAGAGAAAGAGATCAAGGACGATAAAAAGAGTGCTACTTCGTCTTCGTCGCGTAGCTTAAAGTCACAAGCGTCCAAATGGACTTTGGAAATTGCAGAGGCCAAAAAAGCATGCGAAGCGAGCTATCGCAAAGCCGCTGGTCTGGGACAAATCATAGTTACCGCTGGTTACAGCGGCGAAATTAGAATATTCGAAAATGAGGCCGGACCTGAGCAGATGTCGTCTTCTCAGGTTGGGAAATAAAGAGTGAAAACTACTTTGAAATGAGTCATGCGCTGCTTAAATATCTAATCTAATCATCCGGAACCAACCCGGTTCTGAATCTAAACCCACCACTATTATTACTATCACGCGGTCTAGGAGTAGGCTCTGCAGAACCTGCATTTATTCTCCGCATTGCTGCTATGACGTCATCTCTCCCATCCTCGGATTCCTTCGCATTGGTGTTCGTCATCATCTTTGCCTGCGGTACATCTGCAGACCGTGCGAGGCGAGATTCTAACGCTGCATTTGCAGCTCGCAAACCCATCTCTCGTCGCTCGGCATCTTTTAATTTCACTCGAAAGATTTCAGTTTCCTTTTCCATTTCCGTGAGTAATTCGTGTATCGAAGTAATAAGCCGAATTTGCGCCTCGTCGACCACAACACCGTCCTCTTCATCGTCATCGTCTCCGTCAGAAGAAGCGGCTCGTTCATCAGCATTACTATTATTATTACTACTACTACTACCACCACCGGTTCCACTACTCGCTAATCGAGTTAAAGCCTCAATGAGTTCTTTCGTTGTCGCAACTGCTTCGCTCGTTCTCGTCTCGCTCACGAAATCCGCTTCAGAAGTGGATATCTCGAGAGACTCGTTTCGTTGTTCTGGTGCTGTCGAGTCGAAAGACGACACTTTTTGCTTCTGAGAGACGGCTTTAGCTTGAACCTGATTCAACCAACTCTGTAACATTTCAACGATAGGGACGTCTCCACTTTCAATCAACGCTTGGATGGCATTCGATTCTCTGACGCGTCGTTGCATTTCCCTTCTCTCTTCTTTCATAGCTTCCACAAGATTTTGATAGTATTCCCGATCCTCGTTCGCTACGCTCAGAGCTCGCTCTAACTCTTTCGATCGCTCCAAAGCATCCGTTTGTGTGTTCTCGTACAAGAACAATTTCGACTTATATTCTAAAACGACTTCCTCCAACTCGACCACTTCTCTCGCTAACTCGTTCGCGCGATCTCGGGTTTCGATGTACCCTCGCCGCGACGCGTCTCTGTCGTTTGAGATGCTCTGTTGAACGCTCGAGTGTAACATCATCTCGCTCGAAAGCTTGTTCAGCTGGTCTTCCAAGAACGTATTTCTATTCTTGGCCTCATTGAACGCACTCGTTAACGATTCATTTTCTTCCATCAAACTTTCGATAATCTTTTGGTTTTTATCCATACCACGCTTGAGACTTAATTTTTCAGTCGTCAAATCGTCGATCATGTTTTGCAACGAGATGATTTCGTCTTGCTCGAGCTTTGACATCCCAGCACTGGTACTACCACCACCGCCAAACGGCGACAGCGTTGATCCTCTGCTGAGCATATCTGAAATCGAAGATTCTCCTCCTATTTGCTCCTTTCTTCTTTTGGATTCTAAAATTTCCCTCTCGAAACTCGAGAGTCGTTGTTCCTCGCGTGGCGCCCCGCCAGCGTCTGCTCCATTATCCTCATCATTCTTCTTCTCAAGAAATTTGGAAAACCCGGATGGCACGTAATCGTCGTAATCATCCTTTGTCTTCGTCGGGCGGAAAATTGCTTCCAACTCTTCCATAGGCACATCAATCGTTGCTTTCCTCTGTTTCGCCGGCGGAGCCATTTTCTTCTCAGGAGTCACGAATCGATTCACGTACTCTTCGGGATCAAAACTTTCATCTAACGATGACATTTTCTTTCTATTATCGATATCATCTTCCTCCTGGTTTACAAAAGCACGTAGATTCATTTTTACCGGTGGAGTCGCCTCTTCTTCCATGCCCATACTCCCATCCGCGTTGTAGCCCTCATTGTTGAAAGAAAATCGAGGCGGAGGTGGAGACATAAACGCTGCTTTGCCTTCTCCTTCCAATCCATATTGCGCTTGCTCCGGAGCACTTAGTCGTATCGGCGTTTGTCCTTGTTCTTCTTCTCCTTCTTCAGTTTTACTATTATTAGTATCACTATATCTCACCGCATCTGGTGCCATCGTAAATGCAAACGTCTCCGTGGTCTTCGATGTTTCTTCTTCTTCTTTCGTCGACTTCATCGGAGGCGCACTTTTGCTCGAATCACCTTCTCCTTTTTCTCCAACAACCTCCTCGTTCGCATGCGATGCAGAAGCAACGACGTTCGTCTTCTTCGCCGCTTTCTTCTTTCTGTACGCGTCCAACTGATGATGAAAAAATGATAAAAAACGATAGTCAGAGAAAAGACAGATAGAGAGAGAACATCGTCAGCGTCTCGCGATGCACAAATCCAAAACAGAATAACAACAACAACACCCGGCGAGAGACGTTTGAAAAAAAAAAGCACGGCACAGAGAGAGAGAGAAAGAAAATCTTTTCTATATTACCTTGGCCCGCCCAGCGGCTTTCGCGCTCATGTTTACGATTTTAGCGTTTGAAAAAACGGTTGGTCGTTAACGCTCCTTCTCGTCGCGCGCGGTTTTTGTCGAGACGGTGCCGCTGTCGCTGCTTCTCGTCATGCTCTTTATCGTTGATGATTTGGGTGGGAAAATGAGGAAAAATTAATTAGAATTCACCTAAATTATGAAAGACTTCAAAAAAAGGCGAGAGAGGGAGGAACACGCGAGACAACATGAATAATAATAACACTAACAACAACAACAACAATTCAAAAGAAGAAACCGGGAGAGACACGCCTCAGTTATACTCCGCCATCGTCGGCGGGGAAGGGCAAGATTTCGTGGCGACGACTCTGAGCACGTCCGCGCAGGTACGAGAGACAGAGGACCATTTTTTTTCCATCGACACGTGTGGTACTTTTCTTTTCAATCTTTGCAATTTCCTTCTTTCTATATTTGTGTCTCTTTCTTCTTAACGTTTGAAACGCGATGCGAGGGAGATTGAGAGCGCTAAAATCTTCTCTGACCGGCGGCTTCGCCGATGTTTGTTCTTTTATTCTTGAACAGGTCGAAGCGGCGGTGCAAAAAGTCCAATCCTCGTGCGCGTTGAAAAATGCCTCCGGGTGCGAACAATACCTGGGCCTGTTGGATCAGTTGGAGATTTCGCGACCGCTGGCGTATAAATACATCTTAGACGACGCATCGGAAGAATTACTCTCGCGGATTAAAATTGCACCGCAAGGGAATTTGTTGAGTTTGTTGCAAGCCTCGTTTCCGTTTATAGGTATCGAAGAGTTGAAACGAATCCCGCTGACTATTCTCGAGAGGTTGAGTCCGGTGCCGGCGAATTATTTGAAACTGATATCGAGGGATTTGAGTATTTTTAGACAGTGTTCGTTGAAAGTGCAGAGGCAGGTGTGGGTGATGGATAAAGGGACGCTCAGGAAGCATTTATCGAGCGTTTTAGATTCATACGGGGAGGAAAAGGAGGTTGTGAGAAGACACTCGTCCATTGAGGATGTGCAGTTGGCGCCTTTGGTCGCGGAGGAGGATTGGAGCGCACCGAGGAAAGAGTCAGAGGAAGATTTGGGTGGCGCAGGAGGACAATCCCGAGGGAAAAAAATAGCGAATAGCAAGAAGAGTAGTAGTAAAGCGAACGCAATTCAAGCGAGAAAAGAGGCGAGTAAGAAAGCGACGACGTCGTCGGTTGACGTCACCGCAGCAGCTGTTGTGGACGTGGTCGATAACAAGGACGTGCAACCGAGACGAATATTGCGAGGGAGATCTCCAGCGATTCACCGTTTGCGAAAGGTTGTCGGCGATAACATCACGCTTTACAACGCCGTCGTTCGAGAGATACGCACGAGATATGCAAATACCGGGGATCCTTCCACGTGCGCGTTGCGCTCGCAGTTTCTCATGGCATTTCACGACGATGAGGTGCAAGAATTGTGTGAAATTGATCCCTCCCACAGACTCGCGTGGCTTATGGACGCGTGCGTTCGCGATAGATACTTAGATAACAGAAGATTATTAGAAATGGGGAACATTCTAGATTCTGCGGAGTTAGCATCGAGGAATGACGTGAAGAACAAAGGCAAGGCGCAACCGCCAAAGAAGAAATTAAAAGTAAAGTTCACGTTTGGAGCTGCCGCGAAACCTACTGTTTCGGAATCAGATGGAGGCGCATCCGCGGTTTCTCGCGTTCAAAAGATTGAAGAAGTGGTGGAACCAGCGGAAACGATTTTAGGGGA
>Ga0181558_10003400_pt1 | contig 14696 bp, 13 predicted proteins | sample 011ome_22_FD_133754 | JGI IMG/M metagenome (GOLD analysis project Ga0181558, IMG submission 133754) | Coastal salt marsh microbial communities from the Groves Creek Marsh, Skidaway Island, Georgia - 011507BT metaG (megahit assembly) | ecosystem: Environmental > Aquatic > Marine > Intertidal...
ATCTTTCGTGCTGGATTCAAGGAATTCAACCGGCTTAGCAAAAAAGAGAATCAGACCCGTGAGGGCATTATGGACGGCGCACAGCGATCCATGCGTATTGCTATAGCGCGTGAGCAGGATGAACTTGAAAAACATTTACCATTTCTGGCGAGCGTTGCCTCTGTAAGCCCATATATTGGTTTGTTTGGCACGGTTTGGGGAATTATGAGTAGCTTCCGGGGGCTGGCAGCCGTTCATCAGGCGACACTGGCAACGGTGGCGCCAGGTATTTCAGAGGCACTCGTGGCGACTGCGATGGGCTTATTTGCAGCAATCCCAGCGGTTCTGGCTTATAACCGATTTTCTGCCAAGGCAGACTCTTTGAGCAGTATTTACAATACCTTTGCTGAAGAGTTCTCGAGTGTTCTCTACCGAAGTGTTCGCTAGATATATAGTGGCTTAACCATGTCCATGTCGCACTTCAAATCGTCAAAAAGAAAGTTGGTCGCAGAGATCAACGTGGTGCCATACATTGATGTCATGCTGGTTTTGCTGATTGTGTTTATGGTGACAGCGCCACTCTTAATGCAAGGTGTTGATGTCGAATTGCCGCAAGCACCATCTGAGCCGATTGAAAATGATCAGGATGAGCCGGTTATCGTCTCGATTAAAGCGGATGCCACGCTCTACATTGATCTGGGGGGTGAGCCAAACCAGGCGCGCCCAATCGAAGAAATCCAGGATATTGTGAGTAAGGTCCTCGCTGAAAAACCAAATACTCCTGTAATGGTATGGGGTGACACAGCGGTGCCCTATGGGCAGGTCGTGAGTTTGATGACTTCGCTGCAAAATGCTGGTGCAGAGTCGGTTGGGCTTGTCACAGAACCTCCACGCGAACTTTAGGTATGGCCTCAGTTACATACTATTTCTCTGTTTTTGCAAGCTTATTACTCCATGGCATTGTCATTATTCTCATGCTGAGTAACTGGCAAACTGTCGAAGAGCGCGATATGCGTGTACAGCCAAGAGTTATACAAGCTCGATTGATTGAGCTAGAGGCGAAAGCACCTCCCCAGCGTACAGAAGTGATTGATTTAACCGCCAGAAGGCAGGCTGAAGAAGCCGAGCGACAAAGGCAGGCGCAGGTTCAAAGAGAGCGCGAAGAGCAAGAGCGCCAGCGTCAACTTGAAGAACAGCGGCGCAGGGAAGAGGCTCAGCGCCGGGAGCAGGAAAGGCAAGCCGAAGAGCAGCGCCAGCGAGAGATTGAACAGCAGCGACAGCAGCAGGCAGCTGAGCAAAGAGCCCAGGAAGAATTCCAGCGCGCCTTGATGGAAGAAGAAAGCTATCAAGCGGCCATGGTCGAACAAGAACTGGTTGATGCCGTTGGTTATGAAATCCAGCGGGCAGTAGAGCTAAACTGGAGTCGACCACCTAGTGCAAGACGCGGGATGCAAGCGATACTTAGGGTGTCTCTGGTGCCGACGGGAGGACTTACTTCGGTGGATATTGTCGAATCCAGCGGGGATTCCGCTTTTGATCGCTCGGCCATGCAAGCCACACAAAAAGCCGCACCCTTTGATGCAGTGACGGAGCTAGAGCTTGCTGTGTTTGAACGTAATTTCCGGACTTTTCAGTTCCGTTTTAATCCACAAGATCTGAGGTTGTAGTCGTATGTTTCAGCGAGTTGCTGTTGGAATTGTATTTTTGTTCGTTTCGCTTGTGTCTCATGCGCAACTGACGATTGAAATTACCCAGGGCATAGATCGCCCTACGCAAATTGCGGTTGTGCCTTTTCGTTGGGACGATGGTGGCAGTGCACCGGAAAACTTTGCATCGGTGATCAGTGAAGATTTACGACGCAGTGGTCTATTTAATGCCATGTCGGCCAGTAATATGCTGTCATTTCCCTATCCCGGCTCGACCATTAGTTTCCGCGATTGGCGAATTACCGATACTGAATATCTGCTTACCGGCACAGCTCGAACCACGGCAGATGGTATTGAAGCTGTAATCGAGCTTCATAATGTAATAAGCCAAAATCTTGTGATGCGAAAGACCGTCTACGGCGGACACAATAATGGTCGGGACGTTGCACACCGAATAGCGGACCTGGTCTACGAAACAGTCACCGGAATTCCTGGAATATTTGGAACAAAGATCATTTATGTGACGGACGGCACAATGATGGATGGCAGTAAGCGGTATCGTTTAATGCTCGCTGATCAAGACGGAGCGCGTGAGCAGATTATTACTGAATCTTCGCAACCATTAATGTCACCTACTTGGTCCCCCGATGGGACTCATGTTGCTTATGTGTCCTTTGAAACAGGTCGTCCTGCGATTTTTACCCAAGAATTAGGTACAGGACAACGTGAGCAACTTACCAATTTCCGTGGTATCAACGGCGCTCCTTCTTGGTCTCCCGATGGGACAAAGATGGCTATGTCGCTCAGCAAAGATGGAAATCCGGAAATTTACGTGATGGATATTGCCAGCAAGACGTTTGAGCGTATTACCAATCACTTTGCTATCGACACCGAGCCGAACTGGACACCAGATGGTGAAAATTTGGTTTTTACCTCTGATCGTGGAGGGCGTCCCCAGATTTATCAAATTAATCTGGATAGCAAAAGATTAAGGCGCATTACCTTCGAAGGTGATTATAATGCGAGACCGCGTTTATCAATTGATGGAAGGTATCTGGTTATGGTTCATCGCCGCGATGGGCAGTATCACATCGCAGTTCAGGATCTGGAACTTGACCGACTTATAATTGTAACTGAGACTTCTCTCGACGAATCGCCCACAATAGCTCCCAACAGTGCTATGGTGATGTATGCTACTAAGTGGCAGGGGCGAGGTATACTGTCAGCGGTGTCTCTGGATGCGGGAATAAAGTACCGTTTACCGGCTCAGGCGGGTGATGTTCGTGAACCAGCCTGGTCTCCCAACTAATATTGGGTAAAATTTGGTTTTTTTGTTTGAAGTGAGAGTATTTACTAAGGAATCAGTCATGAAAATAATGTTTAAATATCTGGCTCTAAGCTTTTTGATCAGTGGTTTGGTTGCGTGTTCTTCAACCAGTACTGAAGATAGCAGCAGTTCTTCTGATGGTATGGACAGCAGCTCCTCTAGAGCGTCCACATCTGGAGTAGGTGCCGGATCAACCTCAGTCAGTGATGGCAATATGGATCCGGAAGCGGGTCTTGAGTCAACGTTCTATTTTGAATTTGATGAATCAACGCTGACTGCAAGTACCAGAGCGGCTCTTGATGCTTATGCTGCGGTACTTCGATCTTCACCGCGAAATATTCGTCTTGAAGGTCACGCAGATGAGCGCGGAACCCGTGAGTACAACATTGCTCTGGGCGAACGTCGTGCAAAATCTGTTGCAGATTACCTGATAGCCTCTGGTGTAAGTGCAAGTCGAATTGAAACCATATCTTATGGTGAAGAACGTCCTGCCGTTAGTGCCAGCACGCCAAGTGCCTGGGCTCAAAACCGCCGGGTTGAGCTTAAGTAACATTTACCTTATCTATTCGGAATATCCGAGTAAATGAAGTATGTTAAAACCGCGCTCGCTATATCAGCGAGCGCGGTTTTCCTGTTTATTACGACTCCACTGATGGCCCAAGCCCCTGTGGAGGATCGTACTATGCGCTCTGCAAATTCTGCGGGCAGCGCTTCGCAACCTGATCCCAATGCCCAGCTAATCGTCGAACTTCAAAATTTACGACAAGAGCTAAGTTATTTGAGAGGTACGGTCGAAGAGCTCCAATATCAGATAGACGAATTAGAAAAACAGCAGGAGCAAAATTACTCTGACCTCGACAATCGGGTTAGGGAGCTCTATACAGGTGGTGTTAGCTCATCTTCGGGTAGTGTGAGCTATACGCAATCGGCTTCTTCGTCATCGTCCAGCGCCGAGGCCGCAGCTGAATCAAGTTCTCAGGCTACAGCACTTTATCAGCGAGGCTTTGATGCACTAAGGCTTGGTGAAAGGGATAATGCAATTGAGGCATTTAATCAGTTAGTAGATGATTTTCCGCAATCTCCCGAAGTGCCGGATGCCTTGTATTGGCTTGGTGAAACCTACTGGCTGGCTAATCGGCGTGAAGACTCCCGCCAGGTATTTGTTCAGCTTTTGGATACTCATCCCAATTACCGTAAATCTGGCGACGCCAAATATCGATTGGGTGTGATATATGAGCAAATGGGAGATCTCTCTTCAGCCAGAAGATACATGCAAGAAGCAGCACAAGGAAATACCGGTCAGGCAGCAGCGGCTAACGCATGGCTTGATCAACATAATTAATTAGGGCATCTCCCCGACAACTTCTATACAAGAATGACAGAGACTACAGTTCGCCTGACGGAGATTTTTTTCTCTGTCCAGGGCGAGTCTTCCTACGTAGGTTTGCCTACGATATTTATTCGGCTAACTGGTTGCCCACTTCGCTGCGTTTATTGTGACTCCGCTTATGCGTTCGAGGGCGGGAAGAAATGGGCCATTACGGACGTTCTTAACAAAATTGCCGAATATCCCAGCCAGCACGTTTGTGTGACAGGAGGTGAGCCTTTAGCCCAGCCTCAATGTCTTGATTTGCTCGATGCGCTAATTCAACAAGGGTACAAGGTAAGTCTTGAAACCAGTGGAGCCATACTTGTTAGTCAGGTAAATCCTCAGGTAGCTCGTATTGTTGATTTTAAAACACCTTCCAGTGGCGAACTCTCAAAGAATCGCTGGGATAACTTGCAATACCTGGGTGAAAGGGATGAAATCAAATTTGTGATAGGGGATGACGATGATTTCTCCTGGGCTTTATCCAAAGTGATTGAGCTAAATATGATTGAACGGGTTGGGTCCGTACTGTTCTCACCTGTTCACGGCAGCTTTCAGCTAGAGGCTTTTGCTGAAAGAGTAATAGCCAGTGGGCTGCCAATTCGTATGCAGATTCAATTGCATAAATACATATGGGGCGATTCCCCAGGCCATTAATTTATAGTGTGATATGAGATCAACAAAAAAAGCTGTAGTGCTTTGTTCGGGAGGATTGGACTCATCCACCATTCTTGCCCTTGCAAAGAAAGAAAATTATGAATGTTACACGTTGGCGTTTGATTACGGGCAACGACATAGGTCAGAAATTATTGCTGCAAAAAGCATATCGGAAGAACTTGGTGCCGTTGATCACAAAGTAATTAAACTGGATTTGAGAGCAATAGGTGGTTCGGCACTGACAGATGATTTGATCGATGTGCCACAGGAGATGGCTGAAGGTATTCCAGTGACATATGTTCCTGCACGTAACACGGTTTTTTTGAGCATAGCTCTTGGCTATGCCGAAGTCATTAAGGCGGACTCCATTTTTATTGGCGTTAATGCTGTGGATTATTCGGGATACCCTGACTGCCGACCCGAATATATTGAAGCTTTTGCCAAGATGTCTGCGTTGGCAACCAAAGATGGCGTTGAGGGGCGACCCGTTGAAATCAAGACGCCTCTTATCAATTTAAGTAAGTCAGAGATAGTTACGCTTGGAACAGAGCTAGGTGTGGATTACAGCAAGACAGTTTCTTGTTACCAGGCGGATGAACATGGAAGGGCCTGCGGGTGTTGCGACAGTTGTCGTTTAAGAAAAGAGGGTTTTTTGTCAGCGGGCCTGTCTGATCCAACCAACTACTCCGCGTCCATATAAATTCAAAAAAACGCTTGTTTTTTAAAGTCTCATCATTACTATATGCGCCCTCCAACGAGGGTCGTTAGCTCAGTTGGTAGAGCAGTTGGCTTTTAACCAATTGGTCGCTGGTTCGAATCCAGCACGACCCACCACACATGAAAAAGGCTGCCCTATAGGCGGCTTTTTTTATGCGTAATTGTTTATGTGAGCTTTGGATCTTCAGCCGTTAGGCTAGTTATCCTAGCTGCGTGCGATGCCTGTCGGACAGAAAACACGTTAAAGTGTTTGTCGCTAATCCTTAATCACCAATTCAACACATCAGCACTTATGAGCGCAGAAAAAGAAAATTCGAAATACATCGTTGTTGATTGGGGGACTAGCAATTTTCGAGCGTTCCTGGTTGATCGGGATCGGCAAATTCTGGACCGGGTATCCAGCAACGATGGGCTGTTGAATATATCCGGCCAATTTCAGTCAGTACTAGAAGCAAATATTGGTCATTGGCTGGAATCTAAAGAAGATGTTTCCATATTGATGAGTGGAATGGTGGGTAGCCGTAATGGCTGGGTAGAGGTTCCTTATGTCAGTTACCCGATAAACACTCAAAATTTGCTTGAAAACCTCTATCAGATTAAATCAATTAATAATGGCCGATGTTGGATAGTTCCTGGGGTGTCGGGAAAAAGTGTCAGTGAATGCTTTGACGTTATGCGCGGTGAAGAGGTCCAGTTTTTGGGGGCAAATGAGCTCATCGCTGAAAAGCAATTAGAAGCACCGGATTTTATCTGTATGCCGGGGACTCATAATAAATGGATTGAAGTAAACGGTGCCGACGGCGGTGGTTTTTCTACAACCATGACGGGCGAACTGTTTGATATTTTAAGCAAGCGTTCGATACTCTCAGCATCTGTGCAAGTTGGGTTGGACTGGGATGAAAATAAATTCTCATTTGGGCTGGATAATAGTCGTCGAGTAGGTGGGCTTTTGCACCAGCTCTTTACTGTCCGCACCCTGAATATCGCGGGAGAACATGAGCTTCAACATGGCGGCTCATATTTGTCGGGATTGCTGATTGGCAATGAGATAAACAGCATAATAAAAAAAGATAAATCGACAGTGGCTGTTATCGCCTCTGAAGGCATGATGTCTCGATACCTTTACGCGTTGAAACACTTTGGCTTTACTGCTTATGGGATTGATTCTGCCGAAGCCACTATCGCAGGCTCAGTAGAGTTAGTCGTTGCAAAGGAACACTCATGAAAGAAAAACTAGCGTATTTTTTGGATTCTATGCCCATAGTGGCAATTCTGAGGGGGATTACTCCCGATAAAGCGATTGAGGTCGTCGATTGTTTGTTTGATTCAGGAATTCAAATAGTCGAAGTTCCGCTAAATTCGCCCAATGCACTGGATAGTATTGGTTTGATCTCAGAAAAGTTCGGTAAAACTATGCTGGTGGGTGCCGGCACTGTATTGACAGCCATACAAGTTAGAGAAATTGCGGATGTCGGCGGACAGTTAATTGTGTCCCCCTGCATGAAGCCAGAGGTGATTAGAGCAGCGGCCAATATGGAAATGGTCTCACTCCCAGGAGTTTCGACGCCAACGGAGGCATTTGCGGCGCTGGATGAGGGCGCTTCCGGGTTAAAGGCATTTCCCGGAGAAATGCTTGCCCCATCCGTTATTAAAAGTTGGCGAACAGTCTTACCCTTAGAAACAAAAGTCCTGCCGGTAGGTGGAATTGATACCAATAATATGCCTGAATATTGGACCGCTGGCGCCAATGGTTTTGGTATAGGTGGTGCGCTCTACCGAAGCGACAAAACCTTAGGGGATATTCGATCTGACGCCCTTGAGATGGTTAGTCTTGCCGAGACATTTATTTCCTGACCAAATAAAATTCATATGAGAGTTTTTGCCCAGCTGAAATGGTTGAACTAGCTCGTTATTTTATCGCTCAAATTGGTTACAATTTCTCAGGCAATCCTCTTTCCTCACCTAATATAAACGCATGATTGAACTGGCCGATACACTATTTAAGCAGCCTGAAGAAATACCTGCTAGCGTAAAAGCTAGGCATATCGAAACTATTCGGGCAATGCTAAAGCGCGAAAATGCCGTGCTTATCGCTCATTACTATACAGATCCGGATATTCAGAAGCTGGCTGAGGAAACTGGTGGTTGTGTGTCTGATTCTTTGGAAATGGCGAGGTTTGGCGCCAATCATTCTGCAGATAAGCTGATTGTTTGCGGCGTAAAATTCATGGGGGAAACGGCCAAAATCCTTAGTCCGGATAAAAAGGTTTTGATGCCAACGTTGGATGCAACCTGCTCGCTGGATATAGGCTGCCCAATTGATGAATTTTCTGAGTTTTGTGATAAGCACCCTGACCGGACTGTGGTGGTGTATGCCAATACATCAGCTGCGGTTAAAGCGAGAGCCGACTGGGTCGTAACCTCCAGTATTGCTGTCGATGTTATTGACCATCTGGATTCATTGGGAGAAAAAGTCCTCTGGGCGCCTGATCGCTATCTTGGTAGCTATGTTCAAAAGAAAACAGGGGCAGACATGGTTTTCTGGAATGGGTCTTGCATTGTTCATGAGGAGTTCAAAAGTCAGCGATTGTCTGAAATGAAAGCGGTTTATCCCCATGCCGCAGTGCTGGTTCACCCCGAATCGCCCAAGTCTGTGGTGGCTTTGGCGGATGCGGTTGGCTCAACCTCGCAACTCATACAGGCGGCTAAAGACCTGCCTAACAAGCAGATGATTGTGGCCACTGATCAGGGCATCTTTTACAAGATGCAGCAGGCGGTTCCAGACAAGGAGTTGATTATCGCGCCCACAGCAGGCAAAGGGGCCACTTGCCGTAGTTGCGCCAACTGCCCATGGATGGCCATGAACTCGCTGGAAAACCTTGCCCAGGTAATTGAATCGGGTGATAACGAGATTTCTGTTAATCCAGAGATTGCCAGACAAGCTATCCGTTCTTTATCGCGCATGCTGGAGTTCAAAGCAACTCAGCTGGTTGCGTAATCCATTAGAACTGGTCATTGCTGCGCAGCTGGGCCGCACGGGTAATTTTTTGGTCCAGAATGGCAATTTCAATGGAATTGCCAGCCGCTTCCGTTTTGGCAAACTGTAACTGCCTAATAGCGCGATCAAACGCCCCAACCAGCATAAAATATTCAGCACGAGCCTTGTGGAGCTCAAGTAAATTGCCGGCAAGGCCAAGCGTTTCGGCATATTCGTACCAGACTGCCGCGTCATTGCTTCTCAGTTGGGTTTGTTTGCGCAGGATTTCAGCCGCTTCAGAAAACTTTCCGCCGTAAGACAATGCACCGGCCAAAGCCATATTTAGGGCGTAGCTATCGGGTCGTCTGTTCAAGTATTTGCGAATAATGGTCTCTGCTTCTGCGGCTTCCCCTGTCTGGTTGAGAATGTCAGCATAGAGCAAGCCAAATGATTGATTTCCAGGGTCTGAAGCGAATAGTTCCTGAGCCAGTTTTTTAGCTTCATCGAATTGAATAGCCCTCTCGTAGGCCAGCGCAAGCGCATATTTATTGAGTGCACTGTTGTTCAATTCTACTTCTGCTTCAAATTTTCGAACCGCTTGGGCAGGCACCCCGGACTGCTGAATTTCGATCCGCTTTCGCATCAACTGATACTGCTGTGCTTCAGGGTAGTATTTTTGTGGATATTGCCTTGCGCGATTAAGTGCATCATTAACACGGGTTTCGGTCAGTGGGTGGCTGCGAAGGTATTCGGGCGCTTGATAGCCAACATAGCTGGTAGACCGGAGCATGTTCTCGAACATGGCGCCCATGGACTTGGGGTCGTAACCGGCATTAGCCATTACCTCTAAACCTATCCTGTCTGCTTCCTGCTCGTGCTGTCGGCTGTAGCGGAGGTCGGACTGTATAGATGCTGCCTGAGTTGCTGAAATCATGGCCAGGCCTGCGTCACCACTGGCCGTCGCTGCAACTAAAATCCCCGCCAATAGAGCGGCCATAGTAGTAAGTTGATTGGATTGGCGCTGGGCAACGGAGCGAGCAAAGTGTCTCTGGCTAAGGTGTGAGAGTTCATGAGCCATCACAGAGGAAAACTGACCTTCAGTCTCGGCGTAAGTGAATAGCCCTGTATTTATCCCAATAATGCCTCCGGGAACAGCAAAGGCATTAAGGCGAGGATTGTTGACAATAAGTACATCAAGGCGTTTATCAACAATGTCGGAATATTGGGTCATTCGAAAAATGACGTTTTCAACATACTCCTGCAATTCATAATCAGTATTGATATCTGTCTGGGCGCGGTAAGACCGCAACCAGGCTTGCCCTAGTTCCCTTTCCTGATCCAGTGAAATTACGCCAGAGCTGGCCTCTCCCATGCTTGGGAGGCGTATATCTGCCAGACTCTTTCCCGTGCTGAAAAGAAATGACAAAAAAATAAGGGCCACTGGGAGATAACGCATAAATTCCACTTTAAAAATCTAGTAAACTGCAAGTACGTTCTTGGACAGCACATTCTCCATCTTGTTGCGGAAATGCTCAAATGAATGAGGAGTAATAGGCAAAAGCTTTTTTACTCAACTGTTGGTCTAAAAGTAGCACTGAGGTCATCACATACTTATGCGGCAAACACTTAACTCCTGGATCACAAGATATCTTGGTGACGAAGAAGCTGTACTTCTATCAGTTTTTATCCTCGCCAGCCTGCTGGTTATTTGGTTTCTGGGTAGTGTTCTGGCTCCCTTTTTGGTAAGTCTGGTTATTGCTTATATCCTTCAGGGGCCAATGCATTGGATGGTAGAGCGTGGCATACCGCGTCTTTGGGCGTTGGCGATGACCTATTTATTCTTTATCGGCTTAAACATCGCGCTGATATTTATCCTTGTGCCCCTTATTCTCGGAGAAGTAAGTTCCGTGATTACCGAGCTTCCTGCTATTGCCAATAGAGGCGAGCAAGCGATAAGAAACTTGTTGGAAAGTAGCTCCGGGTATTTTAGTGATGAGCTTCTTTCCGCTACTTTTTCCCAAATGAACCAGCTAGCTATAACCAATGGTGAAAAACTGTTGGCCTACTCATTCGGTCAGATTCCGGGTTTGATGACGTTAAGCGTCTATTCTGCTCTGGTATTGATTCTGGTTTTTTTCCTGCTTAAGGATTGGTATAGCCTGGGCTTGGGGATTAAGTCTTTTTTGCCAACACGTCGTGGAGCCATGAGGGTCATATGGGCTGAGATGGACATGCAGTTGGCGAACTATTTGCGTGGAAAGGCGTTGGAAATAGTGATTGTCGGGGTGGTCAGCTACGTCGTCTTTGCCTTGTTTGGATTGCGTTACAGCTTGTTATTGGCTGTGATTGTAGGCTTTTCGGTAATGATTCCATTTGTTGGGGCGTTTGCGGTTACTGTGCCAGTTGCCTTGGTTGCGCTTTTTCAATGGGGCGTATCTGCCACGACTCTTTATTTAATCCTCGCATACATCGTGTTGCAAATACTGGATGGAAATGTGTTGGTGCCTATGCTTTTTTCGGAGGTCGTCAACCTGCATCCGGTATTTATTATTTTGGCAATTTTGGTCTTTGGCGGGATCTGGGGAGTATGGGGAATATTTTTTGCAATCCCTTTAGCTACCCTTATTAAGGCACTAATCACAGCTTGGCCAGTTCATCATCCTGAGCAAATGGAGCTGGGTGAAACTGATAAATAGAAAAATTTCGGAGCTTTTTTGTGCTCAAATTGTTACCATTGATGAAGAAATTAGTCGTTATAAATTATTTAGTTAAGACGACAATCATAAATTTAGGCGCTTAACGATTGAGCGCCCCTGCCAAAATTAAAATATTAAATATTCTGTTTTAAAAATTATCAGGAGCAAACTACGTGGATGATATTGATTCATTAGAAACCCGCGAATGGCTGGATGCGTTGGATTCAGTTATTAAAGTCGAAGGCAAGGATAGAGCCGCCGAGCTGCTCTCCAAGCTTGAGGATAGCGCTAATGATCAGGGCGTAGATCTAAAGCCGGCTGTAGTCACTCCCTATCGAAATACCATTAGGGTGGATGAGGAAACACCTCTGCCGGGTGATCTGTTCATGGAACGTCCAATTCGTTCCATCATTCGCTGGAATGCCCTGGCTATGGTGATGCGTTGCAATACCCGTGACAGCAGTATTGGCGGACATATATCTTCTTTTGCTTCGTCTGCAACTCTTTATGAAATCGGTTTTAATCATTTTTGGCGTGGTTGGGACGAAGGCAACAAAGGCGACCTGATTTTCTTTCAGGGCCATAGTGCGCCGGGCATGTATTCCCGCTCTTTTGTCGAGGGACGAATCTCTGAAGAACAATTGGAAAACTTCCGTCGAGAAGTTGACGGTGGTGGTCTCTCTTCTTATCCGCACCCTTGGTTAATGCCAGAGTACTGGAACTTCCCAACGGTATCCATGGGGTTGGGGCCGATCCAGGCTATTTATCTTGCCCATGTAATGAAGTATCAGCAAAACCGCGGACTGGTTGATCACGGCGATCGCAAAGTTTGGGCATTTCTGGGGGATGGCGAGACAGATGAGCCAGAATCTCTGGGCGCTATTGCACTAGCAGGGCGGGAAAACCTTGATAATCTGATTTTTGTTATTAACTGTAATTTGCAGCGCCTTGATGGTCCTGTGCGGGGTAACGGAAAAATCATTCAGGAGCTGGAAGGCGTTTTCCGTGGTGCAGGCTGGAATGTTATTAAAGTTATTTGGGGCCGTCACTGGGATGCACTTTTTGCCAAGGATAAGGATGGCCGTTTGCAGAAGGCGCTAGACGAATGGATTGATGGCGAATACCAGAATTTTAAGGCCAAACCAGGTTCCTATTTGCGGCAGGCATTTGTCGATAAAGGAATTGGTGACCTCGTTGAGCACATGACCGACGAAGAACTGGAAGGGCTAAATCGTGGCGGACATGATCCCTTCAAGGTCTACGCGGCTTATCACAAAGCAGTCAATACTACTGATCAGCCAACGGTCATCTTGACCAAAACAGTTAAAGGCTATGCCCTGGGCGATCAGGGGCAGGCAGCAAATACCACTCACTCCCTGAAAAAGCTTGGGATTGACGGCCTCAAACAGTTCCGCGACAGATTTAACATCCCCATTTCAGACGAAGACTTGCCCGAAGTGCCTTATTACAGGCCGGATGAGAATAGTCCGGAGATGAAGTATCTGCGCGCTAGACGTGAAGCGTTGCGAGGCTATATTCCCAAGCGTCAGGCAGTTAGTGCGCCGATGGAGATTCCACCGCTGGAAAATTTTGCCAAGCAGTTGGAGTCCACCGGTGATCGGGAAATTTCTTCGACTATGGCTTTCGTGCGAGTTATTTCGACATTGGCCAAGGATAAGAATATTGGCGAACGGATAGTTCCAATTGTTGCGGACGAGGCTCGTACTTTCGGTATGGAAGGTATGTTCCGGCAGTTAGGTATTTATGCCGTTCACGGTCAAAAATACAAGCCAGAAGATTCTGACCAGATCATGTTTTATAAAGAGTCCCAGGACGGGCAAATTCTGGAAGAAGGGATTAATGAAGCCGGGGCGATGTCTGCCTGGCTAGCTGCTGCGACTTCCTATAGTCATAGCGATTTGCCGATGATCCCGTTCTACGTGTTTTATTCCATGTTTGGGTTCCAGCGTATTGGTGATTTGGCATGGGCGGCAGGAGACCTTCAGGCGCGTGGCTTTTTGATAGGTGCTACGGCTGGACGTACAACCCTCAACGGAGAAGGGTTGCAGCATCAGGATGGCCATAGTCATCTGGTCGCGTCGACAATCCCCAATTGTATAAGTTATGACCCAACGTATGGTTATGAACTGGCCGTTATCATTCAAGATGGTATTCGCCGTATGTATGGTGAAGGCGAAAACTGTTTTTACTACGTCACCTCGATGAATGAAAACTACGCGCATCCGGCCATGCCAGAAGGTGCCGAAGAAGGCATTATCAAAGGGATGTATCTTTTGAAAGAAAGCAAAACTGGAGATGGCCCCAAAGTTCAATTAATGGGGGCTGGCAGCATTCTTCTGGAGGTTGAAGCTGCAGCTGAAATGCTCAAATCTGATTGGAACGTGGACGCGGATATCTGGAGTATGACCTCCATTAATGAGGTTTACCGTGAAGCGAAATCCGTGGATCGCTGGAATTTACTCCACCCTGGTGAGGAAGCCAAAGTGCCCATGATTACTTCGCTCCTCGAAGGGAGAAAAGGTCCAGCTGTGATTGCAACAGACTATATACATGCTCACAGCGAATTGCTGCGGGGCTTTATTCCATGCTCTTATAGGGTTTTGGGTACAGATGGTTTTGGACGCTCTGATACGCGCGCTCAATTGCGTAAGCATTTTGAAGTGGATCGCAACTATGTCACGGTTGCGGCCCTTAAGGCGCTGGCTGATGACGGGGCGATCGATAAGAGCCTGGTATCAGATGCTATTGCTAAATATGGCATTGATCCAGAAAAAGCTGATCCCATGACGCTGTAACTGGGGGAAGAATCTCGTGTCAATTGAAATAGTCAAAGTACCTGATCTTGGCGCTGATAGCGCTGAAGTCACTGAAATTCTTGTTTCCGTAGGAGACAAAATCGACGTTGAAGATTCCATATGTGTGATGGAATCCGATAAAGCTTCTCTTGAAGTTCCTTCACCCGTTTCTGGGATCATTAAGGCAATTCAAGTCAAAGTAGGGGATGCTCTTGCTGAAGGAGCTGACCTGATTGAAGTTGAAGTTGCCTCGGCTGAGTCAGAAGAAACTCAAGCAGAATCAACACCAGCGGAAGCATCAACAGAAGGGTCCGATGGGCCTGCTGCTGATGTCTCTGATGAGGCTCCAGCTGAAGAATCGGCTGAATCTGAAAAACTATTCCAGGTTCCGGACATTGGCAGTGATACCGCGGATGTGACCGAGATAGTGGTTGCTGTAGGTGATGAGGTCGCCGAAGGTGATTCATTGATTGTCGCCGAATCAGATAAGGCTTCTTTGGAAGTGCCAGCGG
>Ga0181558_10003401_pt1 | contig 14692 bp, 9 predicted proteins | sample 011ome_22_FD_133754 | JGI IMG/M metagenome (GOLD analysis project Ga0181558, IMG submission 133754) | Coastal salt marsh microbial communities from the Groves Creek Marsh, Skidaway Island, Georgia - 011507BT metaG (megahit assembly) | ecosystem: Environmental > Aquatic > Marine > Intertidal zone...
AACTGATCTAATTTTAAATCGAATACCCCCCCCCCTAAATCCAAGCTACGATAACAAGGTGATTTGTGCTAAAATATACGGCGTTTTCTCAATGAGAATTATCCATCATTTTACGAAACGAACTGCCGATAAAGCCCGTAAATTCTGGGTTTTCTATTTTAAGAATAGAAAAAAGTTAAAATAATAAGTCGAGGAAATTAGAAAAAAAGGGAGTTGCGGAGAAGGGTAATTCTAAACAGCGATAAAAGGCTTTATCACGGGCTAGCCAGCTTTTTCTTTTTCTTGTATTTTGAAAATAAAATAAGGGTGTTGGTATGCATAGCCAACATCAGCAGATAGATTAGGAAAAGAACCGTATTGGATGCCCCGAGCGAATATAGAGTTACAGAAAATAATATCCAAAAGACAGCAACAATGTTGAGTAGAAAGACTGCTTTATTCTTAGAACCTAAGGTTTCAGCAATGTAGTAGTGCATATGATCCTTGCCAGCCACCGAAAAACTTTTTTTGTCAAAGAAAGTCCTTTTTATCAGGACCCCTAGAGTCTCATTTAGAGGGACCATAATAGTAAACAAGACTAGGACAGGCGAATTGTGATAGATATTACCTTCATTGAAATAGCCCTGAGAATACCCTATTAAGCTGACAGCAAATATTGCCCCTAGAAGGTATGCACCGCCATCACCTAAAAATATGCGGGCTCTTTTCTTCAAATAAAACCGAAAGTTCTGCAATAGAAAGCCTATACACGCTCCGGCCATGATAAAAAAACCTGTGGGGAAAAAATTCATAGATGCCCAAAAACCGACATACCCAACTAAAAAAATAGTTACGCAAAGGCCATCGAGGCCGTCAATTAGATTAAAGGCATTCATTAGGCCGACGATGGCAAAAGTAGTAAAAATATAAGAAGTATATCCACTTAGTATAATTTCACTGCCAAAGAGATTTCCCAGGCTAGAAATCTGTATCTCTGAAGCAATTATGCCCGCAATCACTACTTGACCTAAAACTCGTAAAAAGGGTCTGAGCTGAAAACGATCGTCAGCGAGCCCCAAAACTAATGCCAAAAAATAGGGTAGAAGATATGTCGGCTGTTTGGATATGGCGAAAGTTAGGATGGTAAGAAATATAATGATACCGCCGATAAGCGGAGTATCTCTCTCATGGGATTTTCTAGCGTCAGGCCTGTCTACGAGACCTGCCGATCTTGCTAATTTGTGCAGTGGAAAGCTGAGTAACAGACTAACTAGCGCTGATTCTAGTAATAAAATGCTATTTTCCATGATCGAGTCTTATAAAATTGCTTTTTTTAAAATAGTCTTTTATGAAACTAAACTTATTCAAATATATACATATTTAATGCTTGGGAGTAATTTACCTTATCATCGAGTATTGCTTTCGTGGCATCACTTGATCCAGTAAATACTGTAAGTTCATAGAAATCATGGTCTTACCTATCTATTATAACACTTAACTTCAGCTTCTGTATATAACTATTACTAAAAGCTGCTGACCTGAGTCAAATTACTAAATATTTTAGCTAGGCTTAATTTTACAGGTGAGTTTGGCGTGCATATCGGCTAGACTTCTAAGAATTGATTATAGTTTGTCTTTGTCACTGGAGTATGTCGGTTCGATGCGACTTAAAAGCATTAAATTAGCAGGTTTTAAATCGTTTGTAGACCCGACTACCGTCAATCTCCCCACCAATCTCTGTGCTGTCGTTGGCCCTAACGGTTGCGGTAAATCCAATATTATTGATGCAGTGCGCTGGGTGCTGGGTGAAAGTTCTGCCAAGAACCTGCGTGGCGAGCAGATGACGGATGTCATTTTTAATGGTTCCAGCAGCCGTAAACCGGTTGGCCAAGCCTCTGTGGAGCTGGTTTTTGATAATAGCGACCGCACGATCAAAGGGCAGTATGCCAGCTTTAATGAGGTGTCGGTTAAGCGTGTCGTAAATAGCGAGGCGCAATCCACTTATTTACTGAATGGTGAGAAATGCCGTCGTCGGGATATCACGGATATTTTTCTGGGCACTGGTCTGGGTCCGCGTTCTTATTCAATTATCGAGCAGGGCATGGTATCCCGCTTGATTGAATCCAAACCTGAGGAGCTGCGGGTATTTATCGAAGAAGCGGCAGGCATCTCAAAATACAAGGAAAGGCGTCGTGAGACTGAAAACCGGATTAAGCGTACCAAAGAGAACCTTGAGCGTTTAACAGATATTCGTGAAGAACTGGAACGTCAGCTGCAACACCTGCAACGACAGGCAAAAGCAGCAGAAAGGTATAAAGAATACAAACAGCAGGAACGTGATACCCAGGCTAATTTAAATGCGCTGCGTTGGCAGTCGTTTAATAATGAAGTGACAAAGGCTCAGCAAACCATCCGCGAACTGGAAGTTAAACTGGAAGCCAGTATTGCCTCATTTCGAGCCTTTGAAGCTGAGATAGAGGAAAAAAGAGAAGCGAATACAGAGCTGCAGGAGTCCTACCAGAAAGTACAAGCCAATTTTTACTCCCTGGGCAGTGAAATCAGCAAGATTGAACAGAATATTGAACACCAGCGTCAGCGTCAATTGGAGCTCTCAGAAGAGCTGGGAAATATTCAAATCAATCTCAATAACGCCGAACGGGAACTGCTTGAGGATAAGGAGCAAATCACACAGCTACAGGCGACGATCGCACAAATTGAACCTGAACTGGAAAAAGCTTCAAAGCAGGAAGAGTTGTCATCATCTGTTCTGGAAGAAGCTGAAAAGGCCATGTCTGTCTGGCAGCAGGATTGGGATCATTTCAATACAGATTCGGCAGAAGCAACCCGTCTGGCTGAAGTGGAACAGCAACGCATCAGACACCTTGAAAATATTGTTGAACGCAGTATCCAACGTCAGGGCACGCTGAGTGAAGAACTAAACGGATTGCATACAGCTAATGATGAAGCTGAAGTCATTAGCCTGACTGAAAAAGCCAGTGTTATTGAGACAGATACAGCAGCCTTACAGGAAGAAAATAAAAAGCTGCTTAATCATATTGATGAAATAAGAGGCAAGATAAAAGAGTCTAATAATTCACTTGCTCACTTACGTAGTGAGTTACAGACCCAGGTTGGACGCCAATCGTCCCTGGAAGCTTTACAACAGTCTGCCCTAGGCAAGGAAGAAAAAGCCCTTGAGTGGTTGGAACAGAATAATTTCAGTAACAACAAGCGACTGCTGGATCAGATTAAAGTGGAAGCAGGCTGGGAATTGGCCGTTGAAACTGTTCTGGGTAAACACATGCAGGCAGTCTGTGTTGATGACTTTGCTGCCCTGGATGATGTGTTGCAAAGCTTTAGCAGCGGCTTGTTACAGTTTATTGAGCAAAACCATACCGACGCCGGCAATACCGCAAACTCCATAGCAGGCAAGGCTTTAAAAGATAAGGTGACGAGTGAGCAAAACCTGGGAACGTTGCTGGATGGTATTTATGTCACTGAAACCTTAAATGAAGCGCTGGAATTACGTTCACAGCTGTTAAACCATGAGTCACTTGTTACACGCGGTGGCATCTGGTTGGGTAAAAACTGGTTGCGTGTGGCCAAAGGCTTTGATGAAGAAACAGGTATCCTGAAACGCCAGGAAGAGCTGCTTGCGCTTGCATCCAGCATTGAGTCTTTAAACCAGCGAATCAAAGAAAGTTCAGTTGACACAGAAACATTACAGGCTGACCTGAGCAAGTACGAACAGGAAAAGGAAGCTTACCTGGATAAATTAACTGCCTTGAATAAGAACGCAGCAAATTTAAATGCAGAGCACTCTGCAGTAAAAGTGAAAATTGAGCAGACTAATCAGCGTAGGCAACGCATCCAAAAGGAAATAGAAGAATTGCAGGAGCAGGTGGCGCTGGAACAGGCAAATATTGCAAAGGCCAGGGTTAATTTACAGAGTGCCCTTGATCGGATGGCGAAAGATACCGAGTAGAGGGAGGAGCTACTTCAACAACGGGAGAAAGTTCGTTCGGAATTGGAAAATGCCCGTCAGAAAGCAGCGCGCGATAAAGATAGCAGCCATGAATTAACCGTCAAACATCAGACTCAATTAACTCAACTGAGATCATTGAACACGGCACTGGACAGGATTACGACTCAGGTTCAAAGCTACGTTGAGCGCCAGCAGCAGATTCAAAATAACCTGAAGCAGAATGATGATCCGATACCGGCGTTGAAGCAGGAACTTGAAGAGAAACTATCTTCAAGAGTTTCTATAGAAAATGAAATGAAAGAAGCAAAAATGCAGGTTGATGAAGTGGAGCATCAACTTCGTGAGTTGGAAAAACGGCGTACTGAAACTCAGGAAAACAGCCAGGGCATCAGAGATGAATTAGCCGGCAAACGTTTAAGTATCGAGGGCGCCAGTGTCAAACGTGAAGCGTTGGAGCAGCAGATAACACAGGCTTCTTATAATCTACAGGATGTTATAGCTGCCTTACCTGAAGTGTTAACAGTAGCGAGCTGTGAAGAAGAGTTGGAAAAACTGGCCGCCAGAATTCAGCGCCTTGGCCCGATTAACCTGGCAGCGATAGATGAATATACCAGTCAGTCCGAGCGTAAGATTTATCTGGATCAGCAGAATGATGATCTGGAAAAAGCCTTGCAGACCTTGCAGAATGCTATTCGTAAAATCGATCGTGAAACCCGAACACGATTTAAAGAAACCTTCGACAAAATTAACAAGGGTCTGCAGGAGCTCTTCCCCAAAATTTTTGGCGGCGGTCACGCTTATCTGGATATGATTGGCGAAGATTTACTGGATACAGGTGTTGCGATTATGGCAAGGCCTCCTGGTAAGCGTAATAGCACAATCCACCTCTTATCGGGGGGTGAAAAAGCCATGACTGCTATTGCTTTGGTGTTCTCTATCTTTCACCTTAATCCTTCACCTTTCTGTATGCTGGATGAGGTTGACGCCCCTCTGGACGATGCCAATATTGCGCGTTACGCTAACCTGGTTAAAGAAATGTCAGGTCTGATACAGTTTATATTTATTACTCACAATCGTTTAACCATGGAATCAGCTAATCAGTTAATGGGGGTCACCATGCAGGAGCCTGGTGTGTCGAGATTGGTATCTGTGGATATTGATGAAGCGGCTGAACTGGCTGCCATGTGAGCGGGTTTTAAATTAGGTCCAAGACAGATAAGATATTCAGATATTTGAAAACTTTTGTCAGATTTCCGTTTAATGAATTTCAATAATAAGAAAGTGCGAGTTTAAGCCATGGGGATGAGAGACTGGTTAATTATCATCGTTATCGTTGGTATTGTTCTCATTTTGTTGGATGGATACAGACGAAAACGCAAAGACAGCATCCGGGTGAAACTGGAAAAAAATATTCCTGATCATGACGTTGAACTAGATACCGCAGCAGAATTGCCAAACGGTGGAGCGAGGGTAATTTCGCGTTATGAGAGTTCAGGGATGATTGAAGATGATTATGCAGATGATTATGACGAATATGATGAAGAAGACGAGGACGAGGACATCGAAGAGGAAGAAGTAGTTCCTGTTGTAATGGATGCTGTTGATCTGGAAAATGTAGCGGCTGCTAGCAATAAACCAAAAAATGATAATTTAGACAGCGAAGATTTTGCTGAGCCTTCTTATGAAGACGATGACATAGATGAGATAGATGACATAGATAACGACGAAGACAGGGATGACCTTGATGAGGCCTATGAAGAATATGAAGAATATGAAGAATATGAAGAGTATGCCCCCGTCAACGAAGACTATCTGGAAGCAGATAAAACAGAAAAACCTAAAGCGCCATATGCTGATGAGCAGGTACACGCTGAATTAGCAGAATTAGATGATGATGACGTTTCTGTGGTTCGCACAAGTCCAAGAAACGCTGGCACCAGAGCAACGGAAAATATTGGAAAGACTAAAGCATCAGACTCAAAACGTATCGAACCGACACTGGGTGAATTAGGTTCTCTTACGGAAGCTGAATTGGAAGACAAACCAGCTCATTTAAAATCCAAGCAGAAAAAGCATAAAGCTGACGCGCTAGAAAGCGGTAGTCAGGCTGAATTATTTGCAGAGAGTCCCGAGGATTTCATTCAGGATGAAGAACACGATGAGAGTGAAGGGGAATATCTGGAGCCAGAAGAAGTTATTGTTATCAATGTGATGGCCAAGCAGGGTGAATTATTTGCCGGTAGTGATCTTTTACCAATACTTTTACAGCAGAATATGCGCCTGGGAAAAATGAGTATTTTTCATAAGCATGCAGATAGCAGTGGCAATGGTCCGGCCATATTCAGTATGGCTAATATGGTAAAACCAGGAACCTTTGATGTAACCCAGATGGAAGAATTTACAACACCGGGTGTCAGTTTCTTTTTACAGCTGCCCAATGCTTTCGGCAATATGAAGAGTTTTGAGCAAATGCTGAAAGCGGCTGATGCCATAAAAGATAAGTTAAACGGTGATTTAAAAGATGAACACCGTAGTGTGATTACACGTCAGACTATTGAGCATTGCCGTCAGCGCATCCAGGATTTTGAGCTCGCCCAGCTTTCAAAAAAATAGTCATATGAGCACAGCAACAGATGATTTGAAGTCAGAGCTTATCGAACTTCGTCAACTGATTGAACGTCATAATCGACTCTACCATCAGCAAGATGCCCCCGAAATTCCTGACCAGGAATTTGACCGTTTATTTGATCGTCTCCTTGAAATCGAAAAACAACACCCGGAACTGGTAACAGCAGATTCACCGAGTCAACGTGTTGGGAGTGAACCCTTATCCGGTTTCGTGCAGGTAGCCCATAAGATTCCCATGCTTTCTCTGGAAAAGGCCTTTGATGCTGAAAGCCTGAGCAAATTTGAAATCCGTTTAAGAAAACGATTACCCGAATATGTAAAAACTATTGAATACAGTTGCGAGCCTAAAATAGACGGTGTGGCTGTCAGCATACGTTATGAGAAAGGGATACTGGTTCAGGCAGCGACCAGAGGTGATGGCACGACAGGTGAAGACATCACCCATAATGTAAAAACAATAAAAGACATTCCGCTAAAGCTAAAGGGGGGGAATTATCCAGATGTGCTGGAAGTACGGGGCGAAATATTTATGAGCAAGTCAGGTTTTGCCCTGATGAATGAAGCGGCCCGAAAAAAAACCGAAAGAACTTTTGTTAATCCGAGAAATGCGGCTGCTGGCACCTTAAGACAACTTGACTCCCGCATTACAGCAAAAAGACCCCTGACAATGTTTTGTTATAGCCTGGGTGAAACCAGTATTGCTTTACCTTCCCGTTTGAGTGAAGTCTTTTCTCTATTGGCTGAATGGGGGCTGCCGGTCAATCCTATTCGCAAAGCTGTCGAAGGTATCGATGCCTGCTACAGCTATTGTGAAGAGATTTTAACTAAACGTAATGATCTGGATTATGAAATTGATGGTGTTGTCCTGAAGGTTAATGATTTTACTTTACAGGACACGCTCGGAATTAATGCGCGCACCCCGCGATGGGCTATTGCCTTTAAATTTCCGGCAGAGGAAGTAAGCACAGTCTTACAGGATGTGGAATTTCAGGTAGGCAGAACCGGAACAATTACACCGGTTGCCCGGTTGACTCCTGTTTTTGTCGGAGGCGTGACGGTAAGTAATGCAACTTTGCATAATCTGGATGAAATTGAACGGCTGGGAATACAAATAGGGGATACTGTCATTATCAGGCGTGCCGGTGATGTGATCCCTAAAGTGGTCAAGGTGGTACTTGAGAAACGACCGGTCGATGCCCGAGAGATAGTTGCGCCACTGCAGTGCCCGGTCTGTCATTCCGATATTGAGCAAATTAAAGGTGAAGTGCTTATGCGCTGCACAGGCGGGCTTTACTGTAAGGCGCAACGTACGCAATCCATTATTCATTTTGCGTCGCGGGCAGCGATGGATATTGATGGTCTGGGCGTGAAGTTAATTGAGCAGCTGGTCGAAGCAGAGCTTATCAATAATGTTGCAGATATTTATCGTTTAAATCTGGCTCAGCTATCAGCTTTGGAGCGGATGGCAGAAAAATCAGCAAGCAATTTATTGGAAGCCATTGAAAACAGTAAGCATATCAGTCTGCAGCGTTTTATTTATGCTTTGGGAATCAGGGAGGTAGGGGAAGCCACTGCTTTAGCCCTGGCAAAGCATTTCGGCTCATTACAAGGCATCATGCAGGCTGATATGGAGGCTTTGATTCAGGTACCAGACATAGGGGAGGTTATGGCACAGCATATTGTGGCTTTTTTTGCGGAAGCACATAATTTGTCTGTGATCGAAGCCTTGATAAAAGCCGGTGTGAGTCCCTCAGAGCTCGAAATCAACGCGAGTGAAACCTTGCCTTTAAGTGGCCTGACTTATGTCGTGACAGGAACCCTTGAATTAATGGGGAGATCAGAAGCAAAGCAGTATTTGCAGCAGCTTGGAGCAAAAGTCGCTGGCAGTGTTTCCAGCAAGACTTCCTGTGTCATTGCGGGCCCCGGTGCAGGCAGTAAACTGAGCAAGGCTGAGGAATTAGGGATTGAAGTGATTGACGAAAAAGATTTTGTGTCATTGCTTACACAATACGGCATAACAGTGTAAAGTATAGCCCCATAAGCTAGTAAAGCCAGTACTTATTGGGCTTAATGACATTAACATGATTAGAGGAATTCAAAAATGCGCCTGATTTTTGTATTCACGATGCTAACTATACTGTCTTCCTGTGTTTCACCGCCGCCAGAAAACACAGCCAATATCTGCAGTATGTTTGAAGAACGTCGCAGCTGGTACAAGGCTGCCAAGAAAGCAGAAAAGCGCTGGGGCACACCTGTTTATGTCAGTATGGCAATCATAGAACAGGAATCATCATTTCAGGGGCGGGCCAAGCCGGAAAGAACCAAATTACTCTGGGTGATTCCCTGGCGTCGACCATCTTCAGCTTATGGTTATGCCCAGGTACTTGATGAAACCTGGACAGACTATAAGGAAGACGCCGGAAACTGGGGAGCACGGCGTTCCAGCTTTTCCGATGCGATGGATTTTGTCGGCTGGTATACCAATAGCTCAACCCGCCGTAATCGCATTGCGCGAAATGATGCATACAACCTTTATTTAGCTTACCACGAGGGCAATGGCGGCTGGGCCAGAGGTTCATATAACAGCAAAGGCTGGCTGATGGATGTTGCCCGTAATGTTCAGAATACGGCTAACGTGTATCAGAATCAGTATCAAAGTTGTGAGCGTGAACTGGGACGAAACTGGTTTATGAGGCTGTTCTTCTGAGCTGGTGGGGCAAAGTATTCGGGGGAACTTTCGGGTTTATGCTGGGCGGGCCTCTAGGGGCCTTGCTGGGTGCATCACTCGGGCATAATTTTGATCGTGGTATGGGGCGCTTAAATGGTAATAAGGGCGCAGAACAAGTAGAGACTATTCAGTCTGCTTTCTTTACAGCTACTTTTTTCATGATGGGGCACATCTCCAAGGTGGATGGCAGAGTGTCTCAGGATGAAATCCATATTGCTCAGCATGTTATGCGGCAAATGAATTTGAATGCGCAGCAGAAAAAAGCCGCCATTAATTTATTTGAGCAGGGTAAAAATCAGGATGTTGAGGTGGTGGAGGTTCTTGAGCAGTTCCGCAAGGAATGCCATCGACGGCGCAATCTGATGCAGATGTTTCTGGAGATTCTGGTAATGACTGCATTTGCTGATGGTGCCCTGCATAAAAGTGAGGAAAATGCACTCTGGCAGGCCGCCCGAACCCTGGGGTTTTCCAAAATTGCTTTTCAGCACATTTTGCAAAGAGGGCAGGCACAACAGCACTATCAGCAGAATCGGCGCTCGCAATCCCAGCGCAGCTCAGATCGTGGCAGGCTAAATTTAGCTGATGCGTATAAGTTACTGGGTATATCCTCTTCAGCCAGTGACGAAGAGTTAAAGAAAGCCTATCGGAGGCAAATGAATCAGCATCACCCTGACAAGCTGGTGTCAAAAGGACTGCCCCAGGAAATGATGGATATAGCCACCCAGAAAACCCAGGATATTAAAGCAGCCTACGAGTTAATTAAACAAACCAGAAAATAGAGATTACTTTAAGTATTTATTGTATTTAATTGATTATTCAAAGTTTATTTATATCAACTTCCAGCTTTTCTAATTCAGCAGCATGCTCAGAATTGCTGATAATACCAGTGCTGCGATTCTCTGGGGTCAAGTAGCGGGCGGCCACTTCCTGAAGTTTAGGGATATCAACTTCAAGCACCTGTTGCCTAAATCTAGCCCGGTGTTCTTTGTTTCTGCCAAATAGTTCATTGTAATAGGCCTGTTTGGCCGTCCCTGCCGGAGATGCGGGTTTATCCAGGCTGGCTATTACCCCCAAAATGGCTTCTTCCAGCTGACTCTGCTTGTGAGTGCTGTCATGAAGCCAGGTGATTGCACGCTCAAAGTCGTTCAGTGTTTCTGACAGGCGTGGATCCCGGTAAGAGTAAAATCGAAAGCTTGCTGAGCTTGAATCCTGAGTGGCACCACCGCCATAAGCACCACCTTGTTCTCTGATGGCGCCGTGCAGATAGCCATTGCGCAAGAAGCCACCAAGTACAGTCAGAGCAGCTGCATCTTCATGGGCAGCCGGAACTGTCCGATAAGCTGTGGCACAAAAATTAACCTGGGTATTATGCAGCCAGGCTATGCTGACTCTTTCACGCACAGGATCCATGCTAAAGGGGCTAGTCTTATTGGTATTGTCAGTGTGATGCCATAATTCATCCAGACCACTGATTAATGCCGGTTTTTCACTTTCTTCAGCGATGCAAAGCAGCCGTTTATCCCCCTGGATAATTAACTCATGCAATGTCTGCAGCTTTTCCGCATAAGCAGACAACTGGGCCTGGTCGCTAAACGCCTGAACCATGGATTTCAACTTGCTTATCCCCTGCATGCCTGAATTTTTATAATTCAATGCAGCAATTGCATTCATTTGGCTGGTGGCAATGCCCATAGCCAGAACATGCCCCTGATTGGTTATGTTTTGTTCCTTATGACTGGAGATTTGCTGCATAAGTTCTTTAATTCTATTCAGCTCATCAAAACGACATGAATCAAGCATATTCTTCATTAATTGGCTTAACTTATCCTGGTTGCCATACAGTGCTTTACTGCTGAGAATCATGTAGGCGTCTATGTTTTGCTCGTTTTGCAGGTGATTGCGCATACTGATATGGGCGTTAATGCCACCACATATTGATGCCTGCAAAGTCTGAATTTCCAGATAAGAGGAACTCCCAACACCGAGTTCAGGCAAACAACTGCTGTAATGCGGTAATAAGGATTTAAGCTCCTCGGGAAGGGACGGCAGAGTGGTAATAATATCCTGATAACTTAAACCATTCGTTCCCTGCGAATAAAAAGCCAGCGGTATTTTATTGATGTAGCTGGACTCGGCCTGTGGCCATTTAATGTCAGCAGGAACGTCATCAAGATCGACTTTCGGCAGGATGCTCATGTCGTCAACCTGTTGTTGACGCCTGATTAAGGCCTCAGCCTGTTCAACTAGCTTTTTCTTTTCGTCATCATCGAGTCTGCTTTTTATTTGGGCCAGCTTTTGCCTTTCTTCAGCTCTGGTTTTCTTGGCCAGTTCAGGATCAGGTTTAACGGTTAAGGTGACCCTATGCGGATTATCCAGCAAAAAGTCTTTCACCAGCTTGGGTAAAAAATCAGGCTTCTGTATTTCCTGTTTTAAGTTTTTTAGTACAGGGTCAATATCAAGCAGTTCCAGAGGGTCACCCCGATGCGTAGCTGTGGAAAGTGAAGATAGTATTAACTGCAGTCCATAAGGGTAACTGTCCCCTGTGATTTCTCGCTGGTGAAGTTCAAGGCTGTGTAAGGCGGCTTCTACCATACTTTGTTCTACCCCTTGTTCTGCGATTTTCTCCAAAGTATTTAAAATCAGCTCTTCGATAGCCCCGGTATCATTTGCATCACAGGACTCAAGACCGCAGATAAAAGTCATTTCACGATGGGAATCTTCGAGACCACACAAAGAGGAGGGTGACATCCCCAGCTCGGTTGTTTCCAGAACCTGTAATAAGGGACTGGCACTATTATCCAACAACACAGAAGAAAGCAGTTGAGCTTTGAAAAGATCTTCCAGGCTGGTGCTTTTACCTAATAGCCAGGCCATCAGCACATGGCTTTTGTTATTTAAATCAGTTTCAGCTTCACCTTTTTCCAAAGGAAAGTATTCAGTGACTTTGAGTGGTGACTGATAGCGTTTTTCATCACCGACGGCTATGTGGACATCAAGTCTGCTGAATTCTGCAAGTGCCAGGTTTTCAAATTTTTCCTGGTGCTCAATAGCCGGAATATCGCCGAAAGTCATAAAAATGGCATTACTGGGGTGGTAGTGAGTTTTGTAGAATTTCAGTAATTGTTCGTAACTCAACTTGGGTATGTCTGCAGGATCGCCGCCACTGTTGTAATGGTAAGTTGTGGTTGGATACAGGTGTTTGCATAAATGCTGCCAGATAATACTGTTCTGAGAGCTCATGGCTCCTTTCATTTCATTATAGACAACACCTTTATATTCCAGCTCTGATTCAGGGTTGGAGGCTTCTGCAAACTCCAGACGATGACCTTCCTGGGAAAAATCCAGCGGGTCAAGCCGGGAAAAGAAAACGGCATCCAGATAAACTTGCAGCAGGTTATCAAAATCTTTTCGGTTTTGGCTGGCAAAAGGATAAGCGGTCCAGTCGCTGCTGGTCATGGCATTCATGAATGTATTCATGGAGCGACGGATCATCATGAAAAAAGGATCCCGAACTGGAAATTTTTTACTGCCACATAGCGCGGTATGCTCAAGGATATGAGCAACGCCTGTTGAATCCATCGGTACGGTACGCAGAGCAACCATAAAAACATTTTCAGGATTGTCACTGGCTAAATGGAAATGCTTGGCGCCGGTGACTTTGTGGTCATACTCTTCAACCGTGATATTCAGCGTTTCGAGGAACCGGCTGCGGATTAGTGAAAAAGATGAGTTTGGGTTGTGGTCTACTTCTGACTGCATTAATGCTTTCTCGAAAGTTTACGAAGCGCTAATTCTAGCGTATTCATTATTAAAGATCAGGAAATTGTCTCTTCAGGATAGAGGCTTAAAGTGCTGGTTCAGGTTTTTCCAGACTTATTTTACCAAGCGCTCCACTGCGAATGTCATTAAGCAAAACTTCGCTGGCTTTATGAAAGTCAACACCACCTTTTCGCAGACAGCCGCGTTGTCTGGCTATCGCTTCAAGCAGGCGGCTTGCCTCCTGTTGAACATCATCAAGCTGATAGCGCCGAATTAAACTTTCGGGATAAGCCTTGCTGAGAAATTCGACGGCAAACAGTGCGATGTCTTCAAATTCAATGGCTGTATTTTTGATGGCGCCGGTAACTGCTAGACGATAAGCGGAGTCCTGATCTTCAATTTTGGGCCATAAAACTCCTGGCGTATCAATGAGTTTGATTGAATCATTCAAGCTGATTTCGCTAGCCGCTTTGGTGATAGCAGGCTCATTGCCGACTTTAGCAACTTTTTTATCCAGCAGGATATTTAAAAAAGTGGATTTGCCGACATTTGGGATGCCGACAACCATAATACGCAATACCTGATCGCTTTTTTTATCTGAAAGTTTACGGGCAGTTTTCAATAATTTTTTAATGCTTTCTTTTTGGGTTTTATCGAGTGCATAGGCTGTAATATTTCTATGCTTATAATATTCAAGCCATAATCCGGTAACCACGGGGTCAGCCAGATCAGACTTATTGAGTACTTTCAGATGGGTAATGTTGGCTATCAGCGCATTTAATAAGGGGTTTTCACTGGAATATGGGAGGCGAGCGTCTACCAGCTCAACCACCAGGTCAATTTGCTGGAGTAATTTAGTGATATCTTTCCGGGCCTTGTTCATATGGCCCGGATACCAGCCAATCGTCATATATATTCTCAATAATTAAAAGTTGGGCTATTGTAGAGCTATTATAAAATTATTGTAGTGCAGAAGTGCTATGGAAGTAGTGTGGACATAATTAACTCAATAGAATGACTGGAACTTAGAGGTAGGCAATGACTTTAGAAGAGCAGATAAAATTAAAACTATCCGATGCCTTTGAACCAATGCATCTTGAACTCTTAAATGAAAGTCATATGCATGCAGGTCCAGCAACCGATTCACATTTTAATTTGCTACTGGTCAGTCAGGCTTTTACAGGCTTAAAAAAGGTGCAAAGACATCAGGCTGTTTACAAGTTGTTGAAGCAAGAGCTGGCAGGGCCGGTGCATGCTTTGGCTTTGCATCTCTATAGCCCCGCAGAGTGGGAAGCTGGAGATAAGGAAATTCAGAAATCGCCAAACTGTGAGGGTAAAAACTAATATAAAACAATATATTAAGGTAATATATTAAAGTAATTTATAATTAAAATAAGCTTGTGTAGGGATGCAATTATGGTAAGATTTGCCAGACTTATATTGGCGAATTATACGAAGTTCTAGGCGCAATTCCGATGACAGCCCGACCTGGCAAGAGGAAGGCTAAGAAGAAAGCTAAGAAGAAAGGTAAGAGGAATAAAGGACAACAACAAGATGAGAACAGCATCAGAAAGTAATCGTCCCCAGTTAAGTTATCTTGTCATTCTCTTATT
>Ga0181558_10003407_pt1 | contig 14680 bp, 8 predicted proteins | sample 011ome_22_FD_133754 | JGI IMG/M metagenome (GOLD analysis project Ga0181558, IMG submission 133754) | Coastal salt marsh microbial communities from the Groves Creek Marsh, Skidaway Island, Georgia - 011507BT metaG (megahit assembly) | ecosystem: Environmental > Aquatic > Marine > Intertidal zone...
AGGTTATGTGAAGGACCTTCAGACGTTTTCGAGGATACCGAGGATGTGAGGAAAGCGGACGAGATTGACGGCGAGTTCGACGAAGACGCTGCGGACAGAGCGGTTGAACGATTGAGAAAGAAAGTTGGGTCGTTGTGCAAGGTTTTGAAATCGTTAAATTCACAACAAACGAAAAAGAAAACGAGCGCGTCCGGCTCCTCGAGCGCGCAAAACAATGGTAATCAACAAAACGAACACGACGTCGGGGGTCACTCGGATCCCTTTTTACAGGTGAACATTTTAAAACTCCTAAAAGTATTAGGTCGAGGATGTAGCGAGACGTCGGACGAAATGTCCGACACCTTGGCGCACGTGGCTTCTAACACGGAATTCTCTAGCAAAAATTTAGCCGGCGCTTCAATTTTGCTGGAATGCGTCGAATGCATCGTAGAAACAGAATCGGTTGGTGGATTGAGAGTGTTAGCGGTGAACATTCTCGGAAAATTTTTAGCGAGTAAAGAAAATAACGCAAAGTACGTCGCGCTGACTGCGCTGTCGTCTGTTGTTAAAATTGACCAAGGTGCGGTACAAAGACACCGGAAAACTATAGTCGAGTGCGTTAAGGATTCCGACGTGAGCATTCGGAAATCAGCGTTAAACTTGGTGTACAATTTAGTCAATACGAGCAACGTTCGAACGTTAGTGCCGGAACTTTTAGAGTATCTGAAAGTTGCAGACAAAGAGTTCAAGCGCAATTTAACGAAGCGCATTGCGACTCTGATTGCAGAGAACGCGCCAGACGACCGTTGGCGATGCGAAATGACCGTGGAGACGTTTCGTCAAGCGGGTGAATTCATGGACGATGTCGACCAAAGAACTTTTTGCGGCGTCGTGTCGCGAGGCGATGAAAAATTGCAAGCCTTGATTGGTAGAAGCATGTTCAAGGCGTGCGTTGATTTAGGAGAGAACGCATCGCAGCAGTTGAAATCGACGACGTGTTGGGTATGTGGCGAGTTTGCTGACTGCATAGCGCACGTGCCGACGTTGGAAAACGAAGAGAAGAATACGGTAACGATTCAAGATATCGTCGCCTTGTTAAAAGTTTTCTTAAAAGACGCGAAAGAGAGTGAAACTACGAAACAATACGCGTTGACGGCGATAACAAAAGTATCCGCGAGAGATCAATCGCAATCCGTGCAAGCAATCGAAGTGATGAAGCCGTTGCAAGCATCGGTCGATTTAGAATTGCAAGCCAGAGCGTGTGAATATTCACACATCATCGAAGCCGGGTCGGAGATGTTGACGACGGCGATGGAGCGCGTGCCGCCGCCAGAGGCGCCAAAGTTCGTCGAATTGGGGAAGAAAAAGCGACGAAAATCATTAGCGAGTAGTGCTGCTCGAGCCTCGGCGAGCGAGAGCGAGAAGAACAAGAGCGAAAGCGCCGCGTTGGGGGATTTGCTCGATTTCGGCGGCGAATCCGAAGCAGTACAAACGAGTGATGTTCCCGCAGCCTCGACCTCGCCTGCTCCAAAGGCTGTTGCTGCGGCGAATGTGTTAGACGATCTCTTCGCCGATATCGAGCCGATGCCAACTCCTGCACCAGTTTCGTCGTCACTTCCTTTTCCTGCAACTGAAAAAACAGCAACGAAACAACCGGAAATTCATCACTCTCCGCAAGTCTCTTTGGAGGACTTGTTGGGGGGTGGCGACGTTTCCATTTCTTCGGCGCCGGCATCTGCTTCGAAACCGACACCATCACAAAGTGTCGATCCACTCGCGGACTTGTTCGGTGACGTTTCTGCCACGCCTGCTCAATTCAACGCAAATCCCCAATCGATGGGAGCAATGGCAGCGACACCAACATCCGCGACAGGTCTGCTCGACGCGTTTGACGCCACAACTCCAGCGAACACGATGCCCGCGAGCACATCCGCGAATACTTCGGCATCTCCTTTGGACGATATGTTCGGTGGTTTGAGCATGGATGCACCACCTTCTGTTGCGCAGGCGGTTTCACAGTCTCTTTCTTCTGCTCCTGCTCCTGCTCCTGCTTCTGTTCCTACTCCTACACCGGCGACTTGTACGTTTACCGCGCACAGCTCGCATCCCTTGACAATAGTCTTCGAATGCTCGAAAGACTCTGCTGACGTCAAGAAAACAATAATTCTTGCGAAAGTTTCTTCTACGAGTCCTGTTTCGAGCGTAACGTTACAATCAGCCGTGCCGAAGTCTATGACTGTTGCTTTAGAGCACGCATCTGGTAGTGCGCTAAAGGGAAGCGGCGAAAGCGAGGTACTCACGCAAATCATGCGCGTCGAAAATTCCATGCACGGCGAGAAATCGTTGGCGATGAAATTGCGAGTTTCGTACGTGGACGATACATCGGGTGCGGAAAAGGTAGAAATGGTCACGGTAGCCGGTTTCCCGCCGAAGTTTTGATAAGTTTAGTTTGTAGTCAAATTCGCACTTGAAATATGGTACACGTCGCGATAAAAATACAATCCAATAAATACCGGTATCTGATCTACATCTAACTATTTTTTGTTCGCGAAATCTGCGACGCGATTCGAGCTTTCGAACACCGTGAATTCTCGCAAATCGAGAAGTGCTTTTATGTCGCCGTCTTCGCTAAATACCACGCCGAACTCGCACTCGGCTTGTTTGAATCTGTTCATATTGGTTTGCATCGTTTCCTCTGCGGACAGAGTACAGCCAATCGGTTCCATGATATCTTTAGCTTTCATCTCGACATCAAAATACCCATCTTTTTCCCCGTCGACGACGTTTGCGAGCGCGACAACGGTGATGACGCCGATTGGAAATCTATACGTGGAGCGTTCCTCGTTGAATTCATCGTACACGATAGCGTGCGAAGTAGTCGATAACGATCCTAAATGTCTTTCTTCCGTCATCTTTTTCGCGACCTCTTTCAATTTGGCATCTTTGTATACTTTTGCACATGTTTTCGAAACGTCCACCAACGCAACGCTTTCCTGTAAAACTTTTGCAGATGCAGAAACGCCTGGTCTCTCAGAAGTCGTCGTTCCCGTTTCTTCCAAACCAACTCGCGCAAAGCTATCGTAAATCGACGCTGAGGATTTTGAAACTTTCCCACCTTCATTCTCGTTGAATTCATCGAACGATGCGTTCGCAAACAACCCATCGCCGGAATCCATGGACGTTTCTTCAAAAATTAAACCGGCGCTTTGCTGCGTGTCAAACCACGCGTCGGCAGATTTCACGGCCCAGCTCGCCACGCCAACTGTTCCCATGAGCGGCAAAATAATTTTCGCGTTCCCGGTCAACTCAAATAACAGCAAAATTGCCGTCAAAGGCACGCGACACACAGATGCCAACACGCCAGCCATCCCAACCAACGCGTACGCTTGTGGCGGGGCGACTTCAATAAAGTTAGACATCGTGTCCATGTGCGCAAGAAACCCACCATAAGATGCGCCTAAAGCAGCTCCCATGAACAAAGATGGCGCGTATACGCCGCCGACTAACCCGCTAGATCGACATATGCTCGTTGCTAAAAGTTTCGCCGCAATCAACTGCACCAACAGCTCCGGTTTGTAAATGTTTAACACATCCGTCGTTAAAAGCGCGTTGACGTTATCGAACCCGTTGTAGGATACCTCGGGGTAAAATATAGAAAAGACGCCCAAGGCGAACCCACCTAACGGCGCTTGCGCGTTTCTTGGAATCCCAAATCCACTCTTCGAGTGTGAATCGCTCAAAAATCCAGCTAAATCCGTAGAGCGATTAGAGACACCTCGAAAAACAATCGCCGTCGCGCCGCACAACAGTCCAAGCGGCAAATACAACGGCAACTCTGCTAAAGTTAACAATTCAAACGGTGGCACGTCAAAACTCGGAGACTCGCCCAACAACAAATTCGTCATCGTTCCGGCTAAAACAGCAGCGACAATAACCATCTCCGTCGTCGACGCGTTGTTAAACTGCTGTTGTCCAAACGTGTATGTCGAATTTCGAGCCAACACGCTTTCAAACCCGAAGAAGAGCCCGGCTATCGGGGCGCCAAATCCCGCCGACAATCCAGCGGCCGCGCCCGCCGCTAACAACCCAACATCCCCGACACTATTATTAATATTACTATTCCCGCTGCTGTTGCCGTTATTGTTCTTTCTTTCATCGCCAAACGCTTTCAACTCGAAAAAACTAGCCACCCTCCCGACGCCGCTACTCACCGCTGCGCCAATCTCAACGCTCGGTCCTTCCGGTCCTAAACTCGCGCCCGTGCCTAAAGTCACCACCGCGGCGACTGTCTTTAACACCGTTTTCTTCACGTCTTCAAACACCGCACTCGTCGTGTTACTATCATCATCATCATTACTATTATATCCTTCTTCGTTAGCACTGTCGCTCTTGTCGCTCTCTGCTCGAGATGCGTTGCCGACGCTCTCTTCTCCGAGGAACCCGCCCGCCGTCTCCCTCAACAGCGAAACGACGCACCCGCCCAAAGTAGGCGCGATCACTTGCAACGAATGACTCACAAACGACGCGTTCCCGCTGTTCAAGCTCAGCGTTTGGAACTTATTCAACAACAACTCTCGAGCTTGCGCGGCAGTTTCCCCGTCGACGCCCCCTCCGTTCGACGACATCTCCGCCGCGTCTGGAACCAAAAACGTCCGAAACGTGAAATCAAACACCGACGAGTGCACGAATCCTTCGGCCAAGTTGAACGCGGAAACCGCCAGCCCAGTCGTCACGCCGACCGCCACGGCCACCAACAAAAGCTCGGAATTGTTTGGATCTTTGCTTTTGTCGCCGTCGTCGTTCTTTGAACCGATTTGTGCGTCGTAACGTGCCACCGGCTGTTTAACGACTCTTCTCCGCTTTTTGTCTCGTTTCCCGAAAAGTCGCGAGTTGTTCTTGTTGGTGTTCGAAGAAGAAGAAGACGTGGAACAGAACATCGACGAGGAAGTGCGACGGTGGTGATGACAACGACGAGAAGAAGAATCCCGACGATGTGGTATCGACGAGGGGATCGACGTCATCGAACATCGAACGACGACGACGCCTGTTGTCATCGTTCGATAGAGTTGACGATGCGAGAGCAGTGGAAGTGTGACGTTTAATATCTCTACTTTTTTCTATACATCATCAATCCGACTTTTAAACTAAAGCGCGTCTAAACATCTCGCACAAACTCTCTGCTAATTATTTATTTCTACGGTAAAAACTACGGTCTCGGGACATCTTTCGTCTCCATCCTCGCGACTCGAATGCCAAAGCACGTCAACTGACCTCTCGCGCCGTACATGACGGAATACGCGACGAATACGTATTTCCCGTCTTTCGAGTGGAGCACGGTCGGGTAGGCGTATTGCATCGCGCCAGGTTTGAGAAGCGACTTGTCCAACTCTGGTTTGATTATTTCGCCCATGCCGCCGGGTTCGAGTTTTGCGAATGGTTTCCACGCGTCGATGCCGTCGGTAGATTTGCTGACGGCGACGACGAGTGGGTCTCGGGTGCGCGGGTGGTGGTTGTACGCGGCGACGAAAAATGATTTCGAAGAGGAGCGGTCGTCGTCCTGGTCATCCTCGATGTCGATTCGAACGGTATGCATTTTCGAATTTGGATTCGGCAACGTCGTCTCGGTGGCTTCGGTCCATGTTTTACCGTTGTCTCTCGAAAGACTGACGAACGCGACGCCCGCTTTGGTTCGAAAATGTTGCACCAATACGTTGTTCTTTTTTTTCGTCTTATTCTTCTTCGGATGCTTTCTCTCGACGACTGTGTTTTCAATCAACCACGACTCTCCTTTCGTCGCGGTCAAATTCCCGAACACCTCCCACGTCAAACCTTGGTCTGCGGATCTCATGACCCCCGCGCTGCCTTTTCTCAATAAACTCGCGTCTTTCACTTCGCTCTTCATCTGCGGACACGTCTTTCCGGGTTCTCGCCAAAACGGTAACACCCACGACCCGTCTTCTAACTCCACCAACGTATTCGCGATGACTTTCGGCATCCCGTCTTCGCTTCCGTAGGATAAAATCATCTGCCCACTCGACCACGTCTTCCCGTTATCGTCGCTCACTTTATACATGACGTCCCCGCCCGGAGAGTGCCGCAACGCGTTTCTCGATTGATCGTAATACCGACACTTTCTCGAACTCACCGTGTATAACAAAAACACTCTCTTCCCGCTCACTTTCAACACCGGCGTCCAAACCGGAAGCTGGTCGTCCTTCGCGATCATTTTTGGTTTCGAAAACGTCTCACCATCGTCTTTCGATATCGCCCAGTACAACGCCTGCCGGATAGATCCTTCGTATTCCGTCGGCGACGCTTGAAACGCTGTCGTTATCCCGCCGAGCGCGAGGAAAGAGGAAGAAGATATACACGTCAGACCGCGCCGCGCGCGCAAACGAACAAACGCGCGATGATGATGATAAACCCTCGCGCGAAAGAACGAACGAAAAGACACACATATAGAGAGAGAGAAGCAAAAATAACGAACGAACGCACCGACTGCGATCGACCCGTCCGGTAAAATCGTCGGCATCGCCATGTGCATGTACTTAAACTCCGACGAAAAGAATGAAGAAGAGGAAGAGGATCCTTCGTCTGCGTCTCTCTCCTCCTTTGAACCGGCACCATCACTCTTCGCGCCGCTTCTCTCGGAGGGCAACGCGTGTCCTTTCGCGACCCAAGAGTAGCGTATTTTCCCGTTCGTCGGCGTGAACGCGTACTTGTGATTGTTGTTGTTGTTATTCGTCGTCGTCTTCGATGAAGAAGACAAAGAAGAAGAAGGAATACCGTTGTTGATGGCGAGAAGAGACTTCTTCGCGTCGTCGACCACGACGAAAAGAGAGACGAGAACGACGAGGCACGAGAGCAACAAGGTTTCTCCTCCTCCTCTTTTGGAGGGAGATTTTCCCTGCGCCGCCGCCGCCGCGCGCTCTTCGTCCGTCATTGTTATTCTGTCGTCGTCGTCTTCTTCGTTCGCGCTCTTCTTTCGGTTCTTCTCTCTGACGTTTTTCTTTAGATACGATTTCCAATTCATCTCCACTTCATCGCTTACTTTAACGACGACGACGACGACGACGACGATGACCGCGGCTGCTGCTTTTGGCGCTCGAGCGGCGTTCGCCCGAGCCGCCGTCGTTTTTTCGCCATCATCGCCGCGCGTTTTAAGAAGAAACGGACGCCGTTCGTTCTTCTCCGCATCTTCGGGAAACACGAACACGTCAGCGGGCGAGTGCGAACTCGTCGAGTGCGAGGCGAACTTTGGCGCCGACGGCGACGACGACGAGTCCGCGATTATTAAAGCGTGCGTGGCGAGAATCAACGGCAAAGAAATCAACGCGTCCGCGATGCGAAACTTGACGCTTTTGAACAGCTCCGGCGAGATGCAAAAGCTTCCCTTGACGGGAGATAAAGACGTGGTGGTGTATTTGAGACATCTCGGGTGACTGTTCTGTTGGTCTTTTGCAAACGCCATGGCGAACAAAAGATCGGACATACAAAAATTAGGCGGCGATATCGTATTTATTTCGGTATCGCCGACGGCGGAGAAGCTTCAGAAGTTTCTGGAGTTGAATCCAAACTTACCGAAGGATCGCGTTTTCGCGGACAACTCGAAGACGTTCGACGCGTACAAAGCGGTTGGGTTTGGCAACTTGACGGACGTGGATAAAAATACCAAACCGGAGATGAAACCACCCGGGTTTAGCTTGCAAGATTGGTGGAAGTACATCACCAACGTGATCGCGTTATCGCCAGTCGATCCGAACGAAAAACTCACCGGTCCTCCGGAAGGCGTCCTGCGATTGGGCGGAACGTTCGTTTTGAGCGGCAACGACATCGCGTACGCCTGGGCCGACGCGTTACCGGGCGCGCACCCTGAACCCGAAGACGTGCTCAAAGCCGCCACGAACGCGTGGGGTTCCGCGTAAAAGGAAAAAAAAGGTTCATCTCCTTTTTTTTTCCTTCTTTGAATAAGAATACCGCTCGCTGGAGCGAGCGGCGCTTTCGTCCCTCCCCGGGCGCGCTCTCCGCCCGGGCTCGTGACGCGCAAACTTCAAAACTCTCGTCGGTAGTAGTTTGAGCCGATAAAACGCGAAAGCGCCGTTCGCGCAGCCAGTGTATGTACATACATTCGCGCGCAGAATAAAATGAACGCACGCACGCGCGCGCGCGTTTGGTATTAGAATATAATAGTGCTTTTTTATAAAACGCTTTATTAAGAAGTACTTCGCGCACACCGCAAGCTGAAATCTGAAATCTGATACGTATACGTATCCTGCTTCATATCTCGTCGCGAAAAATCAATCCATTTACGTATTCTCTCTCCTCGAGAAAATTGACCTCCTGAGTGAGTGACGAAGAGAAAACTAATAACATTTATTATTTTACGAGTCCCTATACCTACGACATAGGAGCGCACAACGCGCACGTCGTCTGCTGTTTGTTTGAGACCAACCTCCACTTTAAACACACACGCGCGAGGGCGGCGCGCGCACACACACACACTTACACACACACTTACACACGCACCACACAAACCAAGAAGCCTTTTTTCTCCGCGCGGGAGAGGTCTGCGTGCGCGTATATAAAAGCGATGATGATCGCTACTATGAATAACGCGCGTTTCGTCTCGTCGTCGTTGTCGTCGGGTTTGGGGAAGAAAGCCGATAAAAAAGATGCCGGAAATCGGATAATACGACGGAGCGATGATGCGTCTTCGTGTTCTTCTAGCGCCGCGCATCCTCTGACGCGACGAAACGGTTTTGGTGGGAGAAAAAGCGGCACACCGCGTGGAAGAAACGAAGTTAGCATCGATGGTTGTTTATGCCGCGCGACGACGAGTTATTCTCGGCGTCGTCGTCGCAACTTCTCATCCACTTCCATTGCCGCCTCCTCTTCTTCTTCTTCTTCTTCGAGAGGGGTGCTGACGAGAGGCGCGCTTTTCGACGACGACGGACGAAAAGAGAAGGATACGATTAGGAATCGTTATGCAAACGGTAAGAGTACCACCAGCATTAGAATGCGAGGAAGAGAAAGACGAAAAGTATCGACGCTCGTCGTTTTCGCAGGGGAGGGCGACGAGAGCGGGGAGGGCGAAGGGGAGACGACGAAGTCGGGAGAAGAGAGCGGCGTTTTGGTCCCGTCGGAGAAGAACTACGACGACGACGCGGACGACGACGAAGAGCCAAACTTTGGGGTAAAACCACCCGAGTTGGCTACTTTTCACCGAAAGACGGCGTTGTTTGCCATTTCGGTCGGTTTTGCCGTCTTTTATGGATTTCCGAAACCCGACGTTTTGACCTCGGAAGCGTGGCAATTGTTGGCAATCTTTTTGGCGACTATTACCGGGTTAGTTTTGAAGCCGTTGCCGGTTGGCGCGTGGGCGTTTGGAGCGATGACGGTCAGTTTGTTGACGAAAACGTTGACGTTTGATCAAGCGTTGTCCTCGGTATCGAATCAGGTGGTGTGGTTAATTTTAGTCACCGCGTTTTTTGCGCGAGCGTTTGTCAAGACTGGCTTCGGCGATCGATTGGCGTTGCTGTTCGTCTCGGTCGCCGGGCAATCGAGTTTGAGGTTAGCATATGGATTTCAATTAGCGGAGGCGTTGTTGTCACCCGCAATGCCTTCGACAACGGCCAGAGCGGCCGGTGTTTTCATTCCAGTCATTAAGTCTTTAGATCCGAGGACGCAGGAGTATTTGGTCGGGCAACAATTGCAAGGAACCGGGGCCACTTCGGCATTTTTAATGTCCGGCGCGGCGCAGAACTTCTTGTGCATGCAAATTGCCATCGGGATGGGTATTCCGTTCGTCAATCCGTTCAACGAATGGGCCGTTGCTGCTTTTGTTCCCGCATTGATATGCATGTTGGTCACTCCGCTGATTGTTTTCATCGTAGATCCGCCTTTGCTGAACGCGACTCCGAAGGCACCGATGGAAGCGGCAAAGAAGTTACAAGCCATGGGTCCGTTGACCGAGATTGAAAAGCGCATGTGCTTGTCCTTGGGGACGACTGTATTTTTATGGGTATTTGGTGCCCCTCTCGGAATCGCCGCGGTCGTGGCTGCCATGACTGGTTTATGTTTGATGCTCATCAGTGGCGTTTTGTCCTGGGACGACGCTTTAGAGCAAAAAGGCGCATGGGATACCTTGATTTGGTTTGCCATCTTGATTGGCATGTCGCAACAGTTGAACGATTTGGGCGTCATCGAATGGCTCTCTGGATTCGTTCGAGACTTTCTCATCTCGTGGAACTTAGTTGGCACCTCCGCGTTTGTCGCATTGCACTTGGCGTACTTTTTAAGTCACTACATGTTTGCATCTCAATCCGCGCACGTCGGCGCGTTGTACGGTGCCTTTTTGACCATGATGATTGCTGGAGGCGTACCTCCTAAATTAGCCGCCATCTCATTAGCTATGAATACGAACACTTTTGGTGGCTTAACGCATTACGCGAGTGGTCAAGCCGCCGTTTATTACGGGTCCGGTAAGATTGGATTGGAGAAATTGTGGAAGCAAGGTTTATACGTCAGTTGCGTCCACGCGTTCATTTGGAGCACCGTTGGTATGGCCTGGTGGTCTATCTGCGGCATATTTTGATAGATTTATTATATTCGCGTATATTAATAAAATAAGCACGCTGTATGAATATTTAGGGCGATGCACGAAAGAGCGATGAATAAGAAGCGAAAACGTATATATAAAAATGTATAGCGAAAGAGGAAAATTTTTTAATAGAGTCATCGGCGAAAGAAATATACTTACAAACATCCAGAACCACGCGCAATGCACGCGCGCTCAAGCGAACGGATCATCCGGACACCCCGGCGCAGCGGTATCTAAATCGCAATCCCCCAACGGCACAAACCTTTTATTAATCGCCGCGTTCGCTTCCACCGCTTTGAACCCCTTCAATTTGAACTTCCCCTTATTATACGAGTCCTTGAACACCGTCACCACAAACTTCACCTCGCTGGTGCCTTCTGGAATCGGCCGGTCGATCTGCGCCAGCACAACTCTCGACGTCCCCGTCTCGTTATTCGTCGCCGCTGAATTCCCATCGTAATCGTCGATGAAACCAAACACGTTCGCCGCGGAGACTTTCTTCTTTGCCTTTGCCGTGGCTGTAAACTCAACACACATCGCGCTTTTCTTGCTCGGTAAATACTGATTCGGCGGGCACTCCGTCGGCGCGTAGGACAAATCCGTGAGCTCGATTTCAGATTGAATCGCGTGTGACGGCGACGTTCTCGAGAGAAGCGTCGTCGAGGCGACCGTCATCGCGATGAACGCTCTTCTCGAATCACTCCTACTTTTGACAACTACTTTTTTCCCCGCCGCTTCCTCTTCTTCTTCTCCCGCTCTGCGCGACGACGATGACGACGACGACGACGAAAATGATCTCGCGACGCCTCTTCCGCGCTCCCGCCGCTGCGCTCGCTCACGTGCGGTAGCAGCAGCGACAACGTTCGCGGAAAATTGATGACTTGCGAGCGTCTGCATGGTGATGATGATTTTGTAGCGCGTGTTGATTGATTTATTCTCGCGTTATCTGAGTTCAAAATATCAAGTTTAGGGTTTAATGTTTAGGGTTTTCGTTTCGTCGTCTTCGAAGAGAGAGATACGCTCTCGTAAAACACGCGTCGCGTGAAACACACATCTTGACTTTAAGATGACCTTTTCCATCGCACGAACGACGAGCACGAGCGAGTCTTTCGCGTCCAGAAGAAGACATTTTTCTCGCGGCGATGTCTTCTCTTCCTCAAAGCGCGCCGCTGCCGCGTGGGTGGTCTTCGCGGCGAACCAGAAGCGGATGAAAGATGATGCGCAGAGACGACGAAGAAGCGGTTTGGTGAAGAAGTCGACGACGACGATGGAACGCCGCGTGAAAGTCGAGGATAACGCGGACGAGGGAGACGACGATGAATTCGCGACGCGACGGGAGAGAAATGCGTGTTCTTCGTCTTCTTCTTCTTCTCGCGTTTCAGTCTCCTCGTTTAACAGACGGTCGTTCTTTCTTCGATCGACGAGCACGTTGGCGGTGTTGGCGTCTCTGACGACGGTTTCTTTGAGCGGCGCGACGACGGCGAAGAAGGCGTTCGCGGCGTCGTCTTCGGATTTGGCGACGACTTTACCGAAGGACTACACGGAGAAGCTTCGGTTAGCGTGCGAACTTCTTTTGAAGTCGGTTGAGTTTGAACGCGACCACCCGTCGGCGTCCGTCTCGGAACGCTTCGCCGCGGCGGACCCGGCGAAGCAAGCGGTGAAAGATTACATTCAAACGTGGCAAGGACGAGCAGAGACGAGAGATTTAGAGACGAGCGCGATCACGGGGGAAGTTTTGAGAGAATTGGCGAGGTACTATAAAAAGAACGGCAGTCAAGTCGCGTTAGACGTGGATTTGAGAGACGACGTGATATCGAAACTCACCGAGGTTTTAAACATGTTACCCGCTAAAGCGCCGACGCTCGCCGAACGCGTTCTGGGTATTTCAAACGCAGCGGAGAAGACGAAGAGTAAAGACGATTGATTCGTTGTTGTCAATCGCATAAAAGATGATTAGTTTGTGTATAGTCTAAACCGCGTCGAGAAGAACCCGAGTCAGTCGCATCCGAGTGAGTCTCTAACGACGCGCGCGCGTAACGAACTCTTCTTCTTCTTCAGAGACGCCAAAAACAAAGACACGCGCGCACGCCTTCTAAACTTTTCCCGCGCTTTCGAGAGACGAGAGCCTTCAAAAATGCCTGCCCCTGGCCCCAAAGACGGCCACGCGAGTAAAGCTTCGCGAGATTTACAGCTCACTCGAGGCACGAGCGCTAAGTCTAACGGTTTTAAGTACGGCGGCGGTACTCTCGATGGCGCGACGAGCGTGAGAACTGGAATCTCGAACAGCGCGAGAGACCAACTGAGCCGGCGGAAGTTACGGGCGAAGTTTTTAGCGCGGAAACGGAAGCGAGAAGAAGAAGAAGAAGAAAAGGAAAAGGGAAAAGAAAAGGAACGAGAAGAGGAAAGAAGAGGAACGAAAGGCGACGAAACGGCGAAGCGGAGAAGCGGCGGCGACGACGACGAAGAAGACGATGAGAGTGAAAATGAGAACGAGAACAAGAATAAAAGAAGGCGAACGGAGCAAACCGAGTCAGAAGCTAAAGAGAAAGAAGAGGAAGAGAAAGAGGAGACGGACGCGGTGACGTCATCGATAACGTTTCCGTGGACGTGCGACGTGTGTGAAGGGAAAACTATGCAATCCGACCACCAAAGAAACGATCATTTGAATTCGAAGAAGCATAAGAAGAACGTAGCGAAGCGACGCGGAAGGGAGTTGTTGAAGACGATGTTAGGAACGAGTTAGGATTTCTATCGCGCTGCTATATAACTCTATGTACTATTAAATTTTAGGCTACGTATATTAACTAGTATATTTTACATATCGCCGTCGTCTCCTTCTGCTTCAGTCGTCGAGGACGACACTTCTTCTTCTCGCTCAAATGTTTTCGCCTTTGCGATACATTTTTCCGCGTTTTCAACGTCGCACCACTCGACGCTCGCATCTTCCGCGTACAACGCCACATTTCTCAGAAGCGCGTACTCGAAGTCTCTCTTGCCGTTTTCGTACGCGTCGGGTTCGAAGGCTGGCGACGAAAAGTAGCTGAAACTTTCTCCGGTTTGCGCTCGATAACTGTAACTCGTGAAATCGAATCCCCAGACTTGGACGTATTTACACGTTCGTTTGGCGAACGCTAACGCGAGCAACGCGGACGGCGGCGCTTGATGACGCTGTAAGTGGTGCTCTTCCGCAGTCGAGGAGTAAGGAGACGATAGCAACTTCTTCTTCACCTCGTTATACTTTTCTATAAACGGCGCGATGATATCGGGACTCACGATGTCCCAATCGTCTTCGGGGAACTTGGTCTTCAATAACGGAAATAGTTCGTAACTTTCCGCGCGCCAGAGCAACAGTTTCGTATCCTTAAACTTTCTCAAGCGTGGATTTTTCGGGTCGACTAAGTCCTTTCTTTCGATTAAAGTCTCCACGGCGTCGCGGTCGAGCAGGCGAAACGTCGTGCGCAAACCCGCGACGTCTTTATATTTTACTCCAGTCGGCGCCAAGTCTATGCGGAATATTTGGTCGATGTGCGCGTCGAGCACCTCACCTGGTTTCGTTCTTTGCATACTCCCGGAAGATCCAACAATCGCACACGTTTTAAACATCATCTCCCCGTTTGCGTTCCGATCCATTCCAAGTTCGTCCACCTCCGGTAACGGTAGTTTTGAGATGAACGAGCGTTTAATCAAAGGCTGTTCGCCTTTTTCATCCTTCACGTGAGAGGTCCACTTTTGCACGTTTCTCCACCCTTTCTCATCTTCCACGACGTCTTTTGATAACGTCAAAGCTGACACGGTTTCCCCGGCATTCATCAAATCATCTCTATCTTTACTATCAAACAACACAGCGTTGTCGTCGTTGCTGTCGCCGTCTATTCCTCTTCCCTCTATCAAATCGTCCCGCTCGCACTTCTTCCCGCTAAACCCAAACTTACACTCGCACACGTCCGGCTTCACGCACTCGCCGTGAAACGAACACTCGCTCTCGCACGTCGCCCATTCGCACGCTTCCCCGACCCACTTTTCGCTCTCGCACTCGCACTTTTGCTCCAAAAATTTAAACTCGCCTCGCTCGCATCGTTTATCGCACGTCTGTCCGTAATA
>Ga0181558_10003418_pt1 | contig 14648 bp, 16 predicted proteins | sample 011ome_22_FD_133754 | JGI IMG/M metagenome (GOLD analysis project Ga0181558, IMG submission 133754) | Coastal salt marsh microbial communities from the Groves Creek Marsh, Skidaway Island, Georgia - 011507BT metaG (megahit assembly) | ecosystem: Environmental > Aquatic > Marine > Intertidal...
GGAAGTCGGCAAGTTCAAGCTGAAAGGCTATGACGGGCCAACCCTGGAATGTGACAATTGTGGCGCCGAGATGCAGCTGAAGAACGGCCGCTTCGGTAAATACTTTGGCTGCATGTCTGAAGACTGCAAGAATACGCGCAAACTGCTGCGCAATGGCGAAGCTGCGCCGCCGAAAATGACACCGGTACCGATGCCTGAACTGGAATGTGAAAAGGTGGAAGACACCTATATTCTGCGTGATGGTGCTGCCGGCTTATTCCTGGCCGCCAGTCAGTTTCCGAAAAATCGTGAAACCCGTGCGCCTTTGGTCGAAGAACTGCTTCCCCATAAGGACGAGATCGATAAGAAGTACGCTTTCCTGATGAAGGCCCCTACAGAAGATCCCGATGGTCACAAAACCGTGGTCAAGTTCAGCCGCAAAAATAAAGAGCAGTATGTGCAAAGTGAAATCGACAAGAAGCCCACCGGCTGGAAATCGTTTTACCGCAAGGGCGCCTGGACTACAGATAGTGAAGGCACGCCAGCGACTATCAAATACTAGAATCTATTCACCAGCAATGACTGAATCCCGGCAGCAATGATGGAATCACTACTTAACTGGATCGAACAGAACAACTGGGTAATCCATGTCTTCGGCGTGGTATTGGCCACCGTGCTCACCAACTTTATCCTGCGTCGTATTATTCATCGACTGCATTTGCGCGCTGAAGCCACAGCAAGCCTGTGGGACGACACCTTTCTCGATTCCGCTAAACGGCCGCTGTTGCTGTTTGTTTGGGTCATTGGTTTATCCATTGCCGCAGAAATAGTCGAAGCGGTTTCCCAAAACGAAATTTTCCAGCTGACCCCGATGGTTCGTCATATCGCCATTATTCTTTTACTGGTGATGTTCCTGATCAAACTGATCAGTAATGTGGAAGAATCGGTTATTAAAAAGCGCACCCTGAAAGAGGTGGATACCGATGAAGTAACGGTGAAAGTCATTGGTCGTCTGTTACGCATCACTGTGCTTATTACCGGTACCCTGGTCATTCTGCAAACCCTGGGCATCAGTATCAGTGGCGTTCTGGCCTTCAGTGGTATCGGTGGTATCGCGGTTGGTTTTGCCGCAAAGGATTTGCTGGCTAATTTCTTCGGTGGTCTGATGATCTATCTTGACCGACCGTTTTCCATCGGTGACTGGGTTCGCTCCCCGGACCGGGAAATTGAGGGCACCGTAGAGGATATCGGCTGGCGTCTCACGAAGATACGTACCTTCGACAAACGCCCCTTATACATCCCCAATTCCATGTTCAACACCATTGTGGTGGAAAATCCCTCACGCATGACCAACCGGCGCATCTACGAAACCTTCGGTTTGCGTTACTGCGACTCAGCAAAAATAGGTGTCATTGTCGCGGATGTTAAAAAGATGCTGCAGGCCCACGATGAAATCGATACGGAACAAACCATGATCGTAAATTTTGTTACACTGTCTGCCTCCAGTCTTGATTTCTTTGTCTACACCTTCACCAAGACCACCAACTGGGTTTACTTCCATGAAGTGAAACAGGATGTGTTGCTAAAAATTATTGATATTATTCATGGCCATGATGCCGATATTGCTTTCCCAACCCGCACCTTGGATGGCTTGGAAACTCTGGTACCACCTCAGCGATAATCCTTCTTTATCCCCACAAAGAAATCCCCAAGCAGGGGAGAGATCTCTCGCCCTTTCATAGGGATAAGAGATTTATCTTCCATTTTATTGACTAATGTATTCAATATTTTAGGATATTTGATTCTTTTTCTGCCAATGTCCGCGACCCAAAGCTGCCCCTTTTGAATTTCCATGTTAATTCTTTTTAAAAGGTCTGCTTTAGGGATATAAATATGCCTTCGGAAGAGTTTTTACTTTAGGTCAGCTTCCGACCCAAAGCGGTCACTTAGCATGAGCACTAGTTTATATGCGCTAAATCAAATTTCTACCTAATAATTCAAAAATGTAAGAGTGAGGCTTTTCCTTTGTATCGGCTGATTTATTAAAAAAAATTATAGAGGTTTATTTTTATATGACACTTAATACCTCTATATTTTGTCATTCTCAAATATTGTCTAATATTTTTTTTGAATATACATGATTCTATGCTTTTATAGATGGCACAAAACAACAATATAGGGATCTATCATGGAAAGAATTTTTCTGGTTATAACTTTATTTTTCCTCGCCAGCTGCGCTACCATCGTAAATGATGCAATGGTGCCAGTTACATTATCATTTTCAGATGGCTCTGAAGGCGAATGCGTTTTACGCAATAAGAGAGGTACTTGGCAAGTTGATATTCCGAGTACACCCTATGTAAGAAGATCGGATGATGCGTTAAGTCTAGATTGCGAAACAAGCGATGGAAGGCGCGCTGTAGGCTCAATAGAAAGTACTATGGGAGCTGAAATTGTTGCAAGCGCTGTCTTTTTTGATTTGGGGATCACTGATGCAATAACAGATAAACATAGGAATTATGCTTCAAGCTACGTTGTCGCTGTTAAGCCAAAAGAATCTCTATAGAAATTAATTATCTTTTTGGTCTATAAAAGGGAAGCTAGCTTCCCTTTTTTTATGTCCGCTATTGGCCGAAAGCAGCCCCTAAAAATAAATACAAAGGACAATAGGTGAAGGAAAAACTACAGGAATACGCTCTTTTAGCCGAAATTATCAGCGGCCTAGCCATAGTAGTGACGCTGGTAATTCTTATTTTTGAAGTTAAAGGGAATACCACTGCTGTCCAAATCAGTAACAGACAATCCATTTCCGCACGAGGCCAGGGAATGGCAACTCTATTAATTGAAAATCAGGATTTACGTGTTGTTCTTCAAAAAATGAATAGCGGAAATGAGTTGTCAGACTTGGATGAAAGTTTATTTGGCGCCTGGATGAATGCGCACCATAGAATTGCGGAAGAGTCATATAACTTGTATGAAGAAGGTCAGATTGAAGAGGAAGACTGGAATATCAGGACCAAATTAATTTTAAATGTACTAGAAACAGAATTCGCGCGAGAGGTATATAGAAGTAGGAGAGATGATGGTTTTTTTGGTTTAGCTTACACAAACTGGTTAGATCAAGCCCTGATTAAAGAGTATGGTGAAAAATAATTATATTGAAGTTCCGCTATTGGCCGAAAGCGGCCCTTGAGAATTGATAATGAATGGAATTAACTGGACAAAGTGGTCTTCAATAGCCGAAATTATTAGTTCCATTGCTATCTTGGTCACTCTTATTTATTTAGCTATTCAAACGGAACAAAATACAGAAGCTATATTGGCAAATACAAACGATACAATCATCGAGACAGATTTAAATATTCTAAATATGTTGGTCGCTAACCCTGAAATCAGTTTAAGCATGGTTAAGACAGAAATTACAGAGCAGGAAAAAGGGGCATTAACAAATTGGGTGGTTGTTTTATTAAGAACCAGAGAGCATCAATGGTTTCAGTATAAGAATGGTGTATTAGACCAAAAGGTTTGGGAATCATATTTATCAGGAATAGGCTTGAATTTATCCTATCCGCGAACTCGACGCATATGGGAATCCTTATATTCATTAAATGCTTTTGATAATGAATTTTCAGAAGTAGTAAATGATTATCTTTCTGAAATTCCCATTAGAGATATGCTAATAGCCCTTGATACTCTTGAATAGTAATGACCGATTTTGGCCGAAAGCAGACCACTCTGTGAATAATTACTCGTTAACTTCCTGATCCAGCAGTTACGAGTGCTAACCACCCAAAGCGGATATCTGCGGGGCTTGAACTATGCCTTACTCTTTCCTCCCGGATAAAAGTGCTGTACAAAGGCGCCATGAAAATTCCAAAACGAATCCAGCCTCTGATAGATGAAGGCTTAATTGATGAGGTTGTCAGCAGACTGATGAGTGGCAAGGAGGCGGATGTTTATGTAGTGCGCTCCCATTCTGAAATCCGCTGTGCCAAAGTCTACAAAGAAGCAGCAAAACGCAGTTTCAAACAAGCAGTCCTTTATCGTGAAGGTCGCAAGACACGCAATAGTCGTCGTACGCGGGCGATGGACAAAGGCTCAAAATTTGGCCGTCAACAACAGGAGCAAATTTGGCATAATGCCGAAGTAGATGCGCTCTCACGACTTGCTAATGCTGGCGTGCGAGTTCCCCAACCTTACGCGTGTATAGATGGTGTCCTGTTGATGGAATTAGTCACTGACAGTGAAGGCTCTGTGGCACCGCGCTTAAGCGAGGTCGCAATGACAGCTGAACAGGCAAAGGAAGGTCATTCCCAGGTAATGCGATTCGTAGTGCGCATGCTCTGTGCCGGTCTGGTACATGGTGATTTGTCAGAATTTAATATATTAGTGGATGAAAACGGCCCAGTAATTATTGACCTGCCTCAAGCGGTGGATGCTGCAGCAAATAATAATGCCGAGTCCATGTTGGAGCGGGATGTTAACAAGATCACTGCTTATTATGGCCAATTCGCGCCTGAATTACTGGATAGCCAATACGCCAAAGAAATCTGGAAGCTGTTCGAAGATGGCGAAATACATCCGGAAATTGCGTTAACTGGTATCTTTGCCGACAGTACGCATGAAGCAGACGTGGATGGAGTGCTCCAGGAAATAGATTCAGTCTTAGCCGAAGAGAAAAGCCGGAAAGAGCGGCTGGTCGAAGCAGAAAGCCAGGCCTAGTAGCAAAAGTATATAGCTGGAGAAAAATTGATATATTGGTCATTAAGGCAAAATCTGAGGGCCCGCTTCTGTGCGAAAGGATATGTAAAATAATTATTCAAAAAACAATATTTAGCAATGTGAAGGTAGGGAGCAGGGGGTTAAAATTTAACCCCTTAACCTCTTTGATTTGTATTCGCTCAGCAGTTCATTACCGACAAAAAATAATCAATTTTACAAATTCATAGAGATCTATAGACTGCAAGCAATAATGCTTGTTTCCTGAGGGGGGGAGTCCAACATTGAATCGTAACCCGTTATTGTCTGCCGCTTTTTTTATACTACTTTCATGCCTTACACCACTTAGCCAGGCACATCATTCCTTTGCCATGTACGACCAGAATGAACTGCGTACCTTTACCGGGCGCCTGACCCGTTATATTCCCGGCGCCAATCATGCCCAGCTGATATTCCAATTAGTGGATGAGGCGGGTGAGAACCTTAACGATGAGCAGGGTAATCCCTTGCTGTGGGGAGTAGAAACCGGTCCGGCTACACGTATCGCCAGGGAGGGAGTCACTCCGAAAAATTTTCCTATCGGCAGCATTATTACCGTGCAGCTCAATCCGCTACGTAATGGTAAAACCTTCGGCGCCATGCCTAATGGTACTCCTCTGATTAATTGTGGGATGACCATGCCGGAAGGCGGCTGCACCACTGAAACAGGTACGATCTACCTGTCGGCCAACAACTGATAGAGAGATTGCCATGCGCCTGACTGCTTACCTTTCCCTTTTTGCCACCTTGTTTACCCTGTCGATGTCGAGCCTGGCGCAAGCGCCAGCGGACAACAGATATGACAGTGCCGAACCGCCGCCTGGCATAACCCCCTTGCCGGTGGATTTATTCAACACAACGAACTTTTATTTCGACAGTGAATACTGGGAAGATCCTCGCTATACCCGCTGTAATACACCCGCTCAACTCACCAATATGTGGGTCGCTGATCGGGTCGGTCACTGGGGCGATTGCTCTTATGGCATCAGTGCGCCGGAAATTTTCAGCCCCTATGCCCATGGCACTGCAGAAGAACATTACCGGGATCTGATGGCCAGGGCTAAAGAAAAAGGCACCTACAACACTCACACCCGGGCAAGCCTGCCTGACTGGGACGGCTGGTATTTCCGAGGTTCCTTCTCCAGAGGGCCTGACCAGTGGACCAACGGCAATATTCTTCAGACTTCCACCATGGTTTCCCTGCTCACACCGGAATACCAGGAACGCATGACCCAGATGAATTACCACGAGGCCGTCAACAATGCTCCACAATGGATGGCCTCGTTCTGTTACCCGGAAGGTCTGATGCGTTGGTGGTATATGTGGGGCATCCGCGACATGGAAGTACTGGTGACGCCGAATCAGGTACAACTGCTGGCCGGCGTGGCCGATAATTTCATACGCAAGGTGTTGATCGGTCAGGAACATTCCACCCTGATACCCCAGTGGTATGGCGAGACAGTGGGTTTCTGGGACGGTGATACGCTCATTGCCTGGACCGCGAACGTGCAGGGGTGGACCACCAGCCATTCCATGTTTGAGTTCAGCAATTCCCTGGAAGTCATTGAAATCATCAAGCGTGCCGACGACGGTGAAGGCCTGGATATCGAGGCTATATTTTATGACCCCGAGGCATTCAAGGATCCACTGCGCATCAACACCCCCTGGAATCGTACTGCCGGTATTGATGATGCACAACAGCGCTACCTGTTTGTGGAATGTCGTGTGGAAAACGGTATTGTGCTGGGGCCTGACGGCAGACCCTCACAAGTGACGCCGTTTGATGAAGGCTATATTGATTTTCTAGGTCGCCCCTGGGCGCAGAACTGGGAGAAGTTTTTCGAACAGGGCTGGGAACGCCCAACTGCTGAGTAAATAACAATAAAAAGACGCCAGATAATTCTGTTACTGGCAGGAGAACGCATGAGTGTATTTCGTATAATTCCCGCTTTCATTATTCTGGGATTTTCTGTTTCAGCTGGAGCGCAGGAGAGCGCACGACAGGTAGTGATCGATGCCGCCAATGCCATGGGGGGTGTTGCACAACTTGAGGCCGTAAGCAGTGTGCGCCTTGTCGGTTATGGTCATGAATCTTACCAGGATGGCGGCAGTGAAATTAGCACGGAAGCCAATGCTCCTGAGAAAATGACTAACCTGACGGCCTACGAACGAGTCATTGATCTGAACAATAACCGTACCCGCGTCAAAGCCCGCATGTTTCGCGCCTTTATCTTTGCGGCGCGTTCCATGATGCAGGGCCTGCCTATTAACCAGGTGCTGGATGGCGACATTGCCTATGATGTTAGTGCCGATGGCAATGCGCGCCGCGGTTCTGAAGAAACCGCCTTGACCCGGCGCATGGACATGCTTTCCATGCCGCTGGTGGCCGTCAGAGCCGCACTGGATAACAACAGCACGATAGGCAATCTTCGTGTGCAGGATGGGCTTACCCTGGTAGATGTGACAACTGCTGACGGCGTCGAATTCACTTTGGCTGTTAATAATGACACAGGACTCCCACACTGGGTGCGCTGGCTGGAGCCCCATGAGAATCTGGGCGAGATTACCCAGCGCGCCGAATACAGTGCCTGGTTGCCGGTCGACGGTGTTATGTTGCCCATGAGTTACAACACGGTATCGGACTGGAAAGATACCGTGATGCTGCGCCTGCATGTGGACCGCTATGTGATTAACGGCGCGATTGATGATCTGGCGGCCCCGTTAAGCGCCAGAAACTCGCCAGTCCCTGTACCCAACTATACGGTCACCGCCGAGCCGGTAGCTGAGCACGTATGGCATCTTATTGGCAACAATGGCGCCAATGCTGTGCTATTGGAATTTGAGGATCACCTGGCGCTATTTGAAGTGCCTGCCAACCGCGCCTGGACCCAGGCGGTGATTGATGAGGCCAGAAAAACTGTGCCGGGCAAGCCCCTGACCCAGGCCATCATTACCCATCACCACTTTGACCATACCGGTGGCCTGCGCGTGGCCATTGCCGAAGGCCTGACCATCGTTACCCAGGCTGGCAACGTGGACTGGTTTCGTGAACTGAGCGAGCGGCCAGTCACAAAATATCACGACGCCCTGAGCCGTAATCCACAAGCCCTTAAAAGCCTTGCCGTGGATGATCACCTGCGCCTGTCTGATGCCAACTTGACAGTTGATGTCTACCACATGGTGGCCAATGCCCATATGGCGCATGGTTTGATGGGCTATATTCCCGACCAAAAACTGCTTATTCAGGGTGACCTGTTTGATCTTAACTGGGAAGTGTATTTCTGGGGCAATACTTATGATGATAATGTCGCGTTCCGAAACCTGGATGTGGAACGCGATGTGCCCATTCACGGCCGCGTAACACCGATAGCAGATGTACACCGTATTCTGGAGCAGCAAAAAGGCAATGCCCGGGCCTTATGCAGCCAGGTGGCCAACGCCGGGCTTTCCATGCCGGGCTGTCCGCTGGCGTGGGATTAAATAAGGAAAAGCCAATGATAGCCAAAGCTTGCAAACTGATAATCGGGATTTCCTGCCACGTGCTGGTATTGTTTTGTGTAATGGCTGCCGCTTCCTTGCAGGCGGCTGATATGCAGCCCGGAAATACCTTCCAGGAATGTCGGAACTGTCCGGAAATGGTGGTTATCCCTGCCGGTAGTTTCATGATGGGGTCTGCGGAAACTGAAGCGGATCGGCGAGACAATGAACCGCTGCATGAAGTGAATTTTGCGCAGCCATTTGCTATTGCCACCACACCAGTGACCTGGGACATGTGGGAAGCCTGTGTCCGGGACGCTCGTTGTGATGGCATGGGTGTGGAATCCGCTCTGCTGGTGCAACTGGATGGCAGTGAAAAACCCGATTGGGACTGGGGCAGGGGAACACGACCGGTTGTCGGCGTGAGTTGGTACGATGCGCAGCAATTTGTTGGCTGGCTGAACTGGAAAACCGGTGAGGATGACGCCTACCGCCTGCCGGCTGAATCACAATGGGAATATGCCGCTCGTGCTGGCACTGCAACGACCTTCCCCTGGGGCAACACACTGGATTATGACTTCGGTAATTTTGGCTTGCGCGAATATGGACTGGGCGGCATGGCGGAAGGCGCTGATGTCTGGGTTAACGAAACCTCGCCGGTAAAATCCTTTCCCCCCAATGCCTTTGGTGTCTACGATATGCACGGTAATATCTTTGAATGGGTCGAGGATTGTTACGAGGCTGATTTTGTCAACGCGCCGCGTGATGGATCTGCCAATAAAAATGGTAATTGTGCCAACCGTGTATTTCGCAGTGGTACCTACTTGAGCAATCCCTACATGCAGCGTTCCGCTCGTCGCGGTGCGCCTTACCCGGCGACCCAGCGTGGTCGTAATTATCTGGGTTTCCGCGTTACCAAAACCTTGTAGAAATCAAAAGGGGTCGGAGGGATTAAAATTTAATCCCTCCGACCCCTTTTAAATTTACCCCTTTTAAATTTCTAATTTGCTTAGTGTCTGATCTCATTGATCCAGAGATGAAGAAATACTTTGTTCAAGCAGTCCGCGCTTTCTGAACCACAGCTCAAGGGGAAAAGTAACCAGTGGTGGAATTGCCGCCAGCACTGCCAGCAAAGCACACCACCAGGGCCAACGCAGTCGTATCGCCGTGATGATGGCGACGAAGAAATACATAATAAAGGCCGCACCATGAAGACGGCCGAAAAGCCAAACGCCGATCTCAGTGAGCTCCAGTCCATATTTAAAGTACATACCGATGAGCAAGCCGGCCCAGGTCATTGCTTCGATTCTGGCGGCGATGGTGAATATTTTACTAATCTGCATGTAACTTGAAGTCCGGGGAGTTAAAGAAAGGGCGCAAACTACCCAAAACCCGCTGGCTTGTCCAGTTAAGGCCTTCGTCCCATTTCTATGAATAAATTAGTAGTGATTATTTGTATTGAGTGGTTTGCAGGCTGTTTGAAATTATATTAAGTTAATATTTGAAAATTATTTACGGAAAAATAATTCAAAGCAACAAGGAAGTTATTCATGTCCAAACTCCTTCTTTCTCTTGATGGCGGTGGTATTCGTGGCGCGGCTATTACCCAGTTTCTTACCCATGTTGAAGACAAGCTCAACACTGATCACAAAAAAAGCCTTCGTGACTGTGTTCACTTTTATGCGGGCACCAGTACCGGAAGTATTATTTCCCTGGCGTTGGCTACCACCAAAATGACCATGTCAGAAATCAATGAACTCTATGATTACAGGAACGCTAAAAAGATCTTTACCGATAACAGAGGCTGGTTTGAGTTTGATGGCATAAACGCCCCTAAATATGAAGCGGCCGGTAAATCCAGCATGCTGAAACAGAAATTGGGTTCGGCAAAGCTTTCCAATGTTCCCCGCAACAAACATGTGTTGGCGGTGGCCTATGGCATAGAACGGCGTAAGCCTGAAGTCATCAAATCTACCAACGCGATCCACCGTAAGCTGGCCTCCTGGCAAGTAGCGGATGCTTCCAGTGCAGCGCCTACTTATTTCCCTACCAGGGAAATGGCTATGAGCGGAATTGATGAGGCGTTCTGGCTGGTTGATGGGGGAGTTACTGCCAACAATCCCACCATGTGTGTGATTGCTGAAGCGATAAAGGCCTGGCCAGATCAGTCCGTCCAGGATCTGAGAGTATTATCTGTGGGCACCGGCTATCGCACGCGAAAGATTAATGGGCCTGAATCTCAAAAATGGGGCGCTCTGGAATGGTTTACCAAGGGGCATATTCTGGATGTGCTCACCGATGAGCGCGTGGTGGCCTATCAGGCCTATACCATCCTGACGTCGGGGAAGTATATTCGTGTGAATGCGCAAATGAAGAAACAGCCGGGTCTTGCCAATCCCCCGGATGACGCCATGGATGACATCAGTCAGTCCAATATCCTTAAACTGAAAAAAATGGGGGACTTCTGGTTCCAGCAATACGGCGATGCCGTGGTAGAACTGTTGATGGATCAGTACCAGGGGCCTTCACTGGGCCGGATTGATGCGGAGACAGGAAAACCCAAAGTCAGGGACTAAAAACAGGGTAAGTTTGAATAAGCAGCCTTTTATCGCTCACAGATAACCACATAGAAAGCTTTACCTGTTCCTCTGCATCAGGAACAGCGTTAATATAGCGTCCGCAAAATTTACTCGTCCTTTTTGGATGGGTAAAAATAAGACTTGGTCATTAATTCGCTGCTAACAAGAATAAGCCCCTATGCCAAAATCTGCACCCCGCACACTCACTGTTATTCGTTCTTATCAGCTAACCCCTAATATGAAACGTATTACCCTGGGCGGCGCTGAGCTGGAAGGTTTTCCTGTGGATCAGGAAAGTGCCTATATCAAGCTTCAAGTACCGGCTGACGAAGGCGAATCTCTGGTCACACGTACCTATACGGTACGTAAACACAGGGAAGAGCTGAATGAGATTGATGTGGATTTCATGGTGCATGGCGATAGCGGACCTGCTTCTGCCTGGGCGACCCGTGCCAAGCCTGGGGACTCCATTACACTTGCCGGCCCCGGTGGTAAAAAATTACTGGATTTCTCCGCTGACTGGCTGGTACTTGTGGGCGACATGACGGCGCTACCGGCGATCAGTGTAAATCTGGAGCAGTTGCCAGCCAATGCGAGAGGCTATGCGGTAATCGAAATTCTTGATGAAAGTGATATTCAGGCTTTTGAAATCCCGGAAACCTTTGATATTTACTGGGTCATCAATCCTGCTCCTGGAAAAGAAAATACCCATCTGCTGGATAAGCTTAAACAATTACCCTGGCTGGAAGGAGAGCCTTCTATCTGGGCTGCCTGTGAGTTCAATACCATGCGTGCTTTGCGCCAGTATTTTAAGCAGGAAAAGAATGTCGATAAAAAAGCGGTTTATGTCTCCAGTTACTGGAAGCGTGGACTGAGTGAAGAAGAGCATAAAAAAGTTAAACGTACAGACGCTGAAGCCACGGCTTAGGAATAACCTTATCTATCGGGAGTAAGACAAAATGAGCAGGAAATTAATCTCAAGTGGGTCTGATTTTGAAAGCAAAATCGGCTATTCGCGCGCCGTAGTCCAGGGGGATTATGTATTTATGTCAGGCACCACAGGCTACGATTATGACACCATGAGTATTTCAGAAAATGTCGTGGAGCAGGCTGAGCAGTGTTTTCAGAACATAGAAAAGGCTTTGCTTGAAGCAGGCAGCAAAATTTCCAATATCGTTCGTGTGACTTATGTGTTTGCTGATAAGAAAGATTTTGAACCTTGCTGGCCTGTGCTGCAAAAATATCTGGGTGATGTGAGACCGGCGATCATGATGCTTGAAGCAGGTTTGCTTGATGAAAAAATGAAACTGGAAATTGAAGTGACTGCCGTGTGTTGTAACGACTAAATAGAAAAGTAAAAAAGGGGACGGAGGGATTTAAATTAAATCCCTCCGTCCCCTTTTTTTTTATTGTGTACAACAAGGCTTGAATTGTTCGATATCAAGGCAATATTTTTACTGCTTTTGTACTGTGCTTTTGGATAGCCCATTTAAGTTAGAGCAAAGTGTAAAATAGCCAGATGAATGTTAATCCGTCCCCGTTAATTAGTGCTGCCGTTCGTTTTTTTAGCGCCACGGCTATCCTGTGGGTGTCCGCAGTGCAGGCCCAATACAGGGCTAGTGAGGAATACCAGATCATTGGTTATGACCAGCCGGCCGTGGAGAATTCGGCCACGCGCCTTGGCAATAAACTGAAAAGCGGCGAGCTGAGTCTGGAATACCGGGAACAGCGAGGCTATCTGGATGATCTGCTGGCCGAGCTGGGTATTGCGCCGTCATCTCAACTGCTGGTGTTTTCACCTACCAGCCTGCAGCACAAACTCATTTCTCCAGAAAAACCCCGTGCCGTGTATTTCAACGACGATACCTACATCGGCTTTGTGCAAAATAGCAATATCATCGAAGTCACCACCATTGATGAAAAGCAGGGCATCGTGTTCTATACCTTCGACAATACCGAGGGCACCGATAAGTATTTTGAGCGCGCCTCCCAGACCTGTCTGGTGTGTCATGATACTCAAGGGACCATGGGCGGAGGTGTACCTATGTTGATGGCCCTGTCTTCGCTCTACAGCACCGGCAATGTACCGTTGGAGAATTTTTCCGGCATTGGCAATATCAACCCTCGCCCATCGATATTCGCTGGGGCGGCTGGTATGTCAGCGGCGAGCATGGATCACAAAAACATCTGGGTAATATTCTGCTGGAGGATTACGACGAAGTGGCCAGAGTAGAGGCGCATCGTCGCGGCAATATAAAGGATTTAAATGCTGCTGGTCTGGTCGATACTTCACCATACCTGGGTTCTGGTAGCGATATCGTCGCCCTGATGGTTCTGGAACATCAGCTATCGGTACAGAATCAGATTACCTACATCAAGTTCAAGGCACCGGCGGTCCTTAAACGCCGCGGACTGGAAGATTATTCAGCGGTTGAACGCTGGGATGAATTGCCACAACGGGCGCGCGATGTCTTGCCCAGAATGCTGGGCAAGCTAGTGGAGCGTTTGCTGTTTTTTGATGCGGCGCCATTGGAAGACAGCTTCCAGGGCAATGCGGATTATGCGCGCTGGTTTCAGACACAGGGACCCGCGGATGCGCAAGGGCGTTCTTTGCGTCAGCTGGAGTTAAATACACGTCTGTTTGCCTACCCGGTATCCTATCTGCTGTATTCCGAGGATTTTAATTCCCTGCCCGGGTATGCCAGGGATTATGTTTATGCCCGGCTCGCGGCTTATCTGGAAGGGCGCGAACGCTATCCTGGTCGCCATGCCTTTAGCGACAGCGAACGCGATCAGGCGCTTGAGATTCTGCTTGCCACCCTGCCAGGCTTTGCGGACTATACTGGTCTCAATTCTGCGCCTGAGCCAGTATCCAATACGCCTGTTTTTTACTAATCCTGACTTCACTTACCTGGCGTTATTTATCTGACGTAATTTACCTAGGCCGTTTTTTTTGCAGGACTGATTTCGTTGACCATCATTATTTAACCTTATCACCTGAAATTTTTTGACAATGATTGGGTAGAAACTGATCCATTTTCCCTGTTTGTGCGTTTAACCGGTAAATAATTGCAAACCTGACCTGTGATTTAAGCGCGCGCCGAAAATAGCTCTCTATGCCGCCATGCTTTACCGTTACAGTCGAAAAACGTACTATAGCCCACAATGTCTAATCTCTCCGTTACCCGTGCTGTCAGTGCCCGTATTCCTACCGAGTACGGCGAGTTCGAGCTTGTCTATTACACGAATACTTCCGACGACAAGGCCCATCTTGCCTTTTATATGGGCGACCTCAGTTCAGGAGAGGATATTCTGGTTCGACTGCATTCGGAATGTCTTACCGGTGATATCTTCGGCTCTCTCAGGTGCGACTGCGGTGAGCAGCTGGATCGCTCTCTGCAGGTTATCGCGGAGGAAGGGCGTGGCGTAGTTGTCTATCTGCGTCAGGAAGGCAGAGGAATTGGTCTGCTGCAGAAAATTCATGCCTATAATCTGCAGGATGCCGGCCATGATACTGTTGATGCCAACCTGCTGCTTGGACATCAGGCAGACGAGCGAGACTATACGGTAGCTGTCCGCATTCTGGAAAATCTCGGTATAAAGTCGGTTCGCCTGATCACTAATAACCCTCTGAAAATCAGTGCGCTTGAGGAGCAGGGGATCAAGGTTAACGAGCGCGTTGAGCTTGATAATTTCGTCAACCCTGAAAATTCCCAGTATTTAACAACCAAGGCCCAACGCATGAACCATCTGCTAAGCCTGACAAATATCCCTCCCTCGATATCCAACAGTGACTCCCATAAACCTCAATCAGCAGATTGAAGAGTGGCTGCATTCACGTGCCTCTACTTTTCA
>Ga0181558_10003423_pt1 | contig 14643 bp, 10 predicted proteins | sample 011ome_22_FD_133754 | JGI IMG/M metagenome (GOLD analysis project Ga0181558, IMG submission 133754) | Coastal salt marsh microbial communities from the Groves Creek Marsh, Skidaway Island, Georgia - 011507BT metaG (megahit assembly) | ecosystem: Environmental > Aquatic > Marine > Intertidal...
ATAGTACTCGAGCTCTTCTGGGCTGAGCGTTGTTATTGTATTAGAGACAATGCCAATTCACGCGCGCGTCACTGTCACCTCGCGTCCTCGGCGCGCGGTGCGCACGGCATCGGACCGGCGCCATGTCGGACGCGATGATACCGGTACGTTGACCTCCATCGCATCGCACGACCCGCCCGCGTGCGCTGTCGGCCATTCTCGGAGTTCCCTCCGTCCGAGAATGCGACGATAATCGCCATCCTTCGCGATGCCTCGACACCTCCTCGCTCGCCGACCTCGCCTGACATCCCCCTCCCCCTCCATCTCCCCAGCTCGAGAACATGCTCGTGGAGTTCATGCAGACGCAGGACAAGCGCTCCGCGCACCAGGAGCGGTGCATCGGGGACATGTCCAAGCAGCTCGGCAAGCTCGCGAAGGCGGTCGAGACCCTGTGTGGGGCGCTGGGGCCCGCCATGCGAGACAGCATCAACGGGACGCTCGGCCCGCAGATGAGTGACCTCCGCGATATCGCCGCGGAAACGCGACGCGCGGCGAGCGACTTGAACGCGGCGGCTGCGGTCGCGCGCACGCAGCCTCCTCCCTCCGCGGCGTACTACGCGCCGCAACTCAACTCCCCGGGCTCGCCGCTCGGGGGGCCCGTGCCGCTGGGCGTGCCCGCCGGCGCCGCCGCGCGCCGCGACGCCGCGCTCCTCGCGACGGCGCTGGCGCCCGAGATCGAGCACATCGTCGCGGAGGCTATCGAGCGGGGGATGTCCCTCGCGGACGACAAAGGGGATGGCTCCCCGCCGCGCGGCCTCGAGACGCGGAGGAGGTACAGGGAGACGAGGGAGCCGACGACGGCGGAGCCGCGCGACGCGCGAAGGGCGCCGGCGCGAGACTCGGGCTCGCGCGACTCGCCGCGCGGCGCGAGCAGGCAGGACGAGGACCGCGAGTCTGATCGGCGCCAGAGGGCACGCGAGGAGCGCGAGGCGCGAGAGAAGGATGAGGACGCTGCGGAGTCTGCGTCGGCGCGAGAAAAGGACGCGGAGGTTCGCCGGCGCGCGGCGTCAGAGTCGCGGGAACGCGGCGCGAAGGCGCCCGCCGTGAACTCGCGCGCGTTGTCGGAAGACGAAACCAAGAAGATCCACAGCGCGATCCGTTGGAACAAGCCGCTTGGCGAGCTCGCGTCGCTGGTGACGGACGCCGAGCGCGCCAACTGCGAGGACCCGAGGAACGGCAACCGGCCGATACACATCGCCGCGCAGAACGGCTTCACGCCGATTTGCAAGCTGCTCGTCGCGAAGGGCGCCGAGATCGACGCGGTGAACGCCAAGGGGAACACCGGGCTGCACATGGCGCTGGGGTACGACTACGACGAGTGCGCGGACTTCTTGGTGAGCTGCGGCGCGGACCCGCTGATCGCGAACGCGGAGGGGCACGCGGCGAAGAACGGGCTGGAGGGGGACAAAGGGCCGGACGGGTACGTCGCGCCGTTGGCGGAGCTCCGGGACGCGCGCACGCCGGAGGAGAGCGCGGCGGCGCTCGAGCGCATCGCGAAGGAAGGCCTGGGAGACGCCGACAAGGCGGCACTGGTGCAGTGCGGGTTGCTGAAGAAGAAGAACTTCCCGGAATCGTGGCCGCCGAACGTGCAGGACGCGTTCAGGAGGCTCATGATGCAGATGTAGCGCCCTTCGCTCTTCCGGCGCGCGGCGAGCGAAAGAAAGCGCGGCGCGGCGCGCCTTTAACAGGACTCTTCGTCCAGCCTTTAAGAGGACTCTTCGTCGTCATCATCGTCGCTCTCGTCTCGCGCCTCCTCCACGACGATCTCACCCGTGCGTATCATCTCGTCCATCGCCTCGCCGACGAGCCGCGCGTACCGGTCGAACGGCATGCCCGCGCCGAGGGGCGCGCGCGCGAACGCGGCGGCGGCGCCGGAGGCGGCGCCGTTTCCGGGAGCCAGGCACTCGCGCAACATCTCTCGCACGTGCGCGCGCGCGGTCTCGTCGGGGACGTCGGGGGATATTCCGGAGGACCACATCCAGGGCTCGACCGCCGACCGCTCATCGGGCTCATCGAGGCTCGTCTGGGTTTCTCGCGTCTCAGTCGCGCTCGCGTTCGCAACCGTCTCCGGCTCGGGTTCCGCGTCGGCGCTCTTTATCCGCTCCGTTTCCGCGGACGCACCGGGTTCGGGCGCGTCGCCGGCGGCCCTCGCGGGTGTATCCACCGTGGCAGAACCGGATATAGTCATCGCGGATACGGTCACCGTCTCCATCACGGCCATCACCTCCGCGGTGGTCATGAGCTCGGCTCGCGAGCGTTCGGCTTCCGAGGGGACCGCGGGCGGTCGCTCGAGGACCTCCAGGTCCGCGTCCCTCGTTCCGCCCGGGTCCCGATCGCGCGACGCCGTCTGGATCGCCGGCTCCGGAGATATCCCAAGCATCGCCCGGAGAGACGCGCGCGTCTCGAACGCGCCTCCGGCGACGGTCGCGCTCAGCCAGGGACGCAGCGCGTCGAAGCACCGCTCGGCGTCGTCCGGGTTGGAAAACTGAAACGCGAACATGACGCGTTCGCGCACCTCGCACACGCGGGTCTCGCCGAAGGAACACAGACGCTCGTTCTGCCTCTGCCTCGGGGAGAGCGTGGTCGGGCCCACGACGAGGAGCGCCCAGAGATTCGGCGTGCGCGCCACGAGCGCGTCGCCTCGCCCGGGCCTGGCGCTGCGTGAGGAAAGAGGGACGGGAGGGGGTATCAGACGTCTGGCTGCTTTAAAACGAGAGAACACGCCGACGCCTCGTCTCGCGCGCGTCGGGGGGTCGTGAGCTCGGAACGCACTCCAGCTCGACGCTCTCCAGGCGCTGTCCGCTCGCCATCACCGCGAGCTCCGCCACGCGCGCGACGGATCCGTCCCCGCGGTTCCGGAAGCATATCTGCAGGGTCTCGGGGGCGACGCTCGAGCCGCGCGCCGGCGGCGTCTGGAGTCTCCAGACACCGTTCAAGCGGCGACTCACGGTGCCCGGCCACGCCGGCGTCGCCGATGAGGAAGCGCCGCCATCGGTCGCCGCCATCTCTCGAAGGTCGGTTCGTCGCGATACACTCGTCGCGGGGACGACGTCTGCGTGGAGTGGCGCAGGCATCGTCCAGGAGGAAGACTGCTTAGGCCCGCGGAAGGAAGGCTTTTCTCTCCAAAACCCACTGCCGACGCCCGTCGTTTTCGTCAGCGCCACCGCCGCCAGTTCAGTGTTTTCAGCGCGCCGCCGCCGCGCTCTCTCTCCCGGTGGTCGCGCGACTCCGCGCCATGCTGTACGTCGTGGGCCTCGGCCTCGGCGACGAGAAGGATATCACCGTGAACGGCCTCGAGGCGGTGAAGAAGTGCGAGCGCGTGTACCTCGAGGCGTACACCTCCATCCTTGGCGTGCCCAAGGAGCGCCTGGAGGCCATTTACGGACGCGAGGTGGTGGTGGCGGACCGCGAGTTTGTCGAGCAGGGCATCGACGGCATGCTCAACGAGGCGCTGACCACGGACGTGGCGTTCCTGGTCGTTGGCGACGCGTTCGCCGCCACGACGCACAGCGACCTGGTGTTGCGTGCCAAGGGGCTCGGGTGCAAGGTGAAGCACATCTACAACGCGAGCATCATGAACGCCGTCGCGGGGTGCGGGCTGCAGCTCTACCGCTTCGGCCAGGCGGTGTCCGTGGTGTTCTTCACCGAGACCTGGCGGCCGGACTCGTTCTACGACCGCATTCGGGAAAACGCGCAGCTGGGGCTGCACACGCTCCTGCTGCTGGACATCCGGGTCAAGGAGCCGAGCGTCGAGGCGCTGTGCCGCGGGAAGAAGGAGTACGAGCCGCCGCGCTTCATGTCGTGCGCGACGTGCGCGCGCCAGATGATGGAGGTGGAGGAGACGCGCGGCGAGAAGGTGTACGGCCCGGACAGCATGTGCGTCGCGGTCGCGCGCATGGGCCAGGATGACGAGCTCATCAAGACGTGCACGCTGAAGGAGATGTGCAACATCGACATGGGCGGGCCGCTGCACAGCATGGTGCTGGTGGGCGAGACGCACCCGCTCGAGAACGACATGCTCGCCATGCACAGAGCCGCCGAGCACGATTTCCTGCCCGCGGACCAGGTCCCGAGCCAGTACTTGCCGGATTTGTGATGACGAGCAGAGACGCGACGCGTCGGGCGCGAGGGTGTGTTCGAGACGCGCGGCGGGATGTAATTGAAAGGGTTTGGCTTCGCGGCGCGTCGACGCGCTCGTCGACGAGCGGAGGATCCTTCGCGCCTCCGCCGCCGCGAACCTTCGCGTTCTCTCGCTTCCTCGCACGCTCACGTGCGCCCTCTGAGGCACTCCGAGGTGCACCTCTTGGCGCACTGGTCGTTCCAGGACGGCACCGAGTGCGGCATGCTGCACACGCTCCGCTGGCACGCCTCCGTGCACGCGTCGGTGCCGGAGGAGCCGCACACCGTCACGCACGTGTTCGGCGTGGGATCCTGTCGACGACGTCGAGTCGCGCGCGGGTTCCAGACAGAAACGGATCGCGGTCAGTATCGCGCGCTTCCCTACTACGAAACGTACGCACGGAAGGAAACGCGAGAGATGAGGGGGCGCGCATCCAGGCGCCTCACGTTTGCCGGTCCCGCGGCGACGTCGCCGCGACGCTTGGGACCAACCCTATTCAAAAATATCTGCGACGTTCGGATGAGACGAAGCATCGAGCCGCAGACGCACCTTCGACAGGTACCCGAGCCGCTTAATCAGGCGGTCGGACGAGCACACGCGCTCGCACGCGAACGCGGTCTCGTCTCCGTCCCCGTCCCTCCGCCGGACCTCCTCGTCCCGCGGGCCCTTCTTACGCCGGAACGTCCTCTGCAGCACCAACGCTCCGAGGCCCACGGGAGCGGCGATGAAATACGGCTGCACCATGGCTGCTCCGTGACCGCGCGGGCGAGGTCACCGGATGCCTTTGCTCTGTTCCGTTGCGAGCGCGAGCGCGAGCAAACCTCTGGGGTCCGCCCAAAGACGCCTGCGGCTGTTGTGGCCAGGCGACGAGCGATCGCGTACACTTGGATCTTTGGAAACGAACGAGGCGACTTGGCGCGGTTTTTATAGGTCGACGATATGGCGTGCGCGATTCAAAAAGAGTCACAGTGTTTACTGTACGTACTGTAGCTACGTTCTCGCCGTTCGCGCCGTCGCGAGCGAATGCGCCGCGCATTGGCTACAAAATCCCGTTCAGCACCCTCTGGTAGAAGTCGTACTGCCGCGTGCACCACGCGTCCATCGAGTCCGAGACCATGGACAGCATGATCTCCACGCACTGCTCCTCCGTGTTCCCCAGGTTGAACCGCCGCCGCAGGTTGCTCAGCACCTTTGGCCCCGCTTTGAAGCACGGACACCCCGACGCGCTCATCATCTCCACCAGAGTGATTATGCGCTCCGCGTGCTTGCGCACGGCGAGGTACCCCTGGATGCACAGCACCTTGTAGTAGTTGAACGCCTCGGAGGCCATGCCGGTGTCGTCGGAGTCCATCACCTCCAGGTACTCGCGCGTCAGCTTGAACGGCGCGCTCTCGAAGTTGATGCCGCCCGGGCTCGTGCTCAGCATGAAGTTGAAGTCGATGTGGATCAGGTGCCCGTCGTCGTGCAGCAGGATGTTGCCGTTGTGCCGGTCCTTCACCTGCAGGATGTACGTCAGCACGCTGTACCCAGCCAGGCTCTCCACGAAGTTCCTCTGCGCGGTGCGGAACCCCGGCGTGCCGCTCTTCCCGAACTTCGCCTCGAAGTGCGCGCGCAGCGACGTGTCGCGCGGCGCGCGGCTCTTCACCGCGTGGATGGAGGGCGCGTCCGTCACCGCCTCGATGAACGCCGTCGTCGTGCTCGTCGCGATGACGTTGAACGGCCGTAACCACAGAGGCAAACCCGAGTCCGCGTAGATCTTCGCGAACGCGCGCGTCATCTGCAGCGCCAAGAGCTCCTGGCGGCAGTTATCGCCCGCCTTGATGATCACCGGCTTCAGCGCCCATCCGGGCAAGTTCCCGTACGGACTCGACGCGCGCACGCGCTCGACTTTGTCTTCCCACCGCTCGCCGAGCCCACCGGCGCTGCGCTTCCAGGGCGAGGGCACGGCGTGCTTCTCGCCAGGACCAGCCGCGCTCCGGGGGCGCGGAGGCGACGAGGGCGCCGCCACGGGCGGCGCCGTCGCGTCGCGCGCCCCCGCGGGCGGCGCCCACGAGCTCCGCCCGCCCGGCAGGTTGACGCGGGTCGCCATCTCCGCCAGGCCCACGTCCGAGGGCGTGCGGTGGTGCCCGCCGAGCTTGGGCTGCCCGGGCGCCCCCTTCGGGGGCGCGGGGTTCTCCACGAACAGCGTCACGCGCACGGCGCGGGCGTCGTCGCGCGGGTCGTCGTCGCTCTTCCCCGACAACGAGCTCGCCGCGCTGTTCCGCCCGCTGGCGAGCGCGATGGACGCGCGGACGATGGGCTCGTCCCCCCGCCACACCTGCGCCAGCGCGACGTCCACCTTCTTGGAAATGCTCTCGAACGACTTCGTGCGGAAGTGCGAGGGCTTGACCCCCGCGGCGCCGCCGGAGAAGATGCCGGCGCCCCGCGCCGCCGCGACGGCGGCGGTGGGCGACGCCGTCGCCGTCGTCGACGCCGGCGACAGCGGAGGTTTCCAGTTCGGGTTCAGCGTCGAGCTGGTTTGGCTCGTTCGCCTCGGCGCCTCCGCGCCCTCGTGCGGCGCGGTCGCGGCGTCCTCGTCGATGGAGTCGTGCGCGTCCGACAGACTACTGAACGAGCTGCCGTTTCGGGTCAGCCCCCTGCCCCCGTCTCGCCGCGGCGCCAGCCCGCCGGCGAAGGCGTTCAAGCCCGGGTGCAGCGGCCCGCTGTTCGCGGAGGAAAACGTGGACGCCGCCGAGCTGGATGTCCTCATCTCCGCGGGGTCGTGTCCGCCCGACCCGTTCGCGCCCGCCAGAAAGTCGTGCGTCGACCACAGAGGGGCGGACATGTCATGCAGCGGCAGCGAGTCGCTCGATTCCCGCGAGTGGCGCGGCGTGCTCCTCGTCCGCCGGCTCACGGGGCTTTCGTCGTGACTCCACTCCTCGCCGGGCGCGGCAATCACCTCCAGGCACAGCAGGTACGGCGCCTTCTCGCGCGAGTTGAGCAGCACAGCCTCGCTCGCGGGGATGCGCACCACGCGCGCGTGCGTCTCGCCCATGGGAAACATCACGCCCGCGCCCGGTGCGTGGCCCTCGATGAGCGCGTCCGAGACGCTCTCTATGCCCGCGCGCAGCTGCCTGTGGCGCCCCTCGGGCGGGAACACCGCGCTGAGCTTCGTGGACAGCCCGCACAGGTCCTCCGCGAGTTTTAGGGTGGACGCGAACGTGTCCACGCGCTGCGAGGACGTCGTTTCTGGCTCTGTGTCATCCAGTGTGTCCGGCGTCCGGCTCTCCTCCCGCCCGGAGAAACTCACCTGGGCGACCCCCGCGGCGAGCGCGCGCGACGGCGACTCCGGCTCCTCGGAGAAGGCGTCGGCGGCGTCCGCGGAGGCTGCCCTGACGCGCGCCATACCCGAGAGCCGCGCGGATGCGCGCCCCGCGACATCGTCCATGCGAAGCGGTTGGTCCAGCATGGGGGACATCGCCGCGAACGGCGGGCGCCACTCCCCCGCGAGCGCGGCTTGTTCGCACGCGTCGCGCAGCGCCATGATGGGTCCCGGCTTTTTGGAATCCCCGGCCGCCGCGGCGAGCAGCCAGCAGGTCTGCGTCCCGAGTCGTATGCTCCGCGCGCACGCGCGCACGATGGCGCGTTCCAGGCTTTTGTTCGGGCGCAAGATCTGCAGGGTGATGATTTGGTTCAAGTACCGCTCCACGCGTTCGTCCGAGAGCGACAGCAGTCGGTTGCACAAGTAGTCAACCACGCCGTCGTTGTTCGTGCGCCACAGGTTGGATATCGCGACCCACTCGTCGAAGTGCTCGCTCTCGAAGAAACGAAGGAGCACCTCGGTCTTACCGTCCGCGGGAGGCACGGGGGGGGGCGGGGGGGGACGCTTGCGCGCCCCCGACGACTTAAACGACATCCTCTCTCCTCCACAACGGATCTGGGTCTCACTGCGCGAAGTCCATCTGGTGCTCGGTCAAAGTAGCCGAGGAAAGTGGCCGGCCGGTGCGGTCTGGAGGACTACGCGCGCCGCTGCGTCCGATGCCGCGTCCCGAAACACGCGGATTCCTCGAGCGCCGCCGAGCTCGACGCGCGCCTGTCGCTGTCGCTGCCGGTCCCGAACGAGGTGACGCTCCGCGCGAGGGCTCGCGAGGAGCGCTGTGCTCACGTTATGCCTCGATTTCTCGTCGTCAACAGCTGTCAGCGGCCACAGATCGTCGCCGCTAAATACCTCTATCTACTTTGAGGCTTACGCGAATGGAAATAGAGTCTACAAAATCCGAAAATCGACAGCGACACGCAGTCATAAAAAAATACAAGATTTTTTTTTTTCTTTTGTCTCGGATTCTTCGCCCGAAAAGCGCTTTTGCGAAGAACTTTCGGAACCAATCGTCGCGTCACTTTTCGAGCGCTCAGCACGACACCCACCAGCTCACACCATGCAGATTTTCGTCAAGACTCGTGCGTCCATCCCCCGTCTTTCCATCGAGAACTCCGTGTAACCTCCGCTTCACCTCCACCGCGGCGCGGCCACCGCCCGCGTCTCGGTCGACCTTTCCGAGACGGATCGTAGCATCTTCGACCGCGCGTCAATTGCGTCCCCTCGCGCATTCGCGCTTAGCGCGACGACCGCGCGCCACCGCGCGGTGACCCCCGCTGACCGTCCGTTCGATTCCCCCGCGCGGCACGCCCCCTCGATCGACGACCGTCCATCGAACGCAGTCACCGGCAAGACCATCACCCTGGAGGTTGAGTCCTCGGACACGATCGACAACGTCAAGGCGAAGATCCAGGACAAGGAGGGCATCCCCCCCGACCAGCAGCGCCTGATCTTTGCCGGCAAGCAGCTCGAGGACGGCCGCACGCTCGCGGACTACAACATCCAGAAGGAGTCCACCCTGCACCTGGTGCTGCGCCTCCGAGGCGGGCACTGCCAGGTCCCGTGCGGCATCTTCGACGACCCCGCGTTCGTCGCCGAGATCAAGGAGGCGTGCGCCACCATCCGCAAAGCGATGGTGCAGATCACCGAGCTCGGCGCGTCGACGCCCGCGGCGCTGAACCAGAGCACGCGCTGGGTGATGACCAAGGAGGAGCACTGCGGGAAAATCATCTCCAAGGTGGCAGAGTACGGCCTGTGCCAGCGCGTCAAGAACGACGGCACGGTCTTCGCCTCGCCCGAGGACTACGTCGACGCGCTCAAGGCGCACCACGCGGTGATGCAGGCGGCGATGAAGGCGAAGCAAACCGTCGACGTCGCCGGCGCCGACGCGCTCGACCACGCCGTTGCCGACTTCGCCAAGATGTACGTCAAGTGACGGGACGAGAGCGGCGGGACGGCGCGACGAGCGAGGCTGTGAGGGGGCTGTGAGGGGGGAGGCGCATCGAGAGGGGGTAGCGTGCCGCGCGCGCGTAGTTGTTCTTGATGATATGCGCCACAAACAGACCGACGTCGACGCGAAAACGACACACCGCCACTCCCGTCATCATCACATTGACCGCTCCCGCCGACGAAAAACCAGACGAACTCCCGCTTCGTGCGGCAGTTCGAAGGCGCGGGGGCGACCGGGGGTGTGTCGCGGGTCGCGCTGTCGGCGTCTGCGATGGCTGCGGCGCGGATGGCGCCCTGTGGCGTGGTCGGCGATGACCCCGCTGGGTTCACCGGGCCGTTGTGGAGTGGAGTCGATACCTCGAGACGACGTGTTGTTTTTTCTCGTTTCGCCAGTCGTGACGCTCCTGCAGTGCAACACCAAAGACGGCGACGCTATCCAAGACAACCGCGGGCGTAGCGTCGTTCACACTCACGGTACGTCTCGTGCCCACCCCCGTGCTTCGCTTCGGATCCGTCACCAACCGGCGCTCGTTTTTCAACGTCCATGACTCGATGATTACCAAATAACTTGATCTTATCAGACTGGGGCGACTCCGCCGTCGCGCAGCCCCGCCCCTCCCGGGTGGCTGGAAGCCGACGGCTCGCAGAGGCGCCTCGCTGATGAGAGAGAAAAAATGAGCGTCATTCGGACAACCGTCCCGTTTTCGCGCGGCGAACCTTCAGACTGTCCGTCGTCTCTCTCCCCGGGGCGTCGACTCACGCAAACATCTCTCCGTCTCGTAGCGTCGAGCGCGATATCAAAGCGGGAACAGGGCGAGTCGAGGCGACGTCGCGAGAGCACGAGACACACGACGCTTCGTATACTGGATACGTCGTGTTAGTACCAGTAGTTGGTTTTAGTTTAGTTTTCTGCTATTTCTTCTATTTTTTTGGTCGGGGGCAGCCCCTTTCGCGCGGCGCGCGCTTTCGTTTGTCGCGTCGCGCCGCTCAATCTAGTAGTCAGTCATCCGTCCATCCGCGCGCGCGTAGGAGCGCGCCGTCCAAAGCGGCTATTCCTTTCTTCGTTCGGCGGATTCAACATCCCACATCCTCGGTTCGTTTTCGTGCTTTCTCTCCGTATGTATCTTCGCGTTTTGTTCACAGCTCTGGTACACCCCGACGAGGGAAGAAGCGAGTCGGAGCGGAGCGGGCGAGTCGCTCAGCCGTGGATGGGCTCCGGCTCCTTGGGCGAAGGCGTCGCCGTGCCCTCGTCACGCGGCTCCTCCGTGCGCGCGCGCTTGGAGGCCATCTCGGCTTTGCGCCTCGTGGTCTCTTCGTCGCGCGCGCGCTTGCGCTCAGCCTCTCGCTTCTTCTTCGTCTCGCGTTCCTCCATCATCTTGCGGACGCGTTCCTGTCTTTCTTCCTGCTCGCGCGCTCGCTTCAGCTCGCGCTCGCGCGCAGCATCCTCCTTCTCCCTGCGCGCCTGCTCGGCGCGCAGGTCCTCGCCCTTCACCGTGCCCAGCTGCGCCGCCTCGCTGACGTCGATGAGCATCGTCTTCGTCGAGCCCTCGCGCGCGCGCGACAGGAACGACTTCGCGGAAGCCGCGCCGCCGCGCCGCGGCGCCGAGTCGCGCAGAAACGACGCTCCGGGCTTGCGCGCGGGCGGCGCGAACATCGACGCCGCTGCGCTCGAGGCTGGGCGGCGCACGGCGTTCGCGGACGCCGCACGCGCGGCGAGGTCGGGGTTGCTGATGGCGTGCGCGAGGCTGCCCTTGTGGGAGCTCACCGTGGGCAGCCTGCGCTTGGGCTCGCGGCGCGTGCGGAGCGTGAAGTGCGCGTGCGCCGGCGCCGCGTCGGGCGCCGGCGCGCCCGCCGCGGCGAGCAGGCGGGGCGACAGGTACGTTTCCTGCAATCGCGAGCGCGCGGGGGGATACCACGGGTTGAGCGACCGGCGAATCGATGGGGGTTCGTCTCACGGCCGTTCACGTCGGAGGCGCTGCGTCGACGTGACCGCGTCGAGGTTTGGGAATCGAGGTCGGTCGAAAAACGCCTCGTGTCGCGAAAACGACGCGCGGAGACGGGCAGCCGTGAGTCGGTCGGGCATTCACCTCGAGCGGTCGGAACGTGTCCGGCGTGCCCTCTGCCTGAATCTTGCTTCTGATGGACGCGAGCGCGTCCGCAACCTTTACGAGAAAGGAGGAGAGGAGGACATCAGTCTGCCGTTCGTCGTTCGCATTGCGGGAACAAACGTCGCGGCGACTCGCGGTCCGAATTAGGGTTCGCGCGACGGAGACCGGAGACGAAACGCTGACGCGACGTCGACGAACGTACCGCAGGGACGTCCTGCTGAAGCTGTCGCAAGTCGAATCGTTCCTTCAACCCTCCCAGCGCGCGAGCGATGAGGCTCACCCACTGGTCCTTGTCGTCCACGGCGAGATCCACGAGCACACGAATGTCCTCGCTTAAGCTCACGCGCTGACTTTGCCGCATGAACAGGGTACCTTGCAGCGCGCCTCTTCGCGCCTGCGGCTCCAGCCGCGCGAACTGGTCACAGAGCGACTCGAGAGTCTCTTTGTTGTAGTGCACGCCGGCTTTCGCGGCACCCCACGGCTCGGAGAGAATCTTCTCGACGTTCCGGTCGAGGAGCGTCCCTCCGACGTGGCCACTTCGCGGGAGACCCGCCATTGCCACTCGTTTTTCCCGCCCTCTTGCTTAACACTTCACCCCGAACCCCTTCTCTTCCCCCCAAAAATAAAGCGGCAGCCCCCTACCGACTTTATGAATCCCTTGTTCCGCCGTCACCTACCGCACACGAAGCCGGGACCTTATGTCGCGGCGCTCACGCGTGGTGGTTGACGGTGGGGGAATGGCCAAAATCACGCGGGAGCGAGTTTAAGGGCGCTCGGTTTCGGGACACGACTGGCGAATCGCACTCGAGCGCGATTTTCCACGACCAATACTCCCGAACGCGTTAACCGTCGGCGCCACCCACAATCGCAGTCGCCGCCCGACCAGGCACCGCGTCTCTCGTCTGTCGCCATGATCACCGCGGCGGACATCGACCCCACTGCCATGAACTCGCCAAAGTTCAGGCTGATTGCCGTGCAATGCGTGCGTCCCCGACCCGAACCCCCGGGAGACCCGCGCGCGAACCGCGTGTTGGGAACGAGCACCGATCGAGACGCGCGGTGCGGGTGTTACCCGCGTGCTGCGTGCTGCGAGGTCGAGGCCACGCCCCCGGGACGCCCCCCCGCGCATGTTCGACACCGCACGCCTCGGTTCCGCCCGTCTTCACGCGGCGCATCTCCCCGCGAGCGCGCGAGCCGCCCCCCGCGTGCCCCCATCCCTACGACGAGACGACTGACCCTCTTTTTCCTTCGCGCGCGCGCCTCGTCCGTCCGTCCCCTCCCTCTCCTCCGACCTAGCTTTTCGCGGTCACGACGTTTGGCGCGATGGCGTCGCAGAACCGCGGCCTGGCTGGTCCCGACGCGATGACCCTGGAGGAGTGCGGCCCGCTGGGGTGCGGGTACTCAGAGTTCGGCTCGTTCAAGTACATGGTGGCCATCTTCGCGCTGTACTTCGTCTTCACGCTTCTCGCGATGGGCGCGTACCTGCTGCAGAAGGTCCCGCCGGCGGTGACGGAGTTCGGGTGCTACGCGCTGTTCAACGTGCTGCTGTTCGCGGCGTTCGTGGCGTGCGTGACGGAGTGCAACACCACCATCGTGGACCCGGAGTACCCGGTGTGCAAGCGCGCGACGGGCGCCAAGGCGTCGGTGGCGTTTGCCTTCCTCACCTGGGCGGCGACGTGCGTCTCCGCGCTGTTCACGTTCAAGGAGTGGCGGGACGCGGGGTACGAGAGCATGCCGGGGATCCCCTCCAACTTCGACTACATGCCGGGGCGGGGGAACGCCGCGAACACGCAGACGTTCGCGTGAACACGTGTGGGGCTTCGCGGGGGGTATTCCGTAGCGAGAGGTATTAGAGAGTTTCTTTCACTCAAAACATTCTCGCGTCGGTCGGACAGTTCGACGTTTTCGTGGCCGTGTTCGCGCCAAAAAGCCCGTTATGCAGAATTCTGAGACCAAAAAGTCACTCACGACTTCTCCACGGCCTCCACGGCGCCGGTTCACGACGTTGAAGCACGGCCAACCATTCGCGATCTGACTGACGTCGACGTCGCGTTTTATCGCCCGAAACGCGATTCGACGCGAGGCGGTGTCGCGACCGCGCTGTCGCCGGCCCGCACTCTTCCGCACACGATCCACCTCCCCCTCGTAAGCGCACGCACGAGCGTCCGCCTCGCGTCCACCTCCGTTCGAGCCCAGCACTCGTCCCACCGCGCTCGTCTCGAGTACCCAAGCGCGATGTCTTTCGCAGCCGCCTCCACGATGGGCAAGGCGCTCGTCGGCGTGCCCGTCGTCGCCAAGAAATCCTCCGTGCGCCAGATGCGCGCCTCCTCCGGCCGCCGCTCCGGCACCAAGGTGGTCGCCATGGCCGGCGCGGACGCCATCAGCGCCACCGCCGTGCGCTGGATCCTCGCCGCGCCCACCATGTACGCGATCGTCTCCTTCAACGAGTACGTCACGCACAGGTACTACCAGCACGCCGAGTTCAACAAGACGGACTGGATGAAGAAGCTGGTGTGCCTGATGACCGGCAAGAAGGAGGCGCCCCGGTGCGACGGCGGCGGGCACATCGAGCACCACGCCGAAACGCTGGACGATATGTCCCTGAAGACCGACCCCAAGTGGCTCCAGTCCGGCCCCGCCAAGATGCTTGAGAACTCCAAGTACCGCGGCACGGCGTTTGAGTACGACGTCACCGGCCTGATGGTGATGCAGATGATTCCCACGTCCGTGCCCGTGCTGGCGCTGATGGGCTTCAGCCTGCCCGCGATGGTCGGTCTGATCCTCGGCGCCACCGCGCTGCACGCGCTGGTCTGGAACTCGCTGCACCCCGCGATGCACGGCATGGAGGACATCCCCCTCTCCGACGGGCTCAACTTCCCGCTCTGGCTCGGAAAGGCGCTGCGCAAGACGAGCTACTACGACTGGCTGTACAAGAACCACACCGGCCACCACGTGATGAGCGGCCGCGTTAACTACAACGTGTGCTGCCCCGGTATGGACCACGTGCTCGGCACGTACGTCCCGGAGGAGCAGTGGGCGCCCAAGGCGCGCATGCCGGCGGGCGCCGAGTC
>Ga0181558_10003427_pt1 | contig 14630 bp, 15 predicted proteins | sample 011ome_22_FD_133754 | JGI IMG/M metagenome (GOLD analysis project Ga0181558, IMG submission 133754) | Coastal salt marsh microbial communities from the Groves Creek Marsh, Skidaway Island, Georgia - 011507BT metaG (megahit assembly) | ecosystem: Environmental > Aquatic > Marine > Intertidal...
CGAATTACCTGCAGCCGGTCGGCGTCTGCGCCGGTATCACGCCGTTCAACTTTCCCGCCATGATTCCGTTGTGGATGTTTCCCCTGGCCATTGCGGCGGGCAATACCTTCGTGCTGAAGCCGTCCGAGCAGGATCCGTTGACACCGATGCGCCTGGCCGAGCTGTTCACCGAGGCCGGTGCGCCTGACGGGGTGCTCAATGTCGTGCATGGCAGTAAGGACCAGGTGGAACAAGTGCTGACGCATGCCGATGTGAAAGCCGTGTCCTTTGTCGGTTCGGTCCCTGTCGGACAGCATGTCTATCGCACCGCCACGGCCAACATGAAGCGCGCGCAATGCCTGGCCGGTGCCAAGAACCACCTGGTGGTGATGCCCGACGCTAACAAGAATCAGGCCATCAACAATTTGATTGGGGCCGGCATGGGCGCCGCCGGCCAACGCTGCATGGCGATTTCTGTCGCTGTGTTTGTCGGCAGTGCCCGAGACTGGATTGCCGATCTGGAACGGGCCATGTCTAAAGTTCGCCCGGGGCTGTGGAACGACCCCGATGCCGGTTTCGGTCCGGTCATCAGTGCGCCGGCGAAAGCACGTATTGTGCAGTTCATCGAACAAGGTAAAACAGAAGGCGCTACCTGCCTGCTGGATGGCTCAGCCTTCACGCTGGCCGGGCATGAACAGGGTAACTGGCTGGGCCCAACGCTGTTTACCGACGTCACGCCTGACATGAGCATTTATCGCGAGGAAATTTTTGGCCCCGTCTTGTGCTGTGTGTGTGTCGACACGCTCGAGGAAGCCATCACCCTCATTAACAACAATCCCTTCGGCAACGGCACGTCGATTTTCACCGCCAGTGGTGCGGCAGCACGCCAGTTTCGCCATGAGGTGGAAGTGGGCCAGGTCGGTATCAACGTACCGATTCCGGTGCCCCTGCCCTTCTTTTCCTTTACCGGCTGGAAGCAGTCCTTCTATGGCGACCTGCATGCCTATGGCAAGGAAGCGGTACGTTTCTACACGCAGGCTAAGACTGTGACCACGCGCTGGTTCGATGATGAGGGCACGACCGGCCCGAACATGACGATAAAACTGCAGGATTGATTGCGCACAAGAGAGGATAAAAAGCCGTCTTTTTTAATAAAAGGAGCAAGACATGGATTTGGGGATTCGCGGCAGAAAAGCCATCGTCAACGGCGGCAGTGCCGGCATGGGCAGAAGCAGTGTCCTGGCCCTGGCCCGGGAAGGCGTTGAGGTCTATGTTTCTGCCCGAGGCGAGGAACGGCTGGTCAAGGCCTGTGAAGACATCAGCCGGGAAACCGGCAGCACTGTCGCGCCCATCGTGGCCGACCACAGCACCGATGCCGGCCGTGAGAAAATTCTCGCCGCCTGCCCCGATCCCGACATCCTGGTCGGCACCTGCGCCCCGCCACCGTTCACGCCGGATTACCGCAACATCAGCGAGGACGACTGGCGCTCTGCCATCGATATTTCGCTGCTCAGCCCCATTGGTTTCATGAAAGCCGTGCTGGACGGCATGGTGGCAAGACGCTGGGGCCGCATCGTCAACATCGCCACCGTGGCGGCAAAGTTCCCGGGCGAGATTCGCGTGTTATCCGGGGCAACACGCGCCGCCCTGGCCAATTACACGGTGGCGGTATCCAAGGTCGTGGCAAAGCATAATGTCGTCATCAACAACATCCTGCCGGGCATGCATCACACGCCGACCGTCGATGTCATGTTTGCCAAACGCGCCGAAGCGGAAGGGATTACCTTCGAGGAAGTGATCGCGAACTTTTCCAAAGAGTGGCGTATTGCCAGTAACCGTTTTGGCAACGCCGATGATGTCGGCGCCTTTGTGGCCCTGTTCTGCAGTGAGCACGCCAACTACATCACAGGTCAGAGCCTGGTGATAGACGGCGGCGCAACTACCGCCACCTTCTGAAGCAAGCGGCTAATATGGTGCCGGGTTTTCCAGCGGTGCCGTACGATTCGCATATTCCTCGTTAAAGATCGTGCGTTTCACGAACAGCCAGCGGCCATCAACCTTGCGCAGCTGGCTTTCATAATGCCCGTACGCTTCGCTGTACCCTTTCCTGTCCGCATTACGGTTGTTCATGATGAACCAGTAGGCATGACTGACCGCGGTGTCACCCTCCACCGTCACGGCGATGTTGGTAATGAAGTGGCGCTTGCGGGCCGGACGTAGCGGGGCATCCTGGGCTTCCTCGGCAGCAAAGCCGGCGGCCATAGTACGGATTTCCTCGGCAATCTCTGCCCGGCCTGAAGCTACACCACCGGCCCAGTCCAGTACGCCGTCCTCGGTGAAGGTGCTGGCATAGCCTTCGGGATCGAGCCAGTTCAGGGCATACATGTAGCGCGCTTCCAAGTCCTCAATCATGGAACGGTCCATGGCGTAGTTGCTGTCATAGTGGGTGCTTTGCGCCCAGGCGGCAGTGCCTGCCAGGCCCAGCAGCACAGCACTGGTGACTGCCATGATGTGCCGGATGATGCCTGCCGGGTGATTGCGATAGATCATGGGTATCCCCTCTTTTTCCTTTATATAGTGCATATAGTGCGCAGAGTGCGTTTGTTCTTATTGTGTCAGTCTGCCGGTCCAGGCCAGCTTGTGCCACCTTATATAGCACACCCGACCGGTTTGTCATACGGCAGTGCCATGATAGGCTTTCGCCGCACGCTCAATAACAAGAAAAAAGACTACAGGGGATGCCATGGCAGTCAATTTCAATCATAGCGGCGGATTCTTTGCGCCCATGCGTTTCGAGGCGCAGGTCGAGGACTGCGAGGTCGAGGGCGAGATCCCGGCCGACATTCGCGGCACCTTTTACCGCAGCGCTGCAGACCGCCGTTTCCCGCCGCTGTACGACAACGACACCCCCTACAATTCAGACGGTGCCGTGGACATGTTCCGCATCTACGACGGCAACGTCGATTTCCGTTCCCGCTATGTGCGCACGCCGCGCTATGAGGCCGAGCGAAAAGCCCACAAGGCCCTGTTCGGCCTGTACCGGAATCCGCTGACCTCCGATCCCAGCGTGCGCGATGTCAGTCACAACACCGCCAACACCACGCCGATCATTCACGGCGGCCGCCTGTTCTGCATGAAAGAGGAAAGTCCGCCCACGGCCATGGACCCGCATACGCTGGAGACCATTGGTGAGTGGGATTTTGACGGCACCATGACCGCCACCAGTTTCACCGCGCATCCGAAGCAGGATCCGGTGACGGGCGAAATGATTGCCTTTTCCTATGAGGCCAAAGGGCTGTGTTCCGATGACATGGCCGTGTTCATTTTTGACAGGACCGGCAAGCTGACGAAAGAAATATGGTTCAAGGCACCGATCGTGTCGATGATGCACGACATGGCCATCACCGATAAACACATCATCCTGCCAACCACCGGCATGGTGACATCAAAAGAACGCATCGAGCGCGGTGAACTGCATTGGGCCTATGACGAGGACGCCCCCACGTATGTCGCCATCATCCCCCGCGATGGCGAGGCGAAAGACATTCGCTGGTTCCGGGGATCACCCGACCAGCACATGCTGGTGCACACCACCAACGCACGCACTGAAGGCAACAAGGTCATTCTGGATGCGCCGGTGGCCGGTGGCAATTTCCACCCCTACTTCCCAAAGGTCGATGGCACCTTCAGCGACCCGGCCGATTATGTCCCCACGCTGCGCCGCTGGACCTTTGACCTGGACAGCCAGGCTGACGGCTGGGAAGAGGAAATCCTGTTTGACGGCATCAAGACCACCACCTTCGTGCGCATCGATGACCGCTTTCTCACCAAACCTTTTCGATACAGTTTCATGCTGATGAACGACCCGTCACTGCCGGTGGCCGAAGCCTTTGCCGATACGCTGGCGGTCCGAGTATCGAATGCCATCTACCGTTTTGACCACGATACGGGCGCTATCGAGAAATTCCATGCCGGCGATGCCCATGGCATGTCCGAGCCGCAGTTCATTCCACGCTCGGCGGATGCCCCGGAAGGCGACGGCTACATCATTGCCGCTGTGAACAACTTCCGTGAAATGAAATCCGAAGTGGTGATTGTCGATGCCATGGATTTTGCCGCAGGGGCAGTCGCCCGCATCAAGCTGCCGTTTCGCCTGCACATGCAGGTGCATGGTTACTGGGCCTCAGCGGAGCATCTGCCTTTTTAAAGCTGGCAGAACTCAGATCGACAGTAACTGCCCGTGATCGGGAATGCGGCTGTCCACCCCCAGCATCTGGGCGCCGGCCCATAGCGCATGGGGGGTACTGGTGACTGCCGGGATGCCGGTACGGGATTCCACCGGTGCCAGGATTTCCAGGGTCGGCAGGCCGCCACAGGAAATCAGCATGGCATCGGCATCAGCCGACTTGTCCGCCACGTCACTGCAGAAACCGATCAGTTGCTGCGGTGTCACGCTGTTGAGATCGGTCAGCGCCTCAATATCCAGACCCTGAATCACATCGACCTCGAAACCGTGCTCTGTCAGGAAACTGCCCAGGCGGCGGTTCACTTCTTCGTTATAGGCTGTTGCTGCCACCAGCCGGGAGCCATTGACCGCCCGCAGCCCCTCAATGACAGCTGTGCTCATGGTCATGCATGGCAGGCCGGTGGCCCGCACCAGGCTTTCCGTCAGTTGCACGTTGAAGGCCTGCCCCTTGTAGAAACTCAGGGATGTTCCCATTAACAGAATCCCCTGCGCGCCACGCTGCGCCAGCAGTTCCGCCTTGGGTGCGATACGGTCCAGCACCGCGTCATAACCGTCCGGGGTCATGGCTTCCAGGCCCAGGGACTCGATCAGGTATTCCATGGTGTCGTTGTACATGCCACCCGCTTCGCCCGGCAACGTGCCGTTGGCCGGGGGAATCAGCAACCCCAGTTTGGCCCGATCAGCACCCGCAGCGAACAGGGGTGCTGGCAGACAGGACGCGGTGGCCAGTCCGCCCATGAGCCCGAGCAGGTCACGGCGCTGGTGATTAAGGCGTCTGGATGAAGTCATGTTCTCTCCCCTGCGAGCAGCATGATGCTGGTTGTGACTACTGAAAATAAACTACCGGAACCACGCTGGCAATTCATTCGAAACTGAAAATATCGGCTTCTTCCTGCCCCGACATGACCTGTTCGTGGTGCTGCTCCCAGTTCTGCGCCCAGGGTCGTCCGTAGATGTCAGGGATCTGGTACTGGATGACATCGCCCGGTGAAACCGGTGTGGCAAAACCATCAATGTTGAAAATGGTGGGAATGCATTCGATGAACACGTAGGGATCGCTGTTGACCAGGTCGGCCTGTTTTTCCAGGTTGCGCACCACGCGTATGGGTTCGAGCAGGGCCTCGGGGTCATAGAAGATGGCTTCCTGGTTGATGCCGTAAAGCGTGCCGTTCTCGTCACGATTCGGGGTGTAAATCTCGATCGCCTGCAGCTTGCTGGAAAACTCCATGCCGCCATGCACTTTCCAGCCCTGAATATTCGAGGTCCAGGTAATCAGCACCTCGCCGTCCCAGAAACCGATGGTTTCACCGTACCAGCGCGGCACATCGGCTCCCAGGCGCGGCACTACGCCATCCATATTGAACGTGCGGCCAATATGAATATTGGTGATGAAGTTGTCGGCATCCCCCGCCAGGAACTGCACCAGGTTCGGTGTCACCAGTACCTGGTGCGGCTGGTTGGTGACGCCGTGATAATGCCAGCGTCGCATGAAGCCTTCGGGCCAGCAGAACTGGGCAGGCCACTGAGCCGCGTTGGTGTTGCCATGGTGATAAGCCTCCTGCACGAACCGGGTTTTGTACTCTTCGGTCAGCAGCGATAGCACCGTTGGGACCTGGCTCCAGAACAGCTCCGCCAGCCAGTTCTGGCCCCGTGGCCAGACGTAACGACCGTTCCAGTCGTCGGGCACGGTCGCATAGGTATGTCTGGTGGGCCCGCCCCGGGCAGTGGTTTCTGCCAGCAGGGCCTCGTAATGCGTCTGCGCACTGGCAAAGCCGTACGGGCTGACCATGGCCGCGCGCGGATAATCGCGGTCGCAGTAGCCCCAGGCCGCCGTCACCGGCGGATTGTTCCCGATCAGGCCGGTGGACCACTGCGCCTGAATGGCTTCGGAGGAGTTGCAGCGGAAGTAGCGCGGATCATCCCAGTATTCACGGTCGGCATAAAAATCCCCGGAGGTGAACAGGTCGACGGGCAGCGGTTCGATGCCTTCCGGCACGGCACCGTTTTGCGCTGATGCATACACCGAGCCCGTCCCGGCCCCGTCGCGGCCCACATCACCACCCCGGAACGGCCCTACCATCCAGTACTGTTGCGGATAATCATTAAAGGTCGCTGGCGGGTAATTTTCCAGGTCAGCGGCTGGTGTCTGCCGTTGCCCCGGAATAGCCGAATCCAAGGGCGCTCCCCGGCCCACACTGACAAAACCGATGTCGGCCGTTTGCTGCGCCCAACCGGCCGGAGCGGTCATCAGGACACAAGCGGCCAGGCACAACCCGGCATGAAATGCCCTGCATCTGGTTTCTGAACCCATCCCGTATTCCCCTCTCAGCCCGGTGAAATTGCGCTGTTGGCCAGCGTCTCGTGACTTTCGAGTATAAGGACAAGCGCGGGCCTATACCATCCATGGCCGATCTGTGGTTAGAATCGCAGTTCGCACAACACAAAGCCAATAACACTAGGGGATAGCCAGCTCATGAAAAAATTCGCGATAACACTACTGATATTTCTCGGCTATAGCTGTGCCGCCACAGCCCAGGACAGCGGCAGGCTGATCAATGCTGCAAAGGATGCACTGGGGGATGTCGATGCTGTGATGTTGTCCGGCTCGGCACAGAACGTGTCATTCCAGCAGTGCGGTGCCAATGCCACAGCCATGATCTGCCACGGCACCCACGACCCCATGCGGCCGATCATGGAGTACGAGCGCGTCATCGATCTAGAAGCACCGGCCATGCGCCATGCCGGCAACACTCGCAACATCGGTCCCGGCGGATCCACCACGGTGAGCTCCGGCACTTTCTTCCAGCAGGTCACTGCCGAGCAGGCCAGCCTGTCCTCGGCCTGGGGCGACTCCCTGGCCTACTACCTTACGCCGTGGGGTTTCCTGGATGGCGCGGAAAAACAGGGTGTCACCATCAATCGCCGTTCGCTGCATGGTGAAAGCTATACCGTGCTGAGCTGGAGCCCTGACGTGAAGGCTCCTTCCGGAGCCAGCTATGTCATCAATGGCTACCTCAATGACGACAACCTGATCGAGTACGTGGAAACCTGGCTGGGTGAAAACATCATGGGTGACATGCACATCATGGCCTCCTACCAGGGCTGGCGCGACTTCGGCGGCTTCATGGCCCCGACCCTGATCGAGGAGCACCGCGGTGGCTGGCCGTTCTTCCAGGTCTCTGTGACCCACGCCCGCGCCAACATGAACAATGTCGCGGCACTGTTGCCGGCACCGGCCAGCAACGGTGGTGGCTTTGGCGGCGGTGGCGGTGGTCCGGTCAATGTCATCGTGGAAGACCTGGGTAACGACCTGTACCGGCTGTCCACTGGCGGTGGCGGCAGCTACGACTCCCTGGTTTACGAATTTGATGACCACATCATGATGTTCGAGGCCGGCGCCAACCATGCCGCTATTGCCGCCTACATCGAAGAGGCCAAGCGTCTCATGCCCGGCAAGCCCATCCGCTATGTCTTCAACACGCACCCCCATGCCGACCACACTGCCGGCCTGCCAGTGGTTGTGGCTGAAGGTGCAACCGTCATTACCCATAACAACAATGTCGAATTTTTCGAACGCGCCCTGAACACACCGCGCACCCTGCTGGACGATGCCCTGGCGCAGAACCCGCACCAGGTTTGGGTGGAAGGTGTCGGCACCAGAGCGGTGTACACCGATGGCGAACACCGGGTCGAGCTGTACCACATTTACCCGGCGCCGCATTCCAACGGCCTGATGGTGGCATTCTTCCCACAGGAGCGCGTGCTGTTCCAGGGTGACTTCTCCCTGCCTGCGCCGGGCCAGCCGGGCAACGACCACGTGCAGGCCCTGGTGCCAGCATTGATTGAGCTGGGCGTAACTGAGTTTGACCGTTACATCAACGTCCACTCCAGCGCCGAACCGCAGACCAAGGACGAGCTCTGGGCTGCCACCGGTCGGTAAGATATTTCGGATCCATCAGGGTAAAAGAAAGGCAGGTTAATCCCTGCCTTTTCTTTTGCGTGGAGATTAACCGGATTCAGGGATGGATCATTTGATGCCCGATCACACCCAGCTGGAATCCCAGTAAGACCCCGATAGCCGGCCACCAGTGATTTTCCAGTTTCGCCTGGGGCAATATCGGTAAAGGTGATGTAGAGCATGCCGCCCGAGGCAAAGAGCATGACTGCCGACACCGAATCCGGGTAGCTGGCCAGCCAGTAGTAACCGGCGATGCCGCAGACCGGACCGAGCATGGGCAAGGCGAGAAACAGGCTGATCATCCTGGTGTTGCTGATCGCCAGAGCGTTCTGGATTTCCCGTGAGTAATTGAAACCTTCAGGCAGGTTCTGCAACGCCATGAGGCCTGCCAGCAGAAAAGCCGACGCCTGCCGAATGCCAGGGCCGCGCCCAGCGCCAGCGCATCCAGAATGAAGTCTGACAGCATCGCCACCAGCTGGGCCATGGAAGACCGGTAACGGCTCAGCAACCAGTCCAGTGCCATGAAGCGGATGCCGCCGGCCAGGAACCAGAATGAAATGGCGAACACACCCACATTGCGCGCCACTGCCGGCAACAGCACGCCGCCACCAAAGGCCATGACACTGTGGCGGAACTCGGTTTCCAGCCAGTCACTGCAAATGTCGGGGCAAAGGACAGGGCTGCCCTGACGGGCATGGCCAGGCCAGCCAGCATGGTGAGCAGGAGAATCTCGGTCAGTTCACTCATTGTTTCCGGACCAGATCATCAATTGAAGCCAACAGTTCGAGGACAGTTTACTTAATACCAACCCTACAAAGAGTGAGCGGCACACGCGTTGGTGAATTAAGTAAACTTTCCCCGATCTTTTAATCTTCCTTGTTGCGGTTGTCCGGCAACAGTTTCTTCTTCGGATCTTCCAGGCCACCAAAGGCGTTGAACAGGTCCTGGAAAAAGGCACTCAGCTCCAGGGTCATTAGGGCAAACTCCTGGTCGAATTTCTGCGCCGGTGTTTCGGCATCCATGCCATCGGACTCTTCTTTCATGTTCTCGAACTTCAGGCGCTTGATGCTCAGGTCTTCCATGATGTTGCAGCTCAGGTGGCCTTTCCACACCACGCCCAGGTGGCGGGCCTGCTTGCCGGCCTCCAGGTGAGCCTGGATTTCCTCGCCATCGAGTTCCTGGCCTTTCAGGCGCACCACGTTGCTGGCATCACGGGCACTGACCAGTTCGCAATCATCATTGATCTGGAAACCTTCGGCGGCATGACCTTCCTTGAGCCACCGTGTCATGACGGCGGAAGGTGCCGACTTCGGGTCCGGCAGCGCCACCGGGAAAGAGCCCAGCGTGTCACGCAGCAAGTTCAAAAACTCCTCCGCCTTGGGGGCACTAGGGGTATCCACCACCAGCAGATTGTCCCTCCGTGAGATATAGGCATAGACCCGGGTGGAACGGGTAAAGGCGCGCGGCAGCAGGGAGGCATAGACATCATCCTGGATTTCCCGCTTTTCCTTGCGATAGACCTTACGCGCCTGGCGCTCCTGGATTTCGGCTACCTTCTCAGCCGTAGCTTCCCGCACGACGGCCGCCGGCAGCAGTTTGTCCTGGCGCTTGGCGCACAGCATAATGTAATCCCCGACCTCATGAGACAGCGACTCATCACCGGTCTCGCCGTCTTCCCCTTCCGCAGGTTCCGGGGCGGCATCTCCCAGCGGGTTCACCCAGCCGAGTTTGCTCTTGTCGTAGCTGGCACAGGGGGTGAACAGGTTTTCGCCAAGCTGGGCTTCGAGCTCTTCCTGGGTCAGGTCAAAAGGCTGGGCGAGACAGTAGAGACGAAGATTTTTGAACCACATACAACAAATATCCTGGATGAAAGAGACACGAGCGAGGGGTGTTGATTATGCAGAAATTCGGTCACTTGTAAAAAGGCTTATCCGTATGGGTCCCGGCTCTATAAATTGCTTGTGAAGCATCAGGCTTTACCCTAATATCGCGCGCCATTTTCACCACCGGCTGGTAACCAAGGAAAAGAAAAACATGAAATTTCTGTTTGTGTCGTATGACGGTCTGATCGGCGACCTCGCCTGGAACTTGCTCAAGGAAGGCCACGAGGTCAAGTACGCCGTCTCCAACCCGGCCAAACCAGCTGCAGATACGCCCGCCTGAAACCCAGTCACTAACCAACAGCGACTAATGGGTTGCAGTGATCAGTAATGCTCCGATTATGACTGGAACATACGGAAAGGTAGTTTTCCGCATCCCGCATCCCGCATTCCAGCCATAACCATAACCATGACCATGACCATGACCATGACCATGTAAGATAACAGGATAAATAATAAAAAAAGGATGTCAGCCTTCCCGACAATCTTTACGACTATCTTTCCGACTATCCAGGTCAGCTGACTTGATCATTTTGACACGGCCGGCATACACCGGCCGGATTCGCCAATAGCGCTTGTTTGCGCTTTTGTTGTTTAGAGTGTTCTGCAAGTTCAGCGTGATTCCGATGGCATGATTTCTGAAGATCCGGATTCCGGTTGCAGTAACTTCCCCTTTTTATTCCCTTGGATTGCCTTAGATTTCCTCTCTTACTTTCAGCCGTTCCTAGGTTGTCTTTATATTGACTGAAAGCTTCCCGCCTTTTGCCGTACCGCTTATCACGATGCAGCTGTTTACTTTGGCGCAATACAAAACCCAGGAAGGTGCAAAGTCGCTTTTGTGTTTTATGTTGGTGCGATTAACGCTTCTGGATCAGCATTTTTCTTAATGCCTTCAACCGCTTTTCAGCGACGCGCACATATTTTTTCCTTTTTTCAGTAAGCTAGGACAGATGTATTGAGAGTAATCCAGTCCCTGAAAACCATCAACACCCCGTTTTGCATTCCTTGGGGAAAACCGGAAAGATGATGAAAACCGTATCTTGCGTTTTGACTTTGCCATGGCATAGGAGCCTAATAGAGGCACTGCCGTGACTTCTGCGGTGGCAACCACCACGGAGTGCAGCATGACAATTTCCTTTCGCCTTCCCGGTAAACCCGCTCTGTGTCTGTCAGCCTTACTGGCCGCACCTGGCGCCATGGCCGGCCCTCAATGGGTTCCTGTTGCCGAACTCCTACTGGGCAGCATGGGCAATTCCGATGCCCACCAGATGGCCGAAGTGATGAATCGCTGTACCGCACTCAACATGACCCTATCCGGCCTGACCGCGACCGAATCCCCGGAAGTCTCGAAGGGCTACGAGAACCAGGCCCTGCAACTGATCCAGAACGGTATCATGATCGAGATGAACTCGGAGATGCTGCGCACCGGCATCGAACCTGACCTGGATGCCCTGTCAGACAACGCCGTGAACGCGGTAAAAGGAATGCTGGGGGTTTACAACCAGTGGCTGGAAGACAATTACAACGAGGCCGGGTCGTACTTCAACAACGATTTCGAAATTGAAATGAAAGGCTGTGAACTAGCCACCAAGTTCGTCATGCAAATGGCGGCCCGCTAGTCTGACCCAGTTCCTGAAAAGCTAGCTGGCCTGCTTCATGAGTTTCAGGCCACGCCTGTGCCATTGCGGTACGACACGCCGCTTCCAGGTGGCGATATCCGTTTTTCCCCGATATAAAATGCCCGGTAAGCCGTAACAGGGTCTCCTAGCACCTTGTATTGGTCAGGCATGGCCTGGGCAAACGGGGTGAGGCCACGACTGGGTAACCGGGTGTACTCGATTTCCCGCAGCACGTTGATGCAGGCATGATCACGCTCACGTTCGTGCCGTCACCTGAACTCCGTGTTCAGGGCATAGGCGAGCTGCACCAGCCAGCAAAAATTGTCGGCGGACTTTTCAACCCATTTCACGCAGGGAGGATTCATGTGCGTTGAACGGTACGGGGTTTCAAAGCCGCGCTTGTTCAGGACGGCACACAGGATCTGCGTACTTTTCAGGATCATCTTGCCCACGTGCTGATCGCAGTGATTCCGGGCACAGGTCTCAATGTCTTTGTCGAGGATAAAAATGTTCAAAATATTGTTACGCCAGTGTACGGCACACGGATTTTACGCCATCCAGCAATTAGCAGAATTCGTGAAGCGATTCACACAGAATCGGCCTGAAAGCCGGAATAGCCCGATAAAAACAGAGGTTATGGTGCAGAAAAAAAGCCCGGCAGAGGCTTAAATGGACTGCCAGTCGTAGGTGCGATCGCCGATGGCAAAGAAGAAGGGATTCAGAATATCTTCCTTCTTGTTGTAGCGGTAAATGTTGAAATCGGTGTCGGTGAGGATGCCGCCGGCAGCTTCCAGCACGGCCTGGGCAGCGGCCGTATCCCACTCCGAGGTCAATGCCAGGCGCGGGTAGATATCAGCAAGACCTTCGGCCACCAGGCAGATTTTCAGTGAGCTGCCCATGCTGACGAGTTTCATTTGCGGAAACTTCACCGCCGCACGTTCAAGCCAGTTCTCCAGTTCCTCACCCTTGTGGCTGCGACTGGCCACCACAGCAATGGTGTGCTGGTTGTCCTCGATCTTCGCCGTCTGGATACTTTCCCGCTTGCCGTCCTCTTCCTTGAACGCGCCTTCGGGGCTGCCGAGATAAACAATGCCCTTTACCGGCACATACACCACACCCAGAGCCGGACGGCCCTGGTCGATGAGGGCAATGTTGACGGTGAACTCGCCATTGCGACTGATGAATTCCTTCGTGCCATCGAGGGGGTCCACCAGCCAGTAGGTCTGCCAGGACTGGCGTTCCTGCCAGGACACCGCCCTGGACTCCTCGGACAGAATGGGCAAGGCCGGCGTCAGCTCACGCAGGGCATCGACAATGATGCGATGTGCCGCAAGGTCCGCTTCGGTCAGTGGCGAATCGTTTTCCTTGGTGGTGATATCGAGATCGCCGTCGCGATCATAGATGGTCAGGATGGCATTGCCGGCCTCGACACTGATGTCTTTCACGGCATTGAGGAGTGCCTGGTAGTTCATGACCTGTACCTGCTCGAGATGAATGTGAACTTGCGGCCGGGAACACGCGTAATCCTGACGCCGCTTCATTATAATGGAACTTCCACACCCCTTGCATGCCAACCCGCTGACAAATGATTGACTGGGATAACATCGACACCGTGCTGCTCGATATGGACGGCACCCTGCTGGACCTGAGCTTTGATAATTTTTTCTGGCTGGAATACCTGCCCGGCAAAGTCGCCGAGCACAAGGCCATGTCACTGGAGGATGCCCGGGCGTATCTGACAACGCTGTCTGAATCCACCTATGGCAGCCTCATGTGGTATTGCCTTGACCACTGGTCCGAGCAGCTCGACATGGATGTGGAAGCCCTGAAGAAGGAAGTTCGCCATCTCATTCGCATGCGTCCGCACTGTGCCGAATTCCTGTCCTGGCTGCGCGTCAGCAGAAAGCGCGTGATGCTGGTGACCAATGCCCACCCGAAAGCGCTGGCCATCAAGGTGGCGGCATCCGGTCTCGACCGCCACCTCCAGGAGATGGTGTCCTCACACGCATTTGACCTGGCCAAGGAAAACGACGGCTTCTGGGAACGCCTGGAAACACGTGAACAGATCGACCTGTCCCGTGCGCTGTTCATTGACGACAGCCTGCCGGTCCTGGAATGTGCCAGTCGCAGCGGCCTGGGCTGCGTGGTGCAGGTGCTGTACCCTGACCTGCGCGCACAACCCAGGGAACCTAGCCACTTCCTGGGCATTGTCCACCTCGATGAACTGATGCAGATGGCCTGAACATGGACGCTTCCGGAAAGCAGAAAGTTAGGATCGACAAGTGGCTGTGGGCGGCGCGCTTTTTTAAGACCCGTTCCATGGCCAAACAGGCCATCGATGGCGGCAAGGTGCATTGCAACGGCGCCCGCTGCAAAAGCAGTCGTGAAATCGAGGTCGGCACCACACTGGAAATTCGCCAAGGCTGGGATGAGAAAACCGTCATTGTTACTGCGTTATCTGACAAGCGCGGCAGTGCACCGCAGGCAGCGCTGTTGTATGAAGAGACGCCAGAAAGTATAGAGAAACGTGAAAGGGAGGCAGCACTGCGCAAGGCCCAGCGAGCCAGCAATCCGTTTGCCGAGGGCCGCCCTACCAAACAGGACCGGCGCAAGATTCATCGTTTCAAACAGGAGCACCAGGACAAATAATACTTCCCCTTGTCAATCCAAGACCAAAGGGTTCGCCCATAAAATTTCTCAAGCATGCTGTCGCGGAAGTCGCGCTCGTCGTTCTGGGTATCCTGTTGCCTTTCTGATCGACAACTGGAATGACTGGCGGGAACTGAGGATTAAGGAGCTTCAGTACCTGGTGTCAATCCGGAATGGCTTGCTGGCGGATCAGGATAATATCGAGACTATCCTGGATTTCAACACGGCAAAAATGGTCACAATCGACGCTATACTGCAGTCATTTTTCTCCGGCTAGAACAATGAAACGGTCGCAGGTC
>Ga0181558_10003430_pt1 | contig 14625 bp, 15 predicted proteins | sample 011ome_22_FD_133754 | JGI IMG/M metagenome (GOLD analysis project Ga0181558, IMG submission 133754) | Coastal salt marsh microbial communities from the Groves Creek Marsh, Skidaway Island, Georgia - 011507BT metaG (megahit assembly) | ecosystem: Environmental > Aquatic > Marine > Intertidal...
ACTTGATCGCCGCTTGCTTACGCGACGCTATGGTCGCGCCATCTTGGATTCTCTGCCCCGCTACCACTTCAATCTGCCGGCCGGCCGGGCAGGCTGACTATCAGTTTTTTGCAAGTCCTCTACTGTACCTGGGTAGCCACCTTAGAGGTAATGGGGATCTTGGAGCATGCCCTGAAGTTCGCTGGGCACTTTGGTGCGCAGGTGAGCGATAGGCACCGACTCTATCAGATAATGGTCTCTGCTACATCGGCGATTATCTGAAATACCAGTTGAGGTGCCTAGTTTGCACGCATACGCGCCGTGCTGTCTTATCACCGTGGTGAATGAGGCAGCCCCAAATAAAACTCAGCTTTGATGGTGATTTGGCTATTGTTGGTTAGCTTTGTTCTTCACACTGCCGCTCTATTCGCGTAGAACCCATGACGGTTGTTCCTTGATTGTTGGTATCACTATTACTCAATACCGTTGCACCATCACCTATGAGTGCAAACTGAGCGTCGCACGCGAGCTTGATTTTTACGCCGCCCATAACGTTCACGTTTGACCTCATGCAATACCAGCCCTTCGGGTTCAGTAAGCTGATTGTCGTGCCACCCATAACGTTCACGGCGGTAGTAACGTAAACCAATTCTGGTTTGCTGGTTTCCTTATCATCGACAGTATTTTGACCGATACCAAACACTTTAACGCCGGTAGAAAGCTCGCGATATTTTGGATTATCTGAGAAAGGGTGACTCTCAAACGCATCAAGACACGCGGTTATAGCCTCTGGTTGCGCAGAAATTACCTGAGCGTTTAATGTTAAGGATGCGAAAAGCCATAAAAAACTTGATTTTTGCAAAAACCTTCTGTGATCGAATACCTTCATTTATAATCCTCCGCGATGTTGTCGGCTTTTATTAAACGGGCGGTTTGCGAGCTCGATAGAAACGGCCTTGGTGGCACCAAAAGAACATATCTCTAACGCGCTATAGATCGCAAGTGGCCAATTGCCAATCAATCCGGCATCGATGATATTAGCACAAAGCGCCAACCGCTCAGCGACTTAATCACCGGTAAGACGAATTAGCGCAGGCCTCAAAAACCGCCCGAGATAGCTTGGACCACGTTGTTCTATTGACTATGGTTCATTTAAACAGTGGGCATCAAGCCCAGCACTTTATCATACGCCGTGTTGTGAAATCATTACATCCACCTGATGCTTGTTCACCTCTAAATCAGAGAGATCAATCCTAATCAAATCCGCCGGGCCTAAGACGGATTTACCGCGCAGTGATTAGTGTTATGCAACCCATCTTCGCCGAGGTTCAGCGCGCTGGCCTTGCATTTAACCAAATTAGAGCCGGCCACAAAAAACCTCTCACAGTCATTTTATTTCGCTGCCGACCTTGTTATCGCGTTTTTTACTGCATCCATAACGGAATTGGTGCTAGCTGCTAAAATGACGCAGCAGGGTGCCTTTTTGAGGCTACCGCGCTGCGGTGCGACCTGAGCAACGTGGACGAAAAAAGCAGTCAATTTGTCAGCGCTGCTCGAATCTCTGGATTATTAAACATTCGAGCAATTTTGGTGCCAAAGGCGGCTGCGGAAAGCTGGGAATTGGCAGATTCAAAGCTCGCGCCGCTGAGCACCTCATCCCCGTGATCTGATACCGAGGCCAGCATAACGCCGTTCTCGTCATGCACTGACAACTCTATGTCAAAAATGAGTCGAAACTTCATCATAGCGTCAGTCTTCCACTCACGCACCCTAAGGACCAGATTTTTATCCAAAGCCGATTGCCTAACAGATGTCAGTATCAAAGAGTTGTCAGGCGAAGAGAAGCGAATCTCGGTCACATCGAATCCCGCGCGTGTAAGTGCATTTGCCAAATGCTCCGTCATATCCTCAACCATGGGGTTCCCGCTGGTCGTGGTAACATCAAATGGATTACCAAAGCCCCCTCTTTGTAACCCTACAAAGCTGGAATCTTTGTTACCGCTCAGCACATATTCACGAGCATCCACCACCCCCACAGATATTTCCCCCTCTCCCTTGATCGGCAGAGCAGTATTACCAGTAGCGTAATTATAGGTATTGCCAACGGCACACCCGGCAATCAGCACTACTAAACTTAGAACCGAAGAAAAACGACAAGCTAATTGTCTAAATTTCATAACCCTTCCGCCTCTTTCATAATCTCAGCGATGACCTCTTTAACCATCTCCTCAGGGCTTTTTCGCACTAGCGAGGTTCGAAAGGACTGTCCAGATGCCAGGATATATTGGGTATCAGGGTCGCGAATCTCAACGCGCAGCTCAATCATGTACATGGTAATATCCCACATCCATTTATCTACGTACGTTACTATCGCATCAACATCTGGGTCGACGGTCGATGTATCGCCATGAGAGGCCTCCTTGCCTAGGCTGAGCAGCTCTGCAGCGATTAATTTTCCAACACCGCGCGTGTCGGCAGGAAGACGTTGCACGTAAAATGATGACATTTCTTCCAAGTTCAAGCTTGGATCTGCGTCAGCACTCAGATTTTGTGAGGCACAACCGGTCAGAAACAAGCCGCATAAAGCAAATAATATGCAGCATAAAGACACGACTCTCATAAAACTTCTCCTTGTGTAACCTTGTCAGGTAACTGGCGTTCGACGACTGAAGTGACGCTCTTAACCTTGGTCACCCATGTGATATGCCAAGGCTTGGGCAATCACCTTTTTCCAATAGATCCACTTGTGCCCGCCTTCATAAGTGCCAGCGTGAAAAGGCAAGTCACTTTGTGCCAGATGTGCTGAAAAGGCCTCGTTATTTCTTATGATAGTCTTATGATCTTGCGTGCCCCAAGATAGGAACAATGACTTTTGACGTAGGGCGGCATCTTCTGTCCAACTGACATATGGATTATGTTTCCGGTCACTGTCGTCGATGGCACCCCAAATGCGCTTGGTAGGAATGAGTAGCCCCATGAATCCCCCGAATGTTTCCTCCGTTTGCTCGTGATTCAGTATAGGCGCAGAAATAGCTGTCACGGATGCGAAAGTATCAGCCTCTAAGTAGCCCAGCCTGAGAGCCCCATGGCCACCCATCGATACCCCCATGACATGGCAATTATCGGGACAGCCTATTGTGGGAAAAGCTTTCTCTACTTCTACCATCATTTCATCAACCACCCAGTCTCGATAGCTACGACTGCCGTCCGCCCAGTTTTCCCAAAATCCAACCTCCCCGTCGGGCAACGCTATGACGGCGCGAGGCAAATTTGAATCCCTGTAGAGTTCATCTAGATATAGGTCGACGTCATACCGATCGAAATCGAGGTGGTCCCCACCTCCGCCGTGCAGCATAACAACTAGAGGCAAAGTCTCACTAGCCGACCAATTTGGCGGGGTATACACAGAGTAAGCCATGGGTTTCCCCATAGCCTCACTCGGGTATGTCGATACGAAGGATCTTGGTTCAACAGTAGAGCACCCAATGGTTGCTACAAGCAGGAATAAAAAAAACGTGAATGATGCAAATGCCTGAGGTATGCGATGTACCTCTATCAAGGGGCGTTTTTAATCAACGACATTTGAATATCACCATTCAAGTTCGCTACCCAACTGTTGTAATTTTTATGTATGGTGTTATTCCCTTGATTATAGCCTAGGTTTTTAGTGCCAGAGTAAATTATGGAATAAGCACTTCCATCATATTCGATTTCAACTTCGGCAAAGTGTTTTCCCCTAACCCAGACACTGCCTCGAATAGTACTCTCATTAATGTCCTTACAAATCCAGCCCCGAAGTTCGCAACCCTCCATGATGGAAGACCTAACTTTAGCGCTGGACATTCCATTAGGCACAGCAGCGCCGTCTATGTTCATTATAGCGGTCTGCGTACTGCAACCAGAGGCCGCTAAAATTAGTGCAAAAAAGCAAAAACGGCCCCTCTTTAATCCAAGTATCTTCATTGTAGGCCTCTGTTCCAAAATTTGACGTTACGTGCAGCAATCTTAAATCGAAAAACTCGAGCGTAAAAGCTTTTTATAGGTTTTTCCGGCAAATAAACGGCCATTTTCAAATTTCTTGCGGACCATGATGCCGCGCTGGAGCAGTTTGATAGATGGGTTGATTCCAAGCTCACAAATTTGTTTGTTGTGACATCGACAGCCCAATTTTTTTGCTGCACGCTGTCGACGCTTTTATTGGTTGGAGTGCGTGAAATAGCTTACAGGTTGAGAATAAGAATGAGCAAAAAGGTCTTGTTGATGGGTCGTGAGAAGGCCAGCGCAACTTACGATCCAGATCTGCGAAGGCGACTATATGAAGGGTGATGTTGCTAGATTGGAGTTTGATTATGGAGTCCGCCGTGCGGCAGAATACATGCCCCGCCGGCGATTGCTTTTAAGTTCCGCCGTTAATCAAAAACGGCGTAAGAGAAATAGTTTTATGCTCTCCCGACATGGCGATGTATAGCGCTGGCGAAATCCCGCCACGAAAGCTGGTATCCGGACGTCCTTCAGACTGCGTTTCCCTCTCGGCCCATCGAATATCCATAAACATCCTATCTGCAGTATCCCCCGGAAGCACAAGATTTGCGTGTTGATAGCCCATCAAGCCATATTTCTCTGACAGTTTTATTGTGGCGGAGTCAAATACATTACCATCTCCTAAACACTTGACTAAGGCTTCTCTTGCACACCACTCAGCGTAAAACCCGCGCTCGATTGCGCTCTCTGATTGATAAAACCAGCTCGGTAAATTATCTTTCGCAAACAGTAACCGCGCAGCAGCTCGAATATCTCTGTTCGCTTTGGGTATTTCTATGTCGACCCCCACTTTAGTGCCCTCAGTGCAGGCCACAGCTAACCAGTTATGGCTGTGGCTAATACTGCAGGCATACTCATTCTCTTGGTTATCTGTAGCCTTCGGGATCCACCATTCGCTGGTAAGCATGAAATGGCGCTCACCGAAGATATGGCATAGCAACGTCCGTAAGATAAATCGCCCAGCGATAAAGTCTCTTCTGCGCCGCTGACTAGTGAGATTTTTTAGCCTTTGCTTATCAGTTATACTGAGAACCTTGGCCCATGACGAGAGTAAGGCTTCATCGGACGCTTGACTGAGATTATACAGCGCAACGTGAGGCCTTGCTGGTAATATTGCTTCAGGCATCAGTGGCTGCTTTCTTTGTTTGTGAGTACGCTTTCGTTCATACTTTTGAATTATCCAGATAATTAAGTAGGCTTTATGTTAGTGCATATTTTGGCCTATCAGAGCACGACAGCTGCCTGGGCTAACGTATCGGAGATGAGAGATGCTCTATCGAGTAGACTCTCTGGGTTGCGTCGCAATGATTTGCAGGGCTCGGATGTTGATACCTGGATTGGTCGTGTTTCCGATTTGGATACAGCCGGTCTCGGTCGTTGGCATAGTCGAGCAAATGCATTGGCTCGCGCATGTCTCGAGGAGGGCAATTTTAGGAAGACGTTTGACAGTGCCCGCAGGGAGTTTTGTAACAGTCGAATAGGGCTCATTTTGGGATCATCCACGTCGAGCATAGATCGGACTGAAGAAGCCTATCAGCACCTCGAGGACGGTAAACTATCTGAAAATTTCAGACAAGATGTCATCCACAACCCCGGTGCTTTATCAGTCTTCGTCGCGCATTACCTAGGCATACATGGACCTTCCCAGTTGATTAATACAGCCTGTTCGTCGTCAGCAAAGGTCTTCGCAGCCGCAGCACGATGGCTGCAGGCGGATATTGTCGACGCTGTATTGGTTGGTGGGTGCGATGCGCTGGGTCTGAGTGTGGTTCATGGGTTTGATGCCCTCCAGCTGGTTTCGCCAAATGCCTGCAAGCCATTAGATCGTCACCGCGATGGCATTAACATAGGTGAGGCAGCCGGGTATGCCTTGCTCGCGAAGTACCCACTTACTACCTCAACAGGTATTGTGCTGTCAGGTTATGGCGAGAGCTCAGACGCTCACCATATGTCTCACCCTCACCCCGAAGGTCGCGGCGCCCATCAGGCAATGGAGTTGGCTTTAGGTCGTGGATCGGTAGCCCCAGATCACGTGGGGTACATCAATCTTCACGGTACGTCGAGCCGTGTTAATGACACGATTGAAGCCAAGGTAGTGTCTTCTTTATTTCCTGACTCGACACTTTGCTCGTCAACTAAAGGTTGGACTGGACACACGCTCGGTGCAGCGGGAATTACTGAAGCCATTATTGCAATGGACACGTTAGAGACGGGTCGGCCACCCGTTAACCTCAACCTCTCTGAGCTTGATCCAGATATATCGATTTCTGTAGTCAGGGAAGATACGCTTATCCAGACTCGTCACGTGATGACGAATTCATTTGGTTTTGGCGGTAATAACTGCGCTTTACTGTTTAGCGAAGAATCGACCGCAAAGTCAGCAGAGGCTCTTTACTTGTGAGGCTCTCTATTGAGTCAGTTGGAGCCTGGGGCGATGGGTTTTCAAACTGGGCAGAGCTGTGTGCCCTGATAAATGGCGAAGTGGGTGCTGAGGCCCTCGAACAATCGACTCCCAAGCCCGAGGTGATCCCGGCAAATGAGCGCAGGCGCGCGCCGCTATCAGCCAAGCTCGCCGTTGAGGTGTGCTCACAGGCGATGCGTGGTAGCCATGTTGGCTGCGAAAACATGCCCTGTGTATTTGTATCTGGACTTGGAGATATGGATCTTACGGACTACATGTGTCGTCAGTTGGCCAGTGATAATAAGCAGCTTTCACCAACCAAATTCCATAATTCAGTTCACAATGCGCCGGCGGGGTATTGGACCATTGCTACTGGGTGCACTGAACCCGCTACCGCACTCGCGGGCCTGTATTGTTCAGTCACCGAAGGGTTACTTGAGGCCTTAGTCCAATGTCGTATCGAGGGTGGCCCCGTGCTGTTGGCGGTGTACGATACTCCTTCTACCGTGGCGTTGTCTGATTTGTATCCTTGCGAGCAAACATTTGCCGTAGCGTTTGTATTATCTAATGGTGAGTCGGAAACAGCGGTGGCAACGCTTGATATGGAGATTGAGAGCTGTGAAGGCACCGCTTGGCCTCAACTAGAGTTGCCCGACGGACTGCAAGCCTGTTACGACAACAATATCGCTGCGAGGTCGCTTAGCTTATTGGCGCCAGTGGCTCGTGGTTCGGACGCTTCAATGGAGTTGCCATTGAATAACAACTTGAATCTTAAGCTGTCGGTCTGTTTCAAAGGGCCCGATAACTAGGTATAAATCGGCTGGGGGGGCTTTTTATGTCGATATACGAAAGAGATGTTGTCATTGCTGGCGGCGGGCTGGCAGGCTTGGGTCTGGCATGGCAGTTGAGTAATGAGCGGCCAGACCTCGATATCGCCATTGTTGAAAGAGCGGCATTCCCCATCAATAACACGACGCCCAAAGTGGGTGAATCAACGGTAGAAATAGCGTCTCGCTACTTTATGGATACCCTGGGCCTGGGCGATCATTTCTTTGATAAGCACCTTCAAAAGTTTGGTTTGCGATGCTTTTTCGGAGCACCACAATCCGACTTTAGCCACTACGATGAGCTGGGCGCGAGCAATCGATTTCCTGTCCCCACGTATCAGCTAGAGCGAGGCACACTGGAAAATTTCTTGGTTGACGGTCTCAGAGCGCGCGGAGTGTGTATTGATGACGGGTCGGCGATAAGCGGTGTTGACCTCGACTCTGATACAAAGCGGTTGTCATTCAAGAATGCACAAGGCGAAGATCGAGAATACAAGAGCCGCTGGCTGGTGGATTGTGCTGGACGCTTTGGTTTACTAAAGCAGGCTATGAATCTTGATCTCCCAAGCAACCATAAAGGCAACGCGCTTTGGTTTCGCATAGATAAGACGCTAAAAATAGACGAATGGACCCAAAATCAGTCGTGGCATGACCGCGTGGCGCTAGAGGGTCGACGGTGGTTGAGCACTAACCATTTAATGGGCCCGGGCTACTGGGTCTGGATTATTCCTTTGGCAAGTGGCGCAACCAGTATTGGTATCGTGATGGATGACCAGGCGTGGCATGAGGCGCAGCTTAGTGATTATCCGACGACGCTTGCTTGGCTTGAAAAAAGGCATCCGCAGCTAGCACAGAGCCTTGACGATGTGCGGGTACTCGACTTTGTTGCGCTAGAAGACTACTCGTACTCAGCCAAGCGGGTTATCTCTGCAGATGGCTGGGCGCTCAGTGGAGAGGCTGGCGTATTCGCTGACCCGTTCTACTCTCCCGGCAGTGACTTTATTGCTATAGGAAATGAAATCATATCGCACCTGATTGTCTCTGATTCGAGCGGCAAATCGATTGCACAGGACGCACGTATTTTTGATGCGTTTTATAAAGGGTTCTTCGAGAACACTGTCTCTCTTTACCGTAATGAGTATGGTGGGTGGGGCGATCGCGTCATGATGTCCGGCAAATTGACATGGGATTACTGCTTCTACTGGGGAATCCTTGCGCTGTTGTACTACCGAGGTGCGATGAGTGATGCAACGCTATTGCATTCAGTCAATGGTCATTTGATGAAGGCATTGAGCCTAAACGCCCGCGTGCAGGATGCCTTCAAAGAGCGAGCTAAAAGTCGCTTGGTGCTGCCCGCAGAGGGTCTATTTATTGATCAATATGGTATTCCCGTCCTCCACGAGCTCATCACGCAGCTAGAGGATGATTCAATACCTCTTGAGTCAGCCCTGGTGAAATCATTAGAGCTGATGAATGGTGTCGCACCATCCATCATTGGTCTTGTTCAGACGGGAGGTGACATCAGGGCATCGCTTTGTTCGACAGATCTACTAGGTGAACTCCGTCGGGTCGCCTAAGGCCAAGGTGAACCGGTGCAGTCCGCGGCAAAATTCCTTCTAGCTATTATGGGTCTGCTCTTTCCAGTCGTTATTTACTTAGGGATAAGGGGCGGCAATTTGCTCCTCGTAGGTTGTTTGATGGTTTTCTTGGTTATCGCTCGCGCAATCTCCGCAGGCGCATCCAAGCTAATGCTGACCTTCATCACCCTCGGTTTGGCTGCAGTCATCTGGGCGCTCGAAGCTATGAACCTCTCTGGTGAGGCCTTTCGGTTCTATCCCGCGCTGATGAACTTTGTAATTGCTGGCATATTCGCGCTATCTCTAAAGCGCCAAGAAAGCTTACTGGAAACCGTTGCAGGCAAATTTACCGATGTCGATTCTGAGCTGAATGCGAGACCGTATCTGCGAGTACTTACAGGGGTGTGGGCGGGGTTGATTTTGTTTAACGGGTGCATCGCCACTTGGACAGCGCTCTATGCCAGTTTGGAGTTTTGGGTTACCTACAACACTTTCTACGCCTATGTTATTTTTGCGTGCTTCGGCGGTTTGGAATGGGTTTATCGCCAGTACTACAAAGCTAGGCAGCGTAAAAATGCCGTCAGCAGTGGCGAAAAGGCTTAATAAATGAGTAAAGGGAACGGTCTATTTTTCTCGGGCGATTCGCACGAGTGGCCCATCATTCTGTCATCTGACCGTCAGACTGACTCAATTAAGCTTGATCTCCTGGTGCCAGCAGAAAGTCACTGGTTTAAAGGGCACTTCGATAATCAACCCATTTTCCCTGGCGTCGCACAGGTTTTTTGGGCGGAAAGTTTTGCTCGTAGTGAGTTCGACATCCCAGAGAGTGGCTACCAGATCAAAAGTTTAAAGTTCATCAACATGCTACTCCCAGATACAAAGGTCACGCTGACTATTGAAAGCTTCCCGCAAAAAGCGAGTTGGAAATTTAAATACCATGCGGGAGAAATCATATTCAGCTCGGGCAGCATTACCGCTGATCCACCGGTAGGTAGTGATTAATGCGCTACTGTTTTGTTGTCCCCCACTTTAATCACGTCGACCAGTTTTCCCTTTTTCTTCCACGATTAGTCGACATGAACATGCCCATCTATGTTGTTGATGATGGGAGTTGCGGTTCTGATTTGGCTCGATTAAGACAGTTGGTCGGTCAGTTCTCGAATGTAAAGTTGGTTGAGCTTGGTGTTAACAGAGGCAAGGGTGCTGCAGTAATCCTAGGTTTTAACATGGCGTTGGCAGAGGGTTTTACGCATGCGCTGCAAATTGATGCTGATGGACAACACAGCCTCGACGATGTTGAGCGCTTGGTGGAAGCGAGTAACTCGTTGCCAGACGCTATTATTTCGGGGCGGCCCGTATTCGGTCCAGACGCACCTAAAATTAGGGTTTACGGTCGTAGAGTCACCGATATATGGACAGCGTTGGAAACACTCTCGTTTCAGTTAAAAGACTCACTGTGCGGGTTCAGGATATACCCTTTGAGTTCAGCAGCCCGGATTATAGATCGGCATCACGTCGGACCGAGAATGGAGTTCGATACCGATATTTTGGTGAAGGCTGTTTGGTGTGAGATCCCGGTTAAGTTTATCGATACAGAGGTAATTTACGTTGAAGGAGGACGGTCACACTTCCATTATATCCGCGACAATCTGCGCTTAATTCGACTTCATATCAAACTGATTGCGGGCATGTTGATCAACGCACCCGTTCTTGTCTGGAGCCGCTTAGCGCGGCCTAAGCGCGGGGTGAGTAATGACTAATTCAAAGAGCAACCCCATACCTGCAGTTGTCGATCCTGACGGTGGCGCGCATTGGTCCCGCAGTCGTGAGGCTGGCACTTTACTCGGGCTGAGGTTTTTGGATTCGGTGCACACGCTTTTTGGGCGGCGCGTTTTATCGCTCATCTTGTACGCGGTCGTAGCGTATTTTTATTTGGTGAGGTCGCAGGCGAGAAAGGCGTCTCAACAGTATTTAAATCAGCACTTTGTCACATTTCCTGATCAATGGAGTCACCGTCCAGGCGTAATTGATGGTCTTCGTCACTTTCACGAGTTTGCTGAGAGTGTTGTTGATAAATTGTTGTCGTGGCGGATAGCCGTCTCTGCAGGCGAGTTCACGCTGCTCGATGAGCCGGCGGTGCGCCGCACGGAGCAAGAGACTCGTGGTCTGTTAATTATTGGATCTCATCATGGAAGTATTGAGAATTGCCGAGCCTTCCTTCAGAGCAATTTGAACCATGTGGTTAATCTGTTGGTTTATGACAAGAATGCTGAAAACTACGTGCAATTGATGAACGACTTTAACGGCGAGGCACGCATCAACATTTACCAAGTTGATGAGTTTTCTATTGCAACAACGCTACTATTTAGGGAAAAAGTGCGGCGAGGAGAGTGGGTTTTTGTGGCGGGAGACAGAGCGCCATTATCGGGAGACCAGAGGACAATTTTAGCGACCTTTCTTGGTCGTGAGGCTCAATTTCCCGTCGGACCTTATCTTTTGGCTCACGCCTTGCAGTGCCCTGTGCGGTTGATGTTTTCATGGAAGAATCACAATGGCGGTGATCAGCAGCTGTACTTTGATGTGGTTGAGTTCGCTGAAAAAATATCCTTGCCTCCAAAGAAGCGAGATCAACGATTGGAGCAATTGGTACAGGCCTACGCAACGCAGTTGGAATCGGTGGTGCGTGTTGCGCCATTTCAATGGTTTAATTTTTTCAAGTATTGGGATGAAAAGTGATGAGGCCCTTTGATGAGCGGCTATTGACGTGGTTACCACATCGTCCACCCATGCTACTGCTGGCCGACGTTCTGTCCGTGTCAGCCGGATCAGCGACCAGTAGGATTGAAATTTCTGAAGACAGCTCCTTCTACCTACCAGCTCTCAAGGGAGTGCCAAGTTCGGTGGGTCTTGAGTATATGGGCCAAACGGCGGCGCTGTGCCACGGTTGGGAAGTTGCTCAAGGTCTTGCGGAACCTACGCTTGGTATTTTTTTAGGTTCCAGAAAATTCATTGCCAAGACAGACCGTTTCAGTTTGGGAAGTCTTCTGCGTGTTGAGGCGGGGGGCGCTAACTATGTTGGAAGTCATCTGGTGAACTTTTCGTGCTCGATTTTTTGTGAGAAAACAGATGAAGAACTGGCGACCGGTACCTTAACTGTTCTTCTCCAGGCATTAGAAAAGGGAGCACAATGAGCACTTCGGCTGAGCGAAGGGTAGTGATAACAGGGTACGGCACTGTTTCGGCACTAGGGCATGATTGGGACGCGGTAAGCGCTTCATTAAAGAGCGAGAAAAATGCTGTTGTTGTCATGCGAGACTGGGATGTGTACGAGGGTATGAAAACTCGTTTAGCCGCGCCAGTTCAAGACTTTGAGTTGCCGAGTCATTACAGAGCTAGAGACCGAAACTCTATGGGGCGTGTGGCTCAAATGGCCGTGTTAGCGACAGAGCGAGCATTAGCGGTTGCCGACATGACCAACGACCCTGTCATAAAGGGCGGGCGCTGTGGTGTGGCCTATGGCTCAGCGACTGGCAGCCCTGATGCAGGTGAAGAATTCTTTGCGCTTTTGAACGATCACTCCATTGAGCGCATAAATACTACTACCTATACCCGAATGATGAGCCATACGGCCCCTGTAAACATTGGGGTGAAGTTCGGTGTGACTGGAAGGATGTATACCACCACAAGCGCCTGTACAGCGGGGAGTCAGGGGATAGGTTATGCCTACGAAGCAATCAAGTCGGGGATTCAAGATGTGATGATTGCTGGTGGGGCCGAGGAGCTTAACCCAGCTCAATCTGCCGTATTCGACGCAATACGAGCTGCAAGCCGAAACTTTAATAACGCTCCCTGCCAATCGCCTAGGCCCTTTGACCAAGACCGCGATGGCCTCGTTATAGGTGAAGGTGCCACCACACTCATCCTCGAGTCATTGGATCGTGCAGAGGAGCGAAACGCGAAAATTTATGGCGAGATTGTCGGGTTTGCGACAAATACTGACGGTGCGCACCTAGTTCGGCCTAAACAAGAGACCCAAGAGCGCGTCATGCGAGAGGCGCTGGAGTCAGCCGGCATACAACCATCTGATATCGGATACGTCTCCGCTCACGCGACCGCGACGGATCGTGGGGATATTATCGAGGCGCAAGGGACTTACAATGTTTATGGACGTGTTCCTGTAAGCGCGATGAAAAGCTACACAGGACATTCGCTTGGTGCGTGTGGCTCCTTCGAGTTATGGACTGCGGTAATGATGATGAATGAAGGCTGGTTCATGCCCACACTCAACCTCGATAATATTGACGACGAATGTCCAGACTTGGACTTTATTGTAGGGAGTTGCCGCCCAATAACGACTGATTGTATTGCCAGTAACAATTTTGCTTTTGGCGGCGTAAACACCTCAATCATTGTGCGTCGTTGGAGTTGATTGGGAGTTTAAACGTCTCAGGTTGAAGAGCTGTCGCAATGCTGCTGACGATAGCTTGCCGTTTTCATTTCGTGGCAAGGAATCTACGGTAAATATTGGACGCGGTATAAATACCGGGTCGATGTGCCCGCGAAGATAGCGAATGACTGCCTCTTTGCTGGTGGCATCATCCAGAACTAGGAAAGCCCCCAGTCGCTCCGACCCAGAGTTCTCGGCGGGATCAAAGATAACGCCATCCACGACGCCGGGGCAGCCAGACAGTAGATTATTGAGCTCAGCGAGAGACCCACGTTTGCCTGCGATATTTATGAGATCTTCACTTCGTCCACGAATGTAAAAATGACGCTCACTTTCGCATTCAATGACGTCTCCTAGGATCGTTGAGCCACGTATATGATTTGCCGAGGCTTTTGTCTCTCCGGTACCTCCATTGGTCTCCAACGAGAATCCATGGAAGAGTGTCCAGTGAGAATTATCGGTCGGCATCCGCCATGCCATTGAGCCCATTTCACTGCACCCGTATATCTCCATTACGTCGCCCTGGGTCAGCGATTCGATGGCTTGCGCGAGCTCTGTGTGCAATGGCGCTGTCGCTGAAAGGGTGCGTTCGATCTTGGGTAGTTTCTTGGACGCTCGATTGAGCGCCTTTAAGTGTGTCGGTGTTGACACTAGCACTCTGGGAGCAGGCATCCTTTCAAGATGAGATTTAATGTCAGCTGGAAACATGGGATGGCTTTCACTCAGCGTCACTTCGTGATGTAGCGCGAGTAATGCTGTCGTCTCAAACCCCCACATGTGCCGAGACGCCACCGTGGCTAAAAGGTTGATTGGGGTTGAAACCTCGTGCAAATAAGCATTTCGGTTTATTTGGCTTGATTGAAAAAACGTTTCCCACGTTTTTATGATTGGCTTTGCGGCTCCGGTTGAGCCGGAGGTGTAACAAATTGCCGCGATGTGTTGCGCCTGCAGTTCCCAATCCGGTGCTATATGAGAAACGTCGTATTTACGCCTTTGGTCAAAGAAATCGGCGTTAATATGTATGTCAGTTAACCCGTCGTATGTCTCATCAGATAAGACGTAGCCACTGTACTCCTCTGCGAGAGAAGAAAGCGTGGTTTCAGCCAGGTTGGGCGGGAAAACGTTTGTTTGGTGTCGGAGCAATACCGCACAAAAGCTGACCAGAAAGGCGAACCGATTTTCACAAACATTGATACAGTGAGTGGCATTTGGGAGCCGGCTCGCTGTGTCACGGACCAGTGACCAAAACTCCGACGCAGTCACCTTGCCATTGTCGGCTTGCGAATAGAACGGTGATGATTTGTCGAGTATGCAGATTACGTCTGCAGGCCCGCGAGTTAATAGCGGGTAGGC
>Ga0181558_10003453_pt1 | contig 14568 bp, 10 predicted proteins | sample 011ome_22_FD_133754 | JGI IMG/M metagenome (GOLD analysis project Ga0181558, IMG submission 133754) | Coastal salt marsh microbial communities from the Groves Creek Marsh, Skidaway Island, Georgia - 011507BT metaG (megahit assembly) | ecosystem: Environmental > Aquatic > Marine > Intertidal...
GATAGAAAACGATGGGTTATATCTTGAAATTGAGAGGTTCTAAGCATCGAATAACCAAACATTCCAGAACTTAGTGGAGTCATGTTTTGATAATTGTTACCAGAGGTATCTTCGGGATTTTTGCGGAACATAAACCACTCAAATTCAGCCCCAAATTTTGCTTGAAAACCTGCCTCATTAGCCTGCGCTTGTATCCTCTTGAGAAGAGAACGAGGACATACGGCTTTTAAGATCGGATCCTCCGAAAAATCACCCAGGTACAATTCAATCCCTTTTTCCCATGGTAGCTTCCTTAGGGTGGTGGAATCTAGTTTTAATACTCCATCGGGAAAGCCAGTTCCCCATCCGCTCACACTATCCTTTATGTAACACTCATCATGCATATCCCAGCCAAATACAACATTACAAAACCCTATTCCTTTTTCAATGGATTGCTCAAGTTTTGAATAGGGAATATATTTACCCCTAACGATACCATCTAGGTCAGTAAATCCAACTTTTAAAAAGGGAATAGGGGTAGGTTCAGACATAGGTTAGTTTTATGAGTATTCGCAATTTAAATCCATCATCATTACTGCGTCAGTGAATGAGTTTCAGTTGAATCGCTGACCACTGTCCATCCTATTTCAACTGCTGTGGGTAATTGCTTTTGGGCTATGAGTGCATAGTATTCAAGGCCAACTGGGCAAAAGCAAGCTTTGCAAACCGGGAATTCAACTTTTTTTGAGCTTAACACTTCTATATTAGCCTGACTTAATTCCTTTAATGCATCCTCAATAGTTTCAAACTCAAAAGGAATACATTGTTCTGCCGCGGCCGCGTGCTTAATCCATTGAGTAACATCGTTGGACTGTTCGTTTAAAAAAATGGATTCACAGCCAGTATTTGTAAGGCTTAAAGCAAAAATTATGTAAAGGAGGATTTGTTTCGATTGGTTCATCAGTGAACTATGCAAGATTAATAAGTATCGCCAAGTATTAGTACATCACAGAGCAAACAAAGCTATAAACAATGTTTTTCGAAGACCTGTTTCGAAATCTAATAGGTTCTGGTCAATATCGTTTAGTGCCGGTCAAACTTAATATAAACATAACTTGCTTTGATTAGCCATAAATCGCAAGTTTTTGTCGGTTAACTAGAAAAAGAATAAGCTAATTCTAGCATCTGCCTAAATAGAGTTACCGCATATTAGTTAATAATTTACTAATGATGGGTTAAAGCAATGGTAACACATATAGTGTTAATTTAGGGTAATAATTATCATCTACGCTTATGAAACGAACATTAGACACGGTTGTTATTTCGGACGTGCATTTGGGAACAGTGGGTTGTCACGCAGTTGAGCTGATCCAATATCTAAATTCAATAGATCCTAAACGGATTATTCTAAATGGGGATTTTATTGATATGTGGCAATTTAAAAAATATTACTGGCCAGAAGCTCACATGCATGTAATCCGTACACTTATAACCATGATGACTAATGGGGTGGATATATATTATCTCACTGGCAATCATGATGAAACGCTTCGTAAAATTTCCAGTTTGCAATTAGGTCCATTATTTGTGCGTGATAAATTAGTATTAGAGTTAAATGGAGAAAAGGTCTGGTTTTTTCATGGGGATATATTTGATGTAACTATGAAATATTCCAAATGGCTGGCGAAGTTGGGAGGTCATGGGTATGAATTACTGATACTATTAAATAGGTGGGTTAATTCTATATCAGTTCGCATGGGATATGGGAAATTATCTCTTTCAAAAAAGATCAAAGATAGCGTAAAAACAGCCGTTAACTTTATTGATGATTTCGAAGTTACTGCCATGGAATTAGCCATTCAAGAAGGGCACGATTATGTTGTTTGTGGGCATATTCATCAACCCAAAATACGATGGTACGAAAATGAAGAAGGCTCGGTAATTTACATGAATTCTGGCGATTGGGTGGAAAACCTTACGTCTCTAGAATACGATGGAGAGGAGTGGAGTCTTTACCGGTACGAAACAGATGCTTTTGTTCATCAAAGCTCAAATATTACCCAAATGATCGCTGCTCATCCTAGTTTAACCAACGGATATGACCAGGGATTGAAAACCGGATCGATGGGCCAAGCGTAATTCCAGCAACATGTCCAACGAATCAGGTAGCCTTGCTAGCAGAACAACCTCAAAACAGCATGAAGCATGAAGATATTATATGGTGTACAGGGCACCGGACACGGTCATATTAGTAGGGCCCGAGTAATTTTACCCCGCCTACGTGAAATCGCACAGGTTGATGTGCTAATAAGCGGGTATAATTTCAAGTTACACCTCGACGGAGAAATTACCTACAAAGCCCGAGGTATTAGCTTAGCGTATGACCGAAAGGGAAGTGTCGATGTACTAGAAACTGCCTTAAATATTCAACCGGTTAAACTCCTTCAAGACATCCAATCCCTGCCGGTAGAGGACTACGATTTTGTAGTTAATGACTATGAGCCAGTGACCGCTTGGGCCGCTCAAACGGCTGGGGTTAGCTGTGTGGCCATAAGTCATCAAGCCTCATTTTTATCTGATAAGACTCCAAGACCCAAGAAAAAATCATTGGTGGCCGAAGGTATTCTTCGTCATTTTGCTCCCTCAAATTCTATGGTGGCTTGCCATTACTTACGTTATGATTCTTTCATAGAGCCACCGATAGTCCGGAAACAGATTCAACGACTAAGTCCTTTTCGTCAAGACCACGTGACCGTCTACCTGCCGGCTTTTAATGCCTCAGAACTGCTTCCTTACTTTAAAGAGGTAAGAGAGGTTAAATGGCACTTTTTTACTGCTGATTGTGAGCAAGACTATTGGGATGAAAATGTTTGGGTACGCCCTGTAGGTAACGAAAGTTTTTTGGAGAGCGTTGAATCATGCGAGGGTATTGTTTCCGCTACAGGCTTTGAAACAACCTCCGAATCTATGTACCTGAGAAAAAAGCTTTTTACCATTCCCATAAAGAATCAGTACGAGCAATTATGCAATGCGGCAGCTATAGAGCAGTTAGGTGGAAAAGTGGTATATGATATTGGCCCAGAATTTGTCTTTCAACTCCGGCAGTGGTTACAGTCTGGTAAACACCTAGACCTACCAGAAGTGTGTGATGAAAAAAGTTTAATCAAAAAAATTATCCAGCAGGGCACATCAAACACTAAACCTAGGAACGAATTGTTTAAGAGGCATGCCATTCTTGGTTGAGTGTAGCGAGTTTTCATCTCGGTTCAACTCAATTTCATAGCGTATAAATGTTGGATTGAGATACCGGTATTGGTAATAAACGCGTTTGTTGCCGAGAGTTTTTGAGCATCGCTCAATACAAAGAAGGGCGGCGGACTCACCTAAGCCCATATGCTGGGCGATTTCTTTGTTTGCATTCACAGCAGTAAAGGTATAAGAACCAGCGGTTATAGGGATTTCATATTTTTCTTCGAGTATTTCGTAGATAGTTTTGTGTTCTAAATCCTCATCGAACAAAAGTTGACCATAACTTCCTGGTAACCATGTTTGATCAAAAGCGACAATTTTATCATTAGCATATCGAATTCGCTCTAACTTCATAAGCTGACTGGTTGGAGAGAGACCAAGTTTCGGGTTTATGCTGACTTTTGCTTTAGTTTTTTTAAAACAGATTATTTTTGACGTTGCTTGATACCCTGCTTTTTTTAGATCCTCTGCAAAATCGGTTAGTTGTATTAGTGGACTTTCATTATTCCGAGCCATAACAAAAGCCCCAAGTCCTTGCTTTCTGTAAATTAAGCTTTCATTTTCTAGGGTTTGTAGGGCTCTTCGTACGGTTATACGACTCACTTGGAAGTATTCACAAAGCCTTTTTTCAGATGGTAATTTATCCCCCTCTTGGAAATAATTTTCTCTTATTTCTCTGCGCAGGTGATGCGCAATTTGTTCATGTCGGGGTTTAGAATGTTCTTCCATAACGGTTGTTGTACATTATTTTACCTATGCCTGTGTAGATAGTAAAGAATGAATAAAATCAAACCTGTACTAAATGTAATAACATGTTGTTACAAGTGTACAGATATTTGTACTATTATACAAGAATTTAATCTGGTTCAAGAGATGATCCCTTAACCAGCTAACCAAACACAACTAATGTAAAGTCATCATGTTTTTTGAACAAATATTTGAGGAAAAGTTAGCACAGTATGCCTACCTAATAGGTTGCCAGAAATCAGGAGAAGCAGTGGTTATCGATCCTATGAGAGATATTGATCGATACAATAAACTAGCTGCTAAGCACGGATTAACTATTGTTGCCGCGGCCGAAACGCACATTCATGCCGATTATATCTCAGGGCTTCGGGAATTTGCTGCCCGAGGGGTAAAAGTGTATGCCTCCGACGAAGGCGATGAAAATTGGAAATATGAGTGGCTTAAAAATAGCGACTACAACTACGAATTTCTGACTGACAATGATACCTTTAAAATCGGAAACATCATTTTCAAAGCGGTTCATAGTCCTGGTCACACTCCAGAGCATATCAGTTATTTAGTATCTGATGGAGCCACTACCGATGAACCTATGGGTATTTGCTCGGGGGATTTCGTATTTGTGGGTGATGTAGGTCGTCCCGATTTGTTAGAATCCGCTGCAGGTATGGAAGGTATGATGGAGGAGTCGGCAAGAATACTGTACAAATCGTTGGACAAATTCAAAGATTTAGCACCCTATGTCCAGGTCTGGCCTGGACATGGAGCCGGAAGTGCCTGTGGAAAAGCCTTAGGTGCCGTGCCAGATTCTACGGTAGGTTATGAAATGAGGTTTAACAATTCTATTCGTGCGGCTATTACTGAGCAGGATTTTGTGAACTTCATACTAGATGGACAACCAGAGCCACCTCTTTATTTTGCTCGTATGAAACGTGACAATAAAATGGGTCCGAAGGTACTTGGAGACTTTCCAAAGCCCCAAAAAATGACAGCAGATGAGTTTGTTTCTGCGGTTCATTCCAACGAATCCGCCGTGGTTATTGATACGCGTGAACGCGAAGCTTTTATGGACAAACACCTTAAGGGTGCGTTGTTTGCCCCAGTCAATAAAGCCTTCAACACTACGGTTGGATCTTTTGTAATGGAGGATGGACATATGTACCTGGTTGTAGAAGAGGATAAACTCCACGAAGCAATACTCGATTTAATCCGCATTGGCTTAGATAATATTAGCGGATATATAACCCCGTCTGAACTATACGCAAAGCAGGACCTAGAGGTAGTTAGGACCGAAACAATTACTTTTTCGGAATTCGATGGTTATAATGAGTCCGGTAACTATCGTGTACTCGATGCTCGCAAAGAATCTGAACATGCCACTGGGGCGGTACCTGGAGCACTTAACTTTGCTCATACTCGCATCCTCGAAAATCTTGACAAGATACCTGCTGATAAACCGTTATTGGTACATTGTCAGGCTGGTGGAAGAGCGGCTTATACCTCTGCTTTATTACAAAAACATGGGTATGAGGTAGTATTAATTGCTGACAAGGTTGAGCCTTACCTACAGCAACGTAATCTTATGATTGAGGCTTAATTCATGATTGGTGCATGGATTGGAGCCTTGTTAATTGGAATTTCCCTGGGTCTTTTAGGCTCGGGGGGATCCATCCTTACCGTACCTATTTTGGTGTATTTGGTAGGAGAGCCTGAAAAAGTAGCCATTGCTGAATCGCTTGGTATTGTAGCCACCATTTCCCTAGTGGGCGCGATACCTTATGCCATAAGAAAAGAGGTGGATTGGAAAAGTGTTTTTTATTTTGGAATACCAGGAATGGCGGGAACCTATGGGGGAGTTGCGCTGTCTGTTTTTTTAACAGGTAGTATGCAATTGATGATTTTTGCTACCGTCATGTTGCTAGCGGCGGTAATGATGATAAGAAAGCCAAAAGAGCTACAAGTCAAGGATAAACAAGCTCCAATTTGGCTGTTGATTACCGAAGGATTAGTCGTTGGAGTTATTACTGGTTTGGTTGGAGTTGGTGGTGGTTTCTTGATTATACCAGCCTTAGTCTTATTAGGTGGATTATCTATGCGTATTGCCGTTGGAACGAGTTTGTTTATTATTGCTGCTAAGAGTTTACTTGGGTTTTATAAATATGTTGATGTATTAGCCAAAGAGGATTTGGGTGTAAACTGGAACCTATTAGTCGTTTTTACCTTAATTGGTATTGTAGGTAGTTTTTTGGGAGGTAAGGCAAGTCAGTTTATACCTCAACAAAAGCTAAAAAGAGGCTTTGGCTATTTTCTTATTGTCATGGGAGTATATATTCTCTACACTAATTTTGCCTAAGTAGAGTTAAAGAAGCAATTCATAATAGCTTTATCCTACATAGGGCGGTAGAATTTACTACATTTAGGTACTCACAATCTCAAAATCGAAGTACGTATGCAGTTAGAATCAACCGTCCGCCAACTAGCAGCTGAAAGTAAGGTAAGCGAATCGCTATGCAAGCATGTATCTGCTCTTTCCGAAATTTTAGAACAGCTTAGTCTAGATCGAAGTACCCCTGAATTTCTGTCCTTATTAGGCAATGCCCCTCTTCAAGTAAAAAAAGCACTAGATCAGGGCGAAACTAATGAACTGGAAGCCTTTTTGAAGGGACTTCAGGGTCTATCAACCCGAGAGATAAAAGAGTTTTTGAGGATATACACTACCTATTTTCATTTGGTTAACTCTCTAGAGCAGCATGAAATTAGTCGGATAAATCGTAAACGCGAGTTCGCAGAAACTCCGGATACCCCTCGAAATGAAAGTATTTTGGAGGCGGTGCATGCCATGAAAAAGCAAGGTTTTAGCTTTGCGGAGGTGATGGATGTGTTTAATCGCATGGATATTCAGCCCACCATTACGGCCCATCCAACAGAAGCGCGGAGGCGAAGTGTACTCACTAAGCAGCATGAAATAAGTGAGATGGTGAGTAAATTAGGTACCGAAGAACTAACTTCAGATGAGGAGCGGCATTTAAGGAAAGAAATTCTAAATCAGTTGAAATTACTACTTTTGACCGATGAGGTTAGGGCCGAAAGAATGTCGGTAGAGGATGAAGTAGAAAATGGACTGTATTTCTTTACCCATACTATCTGGGATGCTATCCCAAGACTCTATAAAGATATGAGACTGGCTTTGGAGACCTATTATCCAGAAGCCTATGCCCATCATGCTCCTGAGTTACCCATAGTACTTCGTTATCGTTCTTGGATTGGTAGTGATCGGGATGGCAATCCTAATGTTACCTCGTCAGTAACTTGGAAAACCCTTATTGAACAGCGTAAGACAGTTATTCAGCTATATCTAAAAAAACTGGACCATCTTCGTAGATATTTGAGTATTTCGTATAAAGAAGCCACTATATCGGATGCGTTGAGAGATTCATTGCGTTTGGAAGAAAGCGATAATCCATTGAGTGATTTATATGAGAGAAGGTATCAAAGAGAGCCTTACAGAAGGAAAATTACTCATATAATGCAACGCTTAAGGACACAATTGCATGCATTGGAAGGCAGTAAGAGTCATATTCTTAGTTCGGCAAAAGAGTATACTCCTGATGTTTTTATTGGAGATTTAGAACTTATATGCCAATCCTTGCAGCAACAAGGGTTCAACGGGATTGCAGAACAGGGTAGGCTACATGATTTGGTGGTTTGTGCAAAAACTTTTGGGTTTCACCTGACGGCCTTGGATATTCGACAGCACTCTCGTCTTCATGAGGAAACAGTGGAGGAAATGTTGCGCTTTGCGGGTGCTGAAAGTGATTACGCCCACCTTTCTGAAAGTGAAAAGATCGAATTATTGGATGGGGAACTAAAGAATCCACGCCCGCTATGTTCAAGGGGGTTCCAGCGAAGCGAAACAGCTCAAAAAGTGTTGGGTGTTTTCGAAGAAATCCGAGATATGCTCGAACTCGACCCTAATATATTTGGCAGCTATATTATTTCAATGACCCATGGGGTTAGCGATATGCTAGAAGTCCTTCTTATTGCCAAAGAAATGGGCTTGTGGAGTATAGAGGATGGAAAAGTTACTACCCAATTAGATGTAGTACCTCTTTTTGAAACGATCGAAGATTTAGAGCATTCACGGGATCTAATGGCTCAAATGTTTGAGGATCCACTTTTTAAAGACCATATAGAGGCGAGGAATAATTTCCAAGAGATCATGCTAGGATATTCCGACAGTAATAAAGATGGTGGATATTGGACAGCAAATTGGGCATTAAATAAAGCTCAGTACGATTTAGGAATGGTTTGCAGAGAGTATAACATAGATTTTCGGCTTTTTCACGGCCGCGGTGGCACCGTAGGTAGGGGTGGCGGACAGTCCAATAAAGCCATTGTCGCAATGCCACCGGTGAGTAACAACGGGCGCATTCGATTTACTGAACAAGGTGAGGTAATTTCCTTTCGCTATTCTCTAGAGACCATTGCCCATCGCCATTTAGAACAGCTTGTCCATGCGATGGCTCAGGTAATTAATGCTCAAAAAAATGCACCAGGGTACCTCTATGGTAAAGATCGTGAATGGGATCTCATGCAGGAGCTTTCTAAATATACGATGGAAGCCTATAGGGGCCTAATTGATGCGCCAGGCTTCTGGGAATGGTACATGCAAAAAACACCTATTGAGCACATTGGTAAGCTTCCCATTGCTTCCCGACCCGTTTCTAGAGGTGCTGGAGGTGGGTTGACTTTCGATGGACTTCGAGCCATTCCATGGGTTTTTGCATGGACTCAAGTCCGCTACAATGTGCCGGGTTGGTACGGTATAGGATCGGGCTTAAAAAAACTAATGGATAATAATCCAGACGCTCAAGAAATCGTAAAGCGGTGGTTTAGAGAATGGACTTTTTTCCATACCGTTCTTAATAATTCCCAGCGAGAGTTGGCTCGAACCCATATAGCTACCTCTGAATTGTATTTGGAGCATCCTGAAGAGGATACCTTTCATCAAATGATACTACAGGATTTTAGCTGGGCAACCGAGTATATCACACGCATAGCCGGCATGGAGAAGATTTTAGATCACAACCCTGTCATCCAGCGCTCTATAGCTTTTAGAAATCCCTTTACTTATCCTCTTAACGTCATTCAAACCGAGCTAATTCAACGTTGGTCAAAACGTAACTTAACCGACCAAGAAGAAGAGGAAATACTAACAGAGTTACTGTTTTTAAATATAAACAGCATAGCTGCAGCCATGCAGAGTACGGGCTAAGATCCCCCACTAAAAAGCTGTATTTTATAAAAACTTTCATATACATCCTTACTATATTTCGCTAAAGATTCAAAGAATACAAACATGGCTTCAACAATAAAGGTAGATAAGGCGACTACTTCTCGAATTCAGGAAGTGGATATGAATAACTTAGACTTTGGTCGGTGTTTCACAGATCATATGTTTGAGATGCAATATGCAAGCAATGCTTGGAAAACGGCCCATGTTAAACCTTTTGGCCCCATTCAAATTACCCCGGCATTGAACGTGCTCCATTATGGGCAGGCCGTATTTGAAGGAATGAAAGCTTTTTATGTAGATGAGCATCAGATTAATTTATTTCGCCCAGATGTGCATCATGCCCGCTTTAATCTTTCGTGTCGAAGAATGTGTATACCAGAAACATCCTTTGAGGTCTTTATTAAAGCATTGGAAACTCTTATTCGGCTAGATGCCGCTTGGGTGCCACAGAAGCGAGGTACTGCGCTCTATATTAGACCCTTTATTTTTGCTAACGAAGACTATCTCGCCGCTAGAGTATCATCCACCTATGCCTATCATATCATTATGTCCCCGGTGGGTGCCTATTATGCCGAAGGATTTAATCCAGTTTCTTTAACCACTTCACCTGATTTTGTGCGTGCGGTGCCGGGAGGAACGGGTGAGGCTAAAACAGCAGGTAATTATGCGGCCAGTTTCCTACCCGCTCAACAGGCTCAGCAAGATGGTTTTACACAGGTGCTTTGGTTGGATGCCATTGAGCACAAGTATATTGAAGAAGTTGGTACCATGAACATTCACTTTCTCATTGACGATACATTGGTGACCCCCTCGTTAACGGGTTCTGTTCTATCAGGTATTACTAGAAATTCCGTTATCCAACTAGCTAAGGAGTGGGAATATGAGGTTCAAGAGCGTAAAGTTTCGATCGACGAAATCATGCAAGCCTCTGCCGATGGCCGGCTTAAAGAAGTCTTTGGGAGTGGTACCGCTGCGGTTATCAGTCCTGTAGGATTAATTGCCCACAAAGGCCAGAAAATCGAAATTGGCAACGGTAAAATAGGCCCACTTGCAGAGCGATTGTACGATACCATTACGGGCATTCAATACGGTCAAATAGAAGATCGTTTTGGCTGGATTCATCCCGTTACCCTTCATTCTTAAGTTCCAAGTGCAACTTCATACTATTATAGCAATTATGCTCGGTGGAAGTCTAGGCGCTTTGAGCCGGTACCTACTTAGTGTAGGAATAGAACGATGGTTAAAACCGGAAATATTACCCCTCGGGACCATAGTAGTGAATCTTGTGGGATGTTTTTTAATCGGCCTACTTGCAGCCCTATTTGAGGTAAAAAATTGGGGAAACGGTTGGCCTCGAATGTTTCTATTCGTTGGATTTTTAGGCAGTTTTACCACTTTTTCCACCTATACCTTCGATACTTTTTTGTTGCTCAAAACGGATCAATTTGTGGCGGCCTTTTTAAATATGGGGCTTCAAGTCGTGTTAGGATTAGCCCTGGCCATAGCAGGATGGTACTCGATTTATGCCCTCAAGATCTCTGGTTGATGTATCCCCAAACGTCTCAATACCCTTTGCGGCGATCCACAAGAAACTGTGCGGGCATACCAGATGAGATTCGATTGTAATTTTCCACAATCAAAGCTGCAGCATCAGCCACTCTGGTCTTTGCCGCTATGTGGGGGGTGATCATTACTTCCTTACGATTCCAAAAATGATGGTTTTGAGCAAGTGGTTCCTTCATGAATACATCCAAGTATGCTCCTTGAATATGCTGGGTATCCAGTGCATAAATCAGGTCTTCATCAACCAGTTGGGTCCCTCTTCCTGCATTTATTATAAAGCTGGGTTTCGGCATGCTCTTAAAAAGTTCTAAATCTAGTAGGCCCTGGGTTTCGGATGTATTTGGAAGTAATGAAACTAAGACATTACATTGTTCAGCAAAGGTGTGGAGTTCGTTCTGTTCATGACAACCTACCAGCGGAAGTTCTTTTTTGGATCGAGACCAGCCCAATACCCGGTAGCCTTGGGCTGCTAGAGATTGACTTACAAAGCTCCCAATGTTTCCCAATCCCATAACCCCAATGGTGAGATCTTGGTGTCTTAGGGTATCTTTAGGAGCCCAAGATGTGTCTGATTGATTAGCTCGATAGAATAATCCATGGTGCCTAATATCCATAAGAACCCATTCAATATATGCGAGCATATCTGTGGCAAGGGATTCCAGACTCATTCGGGCTATGGGAATATGAGCAGGGATACTGGCATCTTCGAGAAGCTCAGCTACACCAGCTCCGTAGGACTGAATGAGCTGGAGGTTTGGATATGGACTCAACGCATGTTCAGGTATGTTCCAGCATACACCCATTCTTATCGCCTCTTTTGCCGTTATTCTAGGCCATATATCCACCTGAATATTTGGATCTAACCCATGAATGTGCTCTTGGAGTTCGAGAAAATTTCTGTTGGTAGAGATTAGTGCTATAGCCATGCTTGAATATAGGGTTTGATAACTAAAATTTGTGGAAAACTTGTGCACATAGTCTTTGTTGGTTACCCTATATTAACAAGATAATTACCTATGTATGTATCTAATATTTGACACCGAAACCACCGGTTTACCCCGAGATTATAGCGCACCAATAACACAGTTAGATAATTGGCCAAGATTGGTTCAATTGGCTTGGCAGTTGCATGATCAGACGGGGGCATTACTATCGAGTGGGAACTATATCATTCGCCCAGAAGGCTTCACTATACCCTTTAATTCTGAGCAAATTCATGGTATTTCTACCGAAAGAGCCTTAAAACAAGGAGTAGATCTTAAAGAAGTACTCGAGATTTTTAGAAAAGATATTGATCGGGCTCACTTTTTGGTTGGGCATAATGTGTCCTTTGATGAACGTGTGATGGGGGCAGAATACCTGCGAAACAAAATTCCTTCGGCTATCATGGATAAGGCTAAGATAGACACAAAAGATGAGGGTACTCAGTTTTGTGCTATTCCAGGTCCACGAGGATTTAAGTGGCCCTCCCTAGGAGAACTTCATCACGCTTTGTTCAACAAGGGGTTTGAGGATGCACACGATGCTGCCGCAGATGTAGAGGCTACCGCTCGTTGTTTTTTAGAGTTGGTACTACTTGGAGAGGCCAAGTTTAGCTTTCCATTAGATGCTAAATTGTATGAATCCCCCCAGAGCTATCTTAAAAGAGAAAATTACATAAATCTAGTCTCACCAGATCGCCTGAAGACAACTACGGCTTCTGTTGAACAAGCAGGCCATACAGATAAATCACAAGATCAACGGCCCCGTGAGCATAGTTCAATTGATCCAATCAAAGCAGAACAAGGCAATTCTTTAGCCTCCGAAGAACAAAAAGAATCGGCAAAAAAAAAACTAGAAAAATGGACACAGGGAGAGCCACTTAGTTTCTCTCATCTGCACTGTCACTCTAAGTATTCTGTACTTAGATCCACAGCAGGGGTTAAAGATTTGGTCGCAAAGGCAGCGCAGTGGAAGATGCCGGCTGTAGGACTTACGGATTTAGGCAACATGTTTGGTGCATTCACCTTCGTTGCAGAGGCTCATAAACAAGGGATCAAGCCCATTGTGGGGTGCGAACTGTATTTGGTCGAAGATCACGCGAAGAAGAAATTTACCCGTGAACATCGTGACTTACGATGGCAAGTACCTCTATTGGCAAAAAATCAGCAGGGCTTCAAAAATTTATCGAAAATCTGTTCCCTTGGATATACCCAGGGGTACTATTATAAATATCCAAGAGTGGATAAACAGATTATTGCCGAACACTCTAAAGATCTTATCGCTCTAAGCGGAGGTACTAACGGCCTACTTGGAGAACTCATTTTAAATAAAGGAATAGAGGCTGCAGAAGCAGAAATTAGCTGGTGGATAGATTGTTTTGGGGATGATTTCTACCTTGAACTAATCGATCACGGATTACCTGAAGAACAGCGCGTAAACGAAGTGTTTCGGGGTTTTTCTGAAAAATATGGTGTTTCCTTAGTTGCTTCTAATAACTGCTTTTATATGGAAAAAGCAGATGCCGATGCTCATGATGCTCTTATCTGTATTGACGATGGAGCCCTCAAAAGTACGCCCATAGGTAAAGGGCGTGATTTTAGATATGGATTCCCTAACCATGAGTTCTATTTCAAGTCTTCTGAAGAGATGATCGGGCTATTCTCATATGCTCCAGAGGCGATCTATGGGACTTATGAAATTGCCCAAAAGGTAGAACCCATCTTCTTAGAGCGCGAGGTTATTCTCCCTAAATTTGATATTCCTACAACCTTCGAAAATGAAGATGATTATCTGCGTCATCTCACCCTCGAAGGAGCTGTGTTGAAATATGGTGAACTAAGTTCTGAGCTGAAAGACCGTATTAACTTAGAGCTGGGAATTATTAAGGATATGGGCTTCCCAGGATATTTCCTTATTGTTCAGGACTTCATTGCAGCTGCTAAAAATATGGGGGTGTATGTGGGCCCTGGAAGAGGTTCGGCCGCGGGTTCGGTGGTGGCTTATGCAACGGGTATTACCAACATAGATCCTCTTAAATATGATCTACTTTTTGAACGATTTTTAAACCCTGAGCGGGTTAGCATGCCTGATATTGATATCGACTTTGATGACGAAGGTCGTCAAAAGGTAATTGAGTATGTGGTCGATAAATACGGGGCTGACCAGGTAGCGCATATAGTTACTTTCGGTTCTATGGCAGCGCGATCCTCGGTGCGCGATGTAGCTAGAGTGCTTGATTTACCCCTTTCAGATGCCGATCGAATAGCAAAATTAGTTCCAGAAAGACCAGGAACTACACTGGATGATGCATTCTCGGAGGTAAAAGAACTAAGGGAAATCCGAGATGGGGAAGGTCTTGAAGCGGAAACACTGCGAATGGCGCACATATTAGAAGGATCAGTTCGAAACACAGGCCTTCACGCCGCAGGCATTATTATCGCTCCCGATCAATTAACCGAATATATCCCTGTTAGCACGGCCAAAGATGCCGATCTACAAGTGACGCAGTTCGATGGGGGTGTTATTGAGTCCGCTGGGATGTTGAAGATGGATTTCTTAGGCTTAAAAACCTTATCCATCCTGAAAACAGCTATTCAGTTTGTAAAAGAGAATCATCAAAAAAGTTACAACCTAGACGAGGTTCCCCTAGACGATTCAAAGACCTTTGAACTGTACCAAAAAGGTGGAACCTTAGGTACCTTCCAGTTCGAGAGTGAGGGGATGAGAAAGTACTTAAAAGATCTGAAGCCAACTAC
>Ga0181558_10003455_pt1 | contig 14561 bp, 4 predicted proteins | sample 011ome_22_FD_133754 | JGI IMG/M metagenome (GOLD analysis project Ga0181558, IMG submission 133754) | Coastal salt marsh microbial communities from the Groves Creek Marsh, Skidaway Island, Georgia - 011507BT metaG (megahit assembly) | ecosystem: Environmental > Aquatic > Marine > Intertidal zone...
GCAGGTGCCCCTGGTGCCCGCCGCGCAGGTACTCCGCCTGCTTCGTCTCCCACCCCCGCTCGGGCCGCACGAGCGTCGCCTTGAACCCGCACGCCGTGGAGCACTCGAGGTGGAACGACAGCAAACACCGCTTCCGCGCCGCGACGCGGAACCGACACACGCTCAGCGCGTAGTTTGGCGCGTACGTCCCGTTGAAGATCGCCTTGTCCTCCGGTCCAACACCAGGCGGCTCCTCCGTGTCGAACGACGCCAGCGGCGCATCGGACAACGCGGAAAGGCGCCACGCGCCCTTCTCCAGAGGCACGAGCGTCTTAGCGTACGCCAGCAGCGTGTACCCGCGCTCGTTCGGCTCGAACGCGCTCGGCGGCGCGGCGCCGGCGACGAAATGTCGAACCTCGCCATTCAGGTCGTTGTTCACGACGGCGAAACGCGCGAAGGGGCTCGCCCGCGGGTCCCCCACCTCGAGGCACAGCGACACCAAAGTCTTGGGCTCCGCCACCGTGAACACGCGCCGGAACCACACGACGAAGTCCCCGGCGTTTATGGCGCCGTACGCCCCCTCGCACACCGCCGGCGCGGCGAGGTTCTTCTCCCGCAAAAGCGCCGCCGGCTCGTCAAAGTCAAACGGCGACGACGCGCGCGCCGACGCGTGGAAGTAAAACCCGGGGTCCACCGTGAGCTGCAGGACGTGCCTGCCGCGGGGCAGGCGCAGCAGCACGGAGGCGTGCGTGCTCGTCTCCAGCGAGCCTAGGATGCGCTGCGGCGCGCCGGTGGCGTGCCAGTCGTAGTCGTGCACCACCAGCGAGCACACGTCGTCGCCCTCCGCGGCGGCGGCGCGCCGCGCCTGCAGCCGCGACGCCACCGCCGGGACGCCCTTGAGCTGCTCGAGCGTCGAGAGCAGCGCGGAACCCGGGGTAGACGACGCCGAGGGGGGGTAGATGACCGCGTCGAACACGCCAGCCGGCGACGCGGAGATCTCCGCGCCGTCGGCATCACCCGCCGCCTCTCCGTCGGGCGCCTCGTCGCCCTCGGCGGTCGGTTCGCTCGACGCCGACGCCGACGCCCTCGAAGTCTCGACTTGGGGGGGGGGCATGCCGACGCACACGACGACGGGGCGATTTCGCGCCGCCGAAAACGCCGCGTCGTCGCCCTCCGACTCGGCGGCGGCGGCGCCTTCTGACTCGTTCTGACTCGTTTCGGGACCGCCGTCGGTCCCGTCGGCGCCCTCGAGAGGGCCGGCAGCCGCGGCCGCGGCTCGGAACGCCGCCGCCTCCGCCGCGTCGAGCCACACCACAGGACACAAGCCGAGCCGCGCCGTCGCCGCCGCGCGGTTCGCGCCTCGAAACGCCTCGGAAACGAAACCCGACAAGGAGTCTCCCTCCGTCTCGGACGCGGCTTTCGTAGTACTCTGTTGTGCCTCTTCGGCGCCTTCGTCGTCCGGATCTTCGGACGACGCGCCTTCGTGGCCCTCCGCCGTCACATCGTCGTCCCCGTTTTTGCTGACTGCCTCCGTTTTTGCTGACTGCGGAGGCAGCTCCTGCGCCTCGGCGACGGCGTAGACGTCGGGGTACGCCGCGGCGAGCGCCGCGGCGAGCGCCTCCGCGCCGTCGCCGCACAGCGCCAAGACGTTGGGTTTCTCCGCCGGCGGCGTCGGCTCGCGCGGCGCCAGCGTGAGCGCGATCTGCAAATCCACGGGTTCCTCGGAGTCGACGTGTACCATCTTGCCGAGCGCAGAGGCGTTGCCTCCCGGCCCGATCGCGGAGAGGTCCAGGCGCTCGTCCACCCCCGCGTGCGCGAAAAACGCCGGGTCGACGTTGAGCGTAAACGCGCGCGCGACGCGTTCGAGCGACGCCAGGTCCACCCAGACGGGCGCCTCCCTGGCGTCGCCCACCATCCCGGGCGCGTCCAGGCGCGCGACGGAGACGCGCCGGTACTTGCCGAGCTCGGCGATCTCGTACTCCAGGCAGGGCAGCGAAGCGACATCAGTGATGACCCGCGTATCGTGAAGCGCGTCCTCGAGCTCGCAAAACGCGCACGCGTCCGCCAGCACCGCCGCCGGCGCGCGCGTCGCGTCGAGCGACAGCGAGACGTGCGGGAAAACCGCGCGCACGGGTACGTCTGAAAAGTCGTACTTCGCCAGACGGTTGCGCACGTTCGCCTCTTCGTCGTCGTGCCTCGGCACGAGCCGCGCCGCCACCTCTGGCTCATCAGGCGAGGGTGGCGCGAACTGCGAGTGGTACGTGCGGCCGGTGACGGGGTCGATCAACCGACCCGCCGTCCGAACCAGCGCGCTCGCGACGTCCGTCTCCAAGACGAGCACTTTATCCGCCACCACCCCCGCCGCTTCCAACTCGCGCGCCTGGTAGTGGTTGTGCGGGAACCCGTCCATGACCCAGCCGCGCCGACGGCAGTCCTCCTGCCGCACGCGCTCCAGCACGAGCTTCATCATGAAGTCGTCCGGCACGACGCGCGTGCTGTCCAGGTACCGCCTCGCCTCCGCGCCCAACGCCGTCGGTTGATCGTACGCCGCGGCGCGCAAAAGCGCGCCGGGGTAAATCAAAGGCGCGCCGTACCGCGCCGCCAGCGCGCGCGCCGCCGTGCTTTTGCCGCACGCCGCCGGGCCGAGCACCGCGACGCGCGTGGGCCGGTAGCCGTATACGCGCGCGGACACGTCGTACCGCGCGCGGCCGAAACCCCACACGGAGGCCATCGGCACGACACGCGGCTCGACGAGCGCGATGCGTTCCTTCAAGCGCGCGAGACGCGCGTCTTCGTCCGCGTCGTAGGCTAAGACGGCGTCGAAAACGTTTGTTTTCGAACGCGCCGCGTCGAGTTCGGCGCGCGCCTCCGAAACGCGCTGGTCGATGGTCTCCAGCGGTTCGCCGGCGTGTTTCAAATTCGCGACGTGCGTTTTCTCGGCACCCTCGAACCCCTCGGGGTGCGCGAAGAAGACGTACACGGCGTCCAGGCCCGCCTCCTTCATCGCGCGCGCGCCGGCGACGTCCGTCTCAATCACGGGCATCTTCCCCTCCGCGGCGACGCGCTTCACTTCGCGCGTGCTCGTTCCGTACGCGTGCGTGATCGGCGGGTTACTCTGCGTCGCCTCGTCCCACTCGCCGTACCCGACAATCACCTCCGTGCACTCCAGGAACTCACCTACGTTCGCGCGCGTCTCGAACGTCTCTCGGTCGATGAAATCGTAGTGTACGCCGTGCGTCTCCCCGTCGCGCGGCTCTCGCGTCGTCGCGCCGATGGGGAACCCGAACGCCTCCGGGAACTCCTCCAGCAGGCGCTCGAACGTCCGCTCGCGCCGCGAGCCGAGGGGGCCGGCGACCACCAGCGGGCGCGGGGGCGGGCGCAGGAACGCGGCGCACGAATAACCCAGCGGGCTGTTCCGGATGGACGTCTGCATGTCGCCGTACGCCGCCTCCAGCGCGCTCGCCTCGGAGGCGGCGGAAAACCCATCCTCTTCGTTCTCGTCAACCACCACCGCGTCGGTGAACAACCCGTCCTCGGCGAAACCCTCCATCTCGCGCGCGATCTTCTCGATCCCGGACGCGACGCGAAGCTCCAACGCGGCAGCCTCCGCCGCCGCCGTCTCCGCCGCCGCGCGCGCGGCCGCCTCGGCAGCCTCGGCGTCGACTTCCTCCTCGCCGCCGTCCTCGGCGGCGGCGTCCGCGGGCGGCGCCTCCGCCTCGGCGGCGGCGTCCGCGCCCTCCGCCGCGGCGGCGGCGTCCGCGCGCGCGCGGAGCTTGCGCTCGAGCGCCTCGACGTCGGCGGGGACCACGCACAGGAACGCCCCCTCCGGGAACTGCTTCTTCAGGGCGCGCACGCCCGCTGCGTCGACGTCCAGCACGGGGATACGCCCGCCCTCGCGCGCCGCCTCGAACGCCTCGCGCGAGACGCCGTACAGAAACGGCTCGGGCGACTCGGCGGCGGGCGCGTCCGGCGCGTCCGGCGCCGCGGTTTCCTCCGCGGTTTCCTCCTCGTCTCCGCCGCCCGCGTCCTCCTCCCCCTCCGCGGGGACGAAAGCCGCTCGCTCGACGTGCTCCAGGAACTTGTCCTCCGCGAGGTCCGCGTCGAACTGCTCCTTCGAGACGAAGTGGTACCGAGCCTCGCGCTCGGCGCCCTCCTCCGCGGAGGCCTGCTCGCCCTCCTCGGGTGGCCGCGTCGTGGTGGTCGTCACGCGCGCGAACCGCTCGGGAAACTCCGCCGTCAGACGCTCGAGCAGCGCCTTCTTCCCCCCCTCCGCGGGGCCGCACAGCACCAGCGGGCGGCACACCTTCTTCGCCTCCGCGGCCTCGTCCACCGGCGGGATGATATCCGGCCGCTTCGCGGACACGAGCTCGCACAAACGCGCGAGGGTATCGTCGAAGGAAGGCGCGTCGTGCGCGTCCGCGACGACGAGCTCGGCGTCGAACGCGCCGCGCGCGAAACCGGCGTCGCGCTCCGCCCGCGCCGCCGCCACCGCCGACGCGACGGACGCGTCCGACTCGGTCAGCCACCGCCTGAGCCTGGTCTCGTGCTCGTCGAAGGTGGCGGGCCCAAGAAACAGGGTCATGGGCGGACCGCCCGCGGGCGCGACGGCGGTTTCGTTCGCGGCGCAGAACGCGACGAACGCGTCCAGCGCCTCGACGCTCGGCAAATTCACGAGCGCAAGCCTCTCGTCGCTCGCCGCCTTCTCCAGAGACGCCTTTGTGATGCCGTACTTGTACGTAACCTCGGCGTGCGCGAACTGCGTCTCCCAGACGCACGCGTACTCCCCCGACGCAGCCTCGAACGCCTCGGGAGTCAGGTGCTCCATCGCGATCGCGCTCCAGGGGTGCCCGGGCCTGCCCGGTACCGCCGCGCTCGCCGCCGCGCTCGCCGCCGACGCGTTCGAATCGGCGGCGTCGTTCGAATCCGCCGCCTCCGCCTCCTCCTCTTCTTCCGGGTCGTCCTCGCTGGGAAATTTCGCGCGCGCCGGCTCGGTGGTGACGATCTGGGGGAACGCGAACACCTCCGGAAACTCCCGCGCGACGCGGCGCACGCAGTCGCTCTTCTCCAGGAAGTTGGGCCCGACGACGGCGACGGGCTTGATCTTCGGCGTCTCCGTCTCGTTCGCCGGGATCACGTCCGAGTAGTCCAGGATGTACGACGGCAGACCCAGCAGCCGGTTGCGCACCACCGGCGAGAGCTCCGCGCACCGCACCTTGAACTGGTAGAACAGCGCGTCCGCGTCATCCTCCAGAAGCACGGCGTGGTACTTCTCCGAAACCGCCTCCGAAACCGCCTCCGCGGGAGCCTCCGCCGCGGTGTCCGCGTCCGCCTCCGGCGGGGGGTCCGCGAACCCGGGCACGGCAACCTCCCACTCGGCGCGCGCGAATTCGAGGCGCTTCTGGATCGTGCTCTCGTCCTCGCGCGCGCGCGCCTTGAGCCTGCGTTCGAGCCACGCGTCGTCCGGCGCGTCCACGCGCACGGTGAACGCCTCGAACGCGTCGTGGCTCTTCAGAAACGCGGAGCCCTCCAGGTCGCACTCGGCGAGCAGAACCTTCCCGCCGGCGGCGACGGCGCGAATTTCGTCAAACGTTTGGCCGTAGGCGAAACGCGCGCCGTCTGGCTTGCGGTCGTCCGGGTGGTACGCCTCGTCGCTCGATTTCCCCAACCGCGGGTCATCACACACGGCGCTCTCCAGGAACGCGCCCGCTTTTATTGCTTCGCGGAACCGTTTCCTGGGCAAAAACCGGTACTCGCCTCCCTCCGTCTCGTGCGCGGCGGGCGCGCGCGACGTCGTCGCCACGCACCGCCCGAACCGTTCGGGGAATTTAGCCGCCAGCGCGTTCAGAAGCTGCGTTTTGCCGACGCCGCTCGGCCCGCAGAGCGAGATGATGCGGGGCAGAGGCGGTCGCACGAACCGCTCACGCAGACACACAGCGCTCAACGCCTTTCGCTCGTTCCGACGCGCCGCGTCGAACAGCCGGTCGAACAACGCGCCGTTTTCGTTGGAGACGCCCAACGACTCGCGGTCCCACCCGGTGAGCCACTTATACACCGGCGCGTCGGCGGAGCTCTCTAGGTGCTCGACGCCGTACCGCTTCATGAGCTTGAAGATGGCTTTCGTGAGCAGCGCGGGCCAGCACATGATGGGCCTCGAGCCCACCCCCAGCGCGGCGCCGAACAAATCAACCGGGAGCCGGTCGTCCACCTCTACGACGCGCCACGCGTTCATGACGTACGCGCGCACGAGGTACTTCCCCGTCGGGCTCGGGACGGGGACGTTCGTCTCCGGGTCCTTGGGCCAGATGTTCTCCCACAGCAAGTGCCCCGTCTCGACGACGTCGCGCCGCTCGTACACCAGCCGAATGACGAAGGCGATCCACTCCACGCAGGGCGTGCCGAAGTACAGGCAGTGCTCGTCCGCGAGGTCGCGGACGGGCGCGCCGTCGCCGTCGGCGGGCGCCGCCGCCGCGCCGTCCTCGCCCTCCCCCTCGGCGGGGGGCGGGCGCAGGACCACCACGGGCACGACGGGCGTGTCCTCCAGCAGCGACTCGGGTCGTTTCCACTCCACCAGGTACTGATCCATCGCGCTCGGGTGCGCCAGCCCGTCCGCCTCGTCCACGAACTTCCCATCTTCGCCGCGCGGGTCTGGAAACGCGGACGACGACGCGCGGTGAGACGCGTGCGACGCGATCGGGCGGAGAGCGCGGGGGTCAGCGTCGGGAACCGGGAGGGACGCGCGGGGCGGCGACGGGGCGGTCGAGTGGTTCGGAGCGCGCGGACGCGAACGCCCGTCTCCGGGGGCCGCCCCCCCGGCGTGCCGCGCGCCTCGCGCGGGTCAACGCGGGTGCGAAAAAACGTTTCGCGAGCGTGGCGCACGGTCACTAGGCGTCGCATCCATAACGGGCCGGCGGGGGGATGGCGGCGTACCGTCCTCTTTCGTCAGGATCTCCTCGACTTTCGCGTCGTCCCATACCGGGAACGTGGTCTCCATGTCCGACCGCCGCGAGACGCCGCCTGCGGCCGCCTCGTCCGCCATGGCTGCCTCTCCGCGCCCAACGGACTGCGTCGGTGCTACTGCTGCCGAGCAAGGTCGTCGTTGAAGGCGGAACGATGGCGCGCGGCTCGCGGCGGTTTTTCTGTTTTCGGCCTCGGCGAATCTCCGACCACGAGGGGAACGACAAAACGCTCGCGCGCATTGCGGTCCCTCGCGCGTTGCGGGCGCCGCGCACCGGATGTCCAACCCCAAGGAAGACGTGCACTGGAACTCCTGGCGCAATGTCGAGGCGAAGCGGCTGCTTCGCCCCGACGGCGCCAAGGGCGCCAAGCAGCTCGCCGCGCACATGTCCGAGGCGGGTTCCATCGTCGTCAACCTGGTACCGCTCTCGGGAGACGAGATGCGGGCGTTGAGCGAAGGCTTGAGACGCGCGCGAGGCATGACCTGCATTCGCCTGGTGCGCGAGGCGCGCGGGGGCGGCCTGCCCGTGCGCACGACCAAGGCGCTGGAGTCGCGTCAGCTCGCCTCCTCCGTCGCCGCGCGCGCGAGGGCCGCGGGCGGCCCCACCGCCGGCCGGTCCCAGGAGGATGTCCTCCCGCTCCTCGGCCAGCGCCTGGCCGACCACGTCGCGCGCTCGAAGACGCTCCTGGAGCTGGAGGTGGGCGTGGACCTGGGCGCGGGCGCGATGGGGCGGCTGGGCGCGGCCATCGCGCGCAGCCAGAGCCTGCGGCGCGTGTCGTTCCGGGACTCGGAGATGGGCGACGCGTCCTTCTCGGCGCTCGTCGACGGCGTGCGCCGCAACGACAAACTACGCGACGTCGACCTGAGCGGGTGCGCGCTGACGGATGCCAGCGACGCCGCGGTGGCGTCGGTGGTGCGCGCGCGCGCGGGGAGGCGCGCCGTGGAGGCGTGGGAGCAGAACCTGCGACGGTACGACGGCGACGAGCGCGACGACGGCGAGGATACACGCGAGGATAAAACAATACACGCGTTCGGCGACGACGACGACGTTCTCTCATCCGCCGAAACGCGCACTCGGCTGGGACTCGCGCGGCTGGAGCTTTCGTATAACCGAATCGGCCCGGCGACCGTGGAGGCGATGTGCGCGGCGCTGCGGCAGGACGTCGAGCTCCGCGCGCTGGGAATGCGCGCGTGCCTGGTTTCGGACGCGGACGCCGCGCGGCTCGGCAAGGCGATGCGCGAGCACCCCGCGCTGGAACTCGTGGCGCTGGGCCAGTCGCGCGTCGCGGGGGCGCGCCTCGGCGCGCTTCGGGTCGACGTCGTCGGCGTCGTCGACGGAAAGAAACCGAGCCCGCCGGCGAAGGAGGCGGGCGAGCCGGGTTTAGGGTCGCCGCGACGGAGACGCGACGTGTTCATGGACATGGAGTGGCGGCCGGACACGCCTCGCGCCGACGCGGAGGCGCGCCGGCGCGCCGCCGAGCGCCGCGCCGCGCGCGACGCGGCGAAGAGGAGCGAAAACGCGGCGCGGCCGGCGACGGCGCGGCCGGCGACGGCGCGGGAGCGCTCGCGCCTGGAGATGGAGACGCGCCGGGGCTGGAGTCCCGCGAGCGGCGCGACCGCGAGCAAGTGGCACGCCATGGGCACGCACACCTCCGCCGCGCGGCCGCACAGCGCGCTCCCCAAGTCACCGTTCGCGCCGCGGACCAACGTCGACGCGGAGGCGGAGGCGCGCAAAAAAAAAGGCGGCGGCGTCGTCGGCGGCGGCGGCGGCGGCGGCGGGCCGTCCCTCCGCCGCGCCGCGGCTGAGGCGGCGGGCGCGTGGACGCGGCCCGAGCTCGGTCGCGCGAAAGCCTCCGCGGTTCTCGGCGGCTCCGGCGGTTCCCGCCTTCGCGCGCCCACGGCCGTTCCCGCGGGTGCGTCGAGCGAGAAGATGCTCGTGCGCTCGCTGACGAAGGCGTTGCGTTCGCTGGCGCGGGCGGACGCGGCGGCGGACCCGGAGGCGCTCCGGCGGCGCGTCGCCGCGGCGGCGCGCGCCGCGCAGACACTCGAAGACACTCGCGAGCTGGCGGATTTCGGCGAGGACTACGGGGGGACGAAATCGGCCAGGATGATGGCGCGCGTGCGGGCGGACATGCGGGCGCTGCGCGTGGCGGAGGGAACGCCGTGACGCCGTGACGCGTATCGCGTCGACGGAACGATATCGCGCGAAGATACATAGATATTTTTTGCTGCGTGTATCACATAAAGTAGCTACATATCATACGTTACGTAACGTCGAACGCTGCGTTTCGGATGAGGACCGCATCGCTCGCGCGCGTCACATCTTGGACGCGATGGCTTCGAAGGTTTGGCCGATGTGCGCGACGTTCGAAACGAGGTTGCACCCGAACGGATCCTCGACGTGGTCGCGGAGCGCCACCAGCGGCCCCGCGCGGTACACCACGGCTTGCGCGGCGATTCACGCGATGGCGAGCATGCCGAGCCGTCCGTGTTTCACCTCGGCGACGCGGTTCGCGTCCGAACTTAAGCCGAGCGGGTCGAACGGGAAGGAGGACCAGAAACCGGACTCGCCCGTCACGAGGAAGCCGCGAAGACGTTTCAGCTCCAAGACGCCCATCGCGGCGAACTGGATCGCCAGCAGCGCGTTCGCGGGCAGCGCGTACGACGCCGCGCCGGCGGACCACCAGGGCGCCGCGCCGGCAGCTTCGCCGGCCACGACACCCACCACCGCCGCCATGGCCCACCGGCCGTGCGCGAGCTCGGCTTCCTGGTACCACGCGAGTCGTCTGGGATCGACGCCCAGCCCGAGCGGGTCGAATCCATGGTCGCCGGGCATGGAGCCGTTCAGGTGCGGCGGCGGGACGGTCACCGCGCCCAGCCACATGTCGCGCTCCTCTCTCCGGGTCGCCAAACCGCGCGGCGCGGCGAAGCGCGCGTTCGCCAGCGCGCCGGCGGTGGCGCGCTCCGCCTGCGCCTTCGCCGCGTCCGGGGCGTTCAGACCGCGCTTTTCGGCGGTTCGTTCGCGTTTCCGCGGTTTTTCGTGACGCGTCACATCAGACGAACGTGTCTTCTTCGCCTTTTCCTCCTCGAGCATCCGCTTCGCCTCCTCCGCGCGGGCGAGCATCGCGCGCTTCGCGTTTTCCTCCGCGGCGATTCGGCCATCGCCCGCCTCTTTCGCCGCCGCCTTCTCCGCCTCGAGCCGCTTCGCCTTCCCCTTGGGGCACTCCGCTGCCGCGGCGATGCGCGCGCGCTCGCGCTCGTCCTCCACGGCGACGCGCGCGTATCCGACGGGCGGGCACTGCCAGAAGGTGGCCTCGGCGTCGGGGTCGCCGAGCCAGGCGCGCGCCGCCGCCACCGCCTCCACCACCGAGTCGCACTTCTCCCAGCCCAGCGCGCTCGGCCCGCGGTCGTCCTCCGCGCCCACCACGAACACCTTGCCCACCTTCTCCATGCCGTGCGCGGCCCACGTGTACATGTAGAAGCCGTGCACGGCGGCGGGCCCGAGGCCGTTTCGGTAAATGTCGTTGAGCGTATCGTCCGTCGCGAAGCGTTCCTGGAGCTCCTCGAAGCGGTCCGGCCCGAGCGGGCCGACGGCTTCCTCGAAGATGGCTCGGTACGCGTCGTGCGTCGGGGTGGTCCACCGGTACGGCATGGGGTTCACGATGACCATCGCGCCGCCCTGCCGCAGCAGAGGCACACCGCCCACGTACATGTTGTAGTAGTACCCGAGCGCGTACGTGTTCACCAGCAGAGGGTTGAGGTAGGTGTCCTTGGTGTAGGGCCCGATGCACGTCGGCGCCAGCACCAGCACGTCCGCCTGGCCGTCGACGTCCACCACGCTGTCCTCGTAGTTCTTGCGCAGCGTCTCCTCGTGAACCGCCTCCGTCTCGCCCGCCACCACCTGCACGAGACCGAACTGCCCGCGCACGAGCGGTCCCCAGAAGACCCACAGCCGGAGCCAGTTGGGCAGGAACTTGAGGAAGAAGCACGAGAGTCGCGCGACCGCCTTGGCGAAGAAACCCATCCTGCGCCACATGATCTGCACCCAGGAGAGGTACCAGGGGAACCTGTTATCGTCCAGCACCGTTTCCACGTGGAACACGTCGGTGTGCTTCTGCATCACCTTCCCGATGCGAATGATGCTTCGGTGTAACGCGCTGCGAGGCGGGTCGAACAGCGAATTCGTGCGCTTCAGCGTCGATGAGTCGTGGTTGTACGCCAGCGTCTCGTAGTGCACGAGCCCGGTGGCGTAGGATTTGTATCCGCCGTCCATCGCGACGTAGTTGACGTTGGCGTAGACCATCAGGTCCGCCTCCGCGAACTCGTTCGCCACGCGCACCTTCTCCCCTTCCGACGTCACGCCGATCTCCACGCTGAACTCGCGGTCGACCGCGTTCCAGTTGGTCATCTGGCCCGCGCCGTGGTACTTGCGGAACAGCTTCGCGCCGCACACGTGCCGAAACTCCTCCTCGCGGATGTACCGATGCAGCGCGATTGAGCACACGAACTTCACGTCGCGCGCGTCGACGCCCTCCTCGACGCACCGCCGCTCAGCCTCCTCGAGGATCACGGCTCGTATGTCGGGCGACCGCATGGGGGGCAAGGGGATGGACACGTCGTCGAACGCGAAGAGGATCTTCGGGCGCTTTTTGGCTTTGACCAGACGCCGGATCTTCTCGCGCAACGGGGGTTGGCCGACGGGATTGTCCAGCGCGTGTTCCACCATGGCGCGCATGGTCTTCGGGTCGCTGGGCGCGTTCGCGCGGACCCCGGGGTACGCCACGCGCGTCCCCGCGGGGAGCTCCTCGACGCGCATGGACTCGCCGAACTGCATCAGGACCTCCTCGCCGGGCGCGGAGACGTACACGGCCGGGGGGTGCAGGTGCTTCTTTTCGTTCGGCGAATCGTTCGCGTCCGGGACCACGGAAGCCGCGTCCAGCGACGCGGCACCGCGCGTGCGCGTGCGCGACGCCGCGCGCGAAGACGCGACGCGCGCGTTCCCGAACGGCGGGACGAGCGAGGCGCGCCTCGCGGTCGCGGGCACCGCGGCGACGACGCGCGGATTCGACATCGGTTCGACACCGCCGATCGCGGGTCTCCGCGAACGCATCGCGCGACGACGGTGATGCGCGAACGCGTCGCCTACGCGCACGAGGCGCGCGGGGGTCACCATCGCGACGACCATGATACGGCTCTTCTCGCGTGCGGGCTCTGGTACCACTCGTGACCCCGCCGCGACGACGAGCACGCTCAAAGCCCTGGGGTCACCGCGCGCGTGGGACACTGAATGTTAGTTCTGCCGATGTGCACACGTCAGCACCTTTTTCGTGGAGACGCCACGAGTTTGCTCGAGTGTCGAGTGGTCGTCCCGGGACACGACGGGGTCAGTGTGTTCGCGCGCGCTCGGTCGCCATGCCGCTGGCGGCACGCACGGAGCGCGCGCTCCTGGATGCGTTCGGGCTCGAGCCCTCCGCGGAGGGCCGCCGCGCGCTCGCGGCGTCCCTCCGCGCGGCCGCCGACGTCGTGGACGGCGACGCGGCCTCGCCGTCATCGGAACCCGCACCGCCGCCGCGCGTCGACGACGGTGCCGACGCGGGTCCCCCCGCGCCTGCCTCGCGCGCGGCGCGCGGCTTCGACGTGCGCGAGTACCCCTCCGCGTACGTCGCGCTCCGCGTGATGTACGCCGGGTGGGACTACCGCGGCTTCGCGCAGCAGGGCTCGGACGGCGTGCGCACGGTGGAGGGCGCGCTCTTCTCGGCGCTGCGGCGCACGCGGCTCATCGCGCCCGACGCGGCTCCCGAGGACGTCGCGTACACGCGGTGCGGGCGCACGGACGCCGGCGTCAGCGCGCTGGGGCAGATCGTCTCGCTGCGGCTCCGCTCGAAGCGGGGAACGAAAGGGGAGAAACGAAGGGCCCAGGAGACGAACGAAGGTCCGTGCGATCCGCTCCGCACGTCTGACGACGACGCGTCTGACGACGCTTTTTCGCGCCGGAGCGAATCACTTTTACAAAACGAATCACGAAACGACGGCGCCGACTCGACTGGCGCTTCGCGCGGCGACCGCCGCGCGGCGCGTTCTGATTCGACACATCCTCCCCCCGGGGGTGTGTTTTTCGCGGAGCACGCGGAGGATGAGCTGGACTACTGCGCTTTACTGAACCGCGCGCTGCCCGAGGACGTGCGCGTCACGGGCTGGGGGTACGTCCACGAGAGCTTCTCCGCGCGCTTCGACTGCGAGTTCCGTCTGTACAAGTACTTCTTCTGCGCCTTTCCGGATTCTTACGAAACGACGCCCGCGGGTCCGCTCTCCGCCGAAGGAGACGAAAAAACTTTCCAAAAACGTTCCAGCCTGGACCTGGACGCCATGCGCGACGCCGCGCGCCGCTTCGAGGGCACGCACGACTTCCGCAACCTGTGCAAGATGGACGCGCGGAACGTGCACAACTACGTGCGGACCGTGTACCGGTGCGACGTCGTGGACGCCGCCGACGCCGGCGCCTGGGAAGACGGCGGCGGCGCGCGCGGGACGCGCGGGGCGCTCGGGTTTTCGCGACTAAAAAAATCTGAAACCTCCGCCGGGTCCCCCCCCGGCCTGTGCTACGTGCGCGTCGAGGGGAGCGCGTTCCTGTGGCACCAGGTGCGCTGCATGGCCGCGGTGCTGTTCCTGGTCGGGCTGCGCCGGGAAACCCCAGACGTCGTCGACGCGCTCCTGGACGCGACAAAGTTCAAAAACGGAAAGCCGCAGTACGAGATGGCGCCGGACGCGCCGCTGGTGCTGTGGCGGTGCGGGTTCGCGCGCGACGCGCTGCGCCTGACCGCGAGCGCCGCCGCGCGCGCGCAGATGCAGGTGCACGCCGCGCGGCACACGGCCGCGAGCCTCAAGCGCGCGGCCGTCTGGGCGGAGCTGTGGGCCAGTCTGCGCGCGGAGGCGGAGGCGGGGGAGGGCGACGGGAACGCCTCCGCCGCGCGCGAGGCGGACGACGCCTCGGGAAGCCTGGTCGCCGGGGAGGTTGTCGCCGCGGCGTGCGCGCTGAGCGCACCCGGTCGCGCCGCGGGAGGGGGTGCGGCGGCGAAGGCGGCGTACGTGCCACTCGAGCGCCGGGCGACGGAGATGACGTACGAGGAGCGCCGCGCGCGCATCGAGGAGAAGGAAGCCGAGCGGTAGCGACTTGGCGGCGTTTTTGTCATCTGCACCCTTTTTTTTAAAACAGCGCTGACTATGTACATCTTCAACCCCTCGCGCGGCGTCGGCGGAGTTTGCGTACCGCCTCCGCCGCGCGAGGGCACTCGTGGATTAACGAGCGAGTCTTAAATCTCCACCTCCGGCTCCGTGGTGAAATCCTCATCCGCCGTGAACACGCCGGACACCATCGTGACGTCCAGGTCGTTCAGCTCGCCGTCGAACACGTCGACGGCGATGATCCCCGCGGACAACGGAATCTGGTCCTCCACGTAGCAGGTTCCGACGTAGTTATCCCTCCGGGGCTCCATGGTCACCTCGTTGATGAACCCGTTCAAGGGGTTCACCATGCCGTTACCCTCCGCCACCTTGTCCCCATCCACGTACAGGTACATGTACCCGTCGTTGCCCAGCACGGCGACGATGGCGTACTCGCGACCCGTGA
>Ga0181558_10003460_pt1 | contig 14544 bp, 6 predicted proteins | sample 011ome_22_FD_133754 | JGI IMG/M metagenome (GOLD analysis project Ga0181558, IMG submission 133754) | Coastal salt marsh microbial communities from the Groves Creek Marsh, Skidaway Island, Georgia - 011507BT metaG (megahit assembly) | ecosystem: Environmental > Aquatic > Marine > Intertidal zone...
CACCTCGTCCGACACGGCGCCCGCCGAGCCGCCGGCGCGCGCGCCGGGCGCGGGCGGGAGCGCGCGCCCGGGCGCCGCCGCCGCCGGCCCGGGGGGGACGCCGTACGCGAACCGGGGGTCGTGCGAGACCCCGACCGGGGGTCCCGGGGGGTAGCCACCGGCGTGTGCGCCGTACGCACCGACGGGTGCGCCGTACGCGCCCCCGGGAGGGCCCCCCGGGCCCGGAGGGGGCGGGTACCCCGCGTGCCCCCCTTGCTGCGCCGCGTGCACCGTGTTGACGATGTTTTGCAGATCGATCTGGCCAGCCGGCACGCCCGCGCCGCCGTACGCGCCCTGCGGCGCCCTTGGGTCGTAGCCCCCCGCCGCCGCGCCGGGCGGGGGGGGGAGCGCGCCGAGGTTGCCTCCGTGCGCGGGCCGTCCGCCGCCCCCGTACGGGTGGTACCGGTCGCCCGATCCCCCGGGGGGTGGAGGCGGCCCGCCGGCGCCTCGCGCGTCGCGCGGGTCGTCGTACCCGCCCGCGCCGCCTCGGTCGCTCCTGCGCGACCGCGGGTCCATGGTGCCTCGCTCGCCCGCGAGCGCGTCAGCCGGCGAGCGTCGCGCAACCCGAGCGCGCGCGGGAACTGTGTCGCGCGGCGCGGAATCGCGCGCGATCGAGGGGCACGAAATCGCGCCTCGGAACGGCGGCGTCCCGAGGCGGACACGACAGACTAAATGCCCACACGGGCATCATGTCGCGCCGAACTCGGGTTGCGAACTCCGGTTCCCAGTCGTCCAAGAATGAGAAAAAGCGAGAGAAGTGAAAAGGAAAAGCGGCTTCACAGCCTGCCGCGCCCGCGCACGATGCTCTCCAACCTGGCGATGCGCGCGTCGCGCGTGACCGTGCGTCTCCCCTCGGACCTGAGCCGGCTCGGGCGCGCGCGCGTGGCGCCCGCGAGCGCGAAGCCGCACGCCATGCGCCGCGTCGCCGCGTTCGCGAACTGGCGCATGGGCGGCGGCGGCGGGGCGCCCGCGGACGACCCCCCGCCCCCCTCGCGCCCCCGCGAGGCCCGCGGCGCGCGCGGGCGCTTCGACGACGACGACGGGTACGTCGAGCGGTACGACGAGGATGACGATTCCGAGTTCGGCCGCGTCGACGCTCGGGAGATGGGCTTCGCCGCGCGGCGCAGCCGCGCGGGCGGGCGGGATGACGGCCCGTCGACGCGCCGAGACGCGTCTTCTCGACGCGGGGGCCGCGGGGGCCGCGGCGCTTCGCGCGGCGGCGGCGGCCGCGGCCGCCGCGACGCCTTCGACGCCTTGGACGACCCGCGCGACCGCACGGTGTGGCAGGAGCGCCACGACGCGAAGAAACGCGCGCGGGAAGAGACGGGAGTGTTGACGCTCGCCGAGTCGTTAATCGGCGAAGCGGTGTACGGCGCGAATCCGGTGCGCGCCGCGCTGTTGGCGAACCGCCGCGCCGTGCACAGAGTCTTCGCGCAGGAGGGGTGCGACTTTTTTCGTAAAGACGCGCGATTACGAGAACGGGTCACGGAAGAGTTACGGTTGGAGATCGAAATCGTCTCCAAGCACGACTTGAACATGCTCACGGCGGCGCCGAGTGTGAACGGCAAAACAATCGGCGGCGGCGTTCGCCCGCACAACGGCGTGGCGCTGGACGCGTCGCCGCTATCGCCGATTCCGATCGACGCCCTTCCTAAATGGAACGGCGTCGGGCCACCCCCAGTGTGGCTGGCGCTGGATGAGGTGGTGGACCCGCAGAACCTCGGCGCGATCGTGCGCACGGCGCACTTTCTGAACGTAGACGGCGTCGTGGTGTGCGCCAAGAACAGCGCGCCGCTGTCGCCGGTGACGAGCAAAGCGTCATCCGGCGCAATAGAGAGCGTCGAGGTGTTCAGCGCGAATGTGATGCACCGCTTTTTGAGTCGGTGCGCGGAGGACGGGTGGGTGGTCCTCGGCGCCGCCGGCGAGGCGGGCGCGCGGGACATTGATGAAATCGCGTCGTCAGTCACGAAACCCACCGTTCTGGTGATGGGCAACGAGTCCGACGGTCTGAGAACCAACGTGCGGCGCGCGTGCGGCGCGCTGGTGCGCGTGCCCGGGGGCGACGACGCCAGCACGGTGGACTCGCTCAACGTCTCGGTGGCGACGGGGATCCTCCTGCACGCGTTGATACGGGGGGCAAGGCGTCACGGCGGAGTGGCGGCGTAGCGTAGTAGGGTTACGTGTCGTGACGACGCGTAAACCAGGGGGACGAGATGGAGAGTCGTGAGAGTCGTGAGAGCGTCGCGCGCGGTTCGGTGAATGGATGATTCTGATTGAGAGACACACCATGTGACAACAGAAGTGACAACATTTGACTTCTAAATTCCTCTATTGTCACGAGTCCGACCGCGTCGAATCGCCGCGAAAACGAGACGCCTCACGATATTATGAACCGTCGTTTGGGGATTTATCGTGTCGGGTCGGTTGGCGAGACTGAAACGCACACGAAACGCGATTCGGGCTCCAACCTAACCTACGTGGCGCGACAAGCGCCCGGAGAGCGCCCAAGAGGCTGAGCGAAGGCGTCTTCGTGATTTCACCGCTTAGGCTCGCGCGCGCCCCGCGTGTACCCCAGTCCACACGGCGTCCGCCTCACCGCGACACCGCACGCAAACGAGACTCGCGCCAGGGAGTGTCCCTCGCGCTCATTCCCCGCCGAAGCAGCGCGGTCGCCCGAAGCGGCGCGCGCGCTCGGGACAGGCGCCGAGAGGCTAAGGCACCTCTTCGCGGGCCCCCCGTTCGCGTGTTTCGCGTCCGCCCCGAACGCGCTCGACCGGCGCGAAGATGTCCGCGATGACGGCGGCGCGCGTGGAGCACGTCGGCCTCGGGCGCGGCCTCGGGATGGGCGTCGACCGCCGCGCCAGCGGCGGACGCGCCTCCGCGGTCCCGCGCGCCAGGAGACGCGCGGTGATCGCCCGCGTCCAGGGCGCCGAAGGGGAGCGCACGGCGGTGAAGCGCGAGAGGAGCGCCTTCCGCGCGGACACACACGCGCGAGGGACCGCGCGTGTGCGTCCCATGCGAGCCCTCGGCGGGTCCTTCGATGAGACCGACCCGGAGACCGCGTTGAAAGCCTCTTCCGAGACGGTCGAGGAGGCGAGCGAAGGCGAAGGCTCCATGACTGAAGTCGCGCTGTGGGTCGGCGCGGCGACGCTGTTCGGCCTCGGCGTCGGCGCGACGATGGGCGCGGGGAAAGCGGAGGAGTATTTCTCCGGGTACCTGCTGGAGCAGAGTCTGTCGGTGGACAACCTGTTCGTGTTCGTGCTCGTCTTTGACTACTTCAAGGTGCCCATGAAGCAGCAGCAGAAGGTGCTGAGCTACGGCATCGGCGGCGCGATGGCGATGCGCGCCGCGATGATCGTCGCCGGGTACGAGGCGGTGACCAACTTCAAGCCCGTGCTCCTGGTGTTCGCGGGCATCCTCATCTTCTCCTCGTATAAGCTCATCACCGAAGAGGAGGAGGAGGAGGAGGACATGTCCGAGAACGCCATCGTCAAGTTCTGCTCGAATCTGTTGCCGGTGTCGGAGGAGTACGACGGGGACAACTTCTTCACCGAGACGCGGAACGACGAAACCGGCGAGATGATCAAGATGGCGACCCCTTTGCTCCTGTGTCTGTGCGTCATCGAGCTCTCGGACGTGGTGTTCGCGGTGGACAGCATCCCCGCGGTGTTCGGGGTGACGCAGGACCCTTTCATCGTCTACTCGAGCAACATCTTCGCCATCCTCGGGCTGCGCAGCCTCTTCGCCTTTGTCGCCGTCATGGTGGCCGAGCTGGAGTACCTGCAGACCGCCGTCGCCGCCGTGCTGGGCTTCGTCGGGTGCAAGATGGTCGCCGAGTTCGGCGGCGTCGAGGTCTCCACCGAGGCCTCGCTCGCGGTCGTCGTGGGGATGCTCGGCGCGGGCGTCGCGCTCTCGCTGGCCAAGAAGGACGACGAAGAGGAGGGAAAGTGAGCGGACGAAAAAAAAGCGCGCGCGGAGGGCGGTGGGCGCCCCCGCCGAGACGACGCGTGTAGGAAAAACGGAAAGTGAAGAAAGAGAAAGAGAGAGAGGCCCGCGACGCAGGGGAGGCTCGTCGCGGGCGCGCGGCCGCGGGGGTGACGCGGCCGACGCGTCGGGGGCCCATGTAATAGGGACCGCGCGCGGTGACACTACGAGTACGCTCGATGGTTGAAAAAGCCTGTCGTCGTGTGACAATTCGTCTTGCCTCGAAACAAAGAAAAAGCCCACGTTTCTGAGAAACGCACGCGCCGACGCGAATGCGACAACTCGCCGCGCACCCGCGCGCGGCGCGGTTCGAGGCCGGGCGTCGCCTCGTCGGCCGCGAGATGGCGCTCACCTGCGTGGTGTGCCGCGGCGAGGACTTCGACGAGACCGAGGAGGGGTTCTACGTGTGCCATCTGTGCGGCACGCAGTCGCAGGATGTGGTGCGCGAAGTCGAGGACGAGGAGCTCCAGTTCAACACCGCGGGCGCGGGGATCACCCGCGGCGCGAGGCGCGTGCGCACCCCGAGCCACCGCGGCGACGCGCGCGGAACCGCACCGGGCGCGGATTTCCAGGACGGCACGTACGGAGCCACTCCCGCGGGACCCGGATCGCGCGTCGCCAAACGACAACGGGTTTCGGCGTACGCCGACGCCTCCGAGGACACTTCACCCGAGTCGCGCGACGCGCTCGAGCGCGTCGTGGCGTACTGCGACGGCGTACAGCGCCTGCTGCGTGCGCAGTGCGACGCGCTCGTGCAGACGATGGGGTTCCCGGAGGCGATCCGCGCGGAAACGAGGGCGGTGTGGCTCGCGTACCTGGACGGCTCGCGGATCCTGGAGACGGACTTCGCCGACCCGGACGCGTTCCTCGAAAACGCCGCCGCCGCCGACGCGAAGCCCGAACCCCGCGCTTCGGTTCGCGAAGGCTCCGAAGGCTCCGACGCCAGCGACACCGCCACGACTTCGACGTCCGATTCCGAAGACGACACGTCGGGTGGGTCCGCGGCTTCGAGCGACGACGGAACGGAAGACGAGGGACGACCGCGGAAGGCCGCGCGTCCGTCGTCGCGAAAAGAAAAAAGCGAAAAGAAAAACAAAAGAGTCACGTTCCGCGCGTTCGTGACGCGTCGGTTCCCCATCCGGTGCACGCTCGCGTCCGTGTACCTGGCGTGCCTACGGCTGCGTCTACCCGTGCACTGCGGGGACCTCACGGTCTGGGCCGCGGACGGCCGTCTGCCGTTCCTGGCAGAGAGCGCGCGCGTCGCGGACGACGTCGCTGCGCGCGAGCCGGAGCCGCCGTCTGGAGCCGGAGCGGTCGACGTCGCCGCGCGGACCGTCGCGGCGCGGTTCGCGGCGCCGCTCGCGCCGGCGCTCGTCGCTCGGTCCGTCCCGAGGACGCACCTCGTCGCGGCCTTCGCGGCGCGCATGGTGCGCGTCGCGGAGAGCGCCGAGCTCAAAGAAGCGCAAAGAGGCCGAGTCGCGTTCCCGCCCACCAACGCGGCGGCGTTCGTCGAGCGCTTCGGCGGCGCGCTCGGCCTCGGCGGCGCGTTCGCGGAGCAGGCCATGCGCGCGCTGTGCCTGTACCAGGCGCCTGGTCTGCGGCACGCGCGCGCCTCGCGCGCGGGCGCGGCGCTGCCGTCGGATCCGAACGAAGCGCGCGGAAGGAGTCGTACGCAGACGCGAGGCGTGCCCGCGCCGCCGCACGCGCACGCCGCGGCGACCGTCGTCGCGGCGATGAAGGCGGCGTACGACTTGTCGGCGCCGGACGTATCCGCGTCGGACGAGGCGTCGTACGCGCGATGGCGCGTAGACGTAACAGCGCGCGCGGAAACGCGACGCGCTGTTACGTCTACGAGCGCGTCGACCGGTACCGGGTTTAGGGGGAGAAAAAACGCATCGTCGACGACGCGTCACGACGCGTTCCTCGCCTTCTGCCGCGACCACGTCTTCGGGGGACGAGGGTCCGTGCCCCCCCCGCGCGACCGCGTCGTCGCCAACCTGTGGCGCGCGTACGAGGCGCGCGAGAAACACGCGGACGTTTCGGAAGGTTCGGAAGAAGCCACGGAAGAGACGGCGCCGATCGCGCCGTTCCGAGCGAAAACCTTTTCACTAAAAAAAACGCGTCGCGCGAACGACGGCGGCGTCGTCGGAGAAGGTCGCGACGCGTACTGGCGCGGCCCCGCGGTTTTGGCGGACGCGCCGCGCGCGTACCGCGCGGCGGTCGAGACGGTGGCCGAGCTCGCCTGCGTCGCTCCCGAGACGCTCCACGCGTGCGTGCTCGACGTCGACGCCGCGCTCGAGGCGCGCGAGCGGGGCCTGCGCCGCGAGGCGAAGGCGAGAGAACAGGCGCGAGAAAAGGCGAGAGAAAAGGCGCGAAAGCGCGTCGAGCGAGACGGCGACTGGACGCAAAAGGCGAAGCCGGGACGCGAGAGGAGACGTGACGAGACGATGCCCGAGACGAGATGATGTCGCGCGATGATTTGGGCAGTACATACATATCAACACGCGCGCGCGTGCGCGAACGTCACTCGTTTCATCGGCGTCGACGTCTCGCGTCATCGTACGTACTACGAAAGTAGACTACTGTTACTAAAACCGATAATATAGGTTACACATGCATGATAGTCGTGATGGCTAGTAATAGTCCTGAATACCTACGGCGCTCGCGCGCTCTCAATCCTTAAACTTACTCGCGTCGATGTAGATGATCCCCTCCGGCACGCCGAAAGGCTGCTTCCAGTTGTTGTCGTCGCACGGGAGCGCGCAGAACTGGATCTTGTCGCTGGTGTCGATGATCCAGACGTACTCCTCGCCCACGGTGACCTGCTTTGCCGCGATGGGAATCCTCGTCCAGACGTCGATGGAGGGAAGGTGGTTCGGGTACTTCCAACGCGTGTTCGTCGCCGGGTCGATCCAGTCCACCACGGCGTCGTTGCGGTACAGCTCGTTGTCTTCGTTAACGCAGAAGACGTAGTCGAGACCGACTTCGCACGCGCGCACCGTGCCGGGCAGGTCGTGGTGCACGCCCGTGCCCGTGCAGGGCAGCTCGCACGCCCACACCCACTGCCCGTCCTGCACGACGCCCCACATCCAGGACTTACCGACGCCCGCCTGGCGCAGGAGGCCCGGAAGTCGATTCCACGAGCCGCTGCCGTCCGCGGGTTTGGAGTAGTACGCGCCGCTGGTGGCCATGAAGTACGCCTCTTCGAGGCCGACGTCGAGCGTCCTGGCGGTGCCGCCGGGCACCGAAGGGGAGGTCCACCCGCTTCCGCTCTCGTTGAGCGCGCTGATGTGCGTGTACTTGGCATTTTTGTTGGCGTCCAGCGCCCACAGGTCGTCGAAACCCGCGGCGACGTCCACCATGTGCCCCTCCGCCTTGCGCCACACCTCGTCGCGGTCGCGCTCGAGCACCGAGTAGATGTTGTCGCCGGGTTCGTCGCTCAGCGCGATGATCTTGCACGGGATGGGGCACTCGGGATTGCACCCGCCGAAGGTGGTGGTGATGGTGGTGTTGCCGGGGCTGTTGCTCATGAGGCGGTTGTGGTACACGTTGCCTCCGGCTTGCGTCTTGGAGGAGCACTCCGCGTCCATCAGTGCGGGGCGAATGTTGTTCCCGCCAATCTCCCACCGCTCCTCGCCTCTGTTGTTGATGAGCACGAAACCGTACTCGCACGTGTCGTCCATCATCTGCGTGCCGGTGAACACCTTGGTGTCGCCCACGCGGCGGAGTTCCTCATGCAGGTCTACGCCCGGGAGCTCGCGGTTGAACTCGTACGGGGGAGGCTGCGTGGCGCAGCGCAGGACAACCTGCACGCGGGCGATGCCTTGGTCCCAAAAATCCTCGTTCTCGCGTTTCCACCAGATGGGAGGGCACGAGACGTCGATCGTGAAGCTCACCGCGCGGCGCATCGCCGGGTCGGAGCTGACGCCCTGACCCACTGCGGCGACGGTCGAGGGGAACAACGCGGCATCGGGACCGGACGCGGCGGAAAGGCCGAGGGCGGAGGACTGCGCGTTCCCTCGGAGGTATAACACCCCCGAGACGGCGAAGAGCGACACAGCGAGGCCGGCGACGCGCGCAAACCGGCTGGGGGTTTCGCTCTCCTTGCGGAGCAGGGAGGCGTCTTCGATAGCTTGGTACGAGGTCATCGCGCGAGTGGATACGGGGGTTCCTCGGAACGCGCGAAGGGCTCGCGCGCGGGAGGTTGTCCTTTCCGACGATCGTGGATCAGCAAATTCTAAGAAAGTGTAACCGTCAACGTGACGTTCCGTGAAGTTTTGATTGATAAAGTATAGTGTGGTAGTCTGAAAGTAGTGTAATTTAAATAGCAGTAGTAGCACACTGAAAAGCCATAAGCAAACTTGTAGTTTACTAAAACTAAAACGGGACGGGTGTTTTTTCGAGCGCGCCGAACCGGCTTAGCGGTCCGACCCGGAACCGCACCACGCCGCGCACGTTTTCGAGCGGGAGGTACCCCCAGACGTGTCCATCCACGCTTCCACCGCGGTTGTCTCCGAGCACGAAAACGTTCCCGGGAGGGACGCGCGTCGGTCGCAAGTCGTACGACGCGGTTTTACAAACGTCGCACGTTTTCGCCTCAGCGGCGGTCACCCCGACGGGCGTTCCCGTGGCGTAGGGCGTCTCGCGCGACCCGTTGCGGAACACCGCCCCGCGCGTGATCTCGAGCTCGTCCCCGGCGACGGCGACGACGCGCTTCACGAAGAGCTCGCCGCGCTTCGGGGCGGAGCCCCTGGTCTCGAGGACGACGCTCGCCAGACGCGGCGGCGGCGCGAACAGCACGACGTCGCCCGCGGCGACCGCGCGCAGGGACGCGCGCCTCCGGTCCACCAGCAGCGCGTCGCCGCGGCGCACGCCGGGCGCCATCGAGTCCGAGGGCACGGACGCGACGGAGACGGCGCCGCCGCGCAGGAGCGCCCCCGACGCGACGAAGAACGCGGCGAACAGAGACGCCGTCCCGGCGGCCCAAACAAGCTCATCGCGCACGGACCGAAGCTCGGCGGCGCCCACTTCCGTTTCGATCGAGCCCCAGGGCGTCCACGTCGGGTTAGAGAGCTCGGCGCACAGCACGAAATCGTTTCCGTTTCCGGGAGGAAGCGCGCTTTTCGAAAAATCGTCCGCGGAGTTAGCGGCGACGCGCGCGCCGGTTACGGCGTTCCGCCAAAACAACGCGCGAATCTCGTACCTCTGCCCGGCGTAGAGTCCCAGCGGTTTGCGAGTGCACCCCGCTATCGCGACGCCCCCCACTCGGAACGCTCCGGAACGCGGTCGAAGCAGCGCGTCGCGCGCGTCGCGAAAGCTCGTCGCCGCGCTCGAGACGTACCGCGCCGCCGCGTTCGCGGCGACGGCTCTCAGGCGCGCCGGCGAACGAGCCTTCGTGCCCGAGCGCGCGAACGGCGCGTCTGTCCGCCGCCCCTTCGTCACGTCGTCCCGTTGTCGTATCAAATCGACGTCGTCGTGGTCGTCGTGGTCGTCGTGTTCGACGTACCGGGACCAGTCCCCGAGCAACGCGCCGTACGCGCCGGAGAGCGCGGCGGCGGCGACCGTCTCTCGCGTCCGCAGCGACGACGCGTCCGCGTCGTACGCGAGCGCGTTTGACTCGTGCGTCTCCGTTCGACTCGTGTGTCTCGTGTGTCTCCGGGACACGACTCCGGTAAAATACCACGGCAGCAGCGCGAACAGGACGTCCCCGGCGAGCGAGGACGTGCTCGCGTACTCCAGCGCGGACCAGTTGAATTTGTTGCGCGCGCGCGCGTCGGCGCCGCGCCGCAAAAGCGCCTCGACGACGTCGTCGCGTCCGAACTGACACGCCCACATCAGCGCGGTCGATCCGTTGGCGTCCGCCTCGTTCACGTCATGCGCGCGCGTCTCCAGCAAACGCCGCACGCGCTCGAGGTCGCCACGACGCGCCGCGCGGTGCAGCGCGGGGGAGCGCGGGCCGGGGGACGCGCCGAACATGTCGGGCGCGATCGAGTCCGGATCGGAAGAACTCGGCACCCCATCGCCGGGGTCCGCGCGGGACACAGCCCCGCCGCGGCGCGCGCGGCGGCGGGGCGCGCGCGAGGGCGCGCGCGACGCGCGGAGCGCGCGAGCCTCGCCCCGCGCCGCCACGGGCGCCGGGCGCGCGGCCATCGCGGCGAGGGGGGGCGGGGAGGACTGACCCTCCAGCGTCGGAGGGTCGAGGTGAAACACGCCACGTCGTCGAAACGTGTTTCTTACGCGGTCGTGACGAACGACCGCGGGGACCGCGCGAGTTTCTCGAGTCGTTCGCGGCGGTTTCCCGTCTGTTTTCGAAACGCGCGAGAGATTTGTCTCGCGCGTCTTCGTCAGTTACAAGCGCGGCGGTACGCGGCGCGTGGTGCTACATCCTAACTCGCGGACTGGTGGTACAGCGTCCGCGGGGTTCAATCATCGTGGGGGTTCCACACTAAGTGTTCTACAGTGTCGAAGCCGACGACGACGAAGTCGCACAAAAGGTGAGGTCCCGGTTCGGGCCTGGGTCTTGAATGGCGTACGAGGGTCGCGCATCAGTTTAGTCCCTCAGCCTCCAGTCTCTTGCGCTCCTTCTTCGTCATCTGCTTGTTCGGGCCGTTCAGCTCGAAATCCAGGCGCTCCTTTCGCGCCTCAGCCTTGGCTTCCTGAGAGTTCGCCACGAGCGGTGACGGCGAGACGTAGGGAAGCGGCGAGGTGAGTCGCGTGAAGTGAACTTTGTCGACTTTTTCACGAAGGGACACAAACTGACAAAGTGTCGTTCGGAAAAACAGAAAGAGGGAGAAAAATCTCGGAAATCGCTCGCGCGGGTTTCGTGCTGACTCGGCAAGCGGATGGGGGATGCACGCACCTTCGCCGCTCTCCTCGCCGCCTTCTTCTCTTGTTTCTCCCGCTCCACCGCGGCCATGATCTCGATCTGCGTCAAGGGGCGCTTCTCGCGCTTCTTCGCCTTGCCCTTGTTCAGGAGACCCTCGCCGAACTCCACCGAGCTCTGTTAGGGGGAGCGAAAAGCGGAATCGAACGACGGTCAGCGACGAGGGTTGCGAAAACAAGAGTGACGAGGCGTCGGGAACGCGCGCGGACGAGGCGCGCGAGCGCGCGCGCGCGCGCGCGATAGAGCGACGGCACGAGAGCAGCGTCGAGGTCGCGATTTCGCGCGATTTCGAGGGCGGAAGACGTACCTGGTTCTCCAGTTTCGCCTGCGGGCGGGGGAGGGTGACGAGGGAAGCAAAGACACGTCAGCTTCGTCCGAGAAGTGACGCGAAGATCGCGTCGCCGGAAACGTCGTCGCACGCGCGGGGGGGCGCGACCCCGAGCCGCGCACGCGCGGCGGGGATGTTGATATCGATGTCGTCGTTCAGTTTTTGCGGGTGGTGCGGTCGTACCTCGTACGCGTTGAGGAGCTGGCCTCGGCCCATGAGCTCGTGGATGACGAGGTAATTGTCGGGGTTCTCGACATCCCGGTCGAGGTGGAAGGAGGTCTCGAAGTTGACGGCTCGGGCTCGGCGACGTTAGGCGTGCTCATTTTGCTGATGCGGTGGGTGTTGTTGGTGGTGGTGGTTGGGGGGCGCGACTACGTTGTGTCGGCGGATGCGGTTCGTGAGAACGGGGGCGAGCTTACGGAGTAAGGTCGTGCGCTGGGAAGAATGACGAACGATCGCGTGCGTCAAAAGATAGGACGATCTCGCGCGAGTCCGTTTTCGTATGCGCTCGAGTCAGGAACCCCCGATTCCGTCGATCGCGTCGAGTCAGCGAACCATTACGCGCGAATGAGAAAAAAGTGTTCGGGATCTGCCACGTCACGATCAAGTCACGATTTCGCGCGCGAACGAGCGCGTAGTCAGAAAAACCGGACTTCGGAAAATTTCAGACTGATGAAACGTACGCGCGATCGTGAGCGATCCAAAAACTCGCGAGGCACTACTCGAGCGTGGGGCTTCTTCATTTCTGCCTTGCCTCGAGGCGAAGCGAAAAAAGGCGAAAGCTCGACGTAGGTCGACCGTACGCCTTTTCTGCCTTTGCTGCAATCGTTTTGAACGCGCTTGAAGTCCGCGCCCACTCAGATCCTCCACCGGTCTCGCCGCGGGCGTCGCGGGACATGAGCGGAACCCCCGAGCCGCCGCGCGGCGAGCGCGGGTCGCCGCCCGGCGGCTCGCCGGAGACCATCACCCCCACGGCGCTGTTCGCCAACGTCACGAACGGCGCCGCGCCGTCATCATCCGCGTCCGGCCCGAGCGAACGCACGTCCAGTACGAAGAAGCTCGGACTGGTCAAGGACCAGCTGGAGATGGTGGAGCGGCGCGCGCGGGACGGGACCACGCGGAACGAGGTGCGTCATCCATCGCGCGCGTGTTTGGTTCGCACGGACGGCGCGTCTCCGCGTCTGCTCCCTCGCGCTCGAAAGCGCGTCGCGTCCGACGCCGACTCGAAGAGACGCGCGATGACGAGGCGCCGCCCTCGATCGGTGCCGCGAGGCGCGGACGACGTCGACACGACCCGCGCGCGAGGTTCCCGACGCGACGACGCGCGAACGCCCCGACGGCACGTCGCGAGGCTCGCGGTCGCGCCGCTCGCCCCGCTCCGCGGCTCGGCGCGACGTGAGGACCCGCGCGACCGACGGCGGCGAACGCCACATCGAGGGAAGCCTTTTCGCAGACAGTACAGTACAGCTCAGTCGGGGTTTCTCGCGAGACGAGCGCGTCGACGACGGTTTCGCGTTTTCGCCGTCGTCGCGCGCGTTACTCGTATTCGCGAAATCCGTATTCGCGCGTGACGCTCGTCGTCTACGCGCGAACGGTCGACACCGCCGCGTTTTCGCGACACGACAACACACCGCGTCTCTTTCGTCGCACGCGCCGCGCGCGCTGACGCCTCTCGTCGCGCTCGTACGAATTCCGAATTCCGCGCAGATCGTCGGCATCGACGAGGATTTGAGTTTCGACAAGGGTTTCTTCCTCACCATCCGCGCGATTCAGCTTTTGAAGAAACACGCGAACGCCGGCGAGCCCATCGTCGTGGGCATCGCCGGCCCGTCCGGCGCGGGGAAGACGGTTTTCTGCCAGAAGATCCAGGATTTCATGCCTGGTCTGTGCGTGCTCTCCATGGACATGTACAACGACGCCAGCATGTTGCTGGACGGGAACTTTGACGACCCCCGGCTGACGGATTACGACCTGCTCATGGAGAACCTCTCGGACTTGAAAGCCGGCAAGACGGTGGAGACGCCGGTGTACTCGTTCAAGGAGTCCAAGCGCGTCGGGACGAAAACGGTGGCGTGCCCCGAGAGCCGGATCATCATCGTCGAGGGTATCTACGCGCTGAGCGATAAGCTGCGCCCGCTGCAGGACTTGCGCGTGTCCATCTCCGGCGGCGTGCACTTCGACCTCGTGAAGCGCGTGATGCGCGACATCGACCGCTCCGGCCAGGCCCCCGAGGACATCATCCACCAGATATCGGAGACGGTGTACCCGATGTACAAGGCGTTCATCGAGCCGGATCTGCGGAGCGCCCATCTCAGGGTGGTGAACTCGTTCAACCCGTTCGCGGGGTTCCAGGACCCGACGTACATTCTCAAGTCGGAGACGGTGGTGGACGCGGCGGCGATCGCGAGCGTCCTCGCCGAGGACGGCGTCGTGGAGACGAGCGAGTGCGAGACCACGGACATCTACCTGCTCCCCCCGCACGAGGACCCCGAGACGTGCACGTCGTGGCTCCGCATGCGCAACCGCGACGGGCTGTACACGCTGATGTTCGAGGAGACGATGTGCGACGGCGACGTGATGATCTCGCCCCGCATCAAGTTCGAGGTGGGCGTGCGGATTTTAGGCGGGCTCATGGCGCTCGGGTACGAAGTCGGCGCCATCATGAAAAGACGCAGCCGCGAGTGGAGCGACGAGCTCCTCAGCGTGAAGGTGGACTGGATCGAAGGCTTGGATCGATCGTTCACGCAGATTCAAGGGAAGGTTCGCGCCGCGGTGGTCCAGGCGGGGTCGAAACTCGGTTTGGACGGCACGTACATACCGCACTCGTACATCGAACAGGTGCAGTTCGAGGAGATGACCGAGGAGCTGCGACACATGACGGCGGAGATGAAGGACACGTTCGTGCTCGCGGCGCGCGCGCCCGGCGCGTACCCCCCGGACCCCATCGAGCGCACCGCCAGCGGCGGGTACATGACCGCCGCGCCGCGGCACCTCGACGGCCACTCGTCGGTCATGAACAGCGCGCAGAAGGCTTCCAAGGGCGCGCGCGCGCGGCGCGGCGAGAGCGTCACCAGGCTACAGGATGCCGTGCGAGGGCGCGGGCGCGGCGGCGGCGGAGCCGGCCGCGGCGGCAGACCCGGGAGCCGCAACGGGAGCTTCGGCGGCGACGCCGACGCCGTCGGCGGCGACGGCGAGGACGGCTCTTTCTCGCGCGGCGGCTCGCCGCCCGCTCCGGGACCCGGCCACGCGCGGTCGCCGCGCGCGCTCGCGCGGGACGGCGCGCCGGGCGGCGCGTTCGCGCGCGGGCGCC
>Ga0181558_10003469_pt1 | contig 14532 bp, 9 predicted proteins | sample 011ome_22_FD_133754 | JGI IMG/M metagenome (GOLD analysis project Ga0181558, IMG submission 133754) | Coastal salt marsh microbial communities from the Groves Creek Marsh, Skidaway Island, Georgia - 011507BT metaG (megahit assembly) | ecosystem: Environmental > Aquatic > Marine > Intertidal zone...
AGGGTCGCCAGGCCGGCTCGCTTTGAACGCGGCGTCGCAGACGACGCGCGCTTTCGTGAAGACGTCCCGGCTCGCGTCTCGGATCGCCGCGCGCGCGCGCGCGGCGATGCTTTTTTTTCGCGCACCGCCACCGAATCTCGGGTGGACGTGTTCGAGAGTCTCGAACGAAACGCTCCCGTGACGAGGGTCAGCTTGAACGAGCCTCGAGGAGACGCTCGAGACGCTCGGGGCGAAGACCGTCGGTCGCGCTGGAAACGCGCGCGAACAGACGCGAACAATCGCATGCGCCTGATGCGCGCCTGGGTGTCGCCCGTGTCGTCTCGACGCGCGGTCGCGGGACGGAGAGGTCGACCGACTCCGCGGCGCGATGGCCCGAACACGGGATGTGCCGAAAAAGGAGGCGCGTGCGGTTTCGCGCGCGGAGGTATGTCGTGGTCGAAGCGCGTGCCGTCCGTCGACGGCAGTCGCGACGCGAGACGCACGACGTGCACTGCGACTGGAGTTCGTGCCATTTCTGAGGCCTCTACCTCCGCGTCGCGGGGCAGCAGCGCGGTTCCGTTGTGACGAGCCTCACGTTCCGGACGAGCCTTTTTCGGGCGCGCGACTCCGCGCGACGATTCGTGTCTCGACATCCCAGAAACCGAAAACACGGCCGTGCCACTTTGGGCGCGCGTGACCGCGACCCGCGGCACTTCCACTCCCGCGCGTTCGGCGCGCGAGTTCGGAGCGAGGTCCCCTCCGAGTACCGCACCGCGTGTCACGTCCCGCGCACCGCCTCGAGGCGAGGGTCAGGCGGCCGGCTCGGGTCCGCGAGGCTCGCCCGGAATCGGTCGGGAACATCGCGCGCCGGTTTTGGGAGCGACGCGCGATGGGTCGCTTCGCCACCGGTTCGCTTCGCCGCCGCATCCGGGCGCGGCGCGACGCGCGCGCGAAAAAGAGGTACGCGGGTGATATGTGGACGTGTCGCGGAAGTATCCGGAAGTCTCCGTCGACGAACCCGAGCTGGCCTCGCGGCGACCCAACTCGCGGCGAAGATCGCGCCATCTTCGCTTTTCCCTCCGACGCGCGGGCGAACCGTCGCGACGACACGCACGCCGCCTTCGTCGCTTCTCGGTCCCGAGCGACGCTGACTTCGCATCAATCTCGACGAACGCACAGGCAGACGACGCTCGTGGTCGTCGCGAGCCTTTTGGCGCTCGCCGCGCTCGCGCCCGCGCTCGGGCTCGGCACGGTCGGGGCGCTGGTCCGCGGTGACTCGGGAAGGAGCGCTCCGTTCCCCACCGCCTCGGGAACCCCCGACAGCTCGTCGGGCGTTTTTCCGACGGAGGTCTCGGGCTGGCGGACGCCTGAGACCTCCGCGAACGCGGGAGGCCGCCGGCTCTTGGCCTCGACGAGCTGCGCGGGCGACGCGAGCACGGACGCGCGCTGGATTTCATCACGCATGGGCTGGGTGCTGTACGCGCTCGCGATCCTGTACCTGTTCCTCGGCGTGGCCATCGTGTGCGACGACTTCTTCACCGCGTCGCTGGAGCGCATCTGCCTCCGGCTGCGGCTGTCCGAGGACGTGGCGGGCGCGACGTTCATGGCCGCCGGGTCCTCCGCGCCCGAGCTCTTCACCAGCACGATGAGCCTCGTGTCGTCGAACGCCACGAACGAGCTGGGCGTCGCCACCATCGTCGGGTCCGCGGTGTTCAACATCCTGGTGATAGTGGCGGCGACGACCATCTTCGCGGCGCGGAAAAACGAACCGTTACGACTGGACTGGAAACCGGTGACCCGCGACTGCGCGTTTTACGCCGCCGCGGTGGCCACCGTGCTTCTGGTCATGGCGGACGGGAAGGTGTGGTGGTGGGAAGGCGTCGCGTGCGTGTGCATGTACGCGACGTACGTGGCGTTCATGGCCGTCAACGAAAAGGTGATGCGTTCCGTGGATGCCTGGGCGGAGCGGCGCCGTCTCGCGGGGGGGCGCGAAGACGGGCGCCTGCGTTTTCGCGCGTTTCTTTTTTCGAGCGTCGCGAAGGCGGCGTCGTTCGCGAAAAAGAAAAACAAAGTGGGCGCGGAGGCGGTTTCTCCGGAGCGCCCCACGGGCGTCGTCGAAGCCGCGGACGACGTCGAAGCCGCGCGCGACGCGAAAGAAGTTGTTTTTGGGTCCCGTCTCGGCGGCGAGGATGACGCGATTGAACGCACCGTGTCCGCCGCGCTGGAAGCGACCGTCGCCGATCTCGAGCGCGAGGAGGACGCGCGCGACGACGCCTGCGGCACCCGCGATGCCGCACTCGACGAGACCTGCGCCTCGGCCGGCGGCCCGTTCACGCGCCCGGCGGCCGCGAGGGACGTGCCTCTGTGGCTCCTGAGCCTACCCTGGTACCTCGCCTTCACGTACACGATCCCTGACTGCGAGCACCCGCGGCGCGCGCGGGGGAACGCGTACCTCGCCTCCTTCGGCGCGTCCGTGGCGTGGATCAGCGCCATCTCGTACGGGATGGTGGACTGCGCGTCCCGCGTGGGGTGCGCGCTGGACATCCCGGAGGTGGTCATGGGTACGCTTGTGCTCGCGGCAGGCACGTCCGTGCCCGACGCGCTCGCGTCCGTGTCGGTGGCGCGTGGCGGTGCCGGGGACATGGCCGTCGCCAACGCGGTGGGCAGCAACGTGTTCGACATCTGGCTCGGCCTGGGCTTGCCGTGGGCCGCCTTCCTGCCGACACGCGGGAACGGCGACCCGCGCGCGATGTTCGAGCCCGTCTCCACCACGCAGCTGTGGCCCTCCGTGTGCATTCTGGCCGGCGTGCTGCTCGTGTACTACGCGAGCGTCGCCGCCTCAGGCTTCGCGCTGACCAAGTCGCACGGGTACTTCTTCCTCTTCGTGTACTTCCTCTTCGCGGCGTACTCGGTGTTCGGCGTGTGGTGGCTGGACGTGTACGAGCTGAGAAACGGGACAAAAGCCGCGTAGGCGTCCATGTCTGTATTCGCGAACGCGTAGGCGAAGCGGTAGTCTACGAAAGCGCGTAGGAGTCTAAGTACGAAGGCATGTCTTTATTCGCCGACGCGGCGTTCCCTAAACCGCGTTCGCGCGATTTTTTTTAACGTGTCCTTCATCGTATCGATCCCGCGGCGCTTTCTTCGATCCAGTCCGAGATGGGCACCGCGGCGAGCGCCAGGACGCGGAGCAGCACCTCCTGCGGCATGTCGCCCAGAGAAACACCGCTTTCGCTTTCTTGAAAGTCGTCCCCTTTCCCTTCCCGGGCGCGCCGGAGTCGCCGCGTGTCCGCCTCGGCGCACGTCAGAAACGCGCGCGCGGCGGCGCGGAAGGCGGCGGGGAAGTCGCCGTGGTTGTAGTCGGGCAGCCACGCCGTCGGCGCGCGGAAGCGCAGGACGCCGCTCGGGACGCCCACGAACACCAGGTCGTGCGGGGGCGGACGCGTGCGCAGCGCCGCGGGGCCCAGCGCGGTGTCGTTTGACGAAAGATTGCTCGCGCGCCGGGGCGGCGCCGGCGCCGTCACCGCGCACACGCCGGTGACGAAGACGCCGCGCACGCGCCGCCGAACCGTCTGCACGAAACGCCGCTCCGCCGCGCCGGTTTTCCCGCGGAGCATCTCCAGCTCGATCGAGAGTCTGTGCAGCTCGCGCAACACCCGGAACTGCGCGCGGTGGTGCGTGTTCTCGGCGTTCTCGGGATTGGAGGACGTCTCCGTCTCCATGGCGGGCCAGTGATGCAGCCGACGCGCCAAAACGGCGCTCTCGCGCTTCGCCTTCTCGACGCGCGCGCGCCGAGTTTCGGAATCCATCGACGCCACGATCGTTTCCGTCAACGCGTCGGCGCGTTCGTCCTCCGCCGGGAGCTCGTCAGGGTGGAGCATCTCTAACGCCCCGATGGCCGCGCTCATGCCGCCGGCGACGCCGTGGAGGCTGCCGCCGTCGCCGCGGCGGGATTTCGGCGGGCTCATGTCCACCGCCTCGAGCGGTTCGCCCCGCGCGCGCGCGGCGCGCGCGCGCGCCTCGGCGCGGCGCAAGTCGTAGGCGTGCACGCGCCCTCCGCGCTCCGCCCAGACCACCACGCTGGGGTCGGACGGCAGGAACGTCACCGGGAGGCACGGGTGTGCGTGGTTGTACAGGTACGCCACGCGCGTGGTTTCGCTCGCGCGCTCGCCGACGCGCCACACCGCGCACACGCACATGGAATCCGTCGTCGCCGCGACGTAGCGCGAGTCGCCGCTCCAGGCGACGTACATACCGCCCTCGGGCTCGCCGAGCACGACGCCCGCGCTGCGCGCGTCGCCGTCGATGGGCACGTGGCACGTGAACGTATCGGCTTCCGAGTTGGAATTTTCCGAGTTGGAATGGAGCGTTTGGAGCGTTTTGTACGCCTCGAGGTCGTACCCGTACGTCCTGTGCCCGCGCAACGCGACGCTCTCGAAGTCGCCGACGCACGCGGCGAAGGCGCCGTCGGGGGAGGACGCCGCCGCGTTGCACGCGCAGGGCAGCTCGATCGTCGTCACGAGCGCGAGCCGCGCGTCCAGGCGCGCGCGCCTTCGAGGGCCTCGACCGCCCTGCCCGCCGTCCGACTCCACCGAGCGCGACACGGCGCGCGTCGGCGAACCGTCCGAACGCTCGAAGCCGCCGCCGCCCGCGTCGCTCTTGACGTCGAGCGCGTACACGTAGCAGCGCCCGTCCTGCGACGCGCAGAGGAGCACCGCGCGCGGCGGCGCGGCGGGGTCGGCGTCGGGCGCGCGCAGCTTCCCGAACCGCACGCAGTTCAGCATCTCGCGCGTGTGGTACCGACCCTCGGTCGCGCCGACGCCGCAGTCCGCGACGCGCACGAACATCGCGCCCGAGCCCGCGGCGCGCGCCGCGGGGTCCGCCGCGTCGCCGTCGCGGCTTTCTCGCCGCGCGTCTTTGTTTTCTTCACCCTGCGCCACCTTGAACACCGCCAGGTTGATGTCCCCGTCCGCGTCCGCGGCGCCGCACACGGCCACCAGGCTAGAATCGGCGTCGTACGTCACGCTGTACACGTCGAAAGGGAGCTGCTCGGTGGACGCCAGCACCTGCCCGCGCGTCGCGGACGACTCGTCCGCGTCCAGGAGACGCACGTCCTTGGCGCCGGTGACGAGCAGGCGCCCCGGCGACGCCGCGCCGACGCTGTCCGCGCCCTGCCGGTGGTTCATGCCGGTGGACGAGGGGATGGGCTCGCCGTCGGGGAGCAGGTAGCACCCGCGCTCCTCGAGCGCGTCGCGCGGGTTCGTTGGATTGGATCCGTCCGCGCCTTGAACCGCCTCGGGATCCGCGGCGTGCTCGGGATCCTCGTCGTGCACGAAATCGACGTCGCCCTCGATCTCGAAGTGCATGGCGTCGTCGTCGAAGTCGCTGGGTTCGGAGTCGAACGCGTCATCCTCGTCCTCTTCGTCGTCCTCTATGAACTCCCCGTCGCTCGAATCCTCGGAAGCTTCGCTGAGCCAGGCGTACTCGGTTTCGTCATCCTCTTCATCCTCTTCGTCCTCCTCCGAATCCTCGTCACCCAGATCCTCCTCGTCGTTCTCCGCCGCGACCGCCTCCGGGGCGGGTTCCGCGTCGGGTTCCGCGTCGGGTTCGCGTGGGACGTCGTCCTCGCCGGATCCGGCCGCGGCTTCACCGCCGGCGCGCTCGCCCTCGCCGCGTGACATGTCGCGCGCGCTCCGAGATCTCTGTCGGCGTGGCTTGCTTTTTCACTTGCTTTTTCACGAGTAAAAAAAAGCAACCAAGATTTCGGGAGCGGACGCGCTCTCGGATCAACTTTTTCGCGTCGCGGCGCGGTCTCGTCGTCGCGGTGAGGCGTACTGGTACCCGTATTACATCGTCTCGCCTCGTTAATCAATCAGTCGCGTTCGCGTCGATACGAAACACTCTCACGATCCCTTCCTCCCCTTCCCCCGACCCCCACTCTCGAGCGCGGCGAGGTACGCCTCGTCGATATCCCCGGAGACGTAGTCGCCGTCGAAGCACGACGCGTCGAAGCGCTCGATCTGCGAGTTCATCGACCGTCCCGCCTGGAGCATATCCTCGACGGATTGGTAAATCAAGCCGTCGGCGTTGAGGTACTCGCACACCTCCTCCTCGGTGCGCTCGTGCGCCACGAACTCCTTCCGCGAGGGCATGTCCACGCCGTACACGTTCGGGTGCTTCACCGGGGGCGCGGCGGACGCCAGATACACCTCCAGCGCGCCCGCGCTGCGGCACATCTGCACGATTTGGCTCATCGTCGTGCCGCGGACGATGGAGTCGTCGACGAGCAAAACCTTTTTGCCGTTGAACACGGAGCGCATCGCGTTGAGCTTTCTGCGGACGGAGAGCTCGCGCGTGCGCTGGTCGGGCATGATGAACGTCCGGCCGACGTACCGGTTCTTCACCAGACCCTCGCGGTACGGCAGGTCCAGTTCGCCCGCGATTTCAATCGCGCTCGGCCTCGATCCATCCGGCACCGGCACGACGACGTCAATCTCCCACTCGCGCTTCTTGATGCGGCGCGCCAGCCGGCGGCCGAGCTCGAGCTGGAACTCGTACACGGAGATGGAGTTCAGGGTGGAGTCCGGGCGCGCGAGGTAGATGTACTCGAAGATGCACGGTGAGAGCTCGGCGTTGACGCACTGGCGGCTCACCATCTTGCCCTCCTCCGTGATCAGGATGGCCTCGCCGGGATTCACGTCGCGCACGCGCGAAAACCCGAGAGGCCCGAACGCGCTGTCCTCGCTCGCCACGCACCACTCGTCCTTCTCCTCATCCGCGGCGGCTTTCCTCTGGCCCAGCACGAGCGGCCGGATGCCGTTCGGGTCGCGGAACGCGAACAGACCCACCTGGTTCACCATCGTGATGCACGAGTACGCGCCTTTGACCTTCTTCATGGTGTTCGTCACGGCGTCGAACACCGTCTTGTCCACGTCGGCGTCGGGGTTCGCCTGGAGTTCCTTGCTGACATCCTCGGCGAAGACGTTGAGCAAAACCTCCGAGTCGCTCGACGTCTTCATCATGCGCCCGCCGAGGCTGCTCATCAGCTCGTCCGCGTTCGTCAGGTTGCCGTTGTGGATCAGGTAGATCCCCAACGGCGAGTTCACGAAGAAAGGCTGCGCCTCGGTGGCGCTCAGACCGCCCGCGGTGGGGTACCGCACGTGCCCGATGCCGACGCTCCCCGCCAAAGAATCGATGGACTTCTTGTCGAAGATGTTGGCGACGAGGCCGTTGTCCTTCTTCTCCATGAAACGCGTGCCGTCGAAGGTGACCATGCCCGCGGAGTCCTGCCCGCGGTGCTGGAGCATCAAGAGGCCCTCGTATAGCTCCGCGGAAGCCGCGCCCTCCTGGCGGTAAATGCCGATGATACCGCACGCGCGCGCGGCGAGCCTGCGACGGACGCGCGGGGAATTTTCGGTGAGTCAGCGTTCGCGTTTTACCCTACGGCGAGACGGCTGACAGCGGAAAAGAAAAAAAGTGCCGGCGGCGGTCGTCCCGCCGCCGCGCGCGTCTCGGTCGCGGAAACGGCGGTCTCATCCCGGCTACGCGTCGATCGGTCGATAGCACGCGACGTACCTGTGGGACACGCGCTTCGCCGCGGGCGCGGCGGTGGCGAGGCGGAGCCGGGACGCGGCGGCAGTCATCGAGCTCGCGCGCAGGTCTTCCGTGCTCGCGCCGAGCGCGTGGGTCCTGGAGACCGCGATGCGCGCGGGCGCGGCGGCGCGGCGGCGACCGGCGGCGTGCCGGGGGGTCGTGCCCACGGCGACGACCGGGGAACGGGCGAACACGGAGTGCATCTGACTCGTGCTTGGTCTGGCCTGTGCAGGGTCAAGATGAGGCGGCGGACGCGCGCAGCCGTGGCTTTCAAAACCTGCTGCTACATGCCAACTGGCTTCGACATTTTATTAATCATTTTTGCGAGACTGCCGAACGCGACGAAGCGAAACGCGCACTTACGGTGTGACGAACGAACGATGCGCCGATACCCACGATGGTGGTGTGTTTTATTCGAAGCGGAGGCGGAGGCGCTTACGTCTTAGTGGTTCGTCCGTCTTCACTTGGTCTTGTTCCTGTCCCGCTTCCGGCGCTTCCTGTGCTTGTGCTTGTTCATCTTCTTCACGCGCTTGAGCTTGACCGAGGCTGCCGCGAACCCCTCGTTTTCCTGGTTCGCGAACGCCGGGAAGAACGCCGGGACCGCGCCGCGCGGCGGCGGCGCCGCGGCGGCGCGGAGGAAAAACGCCTCCGCGGCGTCGGCGCTCGCCTCCGTCTCCGCCGCCGCCGGGGTTCGAACCGAGGACGGAGCGGTCCCCGTCCCGTCCTCCAGCGCGATCGCGCGGATCGCCGCGCCCAGCGCGTCCTGCCACGCGTCCTCGTCCTCGCCGGAAAAGTCGCCGCCGTACTCCAGGAAATCCCGCGCCGCGCGCGCCGATGCCGCCGAGCGCAGACACGCCTGCAGCTCGCGCACGGTCAGGCTTCTCGGGGGCGCGGGATCGACGCGCCAGGGCTGGAAAGGCGCGCGGCGTCTCGGCCACCGAGGCGCGGAGGGCGTCGCGCGCGTGTCGGCGAAACGCGCGCGCGCGCTCGGCGGAACCGAGCCCGCGCGCTCGGATCCGTCGCGAGCAGAGACGCGGGGCGCCCACGACGCAGCGCGGAGCTCGTCAGCCCCGAAGGCCCCGCCCCGCGCGTGATCGCGCGCGGTGGCCGCGACCGAATCCAGCGCGGGCGCGGAGGCGAGCGCGGCCATCGGCGCGGCGATCGCGCGCGTCACCAGGTCACGCGCGACGTGTCTCGCGCGAGAGGCGAGCATCGTGCCGGTTCGACAGGTGTGCCGTCCCCGCGCGCCTCCTGGAGTGACGACGCGGGGCTATCTTTCTTCTCGTCACTGGCGCGGGCAGCTTTTCCAGTCAAACCACGCGCGTTCGATGGCACGGTGCGCGCCGTTGAGAAACGGACTCCGGAAAAGGATTCCGCTCAGCCTCACTGCCACGCGCGCGCGGTGGCCCCACCGCCGCGCGATGACGACCGCGTCGGATGTCCCCGCGACGCCGCGCACCCCGCGCGCGATCACGCGGCCGCGCGCGGAGACGGCGGGGAAGCTCGACCGACGCGACGCGCTCGCTGCCGTGTTCCACGCGCTTGACGTGAACGGGGACGGCCGGGTGAGTCTCGACGAGGCGACGCGCGCGGCGTGCGGGGTGTGCCCGACGATGACCGAGTCCGAGGTGGACGAGTGGTTCAGGTCCATGGACGTCTCCGACACCGGGCTCCTGGACGAGTCCGAGTACGTCGCGGGGATGCTGAACGTCACCCGGGGCATGACCGAGGCGGAGTTCGCGACGAGCGTACGGGACACCATCGCGCGCACTGCGAGAAAAGTCAAACATCCGAGGTACTACTTCCACCGGGACGACGCGCGGGGGTACCTGGGCGAGGAGTTGGTGCCTCTGCTCGAAAGAGGCCTCGACGCGTTGCTACGCGAAGTGGAAACCGAGCGCCTGCGCGTCGCGAGCGGCGCGGACTGGGACGAGGACGGGTACGTCCCGGATGACTGGCGTCCGACGCGGCCGCTGCGCTTCCTCGGCGAGTGGCTCCGCGCCAACTCCGCGCGGGGCGTCGCCGCGCGCGCGGCGCGGGAAGCCGAGGCGGCGGCGGCGGAGGCGAAGCGTTCGCTCGAGGCTGAGATCGCGGCGCGGGGAGGGAAGCCGCGACCCTTGCACGAACTGAGCCGAGAGGAAAAGCTCGAGATGTGTTTCGACGCGATGGACCGCAACGGCGACGGGGTGCTCACCTTTGACGAGATGCTGCACGTGTGCCGCAAGATCGATCCCGGCCGCGGCCGCGAGGAGGCGGCGTCCATGGTCCAGTGGATGGACGTCGATTTGGACGGAAAGGTGGACAAGGCGGAGTACGAGACCGCGATGCTCGCCGTGATGGAACACCTGGACGACGAGGTGTTCGACCTCGGCATCGAGCGGACCTTGACGGCGGTGCGGTTCGCCGACGCCTCGCGCGCCGAGAAGCTGCGGATGGTTTTCGCGAAGTGCGACGCCGACGCCGACGGGCGACTGGACATCGACGAGCTCCGGAGCATGGCGAACGCGCTGATCGTGGGCGGGGACGAGGAGAAGGTGAGGCGGACGATGAAGTGGCTGGACGCGAACGGGGACGACGTCGTGACGTTCGAGGAGTTCGTCGCGCCCATGCTGGCGGCGACGGCGCCCGTCGACGACGACCGCTTCGACGCGGCGGTGCGGCGCATCCTCGCCGCCGACGGCGACGCGACGGAACCCGACGCCGCGGACGCGCTGCACGCGAAGCTCGCGGCGTACGTCGCGAGCCTGGAGACGCACACGACGGCCAGGCAGGTGTCCGTGTACGACTTGGACGTCTTGCTGAAGGATAAGACGAAAAAGGTGGGCGTCGTCGACTGCCGTCCGGCGCACGAGCGCGAGGTGAGCGGTTTGGACGTGGCGTCGCGAGGCTCCGTCGCCGCGCGGACATCCGTCGCCGTCGCGCTCGGCGACGTCGCGTTCGTGGACGCCGTGGACAACAACCTCGCCGCGCTCGTCGAGTCCGCGGCGGAGCTGGAGACGCTGGAAGCCTGCGACGTGGTCGTGTGTGTCTCGGCGTTCGGCGCCGAGGCGGGCGCCGCGGCGCCGCTCGTCGCAGAGAAAACACGCGTCGCCGATTGCCGGAACCTGTGCGGGGGCGTCGTCGCGTGGTTCAACGCGGGGTTCGCGCTGTCGGACCCCAGCACGGGCGCGGCCGTCGAGGCGGTGCACCCCGGCTCGAAAACGCGCGCGGGGCTGGTGCGCCCGCGGCGCAACGCGTTCAAGTTCCCGAAGGAGGGGGAGGAGGGGGGGGAGGACGCGGCGTAGACCCGCCGATTGTCGAAAGCTCGATTCGTCACACGACACGACGACAGTCGACAGAGAAAAAAATCTTCGACGACCGTGTACGCGACCACACGCTGACGTGTACGGGAAGTCGTCTCCTCCAGTGCTTCGCGCGCGGAGAGCGCGCGTCCGCGTGCGCTCGCGGTGGCGTCCCTTCTCGCGCCGCGCTCGCTCGTCTTCATGTCCGTTTCCGACGCGGTCCGCCCGCGCGCCTCGGCGGGCCCGTCGGGCGGCGCTTCGAGAAGAGGAGGCACGCCCCGAGGCGGCCATCCCGGCACACGAGGCGCAGGGCGACAGGAAGGTCCAGGCGAACTCGCGTCGAGACCGCGGACGCGACCGTGGACCTCGAGGTCGTTGAAACACACGTCGGCGCTGGTGGTGATCCCCCCTCGCGCGGTGTGGGACGCGGTGCAGGAGGTGCGGTGCGTGCGCGACAAGTCCTACCTGCGCTGGATGCCGCACGTCAACCTGCTGTACCCGTTCCTGGAGGACGACGCCTCCGGGGAGACCTTCGCGGACGCCGCCGCGATCGCCGCGGACGCGCTGAAAGACACGTCGCCGTTTCGGTGCTCGCTGCGCGCGTTCGCGTTCTTCGAGCACAAACGCAGCGCCACGGTGTGGCTCCACCCCTCTCAGTGCCCGGTCGCCGACGAGGCGTTCGAAAGCGCGAAGTCCCGAGCGGCGCGGCGCGGCGTTCCCGAGCGGGAAGCGCGCGACGATTTCGCGGACGCCGCGCTCGATTTCGCAGACGATCCGCCCGTAAACGAGAGCGTGCTCTCGACGCAGCGCGCGCTCGAGCGCGCGTTCCCGTTCGCGAACCACCTCTCTACGATCTATAACTCGAGCGCGGGGTTCACGCCGCACCTGTCCGTCGGGCAGTGGCCGGATGCCGTCTCGGCGAGCGCGGCGGTCGCGAACCTGCGCGCGTGCTGGCGCCCGGTCGACTTCGACGTCGACGCCGTGTTCCTGATCAGCCGGCCGAGCGACGGGTCCGGGCCGTTCCGCGTCCGCGCGCGCGTGCCGCTGGGGGGGGGCGAGCCGGAGGTTTTCGAAACCGAAACCGAAACCGGAACCGGAACCGAAACCGAAACCGGCGCGGAGACGAAGACGCCCTCCGCGGCGGAGTGGTTCCGCGAGCCGTACGCGCCGCACGCGCCGCCGCTCGGCGCGCGGTGCCTGGTGCCCAAGCGCGCGCGGGGGCGCGGCGCGCGGCGCGCGCGGAACGAAGACGCGGAGACCGAGACGAGGGAGACGTAGGAGACGCGCGACGAACGCCGTTGTCTTGTCGTAGCTACGAATACGCGTAGTAATACTATCACACCTACGTAGTAGACTACTGAGGTTTATGGAGCGAGCTACGTACTAGAACAGGGAGCTCATGAGCGCGAACTTGTGTTTCGTGGCTCGGGTTCGTCGCGCGGGCGCGTCCGCGGGGCCGCCGCCGTACGCGTGTCCGTACGCGTACCCGTACGTCGCGCCGTAGGAGACGCCGTAGGAGACGCCGGCGCCCCCCCCCTTTTTTTTAGTGAAAAATTTCCTTCGCCTCCCGAACGCCGCCGTGAGGAAGTGCGCGCACAGCCCGGCGGGCCCGAACACGAACGCCAGCGCGAGCGTGTGCGCGAGCGCCCACCCCCCGCGCGCCGCGCGCATCGCCGCGTGCCTCGCGACGAACAGGTTGACGCACGCGAGGTGCATCCACGCCGAGGCGGCGACGCCGCGCCGCGACAGCAGCGTCGAGATGCCGGCGAGCGACGGGAAGAACTGCGGGTTGAAGGTTCCCGCGCTCAGGCCCGCCTCGAGGCTGCCGGGCATCATCAGGCTCAGCGTGTCCGGCGACCAGGACGCCACGAGCAGGAGCAGGTACGCCACGCAGGGGGGCGCCAGCGACGCGGGGGACGCCGTGAAACGCGCGCACCGCGCGAAGCGGGTCGGATCGCGCGCGCCGAGGTAGTACGCCACGAACGCGGCGGCCATGTACCCGAGGGAGACCGCGCACGCCACCTCGGGGACGGAGGTGGCCGTCGAGGCGGCGGCCGCCGCGGCCGCGCCGGCGGCGGTGGCCGTGGAGCCGCGCCCGGTGGTGGCTCGCCGGATGCGCGATGGCGCCGCGGCGCTCGCGGCGCCCGACGGGGACGCACCGCGCGACGCGGGCGACGCGGAATCGAACGCGACTGTCGACGCAGCGGCCGGCCGAGGCGTGAAGGCGGCGGGGGCGCGTGCGGTCGCGCGAGCGGCGCATCTCGGGGAAGCGCGCGCGGTACGGGGGCGCGTGAGCGCCGCCGCGCGCATCTTGAGCGGCACCGCGGCGCGCATGGCGTGTGTGACCGTGAGACCGAAACGCGTTTGCGTTTTCCGCGCGAAAACCTGCAGATATAAGATGGACCCGATCCGAGTCATCATCGACCATTGACGAACAGCGTCCCCGTGGCGGTCGTCGAGGGTCACGGCGGTCGAGCGCGGGCGGAAGCGACATCGCCAACATGGTGTCCCCCGCGCTCGCGCGCGAGTTCCTTTCCCGCGTCTCGGCGCCGCGGCGCGCGCGCCCAGGCAGCGCGCTGCGTGACGTGCGCCGAGCTTGGTGCCCTCGCTTCCGAGCGCGCTCGCACGCGCGCGTCGCCGAGGCGCGCCACCGCGTGTGCGCGACGGGTCCGGACCCGCCGCGAGCCTCCTCCACGGATGCGGCGACGACCACGGCTCGGGAAGAGTCCGCGCGCATACAGCGCGACCTCGCGAGCAGGCTCCTCGCCGCGCAGACGGGATGGGTCTCCGCGAAGAAGAAACCGAAACCCGCCGCCGAGGACGCGCCGAGCGTCTCCGACAGCCTCTCCAACCTGGGTCCTCGGGTCCCCGGGTCCGAGCCCGCCGCCGCGGCTTCGATTAGTGACCGCGAGGACGACACGGACGACGTCTCGAGCTCGTTCCTCGGCACCCTCGACGGCGGCACCGTGCTGGACGAGGCGTGGGCGCGCGGCACGTGGCTCCTCGGTCTGCTGGTTCTGCAGTCGAGCTCGTCGGCGGTGCTCGAGCGGTACAGCGACCTGGTGAAGGACCACATCGAGATCACTCTGTTCCTCACCATGCTCGTGGGCGCGGGCGGCAACGCGGGCAATCAGTCCGCCATCTCCGTCATCCGAGGTCTGGCCACCGGAACGATACAGCCCACCGCGCGGTGCGCGCTGGAGACGATGTGGAGGCAAACGCGCGTAGGAGTGGCGCTCGCCTCAGTTTTGGCCGCCGGGGGGTTCGCCAGGGTGCTGGCGTCCCGCGCGGCGTTCGCGGACGCCGGCGACGTCGTGGACCTCGCCGTCGTGGACCCCGCGCTCGTCGCGGCGATAGGCATCGCGACGTCCCTGTTCGCCATCGTCACCGCGAGCACGCTCACGGGGTCGGCGCTGCCTTTCGCGCTCGCGTTTGCGGGGCAGGACCCCGCAAACGCCGGCACCACGATACAGGTGTGCATGGACGTCGCGGGGGTGGTCATCACCTGCGTCGTGTGCAGCGCGGTGTTCGAGCACTTCGAACGCGTCGCGGAGCTGGGGACAGCCGTAGGCGTCGTCGCGGGGGTCTCGTGAAGCCCCGGAGTCAGGTCGCGCGATGAGGCGTACGTCGCGAACGCGTCGCGTCGTTTACGCGATACGGCCGAAAAGTGTGTTTTTATGTA
>Ga0181558_10003474_pt1 | contig 14515 bp, 11 predicted proteins | sample 011ome_22_FD_133754 | JGI IMG/M metagenome (GOLD analysis project Ga0181558, IMG submission 133754) | Coastal salt marsh microbial communities from the Groves Creek Marsh, Skidaway Island, Georgia - 011507BT metaG (megahit assembly) | ecosystem: Environmental > Aquatic > Marine > Intertidal...
ATAGCTCTGCGTTTCGTAGCCTTCGTAATCATCAATACTCATTATAAAGTAGACCGGACCGCCGACCTGACGCAGACAGGCAGCACCGACACGGCCGTGATAGGCGTCTTCATTGATAAACCTCTGGCCCTGGGCGTTGACCAAAATGCCGTAGGTGAGCGTGGCGGGCGGGTAATAGGGTAGGCTGACAAAACCTTCGTGCATGTTGATGACGGCGCCCCCCACGCTCATACCTATCTGAATACCCGAGCCGGTATCGTTCGGGTTGCCTATTGGCATACTCGCTTTTTTCAATTCAGGAGCGTATTGAGCGATCATTTCCTCGTTCATCACAAAACCACCGCAACACAGCACGACCCCTTTTCGTGCGGCAATCGTGCGCTCCTGCATGTCCTGTCTAATTACGGCACCACACACTCGGACTTGTTCACCAACACGCTCGATGATGAGTTTCAAAACGCGCGTCTCAAAGCGCGTCTCGATACCGCGCTTGGCGACACCTTCCGCCATAATTTTCATGAAGAGGGGACCGCCATTGTCGCCCTCAATATACAAATTGTGGCCTCGCGGTGCAGGGGGGATCTGATCTCGGAAAGGCCACGCTTTTTCGCTACCGGTGAATAGCAAACAGTCGTCCGTTAGAGCCATCATAGCTCTGTGGGGATACTCGGAATCTTTAAACGGAATACCTTGCTCAACCAACCAGTCGAAATGCTCAACGCTCTCCTCACAGTAGCGTCGTGTTTTTTCTGCGCTCGCTTGCGGACCGTTTGCCATCATGAGGTATTGATACATCGCTTCCGCCGTGTCCTCATAGCCCACCGCTTTTTGAACGCGCGTACCTCCGCCAAGATATAACTCTGCTGAAGAGAGTGCGGTTGATCCACCCGCGTCAGAGGCCGCTTCAATCAGCATCACCTTGGCGCCATTATCGTGAGCCGCGATAGCGGCGCAGGCGCCGGCCGCACCAAAGCCTACAACCAACACATCGACCTCTGCATCCCAGGCGCAGACTTCGTTTTTTGACAGCGGTTTAAACTTATCAACCACAGCGATTCCCCACCCTTATTTATTCACGTTTTACTATCGGTAGACCTTATAAGGTTTGAGCATGCCTCACAGCCCCCAAATGGACGATAGTTAAGGCGCCATCTGGCCATATAGTCCATTTGGTTCTTACCGTGGGAGCGTGTCTCAGTTACTCTGCCCACCTGATAACGACACTAAATAAACGCAGGAGTTTTTATGCAGTGGTATACGGGCAATACCTTTTACGACACCTTGCTGATCGTGGGCTTTTTGTACGCGCTGATGATCTTTGTAAGCAGTTTCTATGGAACAGCGGCCTACGGCGGTCGTTTTGGTGGTTCAGGGAAATCTAAAGGAATCAAATTAGGCTCCAAGCAAGGCTGGATTTTGATGGAGCTTCCGGGCCTGATTGTATTCCCAATCGTGTTCTTTATGGGCCAAAACTCCGACCAAATCGTACCGCTCTTCTTTTTGGCGGTATGGATGTTCCACTACACCAACCGAGCACTGGTCACGCCCATGCTCATGCGGGTGGCGCCCGGAGCTCAAGGCACCTTCGCATTCAATGTGGTGATCGCAGGCTGGATTACACTCTTCATGCATGGCTACTTCAATGCGGAGTACATCGCCAACATCGGCACACAGTACACCGTTGAATGGTTCAGCGATCCTCGGTTCATTATCGGGATCCTAATCTATGCCTTTGGCTTTACCTTGAATGTCTACTCCGACACCATCCTGCGCAATCTTCGCTCGAAGAACCCCGCACCCAATGAGCCTCGCTATAAGATCCCCTATGGCGGTGCGTTTAAATGGGTCAGCTGCCCTCAATACTTGGGCGAAATCCTATCTTTCGTCGGTTTTGCGGTAATGACATGGAACTTAGGCGCTGTATTCGTGCTGGCGATCACCGTGGGTAATTTGGCTCCTCGTGCGATGGTCACCCACAAGTGGTTCATCAAGAACTTCGAAGACTATCCCAAAGAGCGCAAAGCACTGATTCCTTATATCTGGTAACCAGATATAACAGGCAAAAAAGCCGCTTTCGAGCGGCTTTTTTGTACCTGAGCAAAACGCATTAGCTAAAATTTTGAGTCCGAGGCTTGTCCATCTTCGAGGTCAGACTCTTCGAATCTGATCTTCGCATAATTCAAATCGGCCGCCATCGCCGAGTTGGCAGAGCCAGCCAACGATATCCGCTAAGCCTCAATACACTAAATGACGAAGCGACTCGGCAAGCCGAGTGAAGGCAGCCTATTTTTAGCGGGCGCTCACGACGGGACGTCGTGTGAGCGAGCGTGCCACGGATGGCCTTGAAGCGTTCCGCTTAAATAGGCTGCGAGGCGAGGCGAATATAGATAGCCCAGACAAATGGGTCAGATTCAGCGTCAGTGCTTCTTGCGGCTGCCCGGTGCCGGAACAGGGTTAGGACCACCAGCAAAACACTGCGCGTTATTCATCCAAAGTGTCGCAACGTCGCCTTGAACCAACAGACTCGTATCTACAACGTTACGGGTTTGTGTGACCACTTGCGCAAACTCAACGGCGTCACCGCTAATCAGATTGCTTTCTGAGGGTTCGCCATAGGCCCAGATGTCACCCGAAGGCGCCGTCAAGACCAAATGAGGCATGGCTTCAGGCACGTCTAGTCGCCTGTTTTTAAAGGTCCAGCCGAAGGTATTTACACCCAGCACTACGATGTTTTGTATTCGATCTGAATCAATGCGATCTTGCCCAAGCACATCATAAATAGCCTGCGCATGGGCCCATGTTTCCATTTGCCGAGCCGTTATAGAAGAGCGCGCTGACATGGATGGCCCAACCCACTCGACGCGCGCAGACGGATCAGCCACCGCAAACGCATCTGCGGTACGATGATACGTTTCACGCCACTGCTGCACTAGCGCCGGGGCTGATAGCTCGGCATAGCGCACTCGCTCAAAGCTTTTCAGATCACCGCCTTTCATAAGGTGTTCACCAATGGGCGCGAAGAAGGCCTGAAAGGCTTCGGGATCGATCAATGAAAGCAAGGCAGCCTCGTTCCACATGTGTAAGTGAGCGATCACGTCGGCAATCGTCCAAGATTTAAAATCCGTCGTCAGCTGAAGCTGCTCACCTGACAAACCCGAGATCAAACGGTCGACGTCTTCACTCTCTACCAAAAAATCTCGCGCTTGCTGCATCACTCATCCTCACTAATCAAACCGCTTGATAACCGGGCAAAACCCTACCACCAGATTACACAATCCCACTGATTCCTGCGCCGGACCGCCCACTCGTCAATCAAACCCTTCGCTGTCTAGGGGTATCTACAGATCACAATATTACTCTGCTTCGTGGGGCATTGCTCAACCTGTGAGTTAGACGTCCTGTTCCTCAATCACAATCAAAATATCGCCCGCTGCCACCTGCTTCCCCGAGGTCGCAGCCACCGTTGCCACGGTACCATCAACGGGTGCTGTGATACTGTGCTGCATTTTCATAGCCTCAAGCACAGCCAAGCGCTGGCCCTTTGCCACAGATTGACCCGACTCAACTTCAACGCTCAGGATTAATCCATGCATTGGCGCAGTAATGGTTCCGCTACCCACCTCCTCATTAGCGCCCGGAGGTAAAACGGCTGTATTCGTGCAAACAAGGCTCTGATCGCCCATCGCCACGTGAATAGTGGCTGCGTCTTCAGCAACAAAGCGAGCTCGAAGTGTTCTCCCGTCGACATTCAAGACAATCGTGTTGCGCTCTACTCTAACCCCATCAACGTGATAGGTTTTGTCATTTACCGAGCAGTCATACACACCCTGAGCGCTCGCATTAATTCTCACGGTAATCGACTCGACCTCCCCTTCATATATGAAAAGGGATTTAGCTACGCCCGTCGATACCCAGTCTAAAAGCTCGGACGAAACGCTCAAACTTTGGGTCTTCGCTTTGAGGCGCTCGGCATGGTATTGCGCGACTGCCGCCACCAGGAAAGCGGCGTCCTGCACTTGCGGCTTCTCGGGCTGGTCTCCATAAACTTGTCCGATGAAAGCCGTCGTTGCCTCGCCTTTTGTAAACGCGTCCTGTTTGAGAATATCGAGAAGGAAATCGCGGTTGTTAGGTAGCCCCAAGAGCGCGCCTTGACTCAATCCGTTAATCAATACTCGCCTGGCATCCTCTCGCGTTTCGCCGTGAGCCATGACTTTGGCTACCATCGAATCGTAAAAGGGCGACACGGAATCACCTGATTCCACGCCCGCATCTACTCGAAAGCCTTCCAGATCGGGGAGTTCGAATAATCGAATCGGTCCCGTGCTTGGCAAAAAGCCGGAGTAGGGGTCCTCTGCGTACAAGCGGACTTCGATAGCGTGTCCAAAGAGCTCAATATCCTCTTGCTCAAGCGGGAGCGACTCCCCGCGCGCAACCCGTAACTGCCACTCTACTAAGTCAAGACCTGTGACCAATTCTGTAACGGGGTGCTCCACCTGGAGGCGCGTGTTCATTTCCAGAAAATAGAAGTCACCCACTTTATCCAAGAGAAACTCAACGGTACCTGCACCGACATAATTAACGGCTTTCGCTGCATCCACCGCGGCTTTGCCCATCTGTTGCCGCAAGCTTTCCGTCATTACGGGACACGGGGATTCCTCTACTACTTTTTGGTGACGACGCTGAATAGAACAATCTCTTTCGCCCAAGTGCACCACATTGCCGTGTTGGTCGGCAAAAACTTGAATCTCTACGTGGCGTGGCTCAATGATGGCTTTTTCTATAATAAGCTCACTCGATCCAAACGCATTTTGGGCCTCGGATTGCGCCATCGCAATCGCCGACTCAAGATCGCTCGCGTCATGCACTAAACGCATACCACGCCCGCCACCGCCGGCAGCGGCTTTGACCATCACGGGCATGCCAATCTTAAGCGCTGCCTGAGTCAACCGCTCGAGCGACTGATCGTCATCTTGGTAACCTGGAACGCAGGGTACGCCCGCCTCGATCATGGCTCGCTTCGCTCTGGCCTTATCACCCATAACTTCAATAGCATGCCGAGACGGCCCGATGAACACGATCCCTCGCTCGGCGCAGGCTTCGGCAAAATTGGCATTTTCTGAGAGAAAGCCATAGCCAGGGTGGACGGCATCAACACCCAAGCTAACAGCGGCATCCAAAATAAGGTCAGCCCTTAAGTAGGATGAGCCTACAGGCGCCGGACCAATGCACACCGCCTGATCCGCTGCACGAACGTGTGCTGCCTTGGCATCCGCCTCGGAATACACGGCAACGGTACGCATTCCCATGCGCTTGGCCGTTTTCATAACACGAATCGCTATCTCTCCGCGATTCGCAACCATCACTGTCGAAATCGTCATAGTTAGTTCCTTAAGGCTCCTGAGCCCATATGGGAGCGCGCTTCTCTAGAAAGGAGCGCACACCCTCTTTACCTTCTTCACTCTTAAGCCGCTGGGTAAAATTACGGCCCGCTACGTCTGGAATTTCTGCCGGTTCGATATAAGGCAGATCGAGAATCAAGGATTTGGTGGCCGCAATGGCGCCGGGCGCGCATTTCAAAACATCGCGCCGCACTCGCTGCTCAAGGGTTTCAAGTGCCGCAACGTCATCTGCCGTGAAATCGGCCAAACCGAGCGCTTCGGCCTCAGCGCCATTGAAGCGCGCAGCCGTTAACATCAAGCGACGGGCTTTTGCGTAGCCCAATTTCTGCATCACAAAACGAGCAATTTGAGCCGGCGAAATGCCGATCATTGTCTCACTAAATGCGAACTTGGCTGAGCTTTGGCAAATCGCCACATCGCAACAGCACACGATGCCCAAACCACCTGCGATAGCGGCGCCTTCTACGAGAGCGACAGTAACTTGGGGCATGCTATTTAAACGATTGAGAAGATGCGCGATGCTTTTGCTCATTTCGATGACATCGGCGTCATCCGCTTCCGAGAATTTCTGAAAACTCCTCAGGTCTCCGCCCGCAGAAAACACGCCTCCACGACCACGTAAGGTAATACCCCTGACAGATCGATCATCCGCCACCGCGTGGAGTACAGCGAGCGTCTCTTCAACCCGCTGATCCGTGAGCGCGTTCCTATTGGCAATGCCGTTGAACCAAATGGTCAACCAACCATTTTTAATTTCTGTTTCAATACTTTGTGTCTCTGGCAACATGATCAAATCCTCACATTCGAGCTACGCCAAAGGCGTTAGGACGCAACTCACGGTTACGCGATTCGAGGCAGGTTTCTAAAGCAAAAGCCAACACTTTGCGCGTGTCACGAGGGTCAATAACGCCATGATCCAATACCTGACCCGAGGTGTAAAACGCATCCTCCTGCCGGTCGAAATGGGCTTGAATTCGAGCCTCCTGCTTCGCTATTGTCTCGTAATCTGGCTCTTCACCTTTGCGCTTAGCCGCCACCTCGGCTACTTGGGACATGGTTTTAGCCGCCGACTGCCCGGCCATCACACCGGTTCGAGCACTCGGCCAAGCAAACAGAAAATCGGGCTCATACGCCCAACCGCACATACCATAGTTACCGGCACCGAAACTCGCCCCAAGATAGAGGGTGATCTTGGGAACTCGAATATTTGACACAGCTTGAACCATTTTTGAGCCATGTTTAATCATTCCTGCCTGCTCGTATTGAGTCCCGACCATGTAGCCGGTCGTATTGTTCAGGAAAATAACGGGAAGCCCCGCTTGATCGCAAAGCTGGAGGAACTGAGCCGCCTTAGTCGCGCCATTCGGATCAATTGGTCCGTTATTACCGAGGATCGCACACGCGATCCCCGTTATGCTCGCGTAACAACAGACAGTGGAAGAACCATAACGAGGCTTGAACTCCTCTATGTCTGATCCATCCACAACACGAGCTAAAACCTCGCGCACGTCCCACGGAGTTCTGTGATCAACAGGTATCGCACCAGCGAGCTCTTCTGCATCGTACTTTGGTGGACAATAGGGCTGGCGAGTGAGTGGGGTTGTATTTTTGTTCCAATTCAAACGCCCAAGCACTTCACGCGCCTTTAGTAACCCATGAGCGTCATTATCAACAAGGTACTCAACGACGCCCGAGACAGACGAATGCATTTCCGTGCCGCCCAGCTCTCGCTCGTCGGCTTCTTCCCCTGTGGCCGCTTTCACAAGTGCTGCTCCAGCCAGAGCGGCCAAGCCGTTTTCTTTTACGCCAATGACGTAATCAGCCATACCCGGCATGTAGGCGCCACCCGCGGTTGACGCACCATGAAGTACGACAATATTGGGGATACCCATCGCTGAAAGTTGCGCCATGTTTCGAAAGACGGCGCCAAACACCGCCCAGGCCGTCACCTCATAGTTGATCAGGTTGGCGCCAGCGCTTTCAACCATGTGAATTAAAGGCAGTTTTTGGCGTTTGCAAATCTCTTGAACAGCCAGATGCACAGGCCCCGTTTTCGGAGTGATCGCACCCGCTGCTATGCCCGAGTCATCCGCCCAGACCATGCAGCGAACACCTTGCACAAAGCCAATTCCGATAATCACGGAAGCACCGGGAATACTGGTTTCGGGGTTTGGATCACCGACCATATAGTTTGCTAATGTATGCAGACGTAGAAAAGGCATCCCTGGGTCTAAGAGGCGTTCTACACGCTCGAACGGCGGGATTTGCCCGCGTTTTTCAAAAACGGGGATGCGCCGATTACTGGCCTCAACCGCTCGCGTTTCCAGCGAGCGCAGACGCTCGACAAACTCGAGCATCGCGCTCCGATTCTGCTCGTACGCCTCACTCCCAACAATAACTTGGCTTTGAATCACAGCCATTTTTATTCCTCCAATAGTACCGCCGGAATGCGTACCGGCGTTTGCAACAAAATTTGCGCGTAGCTTTTCCCTTGAGGGTCATTTCTGAGACTGGCTACACCGCCTCCCCCCAATGCCTCATCAAGCAAAAAGTTAAAGGCGTTTAGGCCAGGCATGAAATATCGCGAGACCGAGGCTGAATTCAGAAAGTGCGCGAAACGCTCACGAACGACCTCCTCGGTGAGCGCGCGTGCAAGCCAAGGCACATAGGCCTCTTGTCGCGCAATGATCCCGATATTAGCCTTATTACCCTTATCGCCCGAACGCCCCCAGGCAAGGCGCTCCAAGGGCACCTCAACAGACTCCGCTGAGACATCGACCATAGCGGGAAGTGGGTGAACGAGAGTGGGGTAGGCAGCGGGTTCTGGTGAATTAATCGGATCGGAAAAAGACACCCGCTCGATCCCGTCACCGATCGATATCGACACATTTGATCTACTAATCAAGAATGAGTACAGCCTAATAACGGGCGAGGGTTTTGGCCGTGTGCCGGCAAATCCAGCGAGCCCCGCTGGCGCAGCTAAGCCGGCACCGGTGATTTCTTTCAGCAGTAGCATCAAGGCTCGCTTGTCTTGATGCTTTGCCGCGATTTTAAGCGCGACTTCTCGGCTGTGTGATTCCTGCGAGTAGCGCCCAAAGTGTGAACCATCACCCACAATCTCTACAAGCTCTTCGCCGAAGCCGGGGGCGCCAGCGGCTGTTAGTTTGCGACGTGCTCGTTCTAGCGCGTTTGCTGCAAACGATTTTGCCCGCTCGCTTGCCTTGCCGCCCACATAAAACCAGATCATACCCAAGCGCCAACCATCGGCCCAGGTCATCGAAACCTTGTAGTGAGAGGGTACACCACGGCCCTTGGCGCCCGTCACCAACACCCTGTTTTCGCCGATCTCATGCAATTCGACCTGCGTAAAATCACACACCACATCAGGCAGATAATAAGCAGACGGATCGCCAATCTCATAGACAAGCTGCTCGGCCACCGTACCCTTCGAGACCAAACCGCCCGTACCCTCAGGCTTGGTAATCTCACAGGAACCATCATGGTAGACCGTAGCGATGGGGTAGCCCACATCGTCCATCGTATCCGCAACATGTTCCCAATCGGTGAAATTACCACCTGTAGCCTGCGGCCCGCACTCGATTAAATGCCCAGCAAGTGAGCCACCTGCCAATTTATCCAGCTCGTTTTCCTGCCAACCAAAGGCATGGATGCATGCCCCCAAGGTCACTGCTGAATCGACACAGCGGCCGGTGATTACAATATCGGCACCTTCATCTAAGGCTTTTGCGATCGGAAAGGCACCTAAATAGGCGTTCACACTGGCGATTTTAGAGGCGTCAGGGAAAGGTTCTTGAGAGAACATTTCGACGGGCGCCTGCTCTGCCAAAGACCCGAGTTGCGGCAGCAAGTCATCGCCAAGAATCACCGCCACTTTTAAAGATAACTTTTTATCCGCAATGTGTTTCCGAATCGCCTCGGCGCAGGCCTCTGGATTGACACCCCCAGCATTCGAGATGATACGTACACCTTGACCCGCGATTTGAACCAGATTCGGAGCCAGGACAGCGTCCACGAAATCCGTGGCATAACCTAAACTCGAATCGGCTTCACGCGCACGCGCTAAAATGGACATCGTAATTTCAGCTAAATAGTCAAATACGATGTAATCAAGCGACTTATCGTTCAAAAATTGAGGTAGAGCCATATCGGACTCACCCCAATAACCGCTTGCACCACCAATTCGAATCGACGGCTGATTCGTCATCATGACCTCCGACCGCAAGCATTAAGACCCAAACGGTTTAAACTTGCATATTTAATGAATCTAACTCAATATAAATGAGCCTAAATCATTTATTGGCATCAAGCAAGGAAATCGTATGGGCAAGGCAACATCAATTCGCACTCAACGGCAGAAGATGGAAGCCAAGGAGCAGGCCATTTTGAACGCCGCTCGGGCAGAATTCAGCGCAATGGGTGTAGAGGGCGCGAAAATGAGCGCCATCGCAAAACGCGCCTCGGTTGCCGAGGGTACGGTCTACCTGTATTACCGAAACAAGAAGGAACTCCTAGATGCGGTGGTTTCCAAGTTCTGGCAGGACCTCACTCGGGGCGCCAAAGCCGCTACGCGCAAAAATACAGATACAATTCAGCGACTGGAGGCTCTCGCCCGCTTTCATCTCAGAGAGCTCGTCAACGAGTTTGATTTTGTTGGCTTCACGGTGCGGACTCGAGAAACGGGAACGCTCGACTCGCCGAGCCTTGAACCTATCCGCGGCTACGTCGCCTTATTCGACGAGATATTTTCTCAGGGTGTAGACCGAGGTATTTTTGTCAATGCGCCCGAGATTTGGATCGCTCGAGATCTATTCTACGGCACGCTCGAATACGCCTCCCGCACACTCCATTTGCATCCCGACAGAGCACAGGAGGACGTAGTCGAACATCTAGTGTCACTCTTCCAAATTCGCTACGGCCAAACAGCCGCGCCAGAGACATCACCTCTTACCGAAGTGAACGAGCGATTGGAACGTATAGAGTCGATGTTAAAAAATCAGTAAATACCCGACCAACGTGCGATAGCTTGACTGAGCAAGCTGAACGCGATCGTGACGCCAATCAGCAGCAACATCATCCTGAATGGCTTAAAGGGCCTTCTCTCTACCGAATTGACCCCCTTGCTACAAAACTCATCGACCTTAGCTTGATCATCAGGCTTCAATCTAGGCTCGCTGTAGGAAGCTGAATCCGCCTCGTTGTCACTCATAGGAGCTACCTCTCCATTGCGCTTGTGAAGGCGAAGTGTAAGAACATCTTCGCCCTTTTGCCAGAGTTTACTGGGCCACAGCAAATAACGCTTCGGGCATTTGCATTAGGGGCTCAGCGCCACCCTCAATAGCTAAACGATGCCCCTGCGCCCGAGGCAAGATACGCCTGAAGTAAAACTCAGCCGTCATAAGTTTGGCGCGAAGAAAATCGGCATCCGCGGAGCGGGCCGGATCTGAGATCAATTGAGCCGCAACACGGGCGATCTGCGCCCAAAAATAGGCCAACACAACATAGCCACTGTACATGAGATAATCGACTGAAGCCGCGCCCGCTTCATCCGCATTGCTCATGGCTTTTTCGCCGATTTGTAGAGATAAAGTGAGCCACTCATCTTTGAGGAGCGATACTTGATCGATCCACGGCTGAACTTCCGCTGGGTGAGACTGTTGGCAGAAAGCCTCTATTTGCGCCGTGAAATCCATGAGCAACTTACCGCCACTACCCAACACTTTTCGACCAATCAAATCCATAGCCTGAACACCCGTCGTGCCTTCATACAGCAAAGCAATGCGGGCATCTCTTACGATTTGCTCCATTCCCCACTCGCGGATGTAACCGTGACCACCCAATACTTGGACGCCGTGGTTTGCGGCCTCGAAACCCAACTCCGTGACAAAGGCTTTCGCAATCGGAGTCAACAGCGCCATGAGATTATCTGCTTGCTTGGCCTGCTCTTCATTCCCCGCACGAATCAGGTCACCCTGCACGGCCAAGTAGAGCAAAAAGGCGCGACTCCCTTCAGCGATCGATCGCTGCGTCAACAGCATGCGGCGGACATCAGGGTGAACCAAGATAGGATCCGCGGGGCCGTCGGGATTTTTGGGTCCAGTTAAAGAACGCATTGCTAGACGCTCACGCGCGTAATTAAACGCACCCTGATAGGCAAGCTCCGCATGACACAAACCCTGAACGGCGGTCCCCAAACGGGCGGCATTCATGAAGGTAAACATGCAGTTCAGACCTCGATTTTCAGGACCAATTAAGTAGCCGCGAGCGCCATCGAAATTCATTACGCAGGTTGCAGAGCCCTTTATCCCCATCTTGGATTCGATAGACGCACAGTGAAGTGCATTGCGCTCACACAGCGATCCGTCTTCGTTCACGTTTATTTTCGGAACGACGAAGAGCGAGATCCCTTTTGTCCCCTCTGGCGCTCCCTCAATTCGAGCGATTACGATGTGCACGATATTCTCAGCCATATCGTGCTCACCTGCGCTGATGAAGATTTTCGTTCCGTGAAGTGAAAAGCTCCCGTCTGAATTTCTGATCGCTTTGGTACGCAGCAAACCCAGATCAGTCCCGCAGTGTGGCTCCGTTAGGCACATCGTGCCAGTCCACTCACCGGATACCAACCGCGTTAAATAACGCTCCTTTTGCTCCTCGCTTCCATGCTCCTCAAGCGTTTTGATTGCGCCATGACTCAACCCTGGGTACATAGACCATGCCCAGTTGGCGGTACCGGTCAATTCATTCATGCATAACCCAAGCGCATTGGGCATACCTTGCCCGCCGTGCTCGGGATCAGCAGCAAGCGCAGGCCAACCTCCAGCGACGTACTGTTGATAAGCATCAGCAAAGCCCTTGGGTGTCGTGACGCCATCGGTACTCCAGTGGCAGCCTTCAGCGTCACCGCTCTCGTTGAGTGGCGCTAGAACATCCTCACAGAATTTGGCCCCTTGCTCGATAATGGCGTCAATCAAGTCGGGGGAAACGTCCTCAAAGGCAGGCAAGCTCGCATAGAGTTCATCGACTTTCAGCACGTCATGGAGCACGAAACGCAGGTCTTTTGTAGGCGCTTTATATGATGGCATTGTGGGTATTCCTCAACTCAAGTTTACAGCGTTTACATTTTGCGCTCGAAACGGCAATAGTCAAGGTCATACGGGCTTTTTGAAATACTAATACACACTTTTGTTGCTCTTTAGAGGTGAATAACAGGCGCCGATGGTCATATTCGATTGGCCCTGATGGGGTTGTATAAATGTCTTTCTGGCAACCTCAATGTAAGTGAGCGTAGCTTCGATGTTTCGATGTTTCGATGTTTCGATGTTTCGATGTTTCGATGTTAAGAAAACACGGCTAAAGCCCTGTGTCTACAGACCCACCGCAAGGCAAATGAAAAACAACATAGGTACAACATCCCAGACGCTATGCGACCTCAGATCAAGCCCCAATTTATAAAGCATCCAGCAAAATGGAGTGCACAAAAACTACAGGTGGCCCTGAATCTGGCCCTGCCTAGGATATGCGAGTTGTGTAAGCAATATTCTGATACCGATACACACCTATGCTCTTTTTGCCGCGAAAGCCTGTCTCCCAATTCGTGTCCCTGTTTGGTATGCGCCGAACCGGTCGATAGTCAAAGTCAACTGGGCTGTTATCGCTGTCTTGGCATGTCGCTTGCGTTTGATCACTGCAGAGCCCCTTGGTTATACAATAACGAGATGCGCCACCTGATTCGCCGATGGAAGTTCGAAGGCGCAACGCATCTCACCAACACCTTGTGTGAACTCTTTCTGTCAGAGATCGGGCAACCACCTGAGGTCGATGTGCTTGTGCCGACGCCACTGCACTGGTGTCGGCAGCTATCAAGAGGCTTTAACCAGAGTAGACTGCTTGCAACTGCATTGGGGCAAAGGCTGAACTTACCCGTTTTGAAAAGCTTGAAACGCCGTTACTACAGCACACCGCAGCACCGGACTCGACGCCGTGCAGATCGCCAACTCAATGAATACGACTTTTTCGCCACAAAACAACTTCGAGGTCTTCGAGTCGCGCTCATCGATGATGTCATCACAACAGGCAGTACCGCCAATGCCGCAAGCAAAAGCCTTCTCAATGCGGGGGCAGACAAGGTACAGTTGTGGTGTTTAGCTCGCACACCATTCACGGGAAAACCATGAGGACATACGTCCGCTTTTTTTATTTATACCTAGCCTCACTCGCAGCGATCTCGAGCGCTGACGGCGAACCTCTGCGCGTTGGAGTTGCAGCTAATTTTGCGAGCACCCTCGAGAGTTTGCTCAGGGGTCAAGCTCCTTTCACCGCAAATGTCAGTATCAGTGCGGCAGCGACGGGCGTGCTCGCGACGCAGATCCAACTGGGTGCACCATTTGATGTTTTTTTGGGCGCAGATGAATCAAGACCCATGAAGGTGTTCACCGCACAACCGGGCCATGACAAACCGACTTGCTATGCTCAGGGTAAATTAATTCTATTGGGAGCAAGCACGCTTGAAGAATTAAACGGAGCAGGGCGTCTCGCCATCGCCAATCCGGATATCGCACCCTACGGTAGGGCGGCCACAGAGATATTGACCCGCTTCCCAAATAACAGCATGAAAATCATCAAAGGCGCGAGCGCCCTGCAAGCCTATCAATTTTATGCCAGCGGCAATGTCGACTATGCTTTGGTACCCGCCTCACTAGCGCAAGAGGAAGGACTTTTGGTTCCTGCGCAGTGGCACCGCCCGATCGCTCAATTTGGTATGGCGCTCCAAAGCCCTAAAGAGCTTAACCTAGAGGCACGCGCTTTTATGTTGTGGTTACTGAGTGAAGCCGTGCAAGATCAACTCGTCGATATGGGTTATGAGCGATGCCAAAATGACTGAAATCATTTTAGTAACAGCGAAATTGGCGTTCGTGACCACCTTTATTCTGCTGGTAGTGTCGCCCCCAATCGCTTGGTGGTTGAGTCAAGGACGCTCGTGGACGAGATCGATTATCGAAGCATTAGTCGCGTTACCTCTGGTTCTACCTCCTACCGTGCTGGGCTTTTACCTATTGTTGCTCATGGCACCCGACGCACTCTTTGGTAGATTCTGGATG
>Ga0181558_10003479_pt1 | contig 14507 bp, 12 predicted proteins | sample 011ome_22_FD_133754 | JGI IMG/M metagenome (GOLD analysis project Ga0181558, IMG submission 133754) | Coastal salt marsh microbial communities from the Groves Creek Marsh, Skidaway Island, Georgia - 011507BT metaG (megahit assembly) | ecosystem: Environmental > Aquatic > Marine > Intertidal...
AACCCGTCAGACACGACGGACGCGTCGCGAAACGCCGTCTGGTGAGCAACCTTGGGGGCGTCGCGCAAGCATCCTCCGTAGAAAAATGCGCTCGGGAACCGGGAAATCTCGGCGTTCATGCGGTGCTGCGTGATGAGCGTCGACGCCGGGTGCGCGCGCGAATCGTCGTCGTCGCCGCCGTCGTCGTCTCCGTCGCCTCGCGGTAACACCAATCGCTCGAACAGGCTCGTTCCGTACGCGCGCCTGGAGGCGAGATCTTCGGCGTGCGCGACCGCGGGGAGTTGCCTGTGGTCCCCCGCGAGGATGATCCGCTTCACGTGGCTCGCGCGCCTCATCAGCGGAATCAGCGTCGCCGCTTCCGAAGATTGCGCCGCCTCGTCGACGATGACCACGTCGAACTTGTAATCCTTAAAGTACTCCGCGCCCGCCGCGCTGGTGGTCGTGGCCACCACCCGCGCGCGCTCCAGGATCGTGCGCCGTTCGCGCTGCTCCTCGTGCGCACGAGCGGTTAACCCGTCGCGCCGCTTGTTGAGGGTGTCGATCGCCTTATCCACCAGCGTGTCGAGCGCGTATGTCGACACCCGAGTGCTGATTTGGTCTAAAGCGCCGACGCGGATCAGCTCGCCAGCCTCCATGCCGCGCTCGGTCCCGTCGCCCTCGAGCGACTTGATGCGCCCCCGCGCCAGGCGCAACACGAGCTCGTCCACCGCCGCGTTGCTCGGGGCGCACACCAGCACGCGGGGCGCCGGACAACACAGGAGCAGCGCCGAGATGGCGCCGACCAGCGTCGACGTCTTCCCGGTCCCCGGGGGGCCGTGCAGAAGCGCCACCCCGGCGCACCGCCGCACGGTTTCGTGCGGCAAGTCTCCAGGGCACACGCACAGACGTATGGCTCGGGCCTGCGCGTCGTTGAACCGCCCCGCCGCGGTCCATCGGCCGATCGCGTCGAGCACCTCGCGCAAGTTCCGGGGCGCGGCGCCGGCGCTCAGGGGGAGCGTTGCCGCGACGTGTTTGGTGCCCGGAACGTTCGCCTCGCCCGTGACCGCGCTCCGCTTGTCTTTGTTCCACTCCGTGTAAAACGGCTCGCCGGTCAGAATCGGAGCCAGCAAAGGCGCGATGAGCAGCGGCACGACGTGCGCGGCGTCGAACTCCCGGCGTGAGGTTTTCAGGTCGTGCCCGAGCGCGATGAGCGTCTTCGTGCCGCGCGCCAAAAACGCGTCCCGCGAAGAAAGCGCGCGCAACAACTCGGACGATTCAACATCTACGCCAAGCCGCCCGCCGTCATCGCTCGCGTCTTTCACCACCCCGAGGACGTGCGACTGCGGCGAGTCACCGCCGCGCCACAGAAGCACCAGCTCATCCACGACGGGGGCGAAAGCGGGAACGAAGCCGGAACGGGACAACGAAGGCGGGAGGGGGCCTTTGCTCCCCCCGCCGCCAGCGGATTCGCCGGCGCGGTTGCGGATCAGGACAACGCACGATACTTTCGCACCGGCTTCCGCGCGTTCGCGAATCTCCTCTTTCGTCAGGCTGGAGTGGACGTGCCAGTGCGTGACGTTGCGCTTAGGGGGCATCTTGGCCACGGTCTCCACGGCAGCTGCCGCGGCGTTGTCGAGCACGAGCGCGGCGTTATACGCCGCGTATTCCTTCGCGTCCGCGAACCGACACGCGGGTCGAACGTTCGCGGACGACGCGTCTCTCGGTCGAGAGTCGTTTCCGCTCGCGCGGCGACGCGTCTTCTCGCCGTACACTTCGCGCGCGCGGCCGAGCACGCGCAGCGTGAACGTGTCCCGCTGCGACGCGTCCGTCGCGGAGACGTCAGCCGAGTACCGCGCCGCAAAGAAATGGCGACTGGTCGGTGGGTCGCGCGGCGACTGAAGCGGCGGTGGCGCGGGCGGCGCGGGCGGCTCTACTTCCTCGACGTCAGAGGACTCGATCGAACCTGCAGACATCGGCGGTGGCGAAGAGGCAGCGGGCGCGGCCGCGTCCGCCTCCCGCTTCACTTCGACAGCGGGCTCGACCGGCTTGGGTTTCGGAGGCTTCACCGCTTCCCTCTCCTGTTTCGCGCCAACGGCGAAGTCGGTGGTGGGTCCCGGTTTCGAAGCAGCCGCGTCGGGCGCTTTCTTTGCCGATTTCGCCGCCGGAATCGGCTCGATCTTGACCTCGGCCTCGACGCTTTCGTCCTTACCCACAACCTCCCACGCGCTCTCCGGCTTCGTATCGTCCGCGTCCAAATCCAAGGCTTCTTCGTTCGTGTCGACGATATCCTCGACGTCGTCGTCCTCGCTCGCGTCGCGGTCGTCCTCGCCTCCGCTGACCGCGTTTTCCGAGTCAGACGAGTCTTCGTCCTCGTCGCTCGACGTCTCGTCGTCGCTGTTCGGCGGGGACGGCTGCAACTGCTGTTTCTGTCCCGGGCTCTTCGCGAACAAACGCGAGGGGCTCATGGGTTGTCGCGCGCCCCCGTCTCCGGCGGCGCGCGTCCCTTTCGAAGGCGTCGCCGTTTTGTTGGTTTTCTTCACCTTTTTCTTCGCGCGATCGCCGCTCGATTCCCGCGCCGCGTCGCTCCGCGACCCAGAAACGGTCGCGGGGGCAACCGGAGACGGACTCGCGGTCGGCGTTTCGTCGCGCGGCTCGCCGCCTCTCGCCCTGATGACTTTGTTCTGGTGGCGCACTTTCTTGTATCCTTTCCGTCGCAACCGCTTCGCGGCGTCGGAGTCTTTGTGGTGACACAAGACATGCGTGACGAGCGCGTGCTCGGTCTTGAAGCCCTCCTTGGCGCGCTTGCGCTTGCATCCCTTGACGACGCACTTGAACGCGCCGTCACTTCCGCTCGTGCTCGCGCCGTCGCGTCGACGGTCCGAGCCGCCGGCGTTCGGAGCCGTGCGAGGCGCCGCGGCGGGCGACGAGAGGTTCTGCTGTGGCGACGTGGCCGGACTCGAGGTGCCCGGAACTAAGTTTATCAGTACGCTGCCGTCAGCCTGCTGCTGGATGTGAATCCCACCCCCCATCATCGCGTTCGGACCCCGACTCCACGAGCCGGGGGGATCCATGACCGGGCGTCCGCGACGCCGTGCGGTGCGCTCTGCGAAGCTCGGTTTTCAGGCCGAGTTTCAGATCTCCGAGTTTCACTCTCGACTTTCGTTCGTTCTCGGTGTTTTCGACGCGGAGAACGATCGACTCGCAAGGCGCGAGAGCCGCACACCGAGGCGCGCGTGGAGGCACCGGTGCCCCGCGCACATTCGCGGCGCTCTCGATCGCCGCGTGCCATCGTCGAGCTCGCACTGAGCACCCTTCTCCTCGTGCATCCTCTCAGCGCGATGTCCGCCGACGAAAAAAACGAAGCGGCGGCGGCTTTGCCCGAGGGCGATGGTGAATTCACCCCAACGCTCTGGAGCGTGACCGGCCCCACGGAGACGAAACGACCCGAGCCGGGGTCTGGCGGTGACGGCAACGCACGCGCGCCGCACGAAACGGACGCCGCGGCGGATGAGCCCGCCGAGGCGGTCCCCTTATCGAAGAACGCGCGTAAGCGGCTGGCGAAGCAGGAGGCGTGGGCAGCGAAGAAAAAGGCGAGGAAGGAGGAGGAGAAGGCGCTGAAACAGCAGAAGGGCGACGAGGCGCGCGCGGCGTTCGCGGCGAAGATGGAAGCGATGACCGACGCCGAGCGCGCCGAGTACGAGGCGGCGCGGAAAGCCAACCGCGAGAAGCGCATGAAAGAGGCGGAGGAGGCGAAGGCCAAGAAGACCGAGGCGTTGCGCTCGCCGTACTCGGTGGTGTTGGACCTGGAGTTTGGGGATCTGATGACGGAGAAAGAGTCGCGCTCGATGGCGAAGCAGCTGACGTACTGCTACTCCGCCAACACCAAGGCCGCGGTTCCTCTGTGTCTGTACTTCACCGGGCTCGACGGGGAGGTGGGCGAGGCGCTGCTCAAATCCAGCCCGGGGTACAAAAACTGGGCCGTGCGCCACGAAGAGGGGAGCTACCTCGACGCGCTCGCCGAGCGCAAGGGCGACTTGGTGTACCTGACCGCCGACTCCGAGCACGAGCTCACGGAATTCAAGCCGAACGAGGTTTACATCATCGGCGGGATCGTGGATAAGAACAGGCACAAAAACCTGACCCTGAACAAAGCCAACGAGCAGGGCATTCGGCATGCGCGTCTGCCCATCCGCGACCATCTGAAGATGACCGGGACGCACATCCTGACCGTGAACCAGGCGCTGGACATAGTCCTCGCACAGCTCGAGCTGAAGGACTGGGACAAGGCTATGGAGCGCGCGGTGCCGGTGCGGAAGCAGGCCAAGGAATGCACAGAGGAGGACGGGAAGAAAGAAGGCGACGCGGAGCTGAGCGAGTGAGTGTAACACCGATGCGCGCGTTCGCGTGTGTTCCAGCCCCGGCTTCGAAACCACGTCAAATCGGCGCGAATGACGTCCCGCCGATGCCAGCCGAGGGCAAAGATTTTCGCGCGCGGAAGACGTGGCGCAGCTCGTGCTCGCAGATCCCCAGGCGCGTCCCCACGCGTCGCTTGGAAGCATGTTCGCCGTCGCGGTCAGCACCCCAGCGTTCGTACGGACGCGCATCTCGCGCGCGACCCGCGCCCCCGCGAGGCGAACCTCGCGAGTGGTCGTCCGCGCGGCCGGGTCCGACGGAAACGCGGAGGACGAGGATGACCTCCCGCCACCCATCAAGCTCACCGCGGATCAGGCTCGCATCGCCGCCCTGGCCTTCGAGGTGCTGTACGAGAAGGACCCGAGGGAGGACATGGAAGAGATGCTGAAGGATAAAGAACGCCCGGGTCTCAGGGCGAAGCTGCAGCAGGCCATCAAAGGTGCGTTCGCGTCTCCTTTCGCGCCCGTCCGACACAACCCGCATCTTTTTTTACTAGGGTCCTCCTCCTCTGCGAACGCCGACTCGCGATGCGAATCACTCGACCGCGCCGCCGGACACTGACACGACCGCACGCATACCCGCGTGCTTTTTAAACGCAGCCGCGAACGAGGCGTGCAAGGACGGTGCTACTGTGGAGTGCGCCGCCGCCTGGGAGGAGGTGGACGGCCTGGAGGATGCCGCCATGCGCGCCGGGATGACGCAGAATGCGCCCCCGGGGAGCCCCTCCGCCGTCGCGCCCGCGCCGCCCGCGGCGGCGGAGAAGTCGGAGAAGAAGTCGGCCGACGCGCCCGAGAAGGCGAAGAAGGAGGACAAGCGAATGTCAAATCCTGCGACGATGGCGGGTGTCGATCCCCTGGCTGGTGTCATGCCCTGCGCCGGGGACAGCTGCGAGGCGCCTTCTGGGACGTTCGAGGCCCGTCTGGAACTGGAGCGCGCCTTGCAGGAGGGCGGGAACGCCGCGGATGAGCCCACGTTGACGAAAGCCATTCGCGACGCGGTGGACGTCGCCATCACGATGTGCGAAAACGGGGAGGACGCGTCGCAGTGCGCGGTCGCGTGGGAGGTGGTCGAGGAGCTCTCGTCCAGCGCGAGTAGGAGGCGGGTCGACGACGTGGACGCGGACGCGAAATAAATAAACCGATTCTTTTTTAACTCTTGTACGTACGTATTCGATAATTTCGGCTCGACGCGAGAGAGGAGGGGGACCCGTTCCGGTTCCTATCACGACATCACCTTGGCGTTTTCTTCGAGCAGCTTGTGAAGCTTTTCAGCTTCGGACATGCGGATGAGCGTGATTGTCTTCTCGTTTTCCTCGGCGGCGTTGAAGAAGTTGACGATGACGCCGTTCTGCTTCGTCGAGCCGTCGGGCAACTTTTTCTCCGTCGCCTGCACCCGCATGCTCGCGTAAACCCCCGCGTTCATCACCGCCTTGCCGATGCTGTTGCGAATCAGAACGCGGCACTTGTACACGCCGCCGACCGCCTCCTTGGCCTTCAGGAACTCGAGGTTGTTCACTCCGCGGTCCCCCCATGCGTCCGCCGCTTCCTTCTTGGTGAAGAACTTCACCTTCGCCTTGAGAAGGCACTCCTCGTCATCCTCGTCGCCGCGCTCCTTCTCCTTGAACGATGGGCTCGGGGGGCGCGCCTCTTCCTCGTCGTCGTTCTCGCCGCCGGCGGGTGCCGCGGGCGTCACGGAGATGGGCGCCCCGCCGAACCCTCCGAACCCACCGAACGCGGGCGGCGGAGCGCCGGGCGCGCCGAAAAGGCTCGGCGCTGGGGCCGCCGAGCCACCGCCGAAGGGGTTGCTCGCCGCGTTCGGGAACAGCGAAGGTTTCTCCGCAGCCGCCGCGGGCGCGGCGGCGGTGGACGCGCCGAACCCGCCGAACAGACTAGGCGCGGCGGCTTCTGCCGCTTTCGGCGGCGTCGGCGTCGCCGCGCCAAAAAGCGGATTGGCCTTCATCGGGGTCCCCTCGGGGATGCCGCCCAGCCCCCCGAACATCGGGGTCGAACCCGAAGGCTTCAACGCGTCCCCGACGGTCTCCAGCACATCCTTGAAATCGGTTTTGATCTGCGCGATGTGCTTGAGGTAATCCTGGCAGCCCGCCGCCCAGGACTTGATTGGCCGCTTGCCGCTCTGATCGTTCACCCAGCTCGCGAACTGTTTGTTCAGCGCGCGAAGGTGCGCCCTGCACTTGTCCTCGCGCTTGGACTTGTCCTCGACGCCGCCTGCCTGGGCGGCCAGGGCCCTGGAGCCCGCGCCCCACTCCTCCTCGTCGTCGGCGGCTTGCCTGCGTTTCTTTCCCATCTCGCTCGCGCGGTTCAAAGTGTAGATCGGCAGGGTTCGCGGATCATCGTAGAACTTTTCTCGCGCCAAGGCCTACGCCTGCCTGCTAGAGGCGCCGCCCGCTGATTTCACTGCAGGTTTTGTGACCGGACTCCTACAGATCCACCGCGCGCTCGAGTCGCAAGACGACGAGACGCGACGCTCACGATGTTGAGCGTGCTCCTGACGGTTCTCAACCCCGCCTTGAAACCGTTCTACGATGCGTTCTACAAGGTCTTCCTCATGGTACGCTCTGCTCGGGTCATCGACGTCATCTGCGGAATTCACATTTCGGGAAGGCACCCAATCCCTAAACCCCGAGTCTTCCGACGCACGGCTCCGCGAACGGCACAGCGGACTGACCACTTCATCCTCGTCCCCTCCGGTTTTTCGACATACCCGTAGGTCGTGGAGATGAACCTCGTGCCTGACTTCATCCTGCGCGCTGGCATCCGGTACCTGTTGAGAACGAAGTGCCTTTTCAACTTCGCAAACACCGAGGATGAGCTTAAGGCTGAAATCGATTTCGTGAAGGACCTGCGCACCCGCGCAGTCGCCGAGCAGACGAAAGCCGCGAACGAGCAGCACTACGAAGTTCCGACGGAATTTTACTTGCTTTGTCTGGGCCGCAACCTGAAATACTCGTGCTGCCTGTACGACAAGCCCGGCATGACTCTGGACGAGGCGGAACTCGCGATGCTGCAGCTTTACGGCCAGCGCGCCGAGCTTGCGAACGGGCAAAACATCCTTGAGCTTGGATGCGGCTGGGGCTCTCTTTCTCTCTGGATGGCCAAGACGTATCCGCTTGCGAAGGTCACGGGTGTCTCGAACTCCCGGACGCAGAAGGAGTTCATCATGGCGCGCGCGGCGGAGCGCGGCATCAAGAACCTGGAGATCATCACCGCCGACATGGTCACGTTTGAGCCTCCGAAAGTTGGGTCGTACGACCGCATCGTCTCCATCGAGATGTTCGAGCACATGAAGAACTACGACACGCTGTTTGATCGATGCACCAAGTGGCTGAAGAAAGGTGGGAAGATGTTCATTCACATCTTCGTCCACAAGACGACCCCGTACCATTTTGAGGCGGAGTCCGAAGATGACTGGATGTCCAAATACTTCTTCACCGGAGGCACGATGCCGAGCGACAGGCTTTTCTGCTTCTTCACCAAGGGTCTGTACTTAGAGAACCAGTGGCGCGTGAATGGCAACCACTACTACAAGACGTGCGAGGACTGGCTCAAGAAGCTCGACCGCAACTACAAACAGGCGGGTCCGATTCTGGAAGAGACGTATGGCAAGTCGCAAAAGACGAAGTGGTACGTCTATTGGCGTCTTTTCTTCTTGTCTTGCGCTGAAATGTTCAACTACAACAGCGGCACGGGCAAGGGCAACGAGTGGTACATCTCGCACTACTTGTTCACCAAACCCGATGGGAAGTAATGGCGCGTGATGAGATGAATCGAAGTTGTAGTATGAGTCGATGATACAGATACGCGCTCGCTTTTCGACTCATAAGTCTAAAAAGCTACGTAGACTACGTACGAAAGTACGAAAGTAGTAGCTAGCTATAGCTAGCTAGCTAGTCGATCACTAACCGACCTTCACTCGTCGCCCCCCAGCTCCTCTAACTCCTGCGCGATCATCTCCGCCATCGTCATCGACGGTTTCTTTTCTTTCACGGGAGCACGAGGTCTCTCGCTTCCAGGTGCGTTGGGAATGAACGGTTCGTCATCGTATGTCTTCGGCTTTCGAACGCGGTGTTTCTGAGGTTTCGCTTCTTTCAAAGCGTTCACGCGTTTGCGCCGCTTCGCGTCTTTTGCTTCCTGGTTGCGTCGACGGCGGAAAAGGATGATGGAAGAAATGAACTTCAGGACATCCTCGCGTCCATCTTGGCTCACGCTCGATGTCGGTATCATGGAAGGCAATCGATGCCAGTTTTCCATAAGCCGACGCTCGAGTTCTGCTTGGTTCTCCTCCACCGAGGGCATGCCGGGTTTGTTTCTGTCGCACTTAGTGAAGATGATTGTGAACGGGACGCTGTGCTCGATGAGCCAGTCAGCGTATTCCAAGTCTTTCTCCATGGGGGGAATGGACGCATCGATCAGAAGCAAGACACCTGCCAGGTTGGAGCGAGTGGTGAAGTACTCCTTGGTGAACTTTTCCCATTTTGCCGTCTCCTCAGCCGTCGCCTTGGCGAATCCGTATCCGGGAAGGTCGACGATCCGACGCTTCTTATCTCCCAAGTAATGGTTGATGTGCTGGGTCGTTCCCGGCTTGGACGACACTGCCGCGCCGCTCGCGCCCTTTGTCAGCAGGTTCAAAAGACTGGACTTTCCGACGTTAGAGCGTCCAATGACCGCCACCTCAGGTAATCCGTCCGGGGCTGGACAGTCGTCGGCGTCCTCGGTGGCAGCCACGAAATCCACTTTTTGCATCTTTTTATCGTTCACGATGCGCATCTCAGGGAGGGGAAGCGTCTGACCCTCCGCGCCCACGCGAAGCGCCGGTTTGTCCCATTTCGACGCGAACATCTCTGTTCAGGATGAGAGAGACGTCGAGAGAAGCGATGGGAAAGCACCAGAGGTCAGCATACGAGGGAATGCGTGAAGGATAACAAAAAGCGCAAAGCACTCGTCGGGTGCTCACCTTGCGACTCCTCGTCCACATACCACAGCCCGGGAACCTGGTCGCCGCCGGCAGCCTTCACAGCGCATGCCCGCCTCGCAGGTGGACGCGTCGCAGTGCTACCCGCAGACCGACGTAGACGCGTGGCTTGGGGGGCGAACGCCCCCAGCCTGAGTACGGTCATCGCGGCCGCCGCCATGATGAATGGAGCGGCGGCATCGTCGCCTGAACTCGCAAATCGCGTTTCCACAAAACTCATCTTCATCAGGCATCAGGGTGTGCTGAAAAAAAAAAATCAAACTTTTGGATGTTGGAGCGGTCGTGTCATTTCGTAACGCCTCAAGATCTGGGGAGAGCATCGTCATCGGACGCCGCGAGGCGACACGACGTGGCGAGGGGGTGATGAAAGTCCATCGCTACGTCGTGTCTACCATCATGGTGCTATGTATCACCCTTGAAGTGACCCGAGGCGCGAATCTGCCTCCGCCACACCTCTGTCCCTTGGAGGACGGCACCTCCCTGGACTTGGTGCTCTCTGCGTTTCACGAAGCTGCTCATCTCGGAATCGGTTCCAACTTCCGCGTCTTACAGGCGTTTGTCGACGCCGCGAGCACGACATGCACGGGTCCTCTCTTCTTATATGGCACCACGGGTGGTCAAACGATGTTCGCACCCACCGATGAGGCCTTCGAGGAGCTCTTCGTGATACTGAATCGTGGACTCGAAGAGCTTCTGAGCAATCCCACGTTTCTTTGCAACCTCGTCGCGTATCATCTCACCATCCCTTGCGGTGCGACGAACAGTGCGCTGTATCGTCGGTCTTGTGGCTTTTTGCTCACGAGCGATATGATTGACGGTCAAGCGATCGAGACGATGTTCAACGACCCAGCTCTGACGTCTGCTCTCGGATTAGCGGGCTCCGGCACCGCATCGAGTTTGCTTTTCGCGCAGATTTCACAGGAGGTTTCTCTGCGAAAGGTGCGCGTGGATGGATACATGAAACGTGGAGCAGACTTACACGTGCCCAACATCGTGCTCTGCGGAGGCTACGGAAGCGGTTTAGCAGTTCACATAGTGAACGCTGTGTTGGTGCCCGCTGCGGCGTTTTATTCCACGGTGGAATCGCTCATCGCCTCGTTGCCTGAGCTCTCCATCACCGCCGAGGCGTATTTCTTAACTCGAGCGTTCCGAACCAGTTTCCCCGCGGGCGGGGTTGTCTCAGAGCGGCAAGGCGTATCCGCGCAGCAAAATATCATCATCATTCCTCCCTTAATTCCCAGAGGATTCTTACCAAACCCTGTGCTGCCTGATGAGGGGATGTGCGTCCCTGGCGAGATCATTGATGCGCTGAACATGCAAACCGTCTTCGCGCCGACGAACCTGGCGTGGAAAAATTTCTTCCGCCGCGTCGGACTTTCGAAGGAACAGGTCTTCTCCGATCCCGAGCTTCTGCTGTCGACTTTGCAATACTCAGAAGTATTCATCGACTTGGAGACGACCCCCATCAGCGCTGACGGGGAGTTGGCAGGTTCCCGGTACTTCACATATAACATGTATCCGCTCGAATTTTTACAAACGGCGATCAATCCGGAGCTTCTGTTTGTCACTCCCTTGCTCGGCCCTACTATCGGGACCCTGAACTTCTTCGACCTCATCGTGGACATAACATGCATAGGAAACAAACGGATTATCACCCTTGAGGGGCAGAGGTTTGCCTTTCTTGGTGGGAATAAAGCAGTAGTTCTAACTCCCGACCTCATCGCCTGCGACGGGCTACTGCACATAGTGGATTCGGTGCTCATAACGCCAGGTTTGACGACGCTTCGCCAGCTTACGCTACGACCGGAACTCTCGCTGTTTACACAAATAGTAACCAGCCCAGGAAACGAAATTCTCGCACTCGAGCTGGATACTGTCGGAACTGCAGGGCAGCTAGTCAGTGGGATTGCAATTTTCGCCCCCACAAACGCGGCTGTCGAGGGAACACTGGGCTACTTGGTACGCACATTGAATTTTTTCTTCAGCGCGCGACGACACAACTGACTTCCTAAATTAATTCTGCTCAACGCGCAGGGATATCGATTCGAAGAGATTATCGTCCCATTGATGGATCCTTTCATCGCTTTCCTCATTCGCCAGCAGATAGCGCAATACCACCTCATTCTTGACCTCGTACCGCGCGGCGTTTTAGTTCCTCAAGAGGATTTTCGTCTCTGCCTTCTGGCTGACACGGACGTCTTCGACACGAGACTCGCCTATCCCATCCTTGCCAAGCCGTGTAACCTTTTCCTTGGCCTCTCGATCATAAGGCAGGTAGGAATACGCATACAGGGTGTACGTTCTTTGACGCACCGGATCCCACCTGGTTTACCAGACGTCGCACGCGCTGTTTTCGTCGAAGGGCGACTGAATAGTGCGAAAGTAATCGTTCCAGATCTCGTATCATCCAACGGTGTCGTTCAAGTGGTGGATACTATGCTTGTACCGCCGACCGCAGAGCTTGGGTTAACTATACTTGATCGCATCGAAAGAACGCCGTGGCTAAAGGTACGTCGCCCGACGAAATACGAGTAAACTTCACGTCCAAACTGAATTAATTCAATACGAACACGCAGGTTTATGAGGAAATCGTAAAAATACTCGGTCTGCAAGGCGAATTCCGCGGGCAGTGCCTTCCACCCGGTGATGCGAGCGTCTTCGCCCCGGTCGATATTGCGTTCTTCGCCTTCTTCGCCAAGCTCTCGCTCTCGAAAGCTGTCATCATCGACAGTTTTACTTCTTTGCTTTACGACGTGATTCTTTACTCAACTGTCGCGGAACGCCTTGAAGGAATTCCGATTGTTGATGAGGTAACTTAAACGCGTTTTGAATGTTTTTTCTATGCACAGCGTTCTGAATCCAGATCTTTTGTCGCGCAGGGCGTTACCGAGAGTGATTTCGTGTATCCACCGCTTGAGCCGCAATTTTTGGCGAAAGGAGAGCCTCTCCCGACGACGCTCCAGCGTTATTGGCAATCTTCCGCGAACCTCACCTTCCTCAGGCACGATACCCTGGTCAAGGGAGATGGATCCGTCATCACACAGGTACGCTCGCTTGTATTGTTCGTGTATTTTCACTTTTCCCTGACACTGTCGTCTTCTTGGTCGCAGGCGTTTGTTTCCGGCGGGACCGAGCACGATTGGTTTGCGGCGACCAACGCCTCGGTACTCTCCACAGCGTCGGTCGGGTATCCCGGTGCTCTACCAAATGTCGCTCAAATCATTCCACCGGAAGCGAGGAGTGGGCAACTCGCCATCAACGGTGATCTACACGTCGTCGATAAAGTCCTTCTACCCGATCCCCTCGCTTTTTGTCGCGCCGGGGACTTCGAATTTGTTCAGGGGTACGCGTTCCAGAGCCTCGAAGTCCCGTCACTGAATGTTGACCCTGCCGGGCAGATCGTGAACGAAATAGTTCCGCGAGCATTAGCGTTCGCGTTTTGTGAGCATCTGCCGTGCACGTACGACATCCCGGGTCTCTACGGTCGCGCCGGGTTCCGACTGTCCGTCGAGGTCGTCGTGAAATTCAAGCACCTCGTGCCGCTGTGCGATCCGTGGTGCACACCGGCGAGTTTTTGGTGGTGCATACCGTGCACCGGCATATACGCGCAGACCGTGCTGACGATCGGCGGATGCGCTCCATATCAGAATTGGCACCACTGCGGTGGAGCGCTTTCGATTTTTGTCACGGACGCGGGGGAAGTTCGCTTCGGGTTCCAGACGTTCGTCGAGAGCTTCTCACTGTTGCCGATATTCGCCGGCGGAGGCATGCGCGTCGTCGACACATCGGTTCCTGCGAAAGGCTTCAAAGCGGTCAGCGGGCAGGTGTTTAAGATACTCGCGACGTACGACGGCCTGTGTAACTGCACCAAGATATACATCAACGACAAGCTGCGCGGTATCGCAGACCCGTTCGATATCGGGCAATACGTCTGGCAGCCGTTCGTCGACGTCGCTGATAACTTCTACGAGAGCATCACAATCGGAGGAAGCATGCACACACGAAACGCAACCCCACCATCGAACGTCTTTCCTGACCCGTCAGAGATGCTGGCAGGGATCGGCGGCGTCGGCGGGGTCGCGCCAGGGCTGGAAGCAGCGCAAGCGTCGAACCTGTATTTATCGAAAGACTGGAGTTTGCCCGCAGCGGGCCAGTTCGCAACGTATCCAGCAGATCCTGTGCTCGTCGGCCGGTATCCGACGCAGATATATCTTCCGTGGAAAGGTGATATCCTCAGCACGAGTGTGTGGTTCGACAACGGTAGACGAGAGGGTATCAGGTATCCCAGCACGTGCGTGAGACCGCCGTTTGTGAGTCAAATGTGAGTATTTCATTTCCTTTTGATTGATTGATTTGATTCTCTCTCCGCCTTCATTCAAAAGAAAAGAAAATTCCGATTTTGTGCAATTCGTTTTCTTTTTGACTTTTTCACAGACTGATCAATGCAGTGTCTTTTTGCGAATAAATGCGCCAGATTCGAGTCAGCGTCGTGGCTTTTTTGCGAGTACGTCCGGAGCTTGGCACTGCGAAGCACGCGCTTCTCGGGCGCACGCCGGGAAGAAGGCGGCGCCATGGACGCCTCGGCGTGGCTCTCAGACTTCGAAAGGGTGGAGAGGAACGTGGACGATGCGTTCGCGTGTCTGTACGAGAGAGACGCGGCGCAGCGAGAGGGTCGAGCTGCGGATGCCACCGAGTTGACGGCGACCGTGCGAAAGCAAGCCGCGGAGCTCAGGAGTGAGCTCGACGCGCTCGGCGCGTCGCTGGAGTTGTCCTCGGTGACCGAGCGTGAGAAGATACGAAGAGAAGATCTGGTCGCGGGCTTGTACGGTAGATGCGACGAACTCGCGGGGCTTAGCAGCGCCGACGCGGGGTACGTCTCCTCGAGTCCGCCCTCGTCGACGAATCTCTTCCAGCCCGAACCGGACTCGCACAGAGGAGAGACCCCGGCGACCGTGGACTTGGACAACACCGGGATCTTACAACTGCAGCGCAACATGATGATGCGTCAGGATGACGAATTAGACGAGCTTTCCCGGGTGGTGACGAGCACGAAACACATCGGGCTCGCGGTGAACGAGGAGTTGGACCTCCACGCCAGGCTCCTGGACGACATTGAAGACGAAGTG
>Ga0181558_10003480_pt1 | contig 14499 bp, 11 predicted proteins | sample 011ome_22_FD_133754 | JGI IMG/M metagenome (GOLD analysis project Ga0181558, IMG submission 133754) | Coastal salt marsh microbial communities from the Groves Creek Marsh, Skidaway Island, Georgia - 011507BT metaG (megahit assembly) | ecosystem: Environmental > Aquatic > Marine > Intertidal...
CGCGTCCACCGCATTCATCGTCACGCGCGAATTGAACGAACGACCATCATGTCCACGATCACGAGCTCTTTCACCGGCGTCAAGGTTGTCGCCAAGACGTCCGTCGCCAAGACGTCCGTCGCCAAGGTCACCACGGCGTCGTTCGAAAACGTCAAGAAGGTAGGTCGTCGTCGTCGTCGTGATGGGCGTGTTTTGTGTCGTCGTCGTTGCGTCGTCGTCGTCGTCGCGTCGTCGTCGTCGTCGTCGTCGTCGGAATCCTCCATCGGGCGATGATGACGACGACGATGCGGTTACGTTACCCTCGATCGCGCGCGATCGATCGATCGTCGGGGCGTGTGCGACGTTCGCGGGTCGGGCGACCGGCGATCGGCGATCGGTGCATCGCATGGATGATTTTACGCGCGATATATATGCATGTTTACACCCCGCGCGCGCGCGCGCGTCGAGCGCGGACGACGCCGGAACAATCGCGCGCGGGTGAAGAATTCACCCCCACGCGCGATATCCCGCGGGTGACGCGGATGCCACGCCTCGAGCGCGACCGCGACCGCGCGCACCACGCGCACCACGCGCACAGAAGAAAGACACTGACGCATACGTATGCACGGTATATTCGTCGTTCGCCTTTGCACAGGCTGCCGTCGTCGCGGCGACCACCCTCGCGTTGTCCTCCCCGGCGTTCGCGGCCACCATCAAGCTCGGTGGCGACAACGGCGAGCTCGGGTTCTTCGTACGTCTCGCGCGGTGATGCGTTCGGACATGTGATGATGACTCGTCTCGTGGGGTTGTGATTTTTATGTCATGCGCGAATGACGTATAATGGTATAATCGCGCACCATTATGTGGGATGTGCGCGCGCGCGACGGGGCCACATGTATTCGGACATGTGGAACACACGCGATGACGCGATGACTGACGTGTGGTGTTTGTTGTGTGCGACGCGAATGAAATAACAGCCGAACTCCATCACCGTTGCCAAGGGCGAAACTGTTGAGTTCGTGAACAACAAGGCGTTCCCGCACAATGTTGTTTTCGACGAAGACAACGTCCCGGCGGGTGTCAACGCCGACGCCATCTCCCACGAGGATTACCTCAACGGCCCGGGCGAAAAGGTGACCAACAAGTTTGACGTTGCGGGTACCTACGGCTACTACTGCGAACCGCACCAAGGTGCGGGCATGGCTGGTAAGATCATTGTCCAATAAGTGCGCAGCTGTTGTTTAAGGTTTCGGCGCTCGGCTCGCTCGCGCCTCGACGCGAGCGACGCGACGTCGAGAGTCTCAACGGTGTGAAGCACCAAATCAAGACGATTTAATACAAAAATCACCCAAATAAAATGCTATAATCATCATAATTATCACAACATCATAATCATCAATACGTATACTACGCGCACTAGAACGGTTGGTCTCGTCTGTCAGACGCGCGCTACGCCGCCGACGTCGTCGTCGTCGGTTCGCATCGCGCAAAGTTGACAAAGCCGGCGTGCGGGTCGGCGTCGACGAAGCGCAGCGTGAGGGTCTCACCTAACACCCCAGCACGATCGAGCTTAATGACGGTTTCAAAACCCAAGTCTTCGAAAATCACCAAGGCTAAATCGTCGCCGCGAATGAGCTTGACGAGCGTGGCGCGCCACCGCGCGTCGGCGGGTTGTCGCGAAAAGTAGACGTGCGACCAATACTTTGTGGTTTCGCGCTGGGATTTGATCGCAGCACCGACGCTCGCGCCGACGTCTTCGGTCATGCGCTCTAAAGTCTCGGCATCTGCGAATGGCAGTGGACGTTCACCGCGCAGATGCGCCTTGATTTGATAGTGCGCCAGGATATCGGTGTACCGACGAATGGGCGACGTGAATTGCACGTACGCCTGCAATCCCAAACCCGAGTGTGGTCGCGGCGTGGCACCGCTCGTGGACGAGCTCATGGACATACGCATGGCCATGTCTTGACAAATACCTTCAGGAATGCGATCCCATTCGTCGTCAGACATCAAACGCGGCTCGTTTTGCCCGCGGTATGGTAACGGAATGCCTTCGCGCGCGCCGTACCCGCCGACGACGTCGCCGACGAGCACCATCATTTCCGAAACCAACATCCGCGCTGGTGCCTCGCTATCGAGCATGGACATATTCACAGTGATGTCTTCATCCTCGCCTCCGCGCGCAGTGGCGCCTTTGACGTCCAAGTAAACCTCCGGGAGCAAAATGGTCACAGCGCCGTCATCCGCCCGACGTTCGTCTCTCGCGCGCGCCGCCGCGTACAACAACCTCAAATCCGCGTCACACGTCGCGCTTTTCAACTCGGCGTCGACGTCGTCGTACGTCCATCGTCGATCAAGTTTCACATAACTCGGCATGATTTCAAAATCCAACACGCACCCTTCGCGATCGATATCCGCGCGCACCGTCATCGCCTCGCACTTGTCGCCGCCCAGCGACATTGGCCCAGAGGCGAGCGCGAGCGGGAACATGGGAACCATTTCGCTCGGGTAATACACCGTCGTCGCCCGACGACGAGCGATGTGGTCGAGTGCGCTATCGCGTTCAATCCAACGCGTGGGGTCGGCGATGTGCACCCACACTCGAGTGACGCCGTCGTCTCCGAGCGCTTGCACGCTCAATCCGTCATCTACCTCGACGGTGCCCGCGTCGTCGATGGCGTACACCTTGAGGTGAGTTAAATCTACCCGCGTCGACGCGTCGGGGTCGGGTGGAGCGTTGGCTAATAACGCCTGCGTGGCCTCGTGCGCGTGTTCAGGGAATTCAATCGGCACATCGTACCGGCGAATCGCTAGATTTTCGTGCGCGCTCCACGCGCCAGTCGCAATCAACGTCTTCAACGCGCTCTCGGGCGAGCGAGAAAATCCAAGCTTGGTGAGCAAATCATCCGCCATGGCTTTTTCCCCGGGAGAGTGAAACTTGTCTCCCAACGCATACGCCTGTAATGCTTCGAAACGACGCACGCGGGCACCGTTGTCTTCGTCATCATGGCGCCACAACGTCGCCGGGTCTGGCTTGTCCCCGCGCGGCGCCGCGACGGCGGCTTTGATTTCATCCACAAACGCGCGCTCCAACATCTCCACGCGCGCCTCAGCTTGAGCTTTTCGCGTAAGTGCTTCTATTTGTTCCGCCGTGCGTGGCTCATATTGCCCCTTAGCCTTTGTTTTAAAGTACAAACCACCCGCCGGAGAATTGAGCATGCGATGCGCCGCGTACGCGCGCTCGGCATCCACATTTCCAAACACCACGTCACTCACGTATAAAGCGTCTATAATCTCATCACCACTCGCCAACTCATGTATTAACTCCCAAGCACTCGCAATGAGCGAGTCGTCTTCCACGCACTTGTTCGCAAACGCCTCCATATCCCGCGCGACGACGCCGGCGCCGTAATTCGCCTCGACGGTTTTCTTCGCCACCTTCACCGTCTGCTCCCCACCCTCACGCACGATCCACCCAGTCTTACCATCCGCTCTATCTATCATACCTAACCTCGTCTCCCCCTTACGCGAATACGCAATCACATCGCCGACGACCGCATCTTCCGGCGCCCGCATCCTCCCGCCCGACGCCGACGCCGACGCCGACGCCGCTCGACCGCGCGTCGTCATCGTCGGCGTCATCGTCATCGTCGTCCCACGCGCCGACGCCGCAAACGTCATCGAACCCAACGACATCGAACCCATCGACATCGAACTCATCGACATCGACGACGCACTCCACCCCACACCCGCTCGTCTCGCCGACGCACACCACCGTCGTCCACGACACACCGCCGCCATCGTCGTCGTCGTCGTCGTCGCACCCGTCGTCGTCGTCGTTCCTCGTGCCGCGCGCACCGCGACGCGACGCCCGCCGTGCGTTGCGCACCGCGACGACGACGACGACGCACGCGCGGCGGCGGCGGCGGCGACCACCGCCACGGCGCACCGCGACGACGACATCGGCGACGGACGGAGTGACGACGACGATGGGGTCGTGTGGGTGTGTTGTGTGGTGTGTGGTGTGTGGTGTGTGTGTGTGTACCCCTGGGTACATACATACATGGGTGGGGTGTGTGGGGGTGGGGTGTGTGTACCCCTGGGTACATACACGGGCGCGCGTGATTTCAAAATTGGTTGGCGGTCGTCGCCTCTGGTGCCCATGGATGGAATGATGACGCGCACCGCACTGTGCGACGACGCGGAGGAGGACGACGAGGAGGATAATCGTCGTCGTCGTCGTCGTATTGATTGATTCGTTTCGTTTCGTTTCGTTTCGTTTCGTTCGTTCGTTCCCGTGTGTGTGTGTGTGTGTGTGTGGTGCACCACGCGCGATGGCGCACGACGCGCGCGAATGTCGCAGTGCGCCGCACGCGTACGAACCGATGAGCGGGGTGAAGATGCGCGATCGCGTGGTGTCTGGCGCGGTGGTGAAGTCAAGATTCGATGCGCGAAAGTGTGTGAGTGATTACGGTGAGCTCGAGCGCGAGCCGCGCGGGGGGTATGGGTTCGTGGGCGTGGTGTTGGAGCGCCGCTCGGGGAGGCAAACGAACGGGCGAGGCGGGGAGTACGCGATGTGGCGGGTCGGGGAGCTGAAGAATGGTGGTGGGAGCGTCAGTGTGAGTGTGTTTGGTGATGCGTATGACGCGTATGGGGCGAGCGTGGAGGCTGGTCATATTGTGGCGGTTTTTGACGCCAAGTTTTATAAATCGATGAGCGTGAGCGTGGAGACGACGGCGCAGGTGCTTAGAATCGGTCGAGCGGTGGATTACGGTGTGTGTAAGGCGACGAAGAATGATGGCACGCCGTGTACGAAAGCGGTGAATGTGGCGGAGTGTTTGTATTGTGAGTTTCACGTGCCCAAGGCGATTAAGGCTTTGGCCAACGCGTCGAGGCAAATGACGTCGGCGTCGGGGAAGCGCAACGCGTCGGCGGCAGCCACGACTGGGGATTTAGCGCGTAGTATCAAGGCTCGAGGGGCGTCGACGATGAATATCGGTAAAGAATCACACATGAATCGACCGGGTTCTGGCGTCATGACTGGCGCGCCCGCATCGAGCGCGCGGGCGATTGGAATGATTAAATCAACGTTTGGGTACGTGCCCAAGGCGGCGCTCGGCGCGGCAAAGCCGACAGTGAATGGCGGTGGCTGGAACGGCGCAAAGCCGCCAAAGACGATGTCACTCGATGACGACGAAGATGACGTGTTCGGGGCGGACGATAACCGATTTTTAGTCGAGCAAATCAAGAAGAATCACTCCGCCACGGTGCAGCGCAACAAGGTGGACAAAGATTTAGCGCGACAACGCGCCATCGCGGCGAAATTACAAAACCCGTTGGAGAAATCAGACCCGAACGATACGTCGACGAAAAAGCCAACAGGTCGAGTCACAGTTGAGCACAAGCCTTTGCCGACGCATCTCAATGCGGCTGGTTTAGTCACTGAAACGGTGGAGAGCATGAAGAAAAAGCTAGACAGAGAAATCTCGCGGCGAAAAGAGCTCGAGGCTGAAAACGACGCGCTCCGACGACGCTTAGCCTCGTTTGAATCGGCGGCGACGACGACAGCGGCGGTGGCGTCGGCGACGACGACCGGGCGGGTACCCATGGCGGAAGTTGGTAATCAAATGTCGTCAGGAACATCGTCATTTGGAGTGAAGCGCCCCGTCTCGGCGGCGGGCAGCGACGGTGCGGGCGCGAGCAAAGCGCAAAAACTGTTTGGCAATGTCGCGGCGACGGCGAAGTTGACGTCGAGATACGCTGAGGACGCCGCTGAAGAAGATCACGACGAACTCATGGGCGTGATGGACAAGTTGGAAGAACGTGATCAATTAACGGCGCAACTGGCGCTCAAGCGCGAAACAAAGAAGAAAGTCTGGCACTGCGCGCAATGTCGAACGAAAACCGCGCACTTTCCCAAGGAGTGCAAAGATAACGGACACGCAATCAAGGAGATTGAATCCCTCATGCGTTACTTTAAATGCAAGGCGTGCAATGAGACGAATGTGTCTTACGACGCTTTGTTGCCAAAGAATTGTCGTCGAAACGGATGCACGAGCGTCATATTCACGCAAGTCACCGCGGCGGATGTCACCGCAGCCTGCAAGCCCAGTCGTGCAGAAATTTCCAGCGCTGAGGCGCGGGGCGCGCAGCCTATTGCCGAACGTGAGGCGCTCAATGCGCGCGGTATCGAGCACGGGTTCCGTCTAGACACGATTCACTCGTCCACATGAACGAAGAATGAAACTACTACGCTCGCTAGAAATATAATAAATGCTAGTCTACTACTTTGCCGCCGCTTTATCTACGCCAAGCTCTCGTTCGAGAGGTTTGACGTAACGCTCGCGAATATCCGGCACTAACTCAGCCGCTTCGCGTAAAATGTCAAGCGCGCGCTCGGGATCGCCATTCAACTTTACCGCGCTCGCCAAAGCAACTTTAATTGATGCGTCTGACGGATTCAATCTATTGGCCTCGCCCAGAGCTTCGCTGGCGAGATTTAAATCCCCAATACGCGCTCGTGCGACACCTGCGCCCATGAGCGCGCGCGACCGCTGCATGGCGTTGGGCTCGGCGCGCGCCGAGTATTCATACGTCAACGCGGACTTTTTCCATTCTTTCAACAGTGCATACGTCTGTCCGAGCGCAAAAAGCACCGATGGGTGAGCGTTTCCTAAATCTTCTCCGCGCAGTGGCTTGTTATCACTCTCGGTGCTAGATGACGAACCATCTTGAGATTCCCCACGCGCCGCGCGCAAAAGCAAATTAATGGCGAGCGTGTTGTTATTCTCTGAGCGCGCCTTCGCCGCTGCCTTGACGAGCTCTAACGTCGCCCCTGTCATAATGGGTGCGTCTTCACCCGAGTACCCTTTGCTTGCCGCCAGAGCGCGCGTGGTTTTGGCAAGATCTTCAGCACCAAGCGTTCGCCGCGCAAACGTCGAGCTTAGGAGTTGATTTTGCGCCAACGCGTACGTGCTCGACGCGAACCAGTAGCAATGCACCGCTTGAGGAAGCTGCAGACCAATAACTAACGCGGGCAACGTGAGCCATTCGAGAAACAGTTTCACAATTGTCATACCCCGAGATTTTTGCGCAGCTTGCGCGAAATTTGCGTTGACGTTTGCGAATAACGCCGCCGCGGTGAGCACTGGAAGCACCCCACCATACGTCCCCATAGGTGCAATCATCGTCCCCACATCCACCGCGGGTAACGTCAGGTCGCTGAACCACGCGGTACCACCAGCGTTGAGGCCATTCATGGCGCCGTCAGACGCTAAACGGCGCACTGCCATCACCGCGCACACAAATAATGGAATTTGCGCCAGAGGACCCGCGACCAACCACGCTGGATGCGCCCCGACGCCTGGTGACTTTGCCCGAATATCCTTCACCGCGTCCAAGACATCTCGCACACCTACACGTTCGGCGTCTCCACCTTTTGAGGCCTTGGCGAGCGAGCTCGCGGCGCTAAGTGTCGCGCTGGCGCGTATGGTCTGCACGCTCACCGGCGCCATAGCCGCGCGAACCACAACCGCACTCGCCGCGAGCGTGAGCCACCACGGCGCACCAGTGAGCGAGTGTGCGTACGTCATGGCGTCAGCGACAACCCCCACGGGGTCTAGCCCAAACGCCACGTCTCGCGGTTCTACGGCGCTCGCGACGACGCTCCAAGCCTCGCCCGCCTCACCAGCGTGCGATGAAGATGTCACCCCAGATGCGCGCGACATCGACTCCGCGTCTACAGAGACGTCTTTGGCAATCGTAGGCGTCGCGTGCGTGTCATTTTCGTCGTCTCGTTGCGCACCAAACGCGAAACCACGCGTGAAAACGCTGGATGACGTCGACGCGCGACGCCTCGAGCGTGTAGACGTGGACGTCGCGTCCTCTAGGCGTGCGTTTGACGCGACGAGCACGCGCGTGCACGCATCGGGCACGACGAGCCGACGCGCCACGGTCACACCACGCGCTATGCCTCTCGACCGAGGCGACATTTTCGCGTGCGAAGGTGTGTGGAGTTGGCGAAGCCGGAGGCGTAGCGTGTTGCATCGTCGACGTGTATTCGTTTCTATTGTCAATTCTAACGCCACTAAACATCCCGTCGCTCCGGGGAGACGTAATCCAAACCTAAAGCCGTAAACACGTCCTCTTCGGACGTGACGCTGATTCGAGACATCTCAGCTTGCTCGCGGTCGGCATACAAGCCTTTGTCTTGAAGATTGAAGCCTTTCAATTTGGCCCACAGGCGCATACTGCGGTTGAAACGCATAGACCCAGTAAAGTACAATAGTGCCGTAGGTAACTGTGCAGAATGGTAAATTTTGATATCCATTCGTCGGTGTACCGGAGCTTTGGTGTCCGAGTCATCAAGAGGGCGTTGGAGGCGTGCTACACCCATGTAAGTGACGTCGCCGACGAGTAAATCATCGGTGAGAATGCCAGACCGGGGACTCTTCCCACCTGGACGCAAATCGTTCAAGATGTGCATCAACAAATCCGTCATGCGCGATTCATCGCGACATTCTACGAGTACATCGATGTCACCCGATGATGATCTACCTCGGCGAAAAGAACCGACGCAGTAGCAGTGTACTTCGTCGTCCATGAATGTATTCGCCGCTTCGCGAACCGCTGTCGCCAAAACGCTCACCTCCTCTCGCGGAATGCGCTCTTTGAACTCTTCAACGTACTTGAGACCAATACATTGCGGTTCGCTAAGCGTGCCTTTCGGCGCTCGGCGTAAATCTGCAACACTTTTATAGCCTTTTAAGAAGAGTTTGTGCGCCGTGACTGGCCCAATTCCATGCACGCCGGTGAGTTCGAGACACGCCTTGACATCTGGTCGCTGCTTCATCTCGTCTAACGCTTTCAATTTTCCAAAGCTTAGAATCTCTCCCACGTACTTTCGAATTTTTGAAGTCTTCTTGGACAACATAGGAACCGAGTCGCATTGGTCTGTGGATGTCACTTCAAAATTCAACGCGCGCAACGCGTTCGCCGCTTGATTGTATTGCTTACCACGATATTCGTCCCGCAAAGCAGATTTGTAAATTTCTCCGAGCTCGGCGAGAATATCCGCAACCTTGGTGTTGCACTCCATGACTAGCTTTTTTTCCGTGTACGCGTTTGGTTGACACACAAAAAACTCTCGACGTTTCTCAAGCTTTTCGTTATCAACAAAGTCGCTCGTCCATATAGCCTCACCATGCGCACCTTTGAGCATGAGCGCGCTCGCACGCTTTGCTTGTGATGACTTTCGTTCCACGGGCGCCAGTGCGTTTCCACGTTTGTTCGTCGTGCTTACCGATTGAGACATGTCGTCGATATGTGGAATCTCTGGGAGCGCGGCGACATGCACGCGAGGCGCGTAATCGCTCTCGCTCAACCTCGACGATTGCTTAAAGCACGCCGTAATCCATTCTAAATTTACCTTTATAACGTCATCGGGCAAGTCGTCCATCGCCTTTGCGAGTACAATGTTATCCTCACTCGCGATGACGTGAGTGACTTCTCCTTGCTCGTCGTCAACCTCCGCCGCCACGCCGCCCATGCGCGTGAGTAACTTCGCGAGCGTCGCCTTACGTTTCGCCGCAACGTTGACAAAGAGCGCACATACACCATCCATGACATGATTTGTCGACGTCACGAGCGCGTGTGCGTCGTCAGTGTCATCGGCATCGACATCGCCTTTGGGTCCGGATGCCGTCGCCAGCGCGCGCGAATGGAGTGCCAACATTTTCCTATACGGCTCGCATCCAGGCGCATCGTCGCTCGGCTCATCCATATCGACGCCTAATGCGTCGACAAACATCGCTGCGTTATGTTTAAGATCCTCCGTGTGCACTTCAGACGTCGTCGAACGCGACGCACGAGGCACGTCCAGGGCGTCTCGCGCAATCGTCCCGGGCGCCGCGTTTCGCGTCAACGCCGAAGGCTCGCTCGCTAAATCTCTCGCGCGTAAATCTTCCGGTAAGATCAACGCACTCGTCGCCGTGGGCGATGATTTATGCACGCTCCGTCGGGAACGACGCTTAGCTCGACGACCATCGTCATCGTCCTCACCGCGCGCGTCTCGTTCCAAGAGCGCTAAAATGTCCCTCTCTGGCGTCGACACCGACCGCCTTCGCCGCCGATGTTTTCGCGCCCCCTCCGCCTCTGCCGCGCCGTCGTCTCGCACCATCTGTGTCTAAAGTGTTTTAGCGCCTAATCTATCCTCCTCTATCGATCAAAGCTCGCCGTCGTCGTCTAAATTGTCGTCGTCGTCGTCTAAATCGTCCTCGCGTCCACCCGGCGTGCGCGCGACAACCAACTCCCCGTTCGCCCCACCGCCCCCGGCGCCCGCCCCGCCGCCGCCCGCGTGCGACGGCGGCAGCACGCGCACGCGCACCCCACCGCCCGCCCCGCCGGTGCCCGCGCACCCGCGCGCGATGTCGTCCAACCGCGCTTGTTCCGCGCGCTCGAACGCCTTACCACTCGCGCTGCGATCAAACGTCGCGTCCGCGCACGGCGTGCGCGCGCCCAGGGCGTACGTCCCGTTCGAACGCACGCGCGCGAATGTCATGCACGCGTCGTTCGGTGTCACACGCGTTGAGCGTCGTCGACGTCGACGTCAAAGCGTGCGCGCGAGATTGTAACGAATTTAAACGACGACACAAACCGCACTTCGAGTCGTCATGCGACGACGATCGAAGCAACGACAGCGATCGAGGCAACGCGAGGGCGGCGACGAGGGCGTTGTGGGCGGTGACGGCGGCGGCGGCGGCGGCGGCGGTGCGGACGACGAGCCGTCGACAGCCAAGGATCAACGACGGGCGATGATGATGTCTTCGACGACGACGAATGGTGCGGGACACGCGCAGTCATTGCAGCAGCAGCAGCGACGGATGAGTCATGATTTAGCCAGCACGGGGACTGCGCCGCGCGCATCGATGGATGGTGCGTCCACAGCGGGGACGGAGGTGACAAACGGCGTTCGCGCCGCGGATGACGCCGAGCGTCGGCGAGGCGAAGACAAACGAGGGGAGAAACGCCTGACGTACGCACCACTCATCGCGTGGGCGATTGTTTTAGCGAGCGCGAGTGTGATGCGTGAGATTGCGACGCGCGCGGCGGCGCTGACATCGTCGTCGTGGGCGCGCGGTGGGGACGCGTCCGCGCTCCAGCGGCCAGACGCGTTCGCCACGGATTGGTTTGACGACATCTTTGTGTCGTATGGGCCGATATTACCTTTGCTCGCCATGGGTTCGCGCGCGGTGATGCGAGTACAATCGAGAGCTGTCGGTGAAGAGCTCGCCAAGGAGGTGCGCGTCTACGTGGTTCTCGCGGCATTTCGAGTTGGAGCGTACGCGACGCTCCGAGCGGCGTTTCCTCGCGCATTCATCAGCGACCACGTGTTTTTAGGTGCGAGCGTGTTCACCGCGGCGCACGGTGAATTTTTATCCAGTGCAGTGGATTTCCTTACCCTCGTTGGACCACGACGGGGGAATCCATTGCTTCGTACGGGTGTCATGCTCGTCGGCGCGTACGCGCTCGCGCTCATGTGCGCCACGGCGTCGTTGTGCTTTGTCACCGCTCGTTGGTTCCATGATCCAATCGACACAGCGTTCGCCATGCTATTCGGTTGGTTCACTTTGCAATTGCCCATGACGAGCGCCATCGTGCGTCCTCGCGCGCACGAGCTCGCCACCGCGTTGGCGCTCTAAACGACGAGTCGCCTCTTGAGACAGCTTCTTTCCGCCGCGCGACGTCGGCGTCGCGCTCTATGCTTGTAACATACTCCACCTCACGCACGCTGAACACATGCAACATACCATACACATGCGTATTTTTTATCATACATCCATCGTCAGCCGTCGTCAGCCGTCGTCAACCGTCGTCAGCCGTAGACACGAATCAAAGCACCACCTGGCACATTCACACCCACGCGGTGTCCCACGTCGTGCGCGCGAGTCACCGTTGAGCGTCGACATTCGTCGACGCCGCGCGCTCGCGAATGATGACCACCAACGGCGCGTACCACGTGGTCAATCAACCTGGCGTGGTGCACGTCATGGCGACGCCCACGCCCGTGGTGCACTACCAGGGCGCGGCGACGACGACGGTGATGATGCCCAACCAGCTCGTGACGAACGGCGTGTACGTGCAAGAGCCGTACGTGGGGCCGATTTCCATGGTGCTCGGGGTGTGCTTGTTAGGTTTTTTGTGCCCGCTGGTGTTTCTCTGTCCGGTGCGTGTTCGCGCGCGTCGCGAGGCGTGCGTCGCGGTCGTCGTCGTCGCGATAAGAGGCGCAGCGGATCGAATGCGTGAATAATTCCGACTCGTTCCCGACGACTATGACGACGATGGGTGTGACATTGTGAACGAAACTGACGGTAAAACGTGTTTTGGTGTCTTTTCGCGCATCGTATTCACAGTGCGACACGCGCACGACGTTCGTACCCGCGGTGGCGCAACAGCCGCAAGTCACGCACGTGTACGCGCAGCCGCAGACACAACAGATGACTTCGTCGCCCAAGATTGTGCCGGGAACGCCGACAAACTATTATCCAGCAGTATAAACGACGTATGAGACTTTTGGTGATGGTATGATCGAGCGTTTGCTTTTATTTTTCATAATATTTTAGCGAGAAACACACGCGAGCGCGTCGAGCGCTCCTCTGTAACACAACAGCAGTCAACACATTCATTGACGACGACACACGACGACGCACGCACGCGATTTTGTGGTGACGCGACGCTGACGTGAACACGAGGTACGCGCGTAGATTCCACGTCGCATCACATCGTTACCATGGCGCCGTCTTCGTTTGAAATAATCCAACGCGGCGACGCGGGTGACAACACCAATCGCGACGGAGACAAAGACGGTGGTGAAGATGCGGCGACGATAGCGTTACGCATGCGCCGCGATCCCGAATGGGCGACCAAGGCTGCGGAGTCCTTCGACGCCTCGCTCGGTGTGCACGTGCGAGACGTCACGGGGTTGTTGAGTGAACTAAAAGAGTCTCAGAACAAGTTGCACGGGAAGATTATAGATGCGCGCGCCGCGGCGACGTGGGCGACGACGATTGAAGGTGCGACGATTACGCTCGGAAAGCTTCCGCAGTATGTAGATAAAGCTCGCAGTGCTAGTCGTCGAATGGTTGAGTTGCGCGATCGCTTAGAAAAGGTGGAACAGCGCGTTGCTAAGTTGCCAGCGAGCACAAAGTGAGCGGGTGACGTCTTCGCGTTTCCGAGGGTGGCGTGGGACACCGCGTGCGACGGGATTGTGAAGCACACGTCGCGACACACCTTGGCGGGAAATTATTGGTAATTTCAGTGGTAAGTTGGTGGTAAGGTCATGACATGTGGCATGCGATGCGCTCGCAGAACGACGCTTTTGGTTGTCATGATGTCGAATATGGCGTTTGGCGCGAAAGCGCAGCGGGATACATTCGTACCGGAAGAATGCTCGGGTGAAAGCTTAGCTCCCATCGAGAGGTTATGCGACTCGAACTCGAACAGTTTCAATCGCGATGCGTGTTGTGCACTGCTCAATGAGCTGAACGCGCTTGAATGCTTTTGCAACAAGAACATCGGCGAGGTGGCGTTCGAAGTGAGACAAAGAGTGATTCCGGTGACTATTTCTGCGGCTGACCGTCTTTGCGGCATTGCCATTAAGATTGGCAACGAATGCACGCCGATCCCGAGGTTCACGATAGAACCAGTGCCGTCACCACCGCTATCGCTGACATCGCCGCCACCGCCGTTAACGGCGCCGTCAGCGCCGCCAGCGAGTCCTCCACCGACGGCGATTCGTTCGCCGGCGTACATGTCGGCGCCAGTCAAAAGCACGTGCGATGTTGATGGTTTGATATCACTCATCCAAGCCGGATGTTCAGCCATGGGTGATGAAAGTTCCGTGCTTAGCTCGCGGATCGCGCCGCAGTGCTGCGATGCGCTCGACAAGCTCAACGAGCGGTTGTGCTTTTGCGAAAAGGACCTTCGGGTTCGAGAGATTTTGAATGAGTTCCCCGCGAATTGGCATAAGATGTTTAGCGATGCCCCAAAGGTGTGTAGCGGCCTCGTCATACGTGGCGGTTGGCAGTGTTCGCCATACATCGCTCGTTTGCCGCCACCACCGCCACCACCGCCACCGTCCGTGTCGCAACCGACGGGTGGCGGATACGTCAGACGCCCGTCGGAACTGGATATCCAGCGAGCCAAAGAGCGAGTGTGTACCGTGAGCGCGTTCGCGAGTATTCTCGATGCTGGATGTGCGAGTTTGCCGTATTTAGATCCGAGCACGAGTAAAGCTCAACGATGCTGCGAACTCGTCGGTTTGATGAATTCGGCGTTATGTTTCTGCTCACCCATTCTCACGCCGCTCATCGACTCATCGAGAGCCGCGATAAACCCGATGTTCGCCGCCACCGCGCACGTGTGCGACTTCCCTACATTCGCATACGATGGATGCGTATTCGTAGACGAACCCTTACCCACGATGCCTCCACCTCCATCGCCACCGCCGACCCCGACGCCGAC
>Ga0181558_10003483_pt1 | contig 14487 bp, 7 predicted proteins | sample 011ome_22_FD_133754 | JGI IMG/M metagenome (GOLD analysis project Ga0181558, IMG submission 133754) | Coastal salt marsh microbial communities from the Groves Creek Marsh, Skidaway Island, Georgia - 011507BT metaG (megahit assembly) | ecosystem: Environmental > Aquatic > Marine > Intertidal zone...
CATGGTTAATCCGCGGTCTAACATTTCTTCTGTATCGATTTCCATACGAATAACCCATTTAGATTTTGTAGTGTTGTCATTATTTGTTAATTCACCATCATTACATTCGGTTAGTAATGATTCAAACTCTTTATATTGTTCCATCGTTGTGTTATCTTCTTCAATAAGAGTATTCATATCATCCGGGTCAAAACAGATTTGAATCGAACTAACAACAACTTTCAATTTCGTATGCTCAATCTTATTTAAAATTTTCTTTGCGTTTTCTTGGTCTTGTTCTTCATTTTTATGAAGATAAACAGTACATGCTGGTTGTTTTGGATTTTCAGATAAGGATAAGATTTCTTCAATACGTGGCAATCCACGCGTAACATTTGATTTACTCGCCACACCAGCAAAATGAAAAGTATTCAGTGTCATTTGCGTAGTGGGTTCACCAATTGATTGAGCGGCAATCATACCAACCATTTCCCCTGGCGCAATAATTGCCTTTTTATACGCAATAACAATCGTTTGAATTAACAATTCTAAATTTCTACGGTTAAATCGTTTCACCATTAAAAGGTCTTTAAGATTCAAATAATAGTAATACATTGCTTTAAATAATCTAGTTGGTCGAATAAAATAGATTGAATCGATTTGATTATACCCATCATCAATAATGTTAATTGCTTCAAGAGGTGTTAAATCGACTAATGCGTTTCCATTCATATACAATTGTCCTTGGATATTATTAATAATGTGAGTGAATCCAACAGGAATATTTACTTTATCATTTTCTTTATCACCAAAAACATATTTAGCTAACGCATCTCTTTCTTCAATAAATTCATTAATAATTTCATTTATTTTTTCTGTAAGTTGATTATTTTGTTTTTTAATGCGCGGAATAACCGCTTTTTCAAAATATACGGAATATACCGATGTTGATTGTTTTCCATTTAATTGCGTAGTTGTAATAGATGAATGAAAATGTCCATAAATTTCTTCTAATGTCATTTTTACTAATGGCAAATATTGCGATTCAACTTTTACAGGATCAAATCCATCTTCGCCATATGAAAACTGAATAATTTTATTTTTATTATTACGCACAGTCATGTCATACTCAACTTTCAAATCTTCTAACCCTTTAATCAACCGCCGTTGAATGTATCCAGTTTGAGATGTTTTAACTGCCGTATCAATAATACCAATACGTCCACCCATCGCATGAAAGAATAATTCCTCAGGTGTTAATCCGGAAATAAATGAATTCTCAACAAATCCACGTGCTGCTGGCGAATCATCATATTTACTATAATGTGGCAAAGTTCTGTTTTCAAATCCATATGGAATACGCTTGTTATCAACATTCTGTTGACCAACACATGAAATCATTTGCGAGATATTTAAATCACTCCCTTTTGACCCAGCATTTACCATAATAACAAATCGATTATCTTTACTTAAACTTTCACGTCCAATTTTACCGGCATCATTTACCGCACGACTTAAAATATTATTTACTTGTGACTCAAATTCCTGTTCATCGGTTTTTCCAGTTTTATTTTCAAAAATACCTAAATGCGTTTGATCAATCAAATTTTTTACTTCCATTTTCTTTTTTGAAATAACACTAGCAATAGAAGCATTTGTTTTTTCATCTGAATTCAAATCACTAATACCAACACTATATGCGCTGGATTTCATATATTCTGTGACAATATTCTGTAAATTATTAATAAAATCAATAGATGCATGATTGCCAAAATCATTACATATGCGTAACAACATTCCAGTCGAACCACCGCCAAGAATGCCTTTATCTAATTGTCCACGAACATATTTTCCGTTTACAATTTCTAAAACAGAATTTGCGGTTTTATAATCATGGTCTTCTTTAAATCCTTTACTTTTATATTTCAAAGACATTGGTGGCATAATTTGTGATAAAATTTCAAAATTACTAACACTTGTTTTTGGAATAGCATTTACATTTACTTTATTAAACGACATTAACAAATTCATTGCTTCCCTTGGCGTAAATTTAATATTTTCACGTGTAAAGCGATATGAACCTAAAAGCGAGTCTTGAAAAATTCCAACAATTGAATTATTGCTTGCTGGACTAACAATTTGCCAAGGAACTGCTGCTAAATTTTTCAGTTCAGATTCGCTTTCTACATCTTGTGGCATATGTAAATTCATTTCATCACCATCAAAATCGGCATTATATGGTTTGGTATCTGCCACATTCATGCGAAAAGTATCACCGACTGGCATAATTTTCGCCAAATGCCCCATCATAGACATTCGGTGTAGTGTAGGTTGACGATTAAATAATATAATATCACCGTCCATCATATGGCGATGAACAATATCGCCTAATTCTAATTTAATTGATTCGCGGTCGACATAACGCAATGAAATATTGTCGCCGTTTTTCTTTTCAAGAATTTTAGCGCCAGGATGAACATCTGGTCCATTTTGAATTAATTTTTCTAAAAATTTTCTATTCATTGTATTTACAGTGACTGGTTTAGTAATATTTTTGGCAATTTTCATAGGAATACCTAATTCTTGTGCGCCTATATTAGGGTCTGGCGTAATAACTGACCGGGCACTATAATCAACACGTTTCCCCATTAAATTTCCACGGACACGTCCGTGTTTTCCATTTAATCGTTCTTTAATTGATTTTAGTGGACGACCAGAACGCTGTGCCATAGGTGCTGCGCCAGGAATAGTATTGTCAACCATAGTTGCCACATAATATTGTAATACTGCTGACCAATCATTAATTACGTTTGTGCTTGCGTTTGTTTTAATTTTTTCTTGAAGTGTTTTATTTGCCTTAATGATATTCACAATAATGTGCGTGATATCATCTTCGCTACGTTGTTGTGAGTCATGTTTTACGGATGGACGAACCGCAGGTGGTGGGATTGCTAAAACTTGACAAATCATCCAATCAGGACGCGACCAAATAGGACTAAATCCCATAAATGTTACATCTTCATCGGATATGCGTCGAAAACATTTTACAACAACTTCTGGGGTCAAACTCATTGTTAAATTATCAGAATCTTCACCAGCAATATTATTTTCCCATTCGGCAATTAAAGTAGCAATTCCTTCTTTTTTTATTTTATTTGGTTGTTTACATCCACAACCATCATCAGTATCTTCACCGCATCTTTTAATTTTTTTACACAATTCATTTACAAAATTCCATCTATCTTCGGATGACATATTCAACGCATGTTTATATTTATTTTTACTGATGAGTAACTTACTACATTTAATGCAGACACATTTAAGAATTTTAATGATGGTAGTTAAATATTGGATATAAAATAAAGGACGTGCTAATTCTAAATGACCAAAATAACCAGGCGTTTGCATATAATCAAGACCGTCTGTTGGACACACCAATCCAGGTTCAAGAACGCCCATACGCGGGTCAAACATACCATTAATAACCGGTTTATTATTTATATATGTATCACGACTAGTAATTTCCGCAACGGAACCTTTCCTAATTTCTTCTGGTGATAATATACTAAACTGAATCCCAATAATTTGGGACGCATTTTTCTTAGAAATCGTTCCTTTTGTTCGTTGTGTCATTCTTATAATAACTAAATAATATTTAGATTGTTTTAACTCAATTTTTTAATTAATTAAAAAATAAAGTAGAATAAAATATATAGAATAAAATATATAGAATAAAAATTAAAAATAATATTTATTCTATATATTTTAATTAAAAAATTGATTTATCTAAATAAGTTTAAACATTATTAACCATACATTATTAACCATATATTACTTTAATTATAAAACATGTCGTCAAATGATTCTAAACTCACTTCTAAATCTAAATTAAATTCTAAATCCTCAACATTGGTATCTTCCGTAAAAGGACAAGAAACGCAACAAAAAAAATATAAGAAGTATGATAGTCAAAAACCAAAATCATCAACTAAGGAAAAATATACAAATAATATGTCTTCTGATGAAGATAATGATGATGATGATTCAACATCATCTATTATGTCAGATGAAGATGATTATGAAGAAAATGAAATAGATATGAAAGAATATAGAAAACTACTTTCGGAATTATTTCCTTCTAAATATATGAAAGAAAAAGCAAAAACAACTCCTCCCTCTAAACCACAAAAACAAACACAACCACAACCTAAAAATGAAGTAAAACATGAATCTCAAACCAAAGTTAATACTATTAACCATAAGGGAAATAAATCATCAAAACCCATTATCTATACTAATAAAAAGGCAAAGAAGGAAAAAAATGAAAAGGAATTATCAGAAATAGAGTTGGGTTCAGAAGATTCAGATGAATACGAAACATATTCTGATACAGACTATTCAGATGAAGACTATGATGAAGAAGAAGAAGAAAATGTAGTAACAATGAATTTATTAAATAGAAATGATAATCCAACAAAATTTAATATTATATTTACAATTGGTGGTGGAAATGAAGACGAATATTATGATGAAGAAGATGATGATGATTATGATATTGATGAAGATGATGATTCTGATTATGATGATGATTCTAATACTGATGAAGAAGAATATGAAGTTGAGGAGAAAGAAAAAAGTATTTCTAAAAGTCGAAGTAGAAGTAACGGAATTCAGAATAATAGAAAAAATACAAAAGATTTATCAGTTGATGAAGATAATGAAGATAATGAAGATAATGAAGATAATGATATTGTCGACGATGACCAATCATTTACAAATCAGGAGGCATTTGATAAATTTAATTTAATGATACAAGGATTAACTGCTACTGAAAAAAAGAATCCAGTTGTCAAGCAAATGATTATAGATATTAAGGAAAAAGAAAAATTATTCAAAAAAGAAGAAGACCGAAAACATAAAAAACATAAAATTAAGAATACGAAAAAATTTCGTGGATTACTTAAAGAAAAAAATGTAATGAATGATGTGAAATTCTTTAAAGAAAACATGACTTCTAAACAACAGGAGTTAGTAATTAAAGAAATCGAAGATATTAAAAAGTTCTCTGATGTTGAAAAACCTTATCGTCTTACACTTTTAGAATCTGATATTCCTACCGCATTTAAAGCATGTGCTTATAAGAAAATTAATACATTAAAATATATGGAACCAGGCGCAGGTGAATATTATAAAATTAAAAATTGGGTGGATACATTTATGGGCATTCCATTTGGTAAATATAAAAATTTGCCTTTAACAATTGAAGATGGTGTAGAAAAGTGTCATGAATTTATGGGGAATGCTAAACAAATATTAGATGATGCTGTTTATGGTTTGAATGACGCAAAATTACAAATTATGCAAATGATTGGACAATTGTTGGTGAATCCAACATCTGTTGGAACTGCTATTGCGATTAAAGGACCAATGGGAACTGGAAAAACAACACTAATTAAAGATGGTATTAGTAAAATTCTTGGACGTGATTTTGCGTTTATCGCACTTGGTGGAGCAACTGATAGCAGTTTCTTAGAAGGGCATTCGTATACATATGAAGGTTCTTCCTGGGGTAAAATTGTAGATATTATTATTCGTTGTAAATGTATGAATCCAGTTATTTATTTTGATGAATTAGATAAAGTGAGTGATACACCACGAGGTGAAGAAATTATTGGTATTTTAACACATTTAACTGATACGACACAGAATAGTAAATTTCACGATAAATATTTTGCCGAAATCGATTTTGATTTGAGTCGGTGTCTTTTCATTTTCAGTTATAATGATGAATCAAAAGTAAACCCAATTCTTCGTGACCGAATGTATCGTATTCATACCAAAGGATATGACCAACCACAAAAAACTACAATTTCTAATAATTATTTATTGCCAAGTATCCGTAAACAAGTGAAATTTAATGAAAGTGATATTATTATTCCAGATGAAACCATCCATTATATTATTACAAATCATACCGATAAAGAAGATGGTGTGCGTAATTTGAAACGGTGCTTAGAAATTATTCATACTAAATTGAATTTGTATCGATTAATGAAACCAGATACTAACCTATTTGAATCGGATATGTCAATCAAAGTATCATTTCCATTAACTGTTACGCCTGAAATTGTTGATAAACTTATTAAAAAGAATACTGAAACTGGTGCATGGGCAAATATGTATTCATAAAAATATAAAAATATATGAATATAAAAATATAAAAATATATGAATATAAAAATATAAAAATATAAAAATATATGAATATAAAAATATAAAAATATAAAAATATAAAAATATAAATGAATAACTTTTTTTATGAAAACCATAACTTAAATAAAATAAATTTTAAAATAATTAATTTAAAAAAGGAAGTAGAGAGAAAAGAATTTATGAAATTACAATGTGATAATATAGGATTAAATTATTCATTTTTTGAAGCAATTGATGGATTAACCTATAACTTTAAAAATGATATTGATCAATATTATTTGAAAAATATTTCAGAATCTACTTTTAATACAAGAAAAGGAGTTTTGGCATGTTGTATTAGTCATATACAAGCAGTTAAAGAATTTGTTATTAATAGTGACAATAAAAATTATATGGTTATTTGTGAAGATGATGTGATTTTTACTGACATTAATACTGAAAAAATTATTCAAAAAATAATTAATAATAGTAATTTGAATGAAATTGGTATTATTTATTTAGGGTTATCAAAATTAGAACAACCAGTAACTGAAAAAATATTTGATATAGATGAAAGATATAAATTATATGTTTCTGATAGATGGATGTATCAAGGTGCTATGGCATATTTAATCACAAAAAATGTAGCTAAACAAATATTGCAAAGATATTATATGGGTTATTGTAGATTACCAATTGATCATTTTTATATTGAACAAATAAAGAATTCTTATATAGTATATCCGCCATTAATTATACACAATAATATCGGTAATAGTTCGATTGATAAATGTGGTGGTCATTGAATGTATAAATATAAATTTTAATATATAAGTATAATTTTTAATATATAAGTATAATTTTTAATATATAAGTATAATTTTTAATATATAAGTATAATTTTTAATATATTAAAATGAATAATTCACAAGAACTTATAAATAAATTAAATTTATCACATTCTTTATCATTTCAAGATAATAATTATAGTAATTATATTAGTGGCATTGAGAATGAATTAATGAAAGATGATATTATTGATAATCCTATAAAACATAGAGCATGTGCTACGGTAGGGTATTATTATGGAAAAACCCATAATTATGAAAAGGCATTTAAATGGTTACAAAAGGTTTTTTTATTTAATAAAAAAACTAATTATAATTATGATACGCATAATTGGTTAGTTTTTATGAATATTATATTTCAACTCATTCCCTTTTCATTAGAAGAAGAAGAAAGAATTAGTAGTACTATTGTTAAAAATTTAGATGAATTACTTGATATGCCGCAATTAAACATTAACAATTTATTAATATTAGACCATTCATTTTGGTATGGGTATCTAAATACCAATCAAAAAACAATATATGAAAAATATGCGAAGCTTCAAATGAAGATATTTCCTGATTTTTCTAATAAAATAAAATATAATTCATTGGATAATATCAATAATAATAAAATAAAAATAGGCATTATATCTGCTTCGTTACAACCCAGTTCATTATTAGATAATTCAAATATACATTCATCTAGTATTAGTGATAGTTTTTATACAACATTTTTGAATTTATCAAAGGATAAATTTGAAGTAATATTTATTTATTATAATATAGATAAACCGTCATATATCAAGGATAATTATATTAATGATAATAATAATGTCTATTTATCAGAAATTTCAACGAATGACACTAATTCAGTTCTACAAGCACAACAACAAATCGCTGAATTAAAATTAGATATTTTGTTATATTTAGATCTACATATTCATCCCATGTTAAACTATTTGGCATTATCTAAATTAGCACGTGTTCAAGCGTGTACTCACGGACACCCAGTAACATCAGGAATTCCTAGAAATATTATGAACTATTATTTATCTTGGGAAGCTGCTGAAATTGATAATGCGCAGGAACATTATACTGAGGAATTAATTCTTTTACCAAAAAATATTGTATGGGAATATTACGTTCCACGCAATAGTAAAGAACAAATGTCTCTTTTAACCGGAAAATATTGGGGAAATATTACACGCAATGATATGCGTTTTTTACCCTCATTATGTAATTCATATAAAAACTGGTATTTTTGTGCCCAAGCAGCATTTAAATTACATTTCACTTTTGTGAAAATTATGAAACAAATTCTAGAAAAAGATAAAGATGCTATTATTATTTTAATAAGAAATGATAAAGAATTATATCATTTACATGATAGATTAATTAAATGTTTTAAATATTATAATATCGATGAGAACCGAATTGTATTTATAAATAAAATGCCCCATCATGAAATGATGTCTATGTATAAAAATTGTGATGTTGCGTTAGACAGTTATTTCTTTGGTGGAGATACAACAACACGTGAAGCGTTTGAAATCGGCACACCTATTGTAACTTTACCTCATAAATATCTTGGAACGCGATGGACGCAAGCATATTATAAACATATGGGGATTACTGAACTTATTGTAAATAATCACGAAGAGTATGTTGAAAAAGCGATTCAAGTAGCAACGAATAAAGCATATTCAAAAAGTATTCGAACTGATATTTTAAATAATGTACATAAACTATTTCATAGCAAAGATGCGTCAAAGGCATGGGAAGATGCTTTTATTAAGATGACTGATAATGATAATGATAATGCTAATGATAATGAGAATGCTAATGATAATGAGAATGCTAATGCTAATGCTAATACTAAAATAAATAAAAATGATAATAGTATAAATAATTTAAATAGTATAAATAAAATCCCAAAAATAATTATCCAAACATGGAAAAATCATGATATTCCTGAAAAATATCAAAATTTTGTAAATAAAATAAAATCATTACATCCTGAATTTAAATATATGTTTTTTACAGATAATGATATTGAAGAATTTATGAAAACATATTATCCAACATTATATAATACTTATAATAATTTCAAATATACAATTCAAAAAATAGATTTTTTTAGATATTTGGCGGTATATCATTATGGCGGATTTTATTTTGATATTGATATGAATATTAATACTTCTATTAATGAATTATGTAATTATGAATCTGTTTTTCCAAAAGAATTGGAAACTATTTCTAAGGATAAATTATTACTTTCTCAAAATATGACTTATTTAATTGGAAATTATGCGTTTGGTTCTAGTAAACATAATAAATTTTTAAAATTAATTATTGATAATATAATAAAAAATAGAATTCATATTAATGATATACCATATCATGGAAATATTAAAGAACCATATGTATTATATACGACTGGACCTGTTATGGTAACACAAACTTATATTGATTATAAATTTAAAAATAATATTAATATAATAAAACCTACAATTTTCAAAAACAACTTGTTTGGTAATTATGGAGAACATATGACATTCGGTTCATGGAAAAATGACGATGATGACAACAATATTGGCAAAACTAACAATAATGCGAATAATATAAGCAACACTAAGATTATCAATAACAATAATACTCCAAATACTCCAAATAAAGGAGGAACTGAATTAATGATTGAACGCATTAAATCTAATATTGATTTTACAAACTTCAATTTAATACACAAGCATACTGATAATGCTGACTCAGATAAAACAACTATTTTTTATTGTCATGATTTACCTGGTGATGGCAATATAACAATAGGCATTGAAAACCATAAAAATATTATTTTTGTATCAAATTATCAGAAAAACTTATTTCTGGATCAATATAATATACCCTTTCAAAATTATAGAGTTATTGAGAATGGAATATACCCTATTGCCGAACATAAAAAGGATAATTCAGTATGTAGATTAATATATCATACAACTCCTCATAGAGGATTGGATATTTTGGTAAATGTATTTCCTAAACTTATACCAATATTTGAATCACAAGGGATAAAAGTACATTTAGATGTATATAGTAGTTTAAATATTTATAATAGACCAGATTTAGATGTTTATTTTAACGAATTATATGACGAAATAAAAAGTTGTTCACATATGACTTATCATGGAACTGTTTCTAATGATGAAATTAGAGAAGCATTGAAAAAAGCACATATTTTTGCGTATCCATCAACTTTTATGGAAACGAGTTGTATGGCATTAATGGAAGCAATGTCAGCAGGATGTATTTGCGTTCATAGTTCATATGGATCATTACCAGAAACAGCAAATCGGCATACAATGATGTATGAATACACCCCGAATAAATTCGACCATTGTAGTCGATTTGCGGAAACATTAATCCAAGCAGTAAAATTATATAATTCTGATAGCATTAATTTAAAATTAAAATTAGAAAAAATGAAAGAATACGCAGATTCTTTTTATAATATTAATAACTCAATAGAAAAATGGAAAAATTATATTAATGAACTGTCTAATGAAAAGAATGCGTCAAATAATAATAATAATAATAATAATATTCATTTTCACATTAATGAAAATAATGAAATTAATAAAAGCAATAAAATAAATTTTAAATTCATCAATTTAAAAAATGATGTAGAGAAAAAAGATTTTATGAAATTACAATGTGATAATATAGGATTAAATTATTCATTTTTTGAAGCAACTGATGGATTAACTTATAATCTTCAAGGAAAAGATAGAGATTATTTAAAAAATATACCAAAAAAACATTATGATACAAAAACTGGTTTAAGAGGAGTTATTGGTTGTATTCTTTCTCATATAGGAGTGATTGAAGATTTTTCCAAAAGTGATAATGATTATATAGTTGTTTGTGAAGATGATATGATTTTTACCGATATTAATACTGAAACCATTATTCAAAAAATAATTAACAATATTAATTTGGAAAAAACGGGTATTATTTATTTAGGGTTATCCAAATTAGAAGAACCAGATACAAAAAAAATATTTAATATAGATGAAAGGTATAATCTATATATTTGTAACAAATGGATGCATCAAGGTGCTATGTCTTATTTAATCACAAAAAAGGTAGCAAAAGAAATATTACAAAAATATTATGATGGAATTCTTTATACTCCAATTGACCATTTTTATTATACTAATATAAAAAACTGTTATATAGTATATCCCCCATTACTTATACATAATAATATTAACAAAAGTTCTATTGAAAAAAAAGGAGGGCATTAAATAATATAATATAATATAAATAAGATAAAATATAATATAAATAAGATATATTATAATATAAATAAAAATAATTAGTTATATTATAAATAAAGATAAGATAAGATGGAAATGAGCAAAAATGTTACTTTTTTGACAAAGATCGATACGACTGTGAAAAATATTATGAAAGATGGAAAGATTGATGAATTTGATATTCCTGAAATTCTTCTTCTTATTACTGATTTAGTTGCTACCAGTGAACAAAAGAAAATGACTCTTCCTCAATTAGAGGAAAGTATTAAAACTTTGTATACTTATATTATGGAACATTATAAGTTATTTCCAGAGGGTGATGAAGCAAAGAAAGAATCGTTTAAACGATTATTTGATATGTCCGTAAAACTTATTATGTTTCAACCTAATATTAAAAAAACGTGTAAAACGATTTTTCCTTGTATTGCTTAAAAAAAATAATCAATATTTTTATACCAATTATAAATATTTTGATCATTTGTAATAAATCGCATTATCTCTCTACATGTCAAATCCAATCTTTTAATTTTAATAATAATTTCGATGGTGTTACTATAATAATCAAGTAAATAATCAAATAATTTATTATAATTTAAATCATTATAGAATGAGATTGCTTCTTTTCTTTCCAATTCAGGTAAATTGGTTAAAAAATATTCAGTATTAATATTTTCGCGTTGTTCATTGCCACTATTTAAACGTGATATTAAACGCAATAATGCTAATGTATTATCTTTTAACTCTTTTTTAATTGTTTTTATGACTTGTTGTTTTTGACTATTAATCATTTCATGTGTCGATGAAGGGTATTCATTATACTGATTTTCTAATTCATTTATAATATCATTTTCATTTTGTTTTTGTTCCTGATTTTCATTTTGATTAAGTTGACTTATATAGTAAAAAATATTAAATAATTTTATAAGAACACGTTGTTTATTATTACTATTAAAACATAATTTGTAAGGGAAATAAGATGAAAAATGTGTTAAATCAAACTGACAACCATGATTTTCACGTGCGGATAATCCATAAATAATATGATTTAAATGATTACCAATTTCTTTATCAAAATATTCTGCCAATATCGCATTATTGCGTCCAGTGAATTCATGGTAAAGAGTAGTAATATTATTTTGTATTGCGAAATTATTTAAAATTCGTAAATCATCAGTGATATCAACTCCGTAACTAATGGGTTCCTGCGGTTCACAAAAAACTGATTTTTTATAAGTATATAAATTAATATATAAATTACGGTTTAAATAATATTGTGTAATTTCGGGATTAAATAATTCAGTTTCTATTTTATTTAATCTTTTATCATTCACCATATAAGGCGGTGATTCCTGAAATGGGTCAATAAGAATTATAAATAAATGTAAATTTGGAATACTATTTTTTAAATCCTGTAAAAAAGGCGGAAACTGATGATAATCTTCTAATGGTAAATTATTATTATTATTATTATTATTATTATTTATATAAGCAGATGCTCCAACACCTGTATATATAAAAACTGGTTCAGAAAAAGGAATATCATTTATTTCATTAAAAATATGTGTTAATATAGTATTCATCTAGTAATATTTTTTATATTTAATAATTATTTTATCTATAATAGATTATACATACTATATTTTATATGATTTATACAATTTATATAATTTATATATTTAATATTTCCAGCGCGCATCACAATGAATATCAGTAACAAATGTAAACATGACTTTATCAACAGAAGTGGATGGATTTATAAAAAAAATATTATTTTTTATTATTTGTTTATTTGTTTATTTGTTTGTTTATTTTAACGAATACTTTTCAAAAATGTTTGATTTATTGTGTGCCTTTTTCCATCAACCTAACCGATCGTCGAAGTGGTGTTTGTGTTGGGTTCTCATTTATTACCATATTCTCTTCTAAATAGTCTTTCATTTCATTTAATTTTGACATTAATTCCTTCTGCTTTTCATGATATTCTTGTATAGTTTCTTTTTTAATTATACATAAAAGTTCATGTTTTAGGGAATGATTTTTTTCCAACAAAATTGTAATGAATTTTGGATATTTAGAAAATGAAGGAATAAATAAATCTTGTTTAGTTTCGTTTGACAACATATATTCATACAACTCATATATTTTAATAATTTTATTATTTCTCTTATTATACCAACAACAAGAATTAACAAGGTTATCTATATCATTTAAATATTTTTTAATACGGTCTATTGCTTCTAATATTTTTCTTTCTTCTTCTTTTTCACGGTTTTCATGATTTTTGAAATATTCTAATTGAAGTTTTGCTTGGGTTCGAGTAAGCATTTTGTAAATTATTTAAGTTAGTTTAGGTATTATATTATTATTTAATTCATTAAAAAATAATTCAATTTTTGATAGATTTAATTAAAATATTTAATTAAAATATATAATTTAAATATATAATTTAAATATATAATTTAAATATATAATTAACATTTCCAACGCGAACCGCAAGGAATACATGTAACAAATGTAGTCATCGGTTCATCTGCCGAACGTGTTTGAAGTTGATAATAACTACATTCTTTGGATTTACACTTACGACATGTAAAATTATCAGTAGATGCTTCTAATTTTGGAGCATACCTATTTTCGTCGCGAATCTTTTTAGTTTCAATTAATTTACTCCATTTTTCAGGGAACATATCTTGGTGTGTCATAAATGCCAGTTCATGTGCTTTAATTGTTTTAGATAAAATACGTTGTTTCAGTTCATTATTTTTTAGATTAAAATAAATTGTACGCAATCTATCAATATATAATTGCACAAAATAGACATTATCCCATTTTTTTACAATATTTTTTTCTTCTGCCTGTTTAATACAATAATTATATATCCCTTTTTCAAGATTAGTTGCCATCTTTTCTTGATTATCTAATAATGAGGATATTTTTTTAGAAACATTAACTCTGAATTGTGATGAATTATCAATAACATACATTTTATGAATGATTATAAGAATCTGCTTTATTATAATCATTCATAAAATGTTTATATGATTTCAATTTTATTATTTATTTTATTTTTTATTTTATTTTTTATCAAAAAATATTTACTCATCATCATCAGAATAATCATATTCTGATTCTTCTAATTCATCACTAACATTGTCAATCGAACAATCATCA
>Ga0181558_10003490_pt1 | contig 14479 bp, 7 predicted proteins | sample 011ome_22_FD_133754 | JGI IMG/M metagenome (GOLD analysis project Ga0181558, IMG submission 133754) | Coastal salt marsh microbial communities from the Groves Creek Marsh, Skidaway Island, Georgia - 011507BT metaG (megahit assembly) | ecosystem: Environmental > Aquatic > Marine > Intertidal zone...
CGATGATGAAAAGCTGAGTGCCAGCTTGTTGAGTTCTATTGTGGACGAGACGCCGGGCTATACCGTTGCGGGTGTCAGGCGCAATGGCCGGGAGGCCATTGATGCGCTGCAGCGCCAGAGTTTTGACATCGTGCTCATGGATATACAGATGCCAGGTTTGACCGGTTTGGAGGTCGTGGAGAGGACGCAGGCAGATCGTATGCCCGCGCTGATTTTTGCGACGGCTTACGATGAGTACGCGTGCCGAGCATTCGATCTGCACGCGGTGGATTACATCGTAAAGCCCTTCGATCCTGACCGCGTGCGAGTCGCGCTTGGCCGGGCCGCGGAGCGCGTTGCCTCGTCGGAATGGATTTCAGGCAAAGGTGGCGCGCTCAGCGCCATTGCAGACCTGAAGGATGGAAAGGTGTCGGGTGAGCTCGATACGCCAACCTCAAAAGACTTTGGACGTTTACCGATCAAGGACGGTGGCCACACCCAACTGCTGGCGCACGAAGATATCGAATGGATCGATGCTGCCGGCGATTACATGTGTGTGCATGCGGAGGGCAACGTGCACATCTTAAGGTCGACGATGAAGGATCTGGAAGCCAAATTGTCCCCTGATTTTGTGCGCATACATCGGTCAACGATCGTTAACATGCGCAAGATCCGGGCGGTCGACACCCTGCCCAAAGGGGAGTGTCTCTTGCATCTGGATAACGAGGTGACTGTCCGCGTCAGTCGTAATTATCGCGCCTCGATACAGCACCTTTTGGCCTGATTAATCGGTCTTTCAGCCGTCTTCCAACTTGTCTTATTCACGGCCCAGACTGTCGTTTTTGGGTTAATCACGCGCGGGTGTTGTGGGATAACAGCGCCATGATAAATGAGATAAAAAATACCCTGGGGTTCACTATGAATTATCCGTTTTCCCGCGAGGTACGCTACTTCGCGCTGGCAGCGCTGTACGCCGTCTTGGTGTCGTGTGGGGGCGGCTCAGCAGGGTCCCCAGCCGTGGATGCCGACGACGCGTTCTATCCTTCAGAGGATGAAGAGTGGGAGCTGGTTTGGCAGGATGAATTTGATGGCGATACGCTGAGCGCAGCGAATTGGGAGCCGCAAATCGGTGACGGGTCGGATTATGGCCTAGATCGGTGGGGCAACGCGGAGCAACAGTGGTACCTGGCCGAGAACGCATCCGTAGCAGACGGGTTGCTGACCATCACGGCGCGATCTGAAGAAGTCGTACCCGGTTTCCCCTACACGTCTTCGCGGCTTCGATCAGCGAACAAGTTTGACTTCCAGTACGGTCGGGTCGAGGTCCGCGCCAAAGCGGCGATGGGCGGTGGCTTGTGGTCTGCTATCTGGATGCTGCCGACGGACTCGCCCTACGGCGTATGGGCTGGCAGCGGCGAATTCGACATCATGGAAGTGGTGAACGCGGGCACGGAGCGTGAGCGGGTATTCCTGACGGCACACCATGGTTTTGAGTGGCCGCTGAATCAGCAGGCGGGGATGGATGTCGACGTCGACTCGCCCGGAGAAGAGTTCCACACCTACGCGATTGAGTGGAGCGACAACCTGATTCACTGGTTCATCGACGATGTGCACTGGATGACGGTCGGCGCTGAGCACTACTACTCTTACTACTACGCAGGTCTTAATGAGGGTTACCAAAATGGCGGCGAGTCTGCGCCGTTTGATGTGCCTTTCCACCTGCTGATTAACCTTGCGGTGGGCGGCAATTTGCCCGGATCCGTGAACAACGCCGATATTCCCAGCGACATGGTGGTCGATTACGTCCGCGTTTATCGTTGCACTTACGACAACGAGGGCGGACGCGGTTGTAACAGCAACGTGGATCGCTTGCTCGAGAGACCCGGTGCGCAGGAAGCCTTTGTAGACGCATTCCCGCTCTACACAGACTCCGCTGAATCTTTGTCGTGGTTAATAGCCGGCGAGCCGCTGGTGAGGGAGCTCGCGGTTAACTCTTTCTGGGACAACGATGGGTCCCTTGCCTGGATGGAGACTGAGGTCGACGGGCGCGGCTCGGTGATCGAGGTCAGCACATCGAACATGGGTAATATCTCGATCAGCGCGGTCGATGGCGATGTGGTTGAGCTGTTCGGTTTTGGCAACAGCCCAAATTGGTGGGAGAAGCACGCAGGCGAGCTGAAGTTCGACATGTATATCGACAGCGCCGGCACTGATCTAGAGAGTGAGATCCTGATCAAAATGGACAGTGGCTATCCCGCCCTGGGTACGATGCCGTTGGCAGTCAGCGAAATGCCGCACGACCAGTGGTTCTCGGTCAGCGTACCGGTTTCGGAGCTGATCAAGAATGCGGGTAGCTTGCCATTGAACACTAGTGAGATCGTCAGCCTGTTCGTACTGGAGCCCACGAGCTCGGCGCATGTGATGGTCGACAACATCGAGCTGGCCTGTGGACACCCCGCGAAGAATGGTTGCGGTATCCGGCCTCCCGGCGGTGAAGTCGACAGCGTGCTGGTGCCGGTCTTTACCGATGGCGAAATTGCGCCAATCTGGGATCGCGGAGCCTGCGCTTACGACACGACGGTGGGTGGCGACTACTGCGAGCCCGACACCCTCAATCTGATCACGTGGAGCGTGTCAGACTCGGGCGACCCCGATATTGGTATGGCCATGAACGTCAATTTCGGCACCAACGGTGCGGACGGTGTGTTCTTCTTTGCTGCATCAGCCGGCGTGGATCTCAGCAGCTTTGTGGGCAACGGCAAGCTCAAGTTTGATCTGCGCTTGCCTGCCGATACAGCAGAAGCTGGCATGGTCTTCAAAGTCGACTGCTTCTATCCCTGCGGAACGGGGGATCAACCCATGGACCTGACAGACTATGAGCCGGGTACATGGAAAACCTTCGAATATGATGTGGCCTCGCTGATCGGCATGGGCCTAAATGTAGGCAACGTTAACGCCGGTTTGGTGCTGTTCCCAACCTGGGGTGATCAGCAGGGCTACTCTTTTGAGGTGGCGAATGTGCGTTACGAGGCCGACAGTGCAGGCGGTGGTTCTGACGGTGGCGGCTCGGGCGGCAATCCGGATGCGCCGCCCTATGCGGTCTTGAAAAACGGCGAAGTGGCGGCAGCTTGGGAAGACGGCATCTCTGCGTTTGACGAAGGCATTGGCTATTCGAGCTGTATTGATGATGGCGGTGCAGAGTGCCCGAACATCAGCTGGTCGTTCGTTGAGGATGATGATCGCGGTAGCGTGCTGCAGGTTGAGCACGGCTCCGGGTTTGCTGGACTATTCTTTGGTAGTACCGAGACCCGCGACCTATCTGACTATATTGATGGCGTGCTCAGCTTCGATATCAAAGTCGTCAGCGAGGGTATCAACACCGCCGGCTTTGTGATGAAAGCGGACTGTGTCTACCCCTGCAGTTCAGGTGACCAGGCGATCGGTACGGTCGGCCTCAATGGCTGGGAGACCGTCGAGTTCTCAGTGCTGGATTTGGTGCTCGGCGGGCTGAATCTGGAAAAGGTCAACACGGGTCTGGTGATCTTCCCCGTTGCGGGCCAAACGGACGGCGTTGCCTATCGACTGGATAACATCGAGTGGAAGGTGCCACCCAAGCCTGGTGCCAGCCCTCTGGTCGGCAGCTGGCGAATCGCGCCTGAAGCGGGCGCTCTGAAGGTCGGCCCGGGGGAGTTCGATGGTTCCTGGTGGCAGCTGGGTGAGGCAGATGTCGACACCCGCGCCTGCTTGATGGATGATTTGTACGTATTCAATGCGGACGGCACCTTCCAGAATGTTCCCGGTGCTGAAACGTGGTTGGAAGGCTGGCAGGGTGCGTCCGAGGGCTGCGGCGCGCCGGTTGAGCCCCATGACGGGTCAGTACCGGCAACCTGGTCATATGACGCAGACGCCAAGCAGGTCACGCTGGAGGGCGTGGGTGCCTATCTAGGTCTAGCAAAGGTGTATAACGGTGGTGAGCTGGCGGCGCCTTACGAGGCAGTTGCGTCGATCACCTACAACGTGACGGAAGAAGACGATGGCGCGATCACGCTATCTATTCCGATCGCTGATCCAGGCTGGTGGACATTCAAGATGGTCAAGGACTGAGTAACGCCACGAAAAAAAAGCCGGGACGCTCCCGGCTTTTTTTCGCCCGTCTATTTGTGCGTCAGCGCGAAGCCAGCGCAACCAGTTGCTTCACGAAATCGCCATGATTGGGCAATGCGCTCACAGTATCACTCACGCTTGCCTGAATCTCGGTCAAGAATCCGTTGAGTTGCTCGCGCGACATGGCATCGGCGATGTTGTGATACCTGTCCGGCACGATGCCCTGACCCATGAGTACCTGAACCCAGGAGTTCTCAGAAAAAACGTCCTCTTGAGGTTTGAACACCCGCCCTGCCTCTCGGAACAGCGCGATGCGCTGCTCAAGTGATGCGGGTAATGCCATCGTGCGGCACTGATCCCAGAAGGGGTCGCCAGTGCGCTCGTTGGCAACATAATGCAAGACGATAAAGTCTCGAATTCGTTCGGCTTCCGAGCGAAGTTTTTGGTTGTACTCGTCAATCGAGGCTTGCGATAGCAGCGGGTCGGGGAACATGAGCAACAGCCACATGATGCCGTTTTGAATAAAGTGGATGCTGGTGGATTCCAGCGGTTCGATAAACCCGCTAGACAGGCCCAGCGCGATACAGTTTTTATGCCAGTACTGTTTGCGCTGGCCCGTCGTGAATCGAATCGGCCTAGGGTCGATCAGCGGCTTGCCGTCAACCAATGACAGCAGTCGTTGCTGGGCAGCGTCATCTGAGAGAAAGTCACTGCAGTAGACCAGACCGTTGCCCGCTCGGTGCTGCAAAGGTATCCGCCATCGCCAGCCTGCATCGTGGGCAATTGCGCGGGTGTAGGGCACCGGTTCCTCATTTAGCTCGGTCTGCACCGCCCAAGCTTTGTTACAGGGTAACCAGTGGCTCCAGTCATCAAAGCCCGTTTTGAGTGACTCCTCGATCAGAAGCGCCCGAAAGCCGGTGCAATCAATGAATAAGTCGCCCTCAATGAGGCTACCGTTTTCAAGTTGAAGCGCTTGAATGTGCCCACTGACAGGCTCGAGCACGACCTGCTGGATTTTGCCCTCTACTCGACGTGTCCCCGAGCTTTCTGCCAGCTTTCTCAGGTACTGACCGTAAGCGGTCGCGTCCAGATGATAGGCATAATTCAGTTTGTGGTCCGAGAGAATGCCGAACCGATTCGCCTCTGCGGCTTTGAGCTCCGCACAATACTCTCCGTACTCACCAGCCAAGCCTTCTTGCTGGCCTCGCAGCCAGAAGTGCTGGAACCCGCCGGCCCAGCAGCCCTTACCGGTATCGCCAAACGAGTGAATGTACTGATGTCCATCGCGCAGCCAATTTTCGAAGCGGATGCCCAATTTGAAAGTGCCGTGCGTGAGCTTAATAAAGTCGGGCTCGGGGATCTGCAGCAGCCGGTTGATGGTCAGCAGGGTAGGGATCGTCGCCTCTCCTACACCCACGGTGCCGATTTCTTCCGACTCGACGAGCGTGACCGAAATAGGGCGCGCAACCAGTCGCGATAGAGCTGCTGCGGCCATCCAGCCCGCGGTGCCACCGCCTGCGATGACAACCCGCTGGATTGTTTTGTCGGGCGTATGGGTCATTACCGTCTCAGATTGTTCGATAGCTCGGCACGTAGCTGTCGTGCCAGTGGATCTGTGATTTCTCGCGTCCGATCTTGTCTATCGCTCGGCCAATAAGATCGGTCCGACGCGCCCTCTGAGAACACATAATAATCGAATAGCTTTTGCCAAGCGGCTCGCTCGCTCGGAGGAAGCCGCTTGATCGACAGCAGTGCGTGGTTGAACGCATCCATGGGAGTGCCAAAGGTGGCGGGCTGGCGGCTCCACCAATAATTGACTAGCCCGTTTACGCCAGCGAGCGATTCGACTTGATGCCACCATAGGCTGGGGATATAGATCGCATCCCCGGGTAACAATTCTGCGTGTTGAGCCTGTGCCATGGCCATCTCAAAGCGCGGAAATTGCCCGAGATCGGGATCGCGAACGTTCACCAGACTGATGGGTTGCCCTGCCGGTGTCAGGTCCCATGGACCGACGTACAAGTTTTCGACCTGCTCTGGTGGAAACAGTGTGAATTGCCGTCGCCCGGCGACGCAGCAGGCGATGTTGGCAGGATAGTCAAAATGGGGCGCGACGGTGCTCCGGTTGCCCAGCCAAAGGCTGACCAACGCATCAGGTAGAAAAAATGGCAGCGCGTTGCCGTCGCTGATTCCGGGGAGCCAGTGATCAAGATTAGTCGAGCCCATGTAAAGACTCGGCGGTTGGTCCTCGGCAGTGAGCGAGCGGAGCTGGTCGGTGATCTTGGTTAGCGTCGTATCGACTTGTACGAAGTTAAAGCCGTCCAGGCTCTCGTTATAGAAAAAGCGCCCACCAATACTGGGCTCACCCAAAAATGCCGACACTTTTTTACCGTCGTAGAATTTCAGCAGGTAATCCAGAAAAGGACCGTCACCGGATTGCGCAGCATCCACGATGGGCCAGTCGCCGACCATGCCTCGGGCGATCCACGGCGTGTCGTCAGAGGTCCAAAGTGCGGGGTCCGATCTGATGGCTTCAGCCGGGACTTCCCGAATGGCTGCTGGTGCAGGCAGGACGCTCATCGATCAGCCGAGGCGCTTGTTCTTGATGCCGATGAGGCGCGCCATCTGTGACTGCGACGCCACCATCATGAAAAGCGGTGTCAGAAAGCCTTCCGCGTGCAGTGTGCCGAGATCCCCAGGGGGGAGTGCCGCGAGCTGCTCTTCATCGACACCAAAAAAGCCTTGCAGTGAATGCTTTTCGCCGTTGTTGAGGGTGATCGCAAATTCCAACGGGCTCACCAATCCCAACTCGTTCAGGATCATCGCAAAAGCCAGGGTATGTTGGTGAGCTGATTCAATCCGTTCGAGTAGCTGAATCATTTGCTCGAGATAATCACTGTGTCCGCCGAACTCCAGAAACAATGCCTGCCCACCATCGGGCGCGACTTTAGGATGGGATTCGTCGATGGCGATGACGGACCTCGCGCCTCCCGATGGGTCGTTTTCCTGAGCGATCAGGAAAGGCCCTTTGCGCATCATCATCGGTATGACATCCGATCCCCAGCCTGAATCATCAAGGAACAGATTTTCAGTCGGCTCAAAACCCATCAATGCGATCGGTAGGGGATGCGTCGCCTCCGGTGTCATTTGAAATAGCAGTGGGTAGGTAGTCTGTAGTTGACGCATTTCCACGGTATACGCAAGGCACGACATACGGCTGTCGCCCCATTCCTGGCCATATCGGTCGATGACGGTCAGCGTCGCATGGTCCAAGTTGTTGAGCTTTTTGATCGTGGCGGTCATGCCCCCGGCCTCCGAGCAAAGCCTTGCTGACTGGCCTGCTCAAGTAACTGTCGGTGCTGGGGTAAGTGCGTGGCAAACTGCTCGCTTTGCTGTCGCACCTCCGAGCGCAGCGTTTGGGCGCGTTGCACTCGAGCCGATGCGTCCCGATAGATATGAGGTTGCACAGCTGTGCTAAAGCCCATGCCATACAACACATATTGATAGCTCGCTGCTGGAAACATTTCATCAACCCGACGTTCGTCTTGATGCCAAGGGCAACGATGTTGCCAGTCGAGCAGTTTCCGTTGCAAATCAGCGGGTATGGAATCAGCAGAGCGATGATCTCTCCAGTAGTCAGAGTCGTCCCGACCGGATAGGACGTAATGCAGTTTCAGGAACTCGATAATTTGTTCCCAGCGGTCCCTGAATTCACGATTGAATTCGGAAGCCGTGGCCTGCATCTGGCCCTGGGCCAGTGGCAACCGTTCTGCCAAGCGGCGCGCACTCAGTTCCACCAGCACCAAAGCGGAGGCTTCTAATGGTTCAATGAATCCGGCCGACAAACCGATCGCCACGCAGTTGTGATGCCAGAATGCTTGCCGGTAGCCTGGCTCAAATTCGATTAGGCGCGCAGCAGCAGCGTCCAAACCTGCTGGACAGCCCGTGTCGCGTAAATACTGGTCCAACACCTGCTCCATTTTTGCGCGATCAGTGTGCTGTGACGAAAAAACGGCGCCGACGCCGCGCCGGTGTTGCAGGCCGATATCCCAAAACCAGCCAGCGTGATGTGCCGTTGCGCGCGTGGTGGTGGGAATGCTGTCACCGGGGTGGTTGTAGGGCACTTGCACGGCCAGCGCGCGGTCATTGAATAAAATATTGCGTTGAGACGAGAGCGGCACTTTAAAGTGCTCGCCTAGCAACAGACTGCGAAAGCCACTGCAATCCACAAAAAGGTCTCCGCGTAGTTCGCCTGCCGTGGTTTTTAGGGCTTCGATGTCGCCATTGCAGCCGTTTTGAACGGCCTTCACGTCGGCGAGCAGATGCGTCACACCAAGACGTTCCACTGCATTGGCCCGCAGTAACTCCGCAAACTTACCGGCGTCGAGATGGTAACCATAGTTGAGCGTGTAGGCGTACTCGGGCACCTGAATTTGTTTTGGCGCCAGGCCCGCCTCGCAGGCAGCAAACTGGGGTGTCACGCTTTCGGCGAAGCAGCTATCGCCGAACAGTCCCGCGTTCCAGTACTCCGCCAAATTCAGATCCGCAAAGCCGTGGGGCAGGGTAAATGGGTGGTAGTACTCGTCGCCCTCAGATGATGCCCAGCCTTTGAAATAGGTGCCTTGCTTGAGCGTTGCGGAGCAGGATTGGATGAATGCCTTCTCAGAAATGCCGATTTTTAACAGTGTGGAGCGCATCGACGGCCAGGTGCCTTCCCCGACGCCAATGGTCGGCGTCGTGGGTGACTCGACGAGGGTGATTTTTATCCCCGCCTGAGGGTCAAATTCCGCCGCGAGGATGTTGGCTGTGAGCCAGCCGGCGGTGCCACCTCCCAAAATGACGATGTGTTGTTCAGTCTGACTCATTGGCACTCAATACGGGGCAACGCTGTGCGCGGAACTCAGTTTAGCGTGTTTATAAAAAGCAAAAACCGCTCCGGGGAGCGGTTTCTCGAGTCGTCGTGACGAGCGATCAGTAGATATATCGGAAGCCCAAATTAAAGCGCGCACCGATCTGCCCCACGCCATAGAGCTGCAGCGGGTCTCGACCGTGGGTTCGCCACGTTTCATTGGTGATGTTGATGCCCTCAGCGAAGATCGTCAGTCCGTCGGTGAGTTCATACTGAACGCTGGCATCCCATTGCTCGTACTCTTCCTGATAGCCAGGCTGAGTAACGCCGCCCGTAAAGTAGGTGTCGCGCCAGTTGTAGGCGGCTCGCGCTGCGAAACCATAGCCCTCGTAGAACAGAACGATATTTCGCGTATCGCTCAGCCCTGGCAAAGCAAACTGCGGGTCATCCGAGAAGCGGTCGAAGGTGGCACTGCCATCGGCGAGGGTCATATTGACGATGAAGCCCAAACCGCTGTCACCGAAAGTGTGTTGCCATGCCATTTCCCAACCGTCGATATTGGCCTCTTCGTCTGAGTTAATGCGCGTATCAACATCGTAGTAGGCCGGTCCATCTCGACCCGCTACACCGGTGATGGTTTGTGTCGCGACATCGACTCCCGGTTCGGTAGGGAAGCGGGTGAAGATAAAGTCTCGGATGTCAGCGTTAGAGGCTGTGATACCCAGCTCGTCAATAGCGGCCTGATAAAGCGGGCCCAAAGCGGGGTGTGCCAGGTCGGGGAACAGAACCACGTCTTCCTGCTCGCCTGAGGTCACAAAGTTCACGACCGACTTGTCGAAGTAGCCCACTGATACGTAGCTGGCATCTCCGTAATACCACTCCAGTGAGAAATCGATATTCTCTGATTCATGAGGGAGTAGCCCAGGGTTGCCCACGGTGCCGTCTGCAATGTGTTCGCCTTCCACTACACGCAGTACCTGCCCGACTGAAAGATTGCCCCGCAGATCACCATAACTGGGTCGTGCGATAGTCTCGCTGTAAGAGGCTCTGAACACCACGTTGTCGATGATTTCGATGTCAAAGTCGACGTTGGGTAAGCTGGCGTCGTATTGGCCTGTCAGACCGGAAGCGATCGCATCCTCTGCCGGTACAGCAGTGAATTCGTTGGTCGAGGCCCACTCAATCCGGGTATAAGACTGAGATTCAGCGCTGGAGGTCACGTCTGTCTCCTCGTAGCGGTAGCCGATACGGAAATTGAACGGCCGATTAAATAGGTCGCCCATGTAATTGAGTTGCAGATATGCAGCCCAAGTCTCCTCGCGGAATTGATTACCGAAGCCGGGGTCAAGGTCAGCGCAGAACCCAGTGCCGCAACTGCCGACCACGCCCGGCGCTGGTGCCAGATACATCGGGTCGTCGGGGGACAGACCTTCGAGCTGTTCCGCACGGCTTGCGATGTCGGCCATGCTGAAGATAAAGAAGTTATTGGCGACGGCTTCGCCGCCATCCAACTCGTCGTAAATACCGCGGAGAGAGGCGGGAACGAGCAGGTCACTGACCGATCCGTAAGCAGAGGCCTGATTCTGGCCCCAGGTGTTGCGCTGGACGACGGAGCCCGCTTCGAAGTTGTCGATGTCGGTGAAGGCACCGCCAAAATCGAGCGTCAGGGTGTCGGTCAGATCAAAGGCGCCTGAGAATTGGGTCTGCTCAATGTTCATCTCAGCCCAGCTGGCACCGAAGACACTACCGGTAATCTGCATATCGTCTGGCGACAAAGGATCGTTCATGCCGATCGTGGTGACCGGGATCTCGCTACCGTAATCGACACTGGCGGAGTTGCGTCCAAAGGCCGACATGGAGATATTCGCAGAGCTGCCGTAGATACTGTTGGGTTCACGCTCGGCGGTTGAGTCGTGGTAGTCGAGGGCCACTCTCAGGCGATCAGTGATGTCCCACTCGATATTGACGCCAATAGAATCTCGGGTGTTCTTGGAGGCATCGACGCCAGCAGCCATGGGGCGGTCTGGCTGATTGTCGGTTTCCGTGTAGACCAGTGGCGAGACGATAGGACCGTCAGACCACGTGCCCGACTGGCCAGTCGGGCTAAACCAGACAGACATCGCGTTATAGCGGTGGTCCAGCTCCAGCTCTGCCATGGTGTAGTCCAAGGTCGCCGTGACAGACTCAAAGGGACGCCACTGCAAGGTGAGCTGCCCGTTGATTCGGGTTCGCTCCCACTCATCTAATTGGTAAACCATTTGTTGGGGTAAGGCGACCAAAGCGCCTTCCGATGGCAGGTTGGTCTGTTGCCCGTTGTCCGGGATGCCGTCGCCGTCTCGCTCTAGCCACGCAGTGTTAAAGGCCTGCGCCATGCCGGAGTGGCGCTCTTGGAATGTGCCAGACAGCGCGATGCCGACGGTGTCGTTGAAAAAGGTTTGTGAGGCGAAGGCCGAAAATTCAGGCGTCGCGTCGTCTCCAGCGTAGGTGCTCTTGTCGTGTACCGCTTTGGCGCTGGCACTGAGCTGTAGGCCGGGGCGATCAAGGGGCTTGGCGGTGAGCACATTGATGGTTGCGCCGATACCGCCGGAGGGGATATTGGCTCGCGACGTTTTGTATACCTCTACCCCTGCTACGCTCTCTGAAGCGATATCGCCAAAGTCGAAGGAACGACCCAGACCACTGTGAGTCGGCATCTGTCGCCCGTTCAGGGTGACCAGATTGAAATCAGCACCGAAACCGCGGACCGTGACCGTAGCGCCTTCACCTCGCTGACGATCAATGGCTACGCCGGTAATGCGTTGAAGCGCTTCTGCGAGGTTGGTGTCAGGGAAATCACCGATGTCCTCAGCGGTGATGGCATCAACTACCCCCTGAGAGTCACGCTTGGTATCCATGGCCCGTTTCAGACTGGAACGGATCCCCTTGACGACAACTTCTTCAATCATGGGTTCTTCGCCAATCGGGTCCTGAGCGCTGACAGAGTATGTCAGCGAGACGCCGACGGCGATCGAAACGGCCTGCGCGAGACGTTTTTTGGCAAAAGGCTGAGAGTGCATGACGACGTATGGGCCCCACATTGATTTATAAACGTTATTGCTGGCTACGATCCCACGCGCGCGTGCGAATGGCCATGCTGTTGAGACAAGATGAGTGAGTTTTGCGGTAGAACGGATGCCTGTAAAGTCTTTGTGACTGCGGTCTGACGGCGTTTATGGCGTGTTCCGATTCGAGCCAAGGTCAGCGGGTTTGGGAGGGTCTGACCGCGCGGCATTTCTTGACCTTTTCGAACGACAAACCTAAGCTTCGCGCCTCCGCCCGTAGCTCAGCTGGATAGAGCACCAGGCTTCGAACCTGGGTGTCGGGAGTTCGAATCTCTCCGGGCGGGCCACATACGAAAGCGCCCCCGAATGGGGGCGTTTTTGTATGTGGGTAATTTAAAAAGGTTCGAACTCCCGGTTTCGAGCCGAGCCGCTCAGTCTCTAGAGACTTTCCTCAGGCCCCAGGTCCATCGCGACTAAATTTTTGCCAATGGTCGCGCCGCGCATCATCTCGCTGTAGGCCCAGCCAGCGTTGGGTAATCCCTCGGTGATGTTCTCGAGGATTTTGATCTCACCTGACCGGACCCATTCATGGAGCTGCGCAGACGCTGCCGGGACTTTGTCCATATGGGTATAGAGCAGAAATCCTTTCATCGTGAGTTCCTTCTCCACCAGCTTCCACATGTTGAAGATGGGTGTGGGGTTATCTTGGTCGTTGTAATCGCTGATCATGCCGCAACCGATCACTCGACCAAAAGTATTCATGCATTGCAGTGCGGCATCGAGAGTCTTGCCGCCGACATTGTCGAAGTACACGTCGACGCCCTCCGGGCAGGTCTCGGTAATGACTGCTGCGAGGTCGCCGCAGGTTTTGTAATTGACTGCTGCATCAGCACCCAAGGTTTGGGTGATAAGCGCTGCCTTATCATCTCCCCCGACCACCCCCACCACTTTACAGCCTCGCAGTTTGGCGATTTGCGTGGCCATAGAACCGGTAGCACCGGCTGCAGCGCTGATAAGCACGGTCTCTCCCGCCTGGATCTTGCCGATTTCATGAAGACCTACGTATGCCGTGTGGCCTGAGCCGCCCAGCCCGCCCGAGTAGTAGGAGAGAGGGATGTCGGGCTCCGGCGACAGTTTCGACAGCAAAATCGTGTTGGCATCGCTCAATGAGTAATCCTCCCACTGATGCAGACCAAAGATGAGATCGCCGGCCTCAAAACCCGCCAGGTGAGATTCAATGACTCTGGCGACCGACGGCCCCCGGATGGCACCGCCAAGCGGGATTGGCTCGAAGTAGTTTGCTTTTCCGTCCAGCCAGCCACGGATGGCGGCCTCCAAAGAGAAAAATAAATTTCTGACCAGCATTTGCCCCTCACCGGGCTGAGCGGCCAAGCTCTCTGTGAGCTCAAAATCCTCCGGCAAAGGCACACCATTGGGATGATTCTTTAACACGACCTGTCGATTGAGCATTTTATTGTCCGTGGCTGATCAGCGTCAGTTCGCACGCTGGCGCAGAGGCGTTATATTGTCATGGCTGGCCTGAACAGTGCCATTGGGTTCACACAATAAAAAAGTGCTTTGTCACCATGAACAAACCGCAGCTTGAGATTCCAGTCCTGAATATTCCCGTTCATCCGGACACGATGGATGGTCGAGACCCATCGCTACTGCGCGGCGACAAGATTTCCGGGGATCGCTATTTTTCGCACGATTTTGCCGCTCAGGAATGGGAGCACATGTGGACCAAGATCTGGCATGTGGCGGGGCGCTTGGTAGAGCTAGAGGAACCCGGCGACTTTGTCGTGCACGACTTTATGGGCCAGTCGGTTATTTGCGCGAAGCAAGAGGACGGTGCCATTCGCGCTTTTTACAACGTGTGCCAGCATCGCGCGCTGCGACTGGTGGAAGAGAGCTCGTCGGTTAAAGACTTTCATTGTCGTTATCACGGCTGGGTATGGGGCATCGACGGTGTGTTGAAATCGGTGCAGGACCCCGAAAACTTCTCGCAAGGTGACCCCTGCGGAAAGCTCAAGCTCAAGGAGCTGCGTTGCGACACCTGGGGTGGCTTCGTCTGGTATAGCTTTAGTGATGACAGCCCGGGGCTGATGGATTACCTGCACCCATTACCCGAGATCTACAAAAACTATCCTATGGAGACGGCAGTCCGGATTTTTGCGCGCAAGATTCGCCTCAACACCAACTGGAAATTCGCGTCGGTTAACTTCAGTGAGTCGTACCACACGCGCACCGCGCACCCACAGGTACCACCGTGGATTGATCAGGACTATTGGAGCGCGCGATCAGAGATTTGGCCCAACGGGCACGGACGGACGGTACAGCCGATGCGCCCCAGTCTGCGCGACCGGCTACCCGAGGGCGAGCCGCATCCTTTCGATGACATTCTGCGAATGTGGGACATCGACCCCGATAGCTACCCGGATTTTGAAACCAAGGCGATTCAGGGCTGGATGGACCTCAAGACGGCCAAGCGGAAGCGTTGGAAAGA
>Ga0181558_10003491_pt1 | contig 14472 bp, 11 predicted proteins | sample 011ome_22_FD_133754 | JGI IMG/M metagenome (GOLD analysis project Ga0181558, IMG submission 133754) | Coastal salt marsh microbial communities from the Groves Creek Marsh, Skidaway Island, Georgia - 011507BT metaG (megahit assembly) | ecosystem: Environmental > Aquatic > Marine > Intertidal...
ACCAGCCCGCTGCACATGAAGTTCAAGCTCCAGATGGAGCCCGATGAGGTGCACGAAGCTGTCATCGACAGTGTGAGCTATGCACGCAACCTCTGCGATGACGTTGAATGGTCCCCCGAGGACGGGTCGCGCACCGAGCATGATTTCCTGTGCCGCACCGTCGAGAGCGCCATCCGCGCGGGTGCGTCCACGATCAATATTCCCGACACCGTCGGTTACGCCGTACCCCATGAGTTCGCGACGCTGATCGAGATGCTGTTCAACCGTGTCCCGAATATCGACCAGGCGGTCATCTCGGTGCATTGCCACAATGATCTGGGGCTCGCGGTTGCGAACTCCCTGGCCGCGGTCGGCGCCGGGGCCCGTCAGGTCGAATGTACCATCAACGGCATCGGCGAGCGTGCCGGCAATTGCGCCCTCGAAGAGATCGTGATGGCGCTGCGCACCCGGCACGATGCGATTCCCTACGTGACCGGCGTGGAAAGCACGGCGATTATCCGGGCCAGCCATCTGGTGTCCACAATCACCGGCTTCAATGTTCAGCCGAACAAGGCCATCGTGGGCGCCAACGCGTTTGCCCATGAATCGGGCATTCATCAGGATGGCGTTCTGAAGAACGCAGAAACCTATGAAATCATGACCCCGGAATCGGTCGGCCTGAACCAGTCCAATCTGGTGATGGGCAAACATTCGGGCAGTCATGCGTTTCGCGAGAAGTTGCGCGATCTCGGCTACGGCGATCTGGGCGACAACGCGGTCCGCGATGCCTTCACGCGTTTCAAGGATCTGGCGGACAAGAAAAAGGAACTGTTCGACGAAGACATCATCGCGCTGGTCGATGACACGATTCAGAACGACGATGCGCGCGTGAAGTTCGTTTCACTTCAGGTGCGTGCTGGATCGAAGGGGCCGCAGGAGGCCGATCTCGAACTGGAGATTGACGGCAAGCCGGTGGCGACCACGGCCCAGGGCAATGGTCCTGTGGATGCCGTTTTCAATGCCATCGGTGCCTTGTTCCCTCATTCGGCTACATTGCAGCTGTACCAGGTGCATGCGGTGACGGGCGGAACCGATGCACAGGCAGAAGTCACCGTCCGGCTCGAGGAAAACGGCAAGACCGTGAACGGGCAGGGCGCGGATGCAGACACTCTGGTGGCGTCTGCACGTGCATATCTGCACGGACTGAACAAACTGCTCGTGAAGCGGGAAAAGACAGCGCCGGCAGCTTTGTCGGCATAGGCGAGACCTGGGGCGGCGCTGCGCGCCGCTCCGGCCCCTGTTTCAGGGGCACATCACTGGACGAGGCGGCGAGATATGTTATCGCGAATTATGGGTGCGCTTTCGGCTGATATGGCCATTGACCTGGGAACAGCGAACACGCTGGTCTATGTGAAGGGTGGCATCGTGCTCAACGAACCGTCGGTGGTTGCCATCGTCGAATCCAAGGGCAAGAAGAAGGTGCTCGCCGTCGGCAACGAAGCCAAGCAGATGCTCGGTCGCACGCCCGGCAATATCCAGGCCATCCGGCCCCTGCGGGACGGTGTGATCGCCGACTTCGAAGTCGCCGAAGAAATGATCAAGGAATTCATCCGCAAGGTGCACAACCGACGCGGTTTCTACAGCCCGATGATCGTGGTCTGTGTGCCATCCGGGTCCACCGCGGTGGAACGGCGGGCGATTCAGGAATCGGCCGAGAGCGCGGGCGCGCGGAAGGTCTATCTGATCGAGGAGCCGATGGCGGCCGCCATCGGTGCCGGCCTGCCGGTGACCGAGCCGACCGGTTCGATGGTGGTCGATATCGGCGGCGGCACCACGGAGGTGGCCGTGCTCTCGCTCGGCGGCATCGTTTATTCACGCAGTGTCCGCGTGGGCGGCGACAAGATGGATGAAGCGATTATCGGTTATATCCGGCGCAGCCATAACCTGCTGGTCGGTGAATCGAGCGCCGAACGGATCAAGAAGGAAATCGGATCGGCCTGTCCGCCCGAGGACGGCGAAGGCCAGACCATGGAAATCAAGGGCCGCGACCTGATGAACGGCGTCCCGAAGGAGATCATCATCTCCGAGCGGCAGATCGCCGAGAGCCTCGCGGAGCCGATCAGCGCGATCATTGACGCGGTGAAGGTTGCGCTGGAGCATACGGCGCCGGAACTGGCGGCCGATATTGTGGACAAGGGTATCGTGCTGACGGGCGGTGGTGCCTTGTTGGGGAATCTCGATTACGTGTTGCGGCATGCAACGGGCCTGCCGGTCTCGATTGCAGATGATCCGCTTACATGTGTGGCGCGCGGCACGGGCCGCTCGCTGGAAGAATTCAAGAAACTGAAGGACGTGCTGGTCAGTATGTACTGATCGACATGTCCTGATCCGCAACCGGGGCTCGGCGAAACCCCGGGAGACAGGATAGTCTGGTGGCGAAACGAAACGCGAGCATGTCGGTTGCAGGCCTGGCCGTCCCGGTCCGGATCTGGGCGCAGCGCTTTGCGTTTCTGGGACTGCTCGCCCTCGCGTTTGCGCTCATGCTTTTCAGCAAGGCCGAAACCGGTGCCTTGGAACGCGCACGCGTGGTGATCGTGGATGGTGTCGCGCCGATCCTCTCGGTGATGTCGCGCCCGGTGGAAGCCGGTCAGGAGGTCTCCCGATCGGTCAAGAACTTCTTCATCGTGCACGCCGAGAACGCCCGTCTGCGTCAGGAAAATGAACGCCTGATCCGCTGGATGCAGGCCGCGCGCCAGCTCGTGATCGAGAATGCGACCCTGCGCGCGCAACTGGAGTATGTGCCCGACGTCGCACCACGCGCGGTTACCGCTCGGGTGATCGCGGACACCGGCGGCGCTTTCTATCACAGTCTCCTGATCAATGCGGGCGCGCGCCACTTCGTACAGCGCGGACAGGCTGTGGTGTCGGGAGCAGGTGTTGTCGGCCGTGTGGCGGAAGTGGGTGACCGGTCTGCACGGGTCCTGTTGTTGACCGATCTGAACTCGCGTATTCCGGCGATCGTGGAATCCACCGGTGACCGGGTCATCGTGACCGGCAACAACACCAACTGGCCGGAGGTGACCTATCTGGCTTCAAATTCGCCCGTCTCTGCCGGTGACCGGGTCGTGACCTCGGGCCATGGCGGCGTGTTCCCGCCGGGTCTGGCGGTCGGGACGATATCGGAATCAAACGAAGCCCGGGTCGTCTTGCAGCCGGCCATCGATCTGGCGCGGTTGAGCGAAGCGCGCGTCCTCGACTACGGCGTTGAGGGCATCCTGCCGCCGCCCGAGCAGGTTCCTGCCGTGCAACCAGCGCCGCCCCCGAAAACGACCGGGAATTCCGCGCAATGAACCCGACGGCGTTTGCCAGTTTCGCGAATTTGGCGCGCCGGGTCGTTCCGGGGTTCAGCACCCTGCTGTTGGTGTTTCTGGCGTATCTGCACCTGCCATTTCCCTTCTATGCCGACATCGCGCCGGCGCTTCCCCTGATGGGGATTTATTACTGGGTGGCTTTTCGTTCGGACCTGATGCCGCGCCTTCTGGTCTTCGCCATCGGCCTGTTCGAGGACGCGCTCATCGGCGCTCCTTTCGGGCTCTCGGCGCTGGTCTATCTGCTCGTCCACGCCTCCGTGCTGAGCCAGCGGCGTTTTCTGGTGGGCAAGCCGTTCTGGATCTTCTGGTGCGGCTTCGCGATTGTCGCGCCGATCGCGGGCACCCTGACCTGGTTGCTGGCTTCGGTGTTGCGGGGGGCCATTCTGCCCAGTAATGTGGTGTTGGGCGGCATCGGCATGACCATTATCGTGTTCCCGATCATCGCCTGGTTCCTGTTGCGGACCCAGCGCTGGCTTCTGGGCGCTGCGGAGCCCGCATGAACAGCCGCGACAACGATCGCCAGAAGTTCTTCACACGTCGGGCAGCCCTGCTGGCCGGAGGCCAATTCGGTTTGCTGACCGCACTGGTCGGACGAATGTATTACCTGCAGGTCGTCGAATCCAAACGCTACCAGACGCTGGCGGAAGAAAACCGCATCAACATGCGGCTGATACCGCCCTCGCGCGGCCGGATACTGGACCGGTTCGGTGTTCCGGTTGCCGTAAACCAGCAGAACTACCGGGTTCTCATCAAATCCGAGAACACCCCCGATGTGCCCGCTGTGCTGGACCGTCTGGCGATGATCATCTCCATCGACGCTGACGAGAAGGCACGTATTCTCAAGGAAATCCGGCGAACCAAGAAGTTTGTCCCGGTGACCGTGCGCGAATTCCTGGAATGGGAGGATGTGGCCCGACTGGAGGTCAACGCGCCCGATCTTCCCGGAGTCACGATCGACGTTGGCGAGCGGCGCTTCTATCCGAACGGTATCGCAGCGGCACATGTGCTCGGCTACGTGGGTGCCCCGCGCCGCGAGGATCTGACGGGAGACCCGCTGCTGGAGCTGCCGGGGTTCCGGGTCGGACGCAGCGGAATCGAGCGCGCCTTTGACAAGCCTCTGCGCGGCAGCGCGGGCGCCAGCCAGCTTGAAGTCAACGCGGTGGGCCGCGTGATCCGCGAGCTGAACCGTCAGGAAGGAGACAAGGGCCGGGATGTTGTCCTGACCATGGATATGGCCCTGCAGCGTGCGGCCATGCGCAGGCTGGGCGAAGAGGCCGGCTCGGTCGTTGTCATGGATGTCGCGACGGGCGGACTGATCGTGCAGGCCTCGACGCCGAGTTTCGATCCGAACGCCTTCACCGAGGGTCTGAGCAACGCCCAGTGGCGCGCGCTCGCCGACAATGAACGCGCGCCGCTGCGCAACAAGGCGATCGCGGGCGAATACGCGCCTGGTTCGACCTTCAAGATGATCGTCGCGTTGGCGGCACTGGAAGAGGGTGTGATCACGCCGCGGAGCAGATACTTCTGTTCCGGGCATATGGAGGTCGGTGACGGTCGGTTCCATTGCTGGCGGCGCGAGGGACACGGGCATGTGGACCTGGAACGCGGGATCGCGGAATCCTGTGACGTCTATTTCTACGAGATCGCCCGCAAGATCGGGATCGACAAGATCGCAAAGATGGCCGAGCGCTTCGGTCTGGGGACCAAACTGGCGCTCGATAGCCCCGGAGAGCGATCCGGTCTCATCCCGACCAAGTCGTGGAAGCGTGCTGTGATCGGTCAGCCCTGGGTGCTTGGCGAAACCCTGGTCGCAGGGATCGGGCAGGGTTTTGTTCTGACCACACCACTTCAACTGGCCACGATGACGGCTCGCATGGTCAATGGCGGCAAGGCTGTACTGCCGCATCTGGCGCGTGACCGAATGTTCCGCGAAGACATGATCGCACGGGGCAAGCCGGAATATCCCTCGATCAATGTCGATCCCGCGCATCTCAAAATCCTCATGGATACGATGGAAAAAGTGACCGACGATCCGCGGGGAACCGCTCATGCCGCGCGGATCAAACGTCCGGATATGTCCATGGCGGGCAAGACCGGGACGGCGCAGGTTCGTCGGATCAGCCTTCGGGAACGGGAATCGGGTGTCCGCAAGAACGAAGAACTGCCCTGGCGGTTTCGTGATCATGCGCTCTTCGTCGGCTACGCACCGATCGAAAATCCGCGCTACGCAATTTCCGTTGTGGTGGAACATGGCGGCGGCGGATCGTCGGTCGCCGCGCCGATCGCCCGGGATGTGATGATCGAGACACTCGAACGCGACCCGGCCCGTCTGGCACCGGGCGCCGATGTGGCCGGACTGGGTGGTCCGGAACGTCAGGGCACTTAGGCCCGGCAGGCGAGGCGGTTGGAGATGGCACAATTCGGCACGGCACAGCCTACATTCCGGCAGAAGCTCCTTCGTCTCAACTGGGAGCTGGTTCTTCTGATCATTCTGACGGCATCGATCGGGTTTGCGATGCTGTACTCGGCCGCGAACGGAAACCTCGACCCCTGGGCGTCGCGCCAGATGTCCCGCTTTGCCGTCGGACTTGCGATGATGCTCTGCGTCGCGCTGATCGATATCCGGCTCTGGCTGCGAACCGCCTATCCCATCTATGCGTTGTGTCTGGGCCTGCTGGCCGCAGTCGAGATCATGGGGTCGATCGGCATGGGCGCCCAGCGCTGGCTCAACCTGGGATTCTTCCAGCTGCAGCCATCCGAAGTGATGAAGATTGCCGTCATCCTCGCCCTGGCGCGCTATTTCCACGGTTTCGATGTGGATGAAGCCGGGCGCCTGCGCAATCTCTGGATACCGGTCCTGATCGTGGTGGCCCCGATTGCGCTCGTGCTGCGTCAGCCCGATCTGGGCACCGCCATGACCGTCGCAATGGTCGGTGGCGCCATGTTCTGGCTGGGCGGTGCACGCCTCTGGCAGTTCGGCGTGGTGGCGGCCGGTGTGGCCGCAGCGGTCCCGGTCGCCTGGCAGTTCCTGCATGCCTATCAGAAACAGCGGATCTTCACCTTCCTCAGCCCGGAATCCGATCCGCTGGGGGCCGGGTATCACATCCTGCAGTCGAAGATAGCCCTCGGCTCGGGCGGCATGTTCGGCAAGGGGTTCCTGGAAGGCACCCAGAGCCATCTGAACTTCCTGCCGGAGAAACAGACCGATTTCATTTTCACCATGCTGGCCGAGGAATTCGGCCTGATCGGCGGCGTCGGACTGATCGCGTTATATGGCCTGCTGATTGCCTATGGCATCTTCATCGCGTTTCGTTGCCGCAGCCAGTTCGCCCGGTTTCTGGCGATGGGGCTGACGGTGAATTTCTTCCTCTATGTGTTCATCAACATCGCCATGGTGATGGGCATCCTGCCGGTCGTGGGCGTGCCGCTGCCGCTGATTTCCTACGGCGGCACGGCGATGCTGACCGTGCTGATCGGGTTCGGCCTGATCATGAGCTGCTGGCTGCACCGCGACATGTACATCAACCGCCGCGGCGGGCTGGCCTGACGGGCGGATTTCACGGTTGGATTTCGGGGTCGCGCGTATCGACAAGCCCCGGCCCGGATGCTATATCCGCGCCGTTTTCAAGCACACGGTGGGTGCATAGCTCAGTTGGTAGAGCAGCTGACTCTTAATCAGCGGGTCCAAGGTTCGAGTCCTTGTGCACCCACCATTTTCTTCCGGGGTTGGCGAGTCATCGTCGGCCCCTTTGTCTTTATGGGGCGCGGGTCTGTCACGGAACTGTCACCGGCGTCCGGATTGCGGTGATGCGCCCGATGGATACAACCCCCAATCTCGACACCACGCTCTGCGTTGAAGCCGACCGCAACGCCCTGTTGCGGCCCGAACTCTCCACCCACAAGCCGCGCATCCTGCTGCTCCACGGCTCGTTGCGTCCGCGCTCCTTCAGCCGTCTGGTCAATCAGGAAGCCGCGCTGATCCTCGAACATCTCGGGGCTGAAACGCGCATCTACGATCCGTCCGGATTGCCTTTGCCGGACGATGCGGAAGAGACCCACCCCAAGGTGCAGGAACTGCGCGAGGCGGTGATCTGGAGCGAAGGGATGGTCTGGTGCTCCCCGGAGCGTCACGGGTCGATGACGGGCATCATGAAGGCACAGATCGACTGGATTCCCCTCGCATTGGGTGCCGTGCGCCCGACCCAGGGCAAGACGCTCGCTGTGATGCAGGTCAGCGGCGGCTCCCAGAGCTTCAACGCGGTGAACCAGCTGCGCGTCCTGGGCCGCTGGATGCGGATGATCACCATCCCCAACCAGTCCTCGGTCGCCAAGGCATTTCTAGAATTCGACAATGACCACCGCATGAAGCCGTCCGCCTATTACGACCGTATTGTCGATGTCATGGAGGAGCTGGTAAAGTTCACCCTGCTCACCCGCGACCGGGCCGACTATCTGGTGGACCGGTACAGCGAGCGCAAAGAATCCGCCGAAGAACTGTCGAAGCGCGTCAATCAGCGCTCGATCTAGACCCTTGAACAGGCCCTTTTTCTTTCTGCCATCGACGGACAGCATTGTCGTGACCGGGCGCACTCAGCTCAGGGGAATGTCGTTGTCCGCTTTCGTGGCCTGATAGACCGCCGACAGGTCGTCATAGGCCGTGCGAATACGCGCGATCTGGGCGTCCCGGTCCGAAACCTGGGCGTCCTGCTACGCACGTGACAGTGCGACCAGGTCCTGGCAGGTCCAGAAGGCATTTTCGCGTGCGTAGTTGCCGTTCTCGATCTTGAACACTTCCTGCAGGATCTTCAGATCGTGGGGAATGTTGAACGCATCCCGCGTGTCCTCGTAGCCAAAGAAGTATTAGAAATTGTCGAAGCCCGCCCAGGTGATGGCCGACAGGCAAAGCGAGCACGGCTCGTGGGTCGAGACGAAGATGCAGTCCCGTGCTGCGGGACGGCTGCTGTCCTTGAGGCCGTAATAGCTGTTCAGCGTTGAAATTTCGCCGTGGTGGAGCGGGTTCTCGATCTCGCCATTGGTATCGGCCACCACGAGCGATAGATCGGACTTGCGCAGAATTGCCGCCCCGAACAGCTTGTTGCCTGCGGCCACGCCGGCGCGGGTCAGCGGGATGACATCGTGCTCGATCACGTCGAGCAGGCGGCCACAGAGTTCGGAATCGTTCATGGGTTATCTCACCCTCGGATTCGACGCGATGTCATCAGCGACGGGGTTGAAAGGCATGGGTTGTCCTTTGAGAAGTTGTGCGGAGCCGACAGTTGTTTGATCACGTCATACTAGCAACCCGCGGAAGCCAGAACACGGTATGATCTCGCTTTGTGGCAGCGTGGCGGCTTTCTCCCGCACCGGGAAGCGTTCTACGATGAGGACCTGATGATCCGCTTCGCGCCCAATCTCTATCACCTGTTCCTGGAACTGCCCTTGCGCGCCAGGTTCGCCGCCGCGGCGAAGATCGGCTGCACCGCGGTCGAGTATCACTTTCCGTATGAGATTCCGAAGGCGGAGCTGAAGCGTTTACTCGGCGATCTTGGCCTCGAGTTCACCTATTGCGTGGTTCCGGCTGACTGGGCCGGAGGCACCATGGGGCTGGGGGCCCAGCCGGGGCGCCAGGACGAATTCCGGCGCGCGGCCGACCAGGCGCTGGAATACATCACCCATTGCGATTTCTATTCGATCAATGTTGGCGCCGGCCCGGTGCCGGACGGCGAGAGCCGCGAGCGCTGCATCGAGTTGTATATCGAGAATCTTCGCTACATCGCCGACGCGGCGGGCGAGCATCGCTGCAAGTTTTTGCTGGAGCCGGTCACCGCGCAACGTATTCCCCACTGGGCCATGCAGACCATGGCGCAGGCGCGCGATATCGTGGATCAGGTCGGTCGCAGCAATGTGGGACTGGTCTATGACACCCTCCACATGCGGTATGAGGAAACAGGCACGCTGTCCGATATCATGGACGAATTCTGGCCGCAGATTGGCTATGTGCAGATCGGAAACCCGCCCGACCGACATGAACCCGGTGTCGGCGAGCTGGATTTGCTGTGGCTTACCCGTCGGGCCATCGAGAAAGGCTATTCGGGTGCCATCGGGATGGAACTCGATCCGTCCAAGGACAGCTGGTCGAGCCTGATGTGGATGAATGAGCTGGGATACAGCGTGGATCCGGCCCAAAGAAAGGAACTCGAATGAGTATTGTGAGAACGATACTGATGAGTGCGGTGATCGCTGCGCTTGGCTTCTGGTCTCCGGCCAATGCCGACTAGGCCACGCCTGCCGGATCCGTGATCCTGACCATTGGCGGGGCGGTCTCGAAGGCGAACCGGGGCGCGTCCAACGCCTTCGATGACGCGTTCCTGTCTGTGCACGGATACAACTTTGAACAGGCTGCGACCTTCGATGTGGCGGCACTGGAACGGCTGGGTACGGTGACGGCAACGATCAAGGCGGAAACTTGGCCCCGCGCGGTCACGATCGAAGGCCCGCGCCTGCGCGATGTTCTGGCCGCAGCCGAGTGGAACGGTGAAGCCATTACGACCGTCGCGTTGGACGGGTTCGCGGTCGAACTTTCGAAGGCGGATATCGCCGCCCGGGACTGGATTCTGGCCATCAAGGCCGATGGTGCGTATCTGGGTGTGGGCGGACATGGCCCGGCCTGGCTCGTCTATGACGTGCCGGGTGGCAACGCCAGCGCCGAAGACGAATCCCACTGGCCCTGGGCCGTCTTTTACTTTCAGGCCGACTGACTGACCGGACCGTGACGGTATGAGAAAAAGGGTGGGTGGCGCACTTCCGTTCTGTCACCTTTTTCCACTATTCTACAAAAATGAAACGTCGGACCGTGCACGCCACGTCACGGACCTTTGTAAATGTTCGCAAAAGCGAAACCTGTTTTGTCTGGGGAGAGTACCGATGGCGAAGAAGAAGACACCGTATATGGATGACCAGTCATGGTCCGATGAGCGTGACGGCATGCGCATTGACTGGGATGTGCCGATCGAGATGGATGACGGACTGGTGATCCGCTGTGACGTTTACCGCCCGATCAAGGCTGGCAAGTACCCGGTCATCATGACTTACGGGCCTTATGGCAAGTTCCTGCACTTTGACGATGCCTATCACGATCAGTATGAGCGGATGCTCGAGGATTTTCCGGAGATCGGTGCGGGTACCAGTGAGAAGTACCAGAACTGGGAGGTCGTCGATCCCGAACGCTGGGTACCCGACGATTACGTGTGCATCCGGGTGGATTCCCGCGGCACCGGCCGTTCGCCGGGCGTGATCGATATCTGGTCCCTGCGTGAAGCCCAGGATCTGGCGATTTGCGTCGATTGGGCAGGCGTGCAGTCCTGGTCGAACGGGAAGGTCGGCCTGAACGGCATTTCCTACTACGCTGAAAACCAGTGGCAGTGCGCCGCCCTGCAGCCCAAGCATCTCGCGGCGATCTGTCCTTGGGAGGGCGCGGCCGATTTCTACCGCGATATGGCTCATCACGGCGGCATTCTGTGCAACGGCTTCGTGAAGGACTGGTCGGAAGCGCAGGTCTATTCGGTGCAGCATGGCAAAGGATCGAATGGTCCGCGCTCGCGTATGAATGGCGAATGGGTGGCCGGTCCGATCACCCTGACCGAGGAAGAACTCGGCGCGAACCGCAACAATTTCTATGACGATTGCCGCACCCGGAAGCTCGATTCGGATGAGTACTGGCAGTCGCGCATGCCCGACTGGTCCAAGGTCAAGGTGCCGATGCTCTCGACCGCCAACTGGGGCGGCCAGGGCCTGCATCCCCGCGGCAATTTCGAAGGGTTCGTGCAGTCTGCCTCGAAGGAGAAATGGCTGGAGGTGCACGGCATCGAGCACTGGACCCATTTCTACACCGACTATGGCATGGATTTGCAGAAGCGCTTCTTCGACTACTACCTGAAGGGCGAGAAAAACGGCTGGAACAAGCAGCCCAAGGTACAGCTGCAGGTGCGTCATCCCGGCGAGATCTTTGTCGAACGGCATGAGAACGAGTGGCCGCTCAAGCGGACCGAATGGACCAAATTCTATCTCGATCCTTCGGATATGAGTCTGTCCACGACGCCCCAGAAGAAAAAGGGCGAGGTGACCTATGGTGGGTTCTCTGACGGTGTGACCTTCATGACCCCGCCGCTCGAAGAGGATATGGAGATCACCGGCCCGATCGCCTCCAAGCTCTTCGTGTCGTCAGAGACAGAGGACGCGGACATGTTCCTCGTTCTGCGCGTCTTTGCGCCGGATATGAAGGAGGTGACCTTCCAGGGTGCGCTCGATCCGCACACGCCGATCGCCCAGGGATGGCTGCGTGCCTCTCACCGCAAGCTCGACGAGAAGAAGAGCCTGCCCTACCGGCCCTATCACACCCATGACGAGGAACAGCCCCTCGATCCGGGCAAGACCTATGAACTGGATGTCGAAGTCTGGCCGACCTGCATCCATGTGCCGAAAGGCTACCGAGTCGCGTTTTCGGTACGCGGCAGCGATTACGTCTATCCGGGTGATTCAAACGCCCAGATCGGTGAGTATGCGAACTGGACGGGCTGCGGGCTGTTCCGCCATGACGATCCGCGCGACCGGCCGGCGCATATCTTCGGCGGCGATGTAACCCTGCACACTGGCCCGAAAGAACAGGCCTATGTGATGTTGCCGGTGATCCCTGAGGAAAAGGGGCGCGGTAGAAAGTAGAACGCTGTATCGGGCGGCCCGGAAATACGGGCCGCCCGAAGCGTTTCCGGTTCAAGGGGGAGGAACCACCATGGACGATATCAGGTACGAGGGCGACCCGATCTTCAAGACCGAGGTTCGCGAAGGTATGCGCGTTGACTGGGACGTGCCAATCGAAATGGACGACGGCATCGTGCTGCGCGCCAATGTCTATCGGCCCGATGATGGCGGCCAGTATCCCGTGGTCATGTCGCACGGGCCTTATGGCAAGGACCTCCATTTTGAGGAGATCTACAAGACCTGTTGGGATCTGATGTGTGAGAATCATCCGGACGTTCCGGCGGGTTCGACCAATATCCATCAGAGCTGGGAAGTCTGCGACCCCGAAAAATGGGTGCCCAAGGGGTTTGTCGTCATCCGCGTGGATTCACGCGGGGCGGGCCGCTCCCCAGGGTATCTGGAGCATTGGAGTCCACGCGAGACGCAGGACTTCGCCGCGTGTATTGACTGGGCCGGTGTCCAGCCCTGGTCGAACGGCAAGGTGGGCCTTTCGGGGATTTCCTATTACGCGGTCAACCAATGGCAGGTGGCTGCCCTGCAACCCAAACATCTGGCGGCGATTTGCCCCTGGGAAGGCTTCAACGATTTCTACCGTGAGCTGTCATATCAGGGCGGTATCTACACAACCTTCGCGCGGCACTGGTACGACATGCAAATCCTGAAGATTCAGCATGGCTATGGCGACCGTGGCTGGGTGTCGCGCGCCAATGGTGAGCTGGCGGCGGGCCCGGTTACCCTCTCGGACGAGGAACTGCTCGCCAATCGATACGATCTTTACAAATCCTATATTTCCCATCCGTTCGATGATGACTGGTACGCGGCGCTGACACCGGACCTCTCGAAAGTCGAAGTCCCGGTGCTGAGCTGTGCCAACTGGGGCGGTGCGCCGCTCCATCCCCGCGGTAACTTCAACGGTTTCAAGCACGCAGCCTCGAAACACAAATGGCTGGAAGTGCATGGGCTCGAGCACTGGTCGCTCTATTACACCGACTACGGCAATGACCTGCAGATGCGGTTCTTCGAGCGCTTCCTGCGTGACGACGACTCCGCCTGGCCGGATGCACCACGCGTACAACTGCTCGTACGCCATCCCGGCGAGAATTTTATGCCGCGCGGTGAGGAAGACTGGCCCCTCCCGCGCACGCAATGGACGAAGTTCCACTTAGAGCCCAAGGGACAGATTCTGACCGACGCCCCGACGAATAACACGGGCGAGATCACCTTCGCTGCAATGGGCGAAGGCCTGACTTTTCTGTCCGAACCGGTCGCCGAGGACATGGAAATCTGCGGTCCTATGGCGGTCAAGCTGAATGTCTCGTCCGATACAAAGGATGCCGATATCTTCGTGATCCTGCGGGTGTTTGAGCCGCATATGAAAGAAGTGGTGTTTCGCGGCGCGCTCGATCCGCACACACCGGTTGCGTCGGGCTGGCTGCGGGCGTCCCATCGCAAGCTTGACCCGGAGCGGTCCGAGGAGTGGGCACCGTTCCATCCCCACGATGAAGCCGAGGAGCTGACCCCCGGAGAAGTTTGCGAACTCGATGTCGAGATTCATGCCTCCGGCGTTGTGGTTCCCAAGGGCTACCGGTTCGCCCTCTCGGTCAAGGGTTGTGACTATGTCTATCCGAGCGAAACGAATGCCGGTCTGTCGAACATGAAGAACACCTTCACCGGGGTGGGGCCGTTTCTGCACGATGATCCGGACAACCGTCCGGCAGACGTGTTTCACAACAACATCACGGTGCATCTGGGTGGTGAGCGCGCGGGTTATGTCCTCCTGCCGATCATCCCGACGAAGTAGGAAGGATCGGCAGCGTGGGAGGTATTTACGGGGACGACCCACAATACCGCACAGAGATTCGCGACGGCATGCGGATCGAATGGGACGTTCCCATCGAGATGGATGACGGCAATGTGCTGCGCGCCGATATCTTCCGCCCCAAAGGGAAGGCCGTCTTCCCGGTCATCATGAGCCATGGCCCCTATGCCAAGGGGCTTTCGTTTCAGGAAGGATACGAGACCGCCTGGATCATCATGGTCGAGAAGTTTCCCGAAGTGGCCGAGGGGACGAGCAATAAATACGCCAACTGGGAAGTCGTCGATCCGGAGAAATGGGTGCCGGACGGCTATGCGGTGATCCGGGTAGATTCCCGCGGGTCGGGCCGCTCGCCGGGCGTGGTGGATGTGCGCTCGCCGCGCGAGACGAAGGATTTCTACAACTGCATCGAGTGGGCCGGTGTGCAGCCCTGGTCCAACGGCAAGGTGGGGCTGAACGGGATTTCCTACTACGCGATCAACCAGTGGCATGTCGCGCAGCTGAAACCGCCGCACCTGGCTGCTATGTGCGTCTGGGAAGGCGCGGGGG
>Ga0181558_10003494_pt1 | contig 14460 bp, 12 predicted proteins | sample 011ome_22_FD_133754 | JGI IMG/M metagenome (GOLD analysis project Ga0181558, IMG submission 133754) | Coastal salt marsh microbial communities from the Groves Creek Marsh, Skidaway Island, Georgia - 011507BT metaG (megahit assembly) | ecosystem: Environmental > Aquatic > Marine > Intertidal...
ATGCCGCAACCCGATGGCAGCATTCGCCCCGAGGCCACAATGGATGTGACGCATGTGGCATCTTCGGTTTTGCATATGGCAAATCTGCCGCTTGATGCCAATGTTCAATTCATGACGGTGATGGCATCAAAAATGCCCTTTATCGGGCGGGGATAATCAGGCGAAAGGCTATTTAGGTTTTTGCGGAACAAGGGTTCTGGCCGCGGCAAGTGCTAGTGCAATCGCGCTCCACATGAAAATATTGTTCCATTGACCAAAGAAATCAGCCATTGACCTAATGGGGAAAAACAACCCTAACGGAATCACAAAAGCGGTTGCGGCAACAACATTATCTCGGTTTTTTCGCCAACCAGCAAAAGCCGCCCAGATAATACTGATGATCATCACACTGCCCGTGATCAGACCAATGACGCCGGTTTCAGTTAAAAACTGAATGTAGAAATTGTGAGGGTGGTTATCACAGCGGAATTCGGAGGTTTTACCAAGAATAGATGGGCATAATTCACGGTGCGTTGCTGGCCCAATACCCAGAACAGGTGCCGTTTTAAACACTGTTAGCCCAGCGCCCATGACCCGGTAATAATCGCTATGCGGGCCTGTTGGCAGACTGTTAACAACCGCGTTGGTGAACCGGTCTTGGACGTTAGGCATCACGGTAAAAACAGCGGCAATTGCTAAAATCTCGACAACAACCAAAATGAAATAACGCCGCCAATGCGGCCGCCACACCAGCGCCGCCAACATGCCGCCGCAGGCTCTAATCAAGAAATTAATCCGCTCACCGGTCAGCACGGACATAATAATGCTGATCAAAGACAGACCGCCCATGATCGATGCCAGCCTTGGTTTAACGCCAATCGCCAGTGCCACCATGATGGTAAAGGCGGGCAGACCCACCTTGGACAGGTAATTGCCCGACACCAGATCATCATAAGGCCAAGACAGACGTCCACCCTTCTGGCCTTCGATTATCATTTCTGCAGTCAAAATACCGGTCATCAACATCATGCCAAGAGCAGTTGACATCAGCATCGCATATAAAAGGCGTTTATCAGTGCCAAGCCAAAAGGCGGTTGCCATCGCAAATAAGGGAAAGCGAAACCATGCCAATCCTTCAGAAAATGCATAGGATGGCATTACCGACATTGCTGATGAAAGCATGCAAACCGCCAGAAACAGAAAGCAAGCCCTGACCCAAAACACCCGGAGCCAAGCCCCATCGCGTTTGAAAATTGCGCGAACCACAAACGCAATCGCCAAAAATGAAAGCCAGATATCGGCTGGGCTGCGCTCAATCAACAGGATAAAAGGGCCAAGAAGCCAGAAAACATGAAAACCCTTTTCCCAGCGCGGCATCGCGGCAAGTGCGTCACCTAGCCCCATCCAAATCATCTGAAACATTGCCTTGACGGTTGGTTCGATCGTTTGGCTGGACATATTTATGATATTCGAATTCTTCATATATGATAATTCTTTTGGTAATAGGCCAAATACCATTCAGCAAATTTTTGAACGCCAACGGTAACCTTTGTATCAGGCTGGAACCCAACCCATTTACCAAGTTCACTTGTATCGGCAGATGTTGCTGGCACATCACCAGGTTGCATTGGCAAAAACTTCTTCTTTGCCGTGACGCCAAGTGCCAATTCTAACGCCCCAATGTAATCCATCAGCGGGGTTGGATTACCATTGCCAATATTGAAAACCCGATATGGTGCATTTGACGTCGCGGGGCCAGGATGCAAAGCATCAAATTTCACATCTGGCGTTGCTGGCTTGTCAAGAACCCGAATGACCCCTTCGACAATATCGTCAATAAAGGTGAAATCACGAACCATTTTGCCATCATTGAACACATCGATCGGACTCCCTTTCAGCATCGCATTGGCGAAAAGAAACAAAGCCATATCGGGTCGCCCCCATGGGCCATAGACGGTGAAAAACCGCAATCCAGTTGTAGGCAGGTTATAAAGATGGCTGTAGGTATGTGCCATCAACTCATTGGCCTTTTTCGTAGCAGCATAAAGGCTTAAAGGATGATCGATATTATCATGTTCACTGAAGGGCATGGTTTCATTGCCGCCATAGACTGAGGATGAACTGGCATAAACAAGATGGCCAATCTGATTATGTCGACACCCTTCCAGAATATTCACAAAACCCTGAAGGTTGGCGTCGATATAGGCATGCGGGTTTGTTATTGAATAGCGTACACCGGCTTGCGCAGCAAGATGAATGACATGATCAAACTTGTGTAAAGTAAACAGATCAGCCATCGCGTCGCGGTCGCTGATGTCAGTTTTGTGAAAACCGAATTTTGCGTGGGGCTCAAGCCTTGCCAGACGCGCCTGTTTCAAGGACACGTCATAATAATCATTGAGATTATCAATACCAATAACCTCGTCACCACGATCAAGCAAACGCAATGCGCAATTCATGCCAATAAATCCAGCAGCGCCAGTAATGAGCGTTTTCAAACAAAACTCCAGTTCAGAGAAACCAAAAATACAATATCACATTATGCCCCGTAGCCAAGTGAGGAAACAAAGAAAGGCCAATTGATTGAAACGAGTTGTGACGGCCGGACGAGAGTCTTTGTCGCTGCGGCAATATCCCATTTCGATATGCTTAATCTTCAAAAAATTGAGCCTTCAAAAACCTTTTTATGACAGAGGTAAAAATTCAATCAATATTAGAGGTCACGGAGGTGTAAATATTCCCCTCATCGCCAAATGTTGGATTACAGAGCACTCGTCCACCCACCATTGACACGGCCTATTAGTTTCTGCGGTTGAGCAGTCTTAATGACAGGTAAACTGCGAACAATCCAACAAAAGCAAGTAAGCTCAAGCTAGGGTAATTAGCTTCCAAAAAGACACCAAAGCACCAGATTACGATCGCCATACAAAGAATAACCATTGTCGTCTGAAAGTGTGAGAGGCCTAAAGACAAAAGATAATGATGTATGTGGCTTCTGTCTGCAGACATAATTTTTCTCTTAAGCAATAATCGGCGCACCACCACTGTACAAAAATCATAGACGGGTACAGCGACAAACCATAAGACTATTGATGAAGCGTAGGTTTCATTGCCCTTGGCGAATTTAATGAGTAACGCTGAGACAATGAAGCCAAGAAATAAGCTACCACCATCTCCTAAAAAGACTTTGAACATTGAGTTATTCGAAAAATTAAAGAGCAAAAATGTAAAGATACTTGCAACCAACATTAGCAAAAAGGTTTGCGTCGACAACTCAAAGTGAGATGAGCCAAGGTATAACAACGCCAGAATCGCGAGGGCAGCCAAGGCCGCCGCGAGGCCATCACACCCATCGATCATGTTGAACGCGTTTGTTAAGCCAACTATGGCAAGTATCGTGAAGGGAAGTGACAAAAAACCCAGCTCAAGAGAATACGTGACACCTAAAAGACTACTGAAGTTCGAAATTTGAAACCCAGTTGAGGCTACGAACATAAAGCTTATCGTAATTTGGGTTAGTAATTTTACGTTTGCTTTGATGTCAAACTGGTCGTCCAGCACACCCAGAAACAGAAATAAACCTGAAACAACAACCATAGTTCTCAGGTCATGGTTTGGTATATCGTCAAAAGTAAATAGCGATAAACTGCACGCAAGAAAAATAGATATGCCTCCAATGAGAGGAATGACGTCTTGATGAGTTTTGCGGGCATTGGGCTTGTCAACCAATGAGACCTTGTGGGCAACCGACTTCAAAATCAAATTTAGAATTATCGTAAACAAAACTACAGTAAGAATTTGCATGGATTGTTGTTGAATTAATTGAAGCATTAGTCTCACATTCTTCTCTCTAAGCGACTAATTTCATGCGCTGGACAGATTTAAATGGCAGCAATATTTCAAACCAAATAGAGCTGGCAAATTAAACGCGTTCAAGAATTCATAATTCGAAATATCTTACCAATTTTAAGAACCAGCGAACTCTCTAATTACTTGTAAGAAAGAGCACATTCATTTTGACCGTAAAATCAGCAATAAATCGAAAAACAATTTTGCCGTTACCTTCACCTGTCCCCCGTGCCTACGCAATATTTCCCGAAACTCCGCCTTAGCCGCCGCAGGCAGCTTCTTCGAGTCCTGTTCTGGATGCTGACGCGAGAGCACCGTAGGCCTTTCGATATAGGTAAATTTCTGCTTCTCTAAGATCTTAAGCCACATGTCATAGTCCTGCGTGTGTCGCAGGCTCTCGTCAAACATTCCACACTTGATGAGTGTTGAAATGGGCGCAGAGACGGTGCAGCCATTTAGGAATCGACGGGCTAGCAAGCGTGTCGGGAAGTGTTGTGAAGTGGCGAATTTTAACTTATTTACGAGGTTTAGGTAACCGGCAGCGTCATTAAATAAATAAAACGCCGAGAAGGTAACAATGTCCGGGCAAAGCCTTCTAAGCTTTCGGTCCTCACGCAGCCTATCAGGTAAAAACAAGTCATCGTGACTAAGCCAGGCAAAATAAGGATTCTGCGCAATTTTGAGCCCATGATTGAGGGCGGAGGCTACCCCGCCATTGTCCTGATATTCATATCTGATTCGCGGGTCACTGACCGCCGCTACAACATCTCCCACACCACCGTCTTCCGAACCGTCTTCAATAACAACAATTTCATCACCATCTCCCAGTGCGGAGAGAGCCGACTGAAGAGCATCTCTAAAGTATTTGCGGCCGTTGTACACTGGCATTATCACTGAGTAGGTGATCTTCGTAACAGTCATTTGCTCACCTTCAGTTCAAACATAAATACAATCATTTTTTATAATGAAATTAATATCTTAAGTGTAATCTCGAGTCTTGTTGCCACGTTTGTCCCTGAAACCCTTGGACTTCCAGAGCGCGCTGTGCGGTTGGTCCTCGATGATTTGCGACGTGGGCCGTTTAGCTACAGTATAATAGTAGAGAAGAATTGAACGGCGCGGGTCATCGGCTGGAAAATTAATTGGGTTTGGGAGCCCATGGTAGCTATTGTCGTGTGTGTCAAAAATCACACACCGGTTGAAGGCAGGCGCCACAGACTTGACGAGCCTCTCGCCGCTATCGGTGTAAAGCCCAAATTCCCCTCCCCATGCAGGTTTCCAATTTGGATTAAGATAGTAAAGCAAATTAACCCGACGGTTCATGCCACTGGCGTCATGGTAATTCCCATCCACGTGAATATCGAGGAGGCCACCCTGCTCAGAAATGTTTAGCCCGCCGCCAGTGTAATATGGGTCACTCATGAGCTTCGGAATCGTTAAGATTTCTGCCATCGCACGTAAAATTGGGGCTGAATTAAATACCCTCACCACCCCCGACAATCCATCTGGAACATCAAACTCCGACTGCCAGTCCGTACGCGCCTTAATTTCAATACCTTTATCATTTGACCGCACCCAGCAGTCATCCGAAGCACCGGGAAATTCTTTAAGCAATTCATTAGCAACGTCTAAGGGCAAAAAGTTGTCTATAACGAGGTGCTGGAAGGGCTCGGAAAAATAAGTACCGTTATCCTTGGACGATAAAATCTTTTGGTTCAGGTCATTTGCCAAAATTTTCAACGCTGAGTTATTCATTTCTTATATACCCCGCTACTTTTTCAAATGCGTTCCTAGAGTTACAAAGATCAAGCGCGTACCTCTTGATTTTTCGATGGGACCAGTTCCGTAATTTAAAAGCCTCAAAGGCTCTCAAAATTTCTTTCCGATCTCGTGAATTGGTCACCATCCCAGCGTCCTCACGTTCTAGCAGCTTAGAAATGGGAGCATTGACACCAGTCGAACCAAATACAGGACGGCCTGCCATAATATATGCAAGGACTTTTCCGGGAAAGTGTCCCTGTTGATTTTTTTCGTTGAGGGAGAAGTATCCCGCGTCAACGCAAGCGAGCGTATTTACGACCTCGTCGTGAGACATCCTATCCTCAAATCGAACGCGACCATTGTAACATTTAAGCCGGCTAGCTAAGTGACTTCGTGCCTCATCACCCAAACCAATAAACAAAATTTTAACATCCATAAATTCTTGCAGGAGAGTATTTAACAATGAACAAGAATGTTCCAAATCTTGGGCGAGCCCAAAGTTGCCTATGACTGCCAGAGTGAATGCATCATGATCACAAAACTCAACAATTTCATCCGCTACAGTCAGTTTTGGACTGGGAGAATACCAATTTTGGAGAACACCAACTTCACAATCTAATTGATAATTTTTTTGCAAAAGCTCTACATCGCTCTCATTCTGGACGAGGATGACATCATAAGTTTCAAGTTGTTTGCGACAAAAATAGTTCAACACGTGGAATACAGCTCCCGCCGAGCTTAGCATCTCTACATCAGCCAACCAAATTGGAAAAATATCACGCAATATCAGAATTTTTTTACCCTTAATGCGTCGCACCATGAGCTTCAGGTACAAATACCAAAATATTGAGGGTGAGAAGGTGACAGCCGCTGCATACTCAGAGCGACGAGACATCAGGTATTTTAGGTATAATGCAAATGGAGTGTAAATTTCATAGAGTAGGCGCAACGGCATTGCAGTACCGCGGAGCCCAAGCCCTAGGGAATTTACTTCGGTATTGGGTAAATCTGCTATTGGGTGACCAATATTGGTAGCCACTTGGCAGCTAAAGCCTCGGCCGTCAAACTCTTTCACCAGGTCTATCATGTGCCTACCTGCAGAATTTACATCCTCGCGAAAGACACTAGTGCAAAATAATATATTTTTAGACATTAAAATTTCAACACCCAACCTTCAGCATATTGGAAACACAACAAGCCCCCTTATTACCCCACTTCAACCATATTCTCGCCAGACTACCCGATTAACGTAGGGAGTGTAGCTTAAAATTATTCGGGCCACCTTCTCACTTACATTTGGGGTAATGTAATCTGACACATCCATTTGCTCTCCCTCAACTCGATCGAGAAGCATTTGCAGTGCATTATCTATTGAGTTAAAGTCGAGCCCTGTCATCATCACGGCGCCCTCCTCAAATGCCTCGTGGCGCTCATGCGTTTCTCGCAGGTTGAGTGCCGGAAACCTCAAGAGCGATGCTTCCTCACTGATTGTGCCACTATCGGAAAGAACCGCCGCCGCGTTCATTTGAAGCCAAGCGTAATCAAAGAAGCCAAGAGGCTTATGAAACTGAACCCTGCCATCAAATTCCCCGCCGACCGAATCCAATCTCTTGCGCGTGCGCGGGTGCGTTGAGACAATAACTGCCTTATTGTACTTCTTCGCCAGTGCGTTGAGCAGATCACACAGCTTTTGAAAATTTGCCTCATTATTGATGTTTTCCTCCCGGTGAGCACTAACCACGAAATAATCTCTGTAGCTCAGATTTAGGCGCTGCAAAACATCGGACGACCTTATCTTGGCTTTATGCTCACTCAAAACTTCAAACATGGGTGAGCCGGTTGTGATAATTAAATCCGGCCTTAGACCCTCGGTTATAAGGGCTTCCCTTGCTAAAGCTGAATATGGCAAATTAACATCCGACGTGTGGTCCACAATTTTGCGATTTATTTCTTCGGGGACGCGCACGTCATAGCAGCGGTTTCCGGCTTCCATATGAAAAATGGGGATCTTTCTGCGTTTAGCACTGATTACAGACATACAGCTGTTCGTATCACCCAGCAAAAGAAGTGCCTTGGGTTTATATTTTTCAAAAACTTTGTCAGAGAAGCTAATCACATTGCCAATTGTCTCCGCTGCAGTCGCACCCGCCGCATTTAAGTATTCATTCGGCTCACGTAGCCCCAAGTCCTCAAAAAAAACTTGGTTTAAGTCGTAATCATAATTTTGACCTGTATGTACCAAGATGTGGTCAAAATAATGATCTAACTTCTTAATGGTTGACGACAGTCGAATGATCTCGGGGCGTGTTCCTATCACAGTCATCACCCGCATTTTGGAGTGGCTCCCCATTACATAACCTCCGTAAGGTTACCGAGTTTTTGGAGTAGGGCGTGCATGCCATCAACGTCAAGGCGCGCGGTATTATGGGAGTTATACTCCTCAAGTTTAACGAAACTATCATTATCGATTTGGCCCCGATCGACGTATTTTCCATAATTCAGGTCGCGATCGTCTGGCTTTATCCGGAAGTAGTCTCCCAGATCATCCGCGACGCCCATCTCCTCGCGACTGACTAGGACTTCACACAGTTTCTCGCCATGGCGCGTCCCAATGACATCAATTTCCTGGTCGACCTTATCAAAGTACTTACACATTGCCTGCACTAAAGTCTCTATGCTAGAGGCCGGCGATTTTTGCACAAAAATCTCGCCATTGCGGCCGTGCTCGAAGGCGTAGAGGACTAAATTGACAGCGTCATCCAGAGTCATCATAAAACGTGTCATTTTAGGGTTCGTAATTGTGAGCCGCGCGCCCTGCTCAATTTGATCTGCAAACAGCGGAATGACGGAGCCGCGCGAGGCCATCACGTTGCCATATCGCGTCCCGCATACGACAGTCTTTCCCGAATTACGGGACGCGGCGACCATCACCTTCTCCATGAGAGCCTTACTAGTTCCCATGGCATTGATCGGATAGACTGCCTTATCAGTGCTGAGGCAAATAACGCGTGAAACGTTGTGAGCAATTGCGGACAACACAACATTATCCGTACCGATGATATTAGTTTTAACGGCCTCCATAGGAAAAAATTCACATGACGGGACCTGCTTCAAGGCGGCAGCATGGAAAATGTAATCGGCCCCCTTGACCGCGCGATCAACGGAAGATTGGTCCCTCACGTCCCCAACAAAACACTTGATTTTTTCGCTAGTATATTTCTTTCGGAGATCATCTTGTTTTTTCTCATCCCGGCTGAATATTCTTATCTCTTTGATATTTGTATCAAGAAACCGGCGCAATACAGCATTTCCAAACGAGCCAGTTCCGCCCGTTATAAGCAGCGTTTTATCTTTGAAAATATTGATCACATTCATCTTTGAAGCCCTTCATCTTTGCTATCAACCCGTCCCAAGAACACGGCTTATAGCCTACTTCAGCCATCAGCCTGCTTGCATTTAATGAGCGGTCAATCTTGAGTTTTCCATCTGGGACAATATCCAGATTTTTTTCGTATGCTTTGTTTACACGCATGAGTAGTTCATATTTTGAGATTTTTTCTGCCGCTAAATGATAGAGCCCACTCAAATCTGGATGAAACTTTATTATGTCTAGCGTAACGCGCGCTACCTCAATAGTCGGCAGCCCACTGAAGTAAGCGCTTTTAAAGCCCTTGACTTGGCCGTCTTGTGACAAAAACCATTCGAGAAGGCTCCTGCTTGAAAACAATTCATGGCCAATAATTGAGGTGCGCAGAGTAAGTGCGCCGGTGCCAACAACTTCTCCCAAATACTTACTTAGGCCGTAGACATCGACCGCATCTGGCTGAGCGTCTTCCGTATAATCACCTTTTGTACCAGAAAAAACACAGTCCGTACTGAAGTGGACAAATTTGGCTCCCACCCCTGCGCAGGCGGCGCGTAATTGGTGCGGCAAGACAGTATTTATAGGAACAGTGGTTAAAACTTCAGAGGCCTCAGAACGTTGTTTGATCACGCCTATACAATTTATAACGGCAGCAGGTTTAATTTTCTCAATCAAGGCAGTCGCATTTATTAAACCCGGATCGAGCTCGCACTGGACCAGCCTTGAGAACTTATTTTGAACCAAACCAGCCGCACTTCGACCAGGCCGATGTGTCCCCAAGACGTTATATTCATGACGCATTGCAATGTAATTGTAAATCGTGGAACCGAGCATCCCGTTCGCCCCAAAGACAAGGATTGTTCTACTTTGCGTCACGTCTCTACCCCATATAAAATTTTTATCGTATGTCTATTTATTGCATCGGCATAGGAATGAATTGAGTTGTGGACAGCTGAAATATCTGCTGGTTCAGAAGATCGGATGGCGTCAGCAAAACGATTACCCCTTGCCAGTCGGCAGTGTCCCTGTCCCACCAAGTAAGATGTAAGTTGGTTTTCAAATGAAACAATTGGCTTGTTGGGCATCCATAAATTTTCAACTAAGGCGTAACTAAAGGACTCAAACTCTGACGGAACAACGAGTATAGAATTTGTATCTTTACAGTCGGCGTAGATTTTGTCGGCGTCACGTCCCTCTAGGATAACCACATCCATTCCACAGCGCTGGAGACGGCCCAGAGCCTCCTCTACTTCCGCGAGATACGCCGGGTCCTCGGCCAAATAGTAGATACTTATTTTTTCAATTGCTGGAACGCTTTGAAAGGCCAAATCATCTAAAACTTTTTTGAAACCCTTCGCGCGCACCATGCGGCCAATCATCACTACGTGAAGTCGGTTATTCTTATCCTGTGGGTTCACTAGCTCTTGGATGGGACGTTCCCGCAAATGAACCACATCCTGTACGATTTTGGCTTCTTGAACCGAAATGTACTTCGCAAAATTATTTACCTCTGCCTCACTTGTGGCAACGACCGTAACATGCTCAGACGCCCCAAAACATTTCGAGAGCCACTTTAATATTCTTAAGACCGCGAACTTCTTTTTTTTATTTAGCTCGAGTGCGGCATCTAAAAATTCACCGTGTGGCATGACTATCAAATTTTTGCTGCGTGAGAAAAGAATCATGAGCAATGAAAATGGATGAAGAGCTGAATTTAATAAGACAGGCCCTCGGAATAAAAAATATCGCAGGAACGAAATCAGCATAAAAAACTTAGAAAACTGAGACACGCTCCGAATTTCATGCGCCCGACCAAAGGTGCTTAAGACTGCCGCCAAATTTCTAACGTAGGTGGCTACACCGCCGCCGTTGCGTGGATCAAGTCCCACATGCGTAAAAATTCTAATCATTGAAATCGATTACTTCTGCCTCTGCGAACGCCACCCGGAAATTGGCATCATGCGAAATTATGAGAAAGCGTGAGGGAGAGCCTTTTATTTTTTTGATTAAGTTGGCGACTAATTTTGCGTCGAGGCCGGTCGTGGGCTCGTCTAGAACAACCAAATCTACGGCATCATCAAATACCAAATCAAGCAAAAGACTACTTTTTTGCCCGCCAGACAGTGTTTCGTATCTCGCTTCAGCATCTATTTTTTTCAGGCTTGGGATATTTCGGCCAAATAACTCGCTGACTTCCGAGACCAATAATTTATCTAAGCTAGCAGCCTGCGGAAAATATTTAATTTTAATGTCACTTTTACCAGCCAGATGGCTGAGAGCCTTGTTCAGGCTGGACGTCTTACCGACACCTGACTTTCCCACCAGCATGCCAACCCGGGAAGCCGATTGCCTCAAAAAAGATTCGATTTCCTCAGACTTATCTTTGAACTCATGGCCATCACCTTGGGGGGGCACAAGTGATAGCTGGATACGGGATTGACTAACGCTATTCATGCGCACGCTCTCAAGGAGGGACGCCACTCGAGAGAGAGCGGGCAACATCCTCAGAGATAACCCGAGGATAATAGATCCAGTCTCCAGGTTGAACTCGCTTGCGCCCAAATAAATTGCCGCAGCAAAAGTAAGTGTGACGAGAACCTCCACGGAGATTTTCATTTGCTGGGGAATGACTGCAATTTTAGCGAGGCTATCCGCAAATTTAGCAGAATACTTCATGAAGTTTTGAACGAACACTTGCGTAGTGCCGTTGAATTTGAGGAATAGGGGGTATCCCGATACAACATTAACGTATACTTGCCGCCGCTCCTCTGACTCAATGCGCTCAGTGGCCAAGTTCATTGCGCGCTTCCTAGAAAAAAACAAAATAGGCGAAATAGATATTCCTAATACGGACAGCAATAGGAGGGCTGGTGGTCCGATGAAATAGGAAATGGCGACCCCATAAAGTAAGATAATTCCCATTTCAGCGAACAACATGGCGGAGTTGTAGACGCGCCCGTATATATAGTTTGTGATCTCCGCATTAATATTTAATCTGTGATGAGGTGAGGCAAAGGACAGCGCTCCCTCAAACAACCTCCGAGATAGAATTTCGTGCTGAGACTTTAAGATATGTTCCAAGGAGCGCAGTGTGATGATGTACCACAGGCTGCGGAGCAGTGCCGCTAGGCACGCCAACTGCAGATAAAATAACTGGTCTCGAGTAACAAATTGTAAAAATAAGTAGGGAATCGACGCAAAAAACGCCAAGTCTACAACGGTATTACTCGCAACTAACACATAGAGTTTTTTCACGAAGTCTTGCCATTTTTATTAATTATCGGAGATCTAAATACAATGCTCTACCTCCCTAACCCAATAATAGCTTCAGTGACCGGAGGTAAAGCACTCTCAAAAATTTAGGTAGAAAGGTCATCGAAGGCAAGTAAATGCGACGCTCACAGTGAATGTTCATTGCGCCGTTAACGGTCCCAGATAATCTATTATGCCGCCCAAACACATAAAGGTTTTTAACCCGCATTGTATGTTTTGGACGTAGGGTGGCCGGATGGTCAAAATCTGGTGCAACCAACATTCTCACTCTGTCTATTGATTTATCACGCTCATATATCGCCATAAGGCCATTCCAGACCTCGTCACCCTCATAATGCAGATCATTAACCCGGATGAACTTTTTGAACCCCAAATTTTCAAAGTCTTCGATGTCCCAACCAGAAACATGGTCTTGCATCTCAGCACCACTAAGCCCCCAGGCATCAACGTCAACGGTATGTTGTGGCATGAAGCCTTCAGGCGTAAAAATTATAATGCGGTTTGCACCTGCAGCGATAATTCCCTTTAGGGTCACGAGAACGCTTTGTTTTTCGATATGTTCGACCACATCCATAATAGTAACTGCGTCAAAGCTGTCGACATCGATTACGTTGGTTAAGTTTTCAATATATGAATTAATGGTTTGTAGATTTTCGCCGCTAAAATTAAGGTTGAGATATCTTCGATATTCGGCGTAGGGCTCAACGCAAGTAATTCGCATGGAGGGGACTAAATTAAATGGGCGGATACCGGTGCCCACATCTAAAACAGTGTCAAATTTTCCATAATCATTAATCAAAACAGCTTTTAACTCAGTTAAGTCATTTACCTCTATTATATCCATTTTTCAGCAGGCCTCTTTTAGTCCCCAGTAGCCCGTACGCTACGTTCACACCTAATGTTTTGTGATTGCAAATACCCGATAGCCACCCAAAAAAAATTCTCACTAGCCCAATTTCGAGAGAAAACTGGACTGAGAGTAGAATGTTGTAACCTAGCAACCTATGTGAGCCGGTTTTACGCGATAAAAAGCGTCTTGTCTCCAAGCACTTTTTACATAAGCTAAAAATCTTGGCCTCGCCGCTCTTGTTTCCCAAAAAACCGAGGTTGCAGAAGGCAAGCTCAGGCTAACATTGCCAACGGTACCAAAATATCTTGTTGGGGCGCAGTTTACCAATTGTCAACAGTTGGATTCTAAATTAGTTGTGAGCTCACTAATCTTTTCTTGACGCCACATTGTCCAGTAAAACATTGTTTTTTATAACAATATTTATAAAATCGTATAACCGGTTTATTCGATCGACTATTGTTTACATCATGCGGTATTATTAAGCGATCATAAAAAACCGTATTCAGTAAACGGGCGAAACGCACCAGCCGCGACAAATTCAATCTAAACGAACCTCTTGGCTGCGCCCCATGCTATCGCCTCTTCTTTTCGAATAACAGTTGTTGTGCGGCTAGAGTGGCCGGTGCAACGGATCTGCACCTACCATTTATTGCCCGCTTGCCCGTGAGGCGGTTTTGAACAATCTTGGCATTAGTCTGGCAAGAGCGCCTTTTTGCGCACGTGACCTTCGGCGAGGGCGCTTAGTCAAACCTTTTGATATATCAACTCCAGAACATCGCCGCTGGTATTTCGCCACAAAAAAAGAAACGGCACCTAAACCAAAACTTGATGAATTTATTGACTGGCTTTTTGAATTATTTACTGGCTTCTTGAGGAGGTCAAGGCTGACACAAATATGCGGTGCTTCCAAGCCTGATCTGGTCACTCTCGGGTCACACTGGTCACTCAGAAATGGACAGATCACGTGTTATCAAATACAATAAAGCTCTGGATTGGAATTCCGCCATAAGCACTGGTTTACGTGAAATTTCTATTTTTTCTATTAAGTCTAGTTTTCGGTATTCCATCGAAGCCAAACAGTAGTAAATGAGACAAAAAAACGCCAGAGGATAAGCCTCTAGCCCATAGCTGGATTAGTTAAATGGTATAACGGGTCATTCGTAATGATTAGTTGGGGGTTCGATTCCCTCATCCAGCACCATCCGTCCAACACATCATGTGCTAACACATTGTAATTGCAGCGTTGTCATGTGTTTCAATTGATGTGGGTAGACCATTGGGTAGACCAAAACAGTGCATTAACCTGTGCAGTTACAAGTGGGATTCTATGTATAGCTTCAGTTACGTGCTGGGCTGGTGCCTATAAGAGGAAACATACACCCTC
>Ga0181558_10003499_pt1 | contig 14448 bp, 18 predicted proteins | sample 011ome_22_FD_133754 | JGI IMG/M metagenome (GOLD analysis project Ga0181558, IMG submission 133754) | Coastal salt marsh microbial communities from the Groves Creek Marsh, Skidaway Island, Georgia - 011507BT metaG (megahit assembly) | ecosystem: Environmental > Aquatic > Marine > Intertidal...
CGCCGCCCTGACTGCCAAAATCGCGTACATGACGGAACATTTAAAAGTCCACAAGAAAGATAAGCACAGTCGATTAGGTTTATCGCAAATGTTGGAGAGACGAAAGAAACTTTTGAAGTATCTTCGTCGACGCAACGCGACGACGTACTTGGACGTGATTACTAGGCTCGGGTTGAAAGACCGGAGTTTTGTGGAGGAACCGTTGGGTGCGAAGTGGCCTACCCGAGGTGGATAAAGATGGTACTAAATTGTTTGTTTAATTGAGGAGAAGAAGTTTTTACGCATATAGTTTGATTGAAGTTTTTTGTAACGAAGTTTTCACAAGAACGTTGCTGTGTGTCTGTTTTATTCAGTAATAATACCACCCTCGCGTTTGAACTTTTTTTGTGCGAGTGAGTGATGGCATCGATGGAAAAGGATCTCTCTTTCAACACCAAACAGCCAAAAAGGAAAAAATCCGACGTGTACATTTTTTTCGTTAGAGTTTTGACGCTCCCCTTTCACATACGCTCACGATTCCTACCGATACAAACATCACCAAAGAACTCAGAAAAGCACCCAGATTTGCTTTCATCAACGCTCGCAATGCTTTACATTTCTTGTCTTCAACCGACGGGCGTTTCTCCGGCGTTAAACAATGGACGCCGCGCATGCGTCGTGAGTCAGCAGCAGCCTCTGGCAAAAAAGAAACCGCCGACGATACGAAAGAAAGAAGAAGTAAGCGCGTGTCAATACACGTTCTTATTGGATAAACCGGGATGCATGGACGCGCGAATGGACGAGGATGAGCCGTGCGATGCTACTTTGGAGTGTCCGTTGGAACCGTTCGATATTTCTAAGTGTTTGAAAAGGCACAAAGGCGTGTTGAAAATTGGCGTCGACCACGCCGTGAAGTTTACCCAACGCGCGGAAAATCTTTTCGTCTCTCCGCTCCCGGGGTCGTCGATTTACCTGGACGACGAAATCGTCACGGATAAGATGACGAAATTGGTCGAAGACGGCTCTCGCTTGAGATTCGCGAATTCCGAGTACGTTTTAATCGCCGAGGGGTTCTGTCCTTTGCCCTGGGACACGGTAGCGGCCTCCTCGAGATAAAAAAAAGTGCCTTTGTGTTGTGTGCGTGAGAACACACGCTGACACACAAAAACAAAAAAATATACCAAAACTCGCGCGCAACGCGACGCGCTTCCTCTCTACTTTTCGCCGGATACTTTTGGAGATGCGAAAACGAGATGGGACGGAAAAAGAGGGCGAGCGTGCACTCGCGCGACGATGGATGTACCATTACACTCACACACCTGTTGTTATCACATTTAGCTGTCTTTGTTTTTAATGACCACAATGTAAGTTACTGTTTTACTATTTTACGTACTCGTATTTTGCTGCCGTTGGTCTCCATTAAAAAAAAAAATGTGCGCTCTCCTCCGACGCGTGGTGTTAATATCACAGCACCAAAGAGCGGTTACGACGAATATGCGCGCGTTCACGTCTTCTCCTTCCAGCGCGTTGCCGTGTAAACACGCGCAACGAACTTCTTCGCCGCTCGCGTGTTCATTGTCGTCATCAACGACAAGAAAAACTTTCTCAACGGTGAACTGCAACAACAAAAAACAAAATCTTTTATCCCCTTCCTCGTCTCTTCTGTCGCGGAAGAACAGAAGAGTCAAGATCGTCGCAAAAATGGTCGGGAGCGACGATGAAAGAGTAGAGATCGACGCGAAAGTGGCGAACAAGCGGTATAAATGGGCCGTGGTCGGATGCGATTCCGACGCCGGAGGTGCGTTGGCCATAATCCGAGGCGACTTTGTCGGCGACGTGCAAACGGTTGAGATTGTGGACGTGCCTACGATGACGGTTTCGGTGAACGGGAAAGCGAGAAAACGATTGGACGTGGCAAAAATGATCGAAAAAGTAAAAGAGATGGACTTGCCGAACGATGTGAATGGTGGACATTCGAGCGTTGTGTTCGTGGAAGAAGGCGGCGTGGAGTTTGGCTTTAGCGCGCAAACGGCGTTCGTGCAAGGATACAACTTTGGTTTATGGAAAGGTGTTTTAGAATCGTGCGTGAACCCAGAGACGACGAGAGTGGAGGTGGTGAAACCACAGGCGTGGAAGCTGGCGTTGGGGTTAAAAGGTAAGAAAACAAGTAAAGACGATTCGATCGAGATGGCGAAATTGGTCTTCCCCGAATCGGAAGATATGTTGCAAAGAAAGAAGGATCATGGGAGGGCAGAGAGTTTGTTGATCGCGGCGTATGGTCACGCGAGAGAGACGTTACAGAAGAACAGCGACGTTGAATATTCGGATATCGTTCGTAATGATGTCGTGTGTAAACGCGTGTTTAATGTTTTGGAGCAAAAAGGTTTGGTTTCCGAGAATGGCGTGGCGTATTTCGGACCGTATTTCGGAAGAACCGGCATGGAGTTGAAGCACGACTTGAAAACGAGAGGTTTGAAAGTCACTGGAACGAAGGGAGAGCTGATTTTGCGGCTGGAAACGGACGATTTGAGACGAAGGAGTGAGAAAAAACAGAAGAAGAACGATAGTGATAGTAATAATGACAGTGCTAGCGGCGACGACGACTCGGAAGGCATTCGAGAAGAGGAGGAAGTTTTAGAAGCTTAAGCGTAGAAACCACGTAGAATAGATTCTTTAGATTGTTATCATGTATGTGTTTTACTTAGTAGGATTATAATAACACAACAAATATCATTTCTTTCGTATGGTATATGCTATTCTTCTTGTTTTTATTGTTGTTGCTGCTGCTGCTGGCTATTTTCTCTTTCCTCCTTCAAATCCCACGGCTCGTCCATTTGCGAGTTCTTGCCTTCGATTTCTTTAATCAGCGCTTTCGCCTGTTGTCTCATGAACGAGAGCCGTTGGTTGATCGAGTGAGTCGGGTCTAACGCGGCTGCTTTTTCCAACCTTGAAAACGCCGCATCGATTAGTGCACCGAGCTCTTTTCTCTCCTTCGAATCCTCCGGGTTTTTCCAGACCTTCTTCTTGTTCTTCTCCTCGCGTTGTTTATGGACAAACGCCTGCACGAGCGTTCTCGCTTGTCCAAAGTTTAATGTGCCCCACCGCGCGTATGCTTCCGCCATCTTCGGATTCTTCTCCACCGCCAATTTGTACTTTTCTTCGGCTTTGTCGTATTCTTTCTTGTGCTCTAAGGCGATTCCCCAGTTCACTAATGCTGGTGCGAATTTATCCGAGGAGACCAACGCCTCGCGATACAACTCTATGGCGCCGTCCACTTCGCCCATGAGAAACTTACACCCGCCGGCTCTCAAAAACGCTTCGTGTGCGGGAATTGAACTTTCCAACTTTTGGGCTCTCCCATCTTTGATGTTATCGATGTGCATCATGCGTTCGTGTTGTTCTCTAGATTTTTGTGCTACGTTCATGAGCAACGGAATCGCATCCTTACATCTGTTCGCTTGCTGATACGCCGCAGCCAAGTGGAAATCCGCCGTCAACGAATTCTCCCCGAGCTCTTTCTTTGCTCTTTCCAACGGCCCGATCGCTTCTCTCGGCGCGTTTCGTAAAACGTGCGCTAATCCCAACTGCATCCAAGCGTGTCCTAAACTTGAATCGATCGTTGTCGCCGCTTCTAAATACGAAATCGCTTGGACAACCTCCTCTGGACTCGGATCGACTTTCGTCTTGACACCTTTCCCGGAAATCGAATGCATTTTCAAGGGTTTCGTCGAATTATCCTCCTTTTTGCGCCCGTGAAGTAAGCACATGCTCGCTCGTAAATACACGTGCGCGTGCTTAACCTTTGCGTCTTCAATCAACACGCGATATTGCTCCAGCGCCGATTGACAGTCGCCGGCGCCTTGGTGCGCGACCGCCAACTGCCATCTCGCCTCCGTGCTCGACGGCTTCTTCTCCAACGCTTCGTTCAAAATAGCAACCGCGGCCGGAAAATCGCGCTCGTGTTGATACACTCGCGATAAAGCAATCTCAATCTCAATCTTGTTAATGTTCTTGCTGTTGTTGTTGTCTTCTTCTTCGTCTTCTTTGCCTCCTTCTTCTCTTCTTCTATTTTTCAACTCCTCTTCAATCGCTTTCGCTTTCTTCAAGTTATATTTCGCCTCTACCAACGGCGTTTTATCGTGCGTGAATCCCAACGGACTCCTCGCCGCGTTCCCGTCCGCTTTATCTAATAAAGCCAACGCCAATCTCACGCTCGCTTCTTTGCTCTTCATTTTCAAAGAGTCGCTACTACCGCCGCTTTTCTTCTCCTCTTCGTGTTGTTTCAACGCCGAGTCGTATTTCACCGTCACCTCTCGCAACGTCTTGATCGCCTCGTCCGTATCCATGTCCGCCCGGTACATGTCTCCTAACAACAACTTCGTATCCGTAGACTTCGAGTCAATCAGAGACCATTTTTTTAACAACGTTTTAGCACCAAAGAAAGAACTGCTCTTCTTATCGATCTTCATCGAGGAGGAAGAAGATACCATTTTATTCGCCAACTGCCTCAGAACGATTGGAATTACCATCGCCAACAGAAGCGCGAACAACGAATAAAAGACATATTTCGTCGATTGTTCGATCAAAGGTATTCCACCACCGCGCGGTCCTCGCCGCATTTGGTCCGAATCTCGTCGTTCTTTTTTCCGTTTCTCCTCGTCTCTTTTAGCCGCAGAATCTAATCCATTTCTTCTATCTTTCAAAAAAGAAGAGGAAGAGGACTTCTTCTTCCGATTGCGGAGACCCGAATTCGAATCGTCTTCGTCCGGAGCTGAACGCGAAGTCATCCTTCTTAATTTCCTCTTCTTCTTCTCCTCCTCTTTGCTCTTCTCTCTCTCTCTCTTTCTCTCTGCGTTTGTGAGCGTGTGATGAATATATTACACACAAACCCAGGCAGGGGAGACTCTGACGACTCTTTTGCCTTTTTTTTTGAGCGAACAACAACAAGAAATTTGAAGAAATTTGAAGAGTTTGAAAAAACAAAAAATTTGAACTCGTACGAGTACGAGTACACACAAAGAAAACAAGAATGACGACGACGACGATAACAACGACGAGAGTTCATTGCAACTCCTGCTTCTCTTTTTCTTCCGCCACGACCTCTTCTTCTTCTTCTTCTTCTTCTTCTCCTGTTTCTTCTTCTTCTTCTTCTCCTGTTTCGAGAGCGACGTCGAGGCACAAATTCGTAACGACCACCACCGCGTGCTGGGGAGGAAGAAGAATTAAAAAAAGAAGACGAAGCGCGGATGAGAAGACATCAGTCGTCGTCGCGAACGGCAGTTTCGAGGAAGGGATGATGCAATTAACATCGGACGATATCTTCATTCAGTCGTGTGCGCCGTGGGGGAATCTTTGCGTTTCGTGGGGCACGAAATACGTGCCGATAGGAGTTCCTTCTATCTTGGCGAGTTTGCTTTTATTCGTTCCTTTATTCGTAGCTTTAGCGAAAATACGCGAGTTGGAGAAGGAAAACTTTCGACTGAAAGACGAGATGGAGGAAGCGTATAAGCAGAGAGAGAGATAGAAATGTTGTTGTTGTTGTTGTTGTTGTGATGAGTAGTTTTAGAGCTGTTTAGATGTAGCGTACATTCCCACGTACTGGTACTAAGCGCGCGCGCGTATTTTTTGTGCGTGTGAACCTTTTTCCATTTTCACTCCAAAACTCACTTCACTCCACTCACGCGCATTCATCACAACATACTTTACGTATATACTCATAACAAGAAAACAAGTGGAACGCGCACGCAGAAAAAACGTCGATGGCGACAACGACGCACCACAGGAAGAATTTATCGAACGCGTTGCCCGTGTGGTGCATGGGCAGAAGGCCAGGCGGGACGACGACGACGAGCAATAACGACGACGACCCGGAAGGGAAATCGTCGAAACCTTTGCGAACGGGAGGAGCGGCGTCTTCTCATCCGTCGTCGCCGAAACATCATCACGCCGCGGGATCTTCAGTGTCGATGATGGATCCGATTGCAAAGTTGAATCGAGATCCCGAACACGTCAGAGGCACTCGGAAAGCGCGTTTGTTTTTGATATGTTTACCGATCGCGTTGATATTCGTGATGATTCTGAGGCCTTTGTACGCGCCGTTCATCGACGTGTTCGGCGGCGATTTGTTAGATCAGTTGTTAGCGTCGGAGGAAGGTCAAGGACACGTTAGCGCGGTTTCGGTGTCGGATGACTTTTTGAGCGAGCATTGGCCGGTAGAAGCGAGCGGGACCGCCGCGGAGAAGCACACGAGCAGTCACGTCAGCGCGAGTAGTTCTAGTTCTAGAGAGAAGGAGAGCAGAGAGAAGAAGAAGAAGAAGGGCGAGGAGCATCGCAATAATAGGAAGATGTTGTTCGCGGAGTTCAGCGCGAAAAAGTAGGTGTAGAATGTACGATAGTTTGTAAAATATAAAAGTAGTGGTTGTTAGAAGACGATTGTATCGCTCGCTTTCGCGAACGGACGACGAACAGCGGAATAATAAAAACTTCATCAACGTGAACGTGTGTGTACTAATAATGATATAAACAACCTCGTGTGTGTGTGTCTGTGCGTGTTTTGCTACTAATTTAACTCGTGTGCTTCATCGTCGGTCCAACCGCGCAGTGGTCCACGCACGACCAAAAGTCGAAATACTGCCCCGTGCAGTGTTTCTCCCCAGTTTCGTCGCCTTCGATGCGTTCCGCACACGCCTCGTACGCTTTCAAAAACGCCTCGCACTTTGGTTTGCACAACTCTTCGATTTGCAACTTCGGGTCGACTGGGTCGTCGACGTCCCCGATGTCCACTTGGATTTGACCGCCTCCCATTTCGTCTGTGTGTGTGTGCGTGTGTGTGTATGAAGGAAGAGAGAGAGAGAGAATCAAAAACACGTTAGCTCCTTTTTCCCTCGTTTCGTGTGCGCAGCGCTGATGAGTGGAAAAAATCGTGGAAGGAAGAAAAAACAAAAAGAAGAAGAAAGAACGGAGAGACAGAGAGACGGAGAGACGGAGAGAGAGAGAGAACACGATCCAGGCGATATGCGCGCTGTTCTCTTCCTCCTCGATCGAGAAGCGCGCGGAGCGAAAGGGAGAACAACGCTGGTTGTTCTTTCGTACCTTCTCCTGCTTTGATGGAAAAGTTGTCGATGATCAGTGAGGCAAAGAGCAGCGACGCCTCGAAGGAGAAAAAGAGAAAAAAAGTTTCTTCCTTCACAAAAAAGAAGGAAAAAAAATTTCGTGCGCGCGTAGTTGAAGAACAAGAGTCGGTCACTCCCCCTCCCAACAACACACGCGAACGAGTAAACGATGACGGAAGCAACGATTCGAGGCGTTCCCGGCATGAAGTCCGTTTTGGACATGCCAGTTATGCAGGTACGAGATCGCATCGATGATTATGTGTTTGCTTTTGCTCATTTTCCGTTGCGCGCAAATTTCCCCCTCTTTCTTTTCGGTTGTTGTTGTTGTTGTTTCCCGCGAAAGAGGAAAGAATTTTTTTGTGCGCGCGCGCGAACGAAACTCGATTTGCGAAAATCTCTTGGACGCGTGAACGCGTAAAGTGAACGAAAAAGATGCGTTCGCATCTGTTTGTGTGCTCTTTACGCGAAGACGAAACAAACTCGGCGCTTTTTTGAGCGCGCGCCATTCTCGTTTTCTATTTTAGGAGGGAGAAGAAAATAAACCATCGTCAAGTCAAATTTCGAGAGAAAAAAGGGGCAGGGATGACTTACTGTGCGCTGGTTTAACCTTTGCGTCTTCAATCAACACGCGATAGAAAAAAGAGCTTCGTTTAAGAAGCAAAAGAACTAACGAGAGATCATTTTTTTTCACCTCCTATCGTCGACATTATTATGAAACACAGGACGGTCCACCACCTGGCGGTTACCCATCCGTGCGTTACGCGCGCCGCATTCCGTCTACCGGTCCATCCGGGTTTGCATTATTCGGGGCTTACTGCGCCGCAGCTGTGTACGGTTTTTATCAAATAGGACAAGGGAACAAACACCGACGAAAAGTGTTGGACGAGAAACACAACGCGAGAGCGATATTAGTCCCGTTTTTGCAAGCGGAGGAAGATAGACGGTACGTGAGGGATTTCAGAGAATTGAAAGAACGAGAGAAAACCGTGATGAAGAACGTGAGAGGGTGGAATCCAGAGGAGAAGACGTACAAGACGACTTGGTTGTCGCCGGGCGCAGCGACGAGGCCTGGACTGATTTAGAACTTTAGCGAACTTTAGCAAACATCAATTTTTATACTAACATTCTGTACCACTACTATTAAAATCACTAAAATCTAAAACGCTACTCCTACATTTTTAAAGTACAACTATCGCGAGTAACGCGACCGTGGCATCCTTTGCGCTCAAAGGATTTCTAATCTTGACCACGGTTTCTTTGCGCAGTCGGCTCGTTTGCCCTATGCCGAACAGAAGATTTTCTTCCTCCGCCGACCACACCTCAAAGACGAGTTTTAGCGCATCTTCATCCTTCGATGGCGTTGGAATACAGACGTTTTCGCTATCATTCACCATGAAGCCGAGATTATCCATGTACACTCGCTTTGATTCAAACTTCCGTCCGTATTTAACGACGACGTACGCATTGCGAAGAGGAGGAGTTTCTTCTTTGAACTTCAACGCGAAACGCACTTTCTCGGTCGAATCGTTTTTACTCGCGAAAGCTCCCCCGTCGTCGAAGGTGTCTGCGAGTGCATCTTGAAGCAAAAGGGTTTCCAGCGCCCCGTACACATCAACTTCGATGTTCATCCTTCCTTCTTCTTCTTCTACTTCTTCTTCTCTGCTCATAACAAAGTCTGCCTCACTAAAGTCAACAAGTCGTCGACCTCGTCCGCGTTCATGCGTTCTTGGCACGATTCAACAATCGCCTTCACGATGGCGCGTTTCTTCTTCCCTCTCGGCTTCAAATTGATCAGCATTAAAGTTTCTGCCATGGTTAACCCGACCGGCTCGACGAATTGGATAAACTTTTCGATTTTTTCTCGTTCTTGTTTCCCGACGCGCACGCCTTTTTCTTTAAACTCCTTTAACATCAGAATCTCCGTTTCAAACGGTGCGTGTGGGGTTGGGTATAACGGCACGAACTCTTCGTCTTCTTCATCTTCGTCCACCAATAAGTCGGAATTACGTTCGTCGTCCTCTGCGTTAACATTGTTGTTGTTGTTGTTGTTGTTGTTGTTGTTGTTGTTGTCATTATTATTATTATTCACATTCTCCTCGTTGTTCTCCTCGTCTCCGGATAAAACTCCCTCGTGTCGTTTCAATTCTCGCTGTTTCAACAGTTCGCACATCTCAAAGTTCGATAAAAGACCTTCGTTTTTCCTCAAGATTTTCATATTTGTTCTTTTGTCGTTGTCGCTTCTTAAGTGCAAAACAGAGAGTGTTTAACGCTTAAACGAGAGAGAGAGAGAGAGAGAGAGAGCTTGCGTCTCCGCCTCTTCTTCCTCAGACACGCGCAACGGAGAAGAGTGAAAGAGAGAGAGAGTGAAAGAGAGAGAGAGAGAGAGAGAGAACTTTTGTGTGGGGGGTAAATTTTTGAGAGAAAGCGAAAAAAAAAAGAAAAAGAAAAAAAAAGGTCGAGAGTGCACACAAATCACTTCCTCATCACAGAGCGAGAGATAAAACAGATACACACACACGCTCGAAATAGAAATTATACACGCACACACACATACGCATGACGTATCACAACGCATCGTTACCGTGCGAAGACCCGGGAGAGGTGGACGTTCGCGAGCACGGGAGGAGAGTTTTGAGAAGAGAAGAAGAAGAAGAGAACGATTACGGCGAGTCGTCGTCGTCGACGTCGACGAAAAGCATCTGGACGACGTCCTCGTGGTTTCAACCGACGTCGTCTGCGGCGCACTACTCCTCGCATCATCATCGGGAGGGAGCGGTGGAAGATGTCTCTCCGTATCACTCCAACAAAGATAGGAACGAACCGGTGCTCGCGAATTGCGCTCGGGGACCGGAGAATGCCTCCAACGTTGGCGGTTTAGTGCACAACAGATTCACGGAGAAGAGGAGCCAGAGAAATCCTTTGCACCCGGTGGAGGCGAAATCGGTCAACTTGTTTGAAAATAAAATGTCGTCTGGGATGCGATCGATATATAGCAAAGGCAACGGGAGAAATTCCGCGAATAACGGCAATAGGAGTAGTAATAGTGACGCGGCGATGACGACGACGACGACGTCGTCTCCGTTCAACTCGCACTCGGCGGTGGGTAATAAATGTCTGGACGCGTTTGAGTTTGCGAAGAGAGAACACGCGGAGAAGCGAAGAGAACACATTCGCGCAAAGTTCACGTTTGATTTTGAACGTAATAAGTGGACTTTGAACGAACGTCCGTTGGAAAGTGAAGACATGAGCACAGGAATAGGAGAGGAAGGGGACGCGATTACTACTAGTACTACTACTACTACTACTATCGATGCAAACAATGTCAACACTAACATGACGATACAGGTAGAGGAAGAAATGAACGCGGCTCAAATGTTGCACATTCAAACGACTCGAGAATTACGGTTGAAGAAACACTTGCCAAGACATGAAAGTGCGCTTCTAAGTGCGGCAAAGAAAGCTTCCTCGTCGTCGTCACCGGTAGCGGCGAAGGCGAACGGAGATTCTCAGAGCGCGAAGAAGAAAAAGACCATCTTACGCGAGGAGAAGAAAGCGGTACGAGAAGATGATGATGATAAGGGAGCAAACGTGCTCCAAACGGATTGGTCTAGATTTGTTCTCTCGTCTGGTCAAGTAGTGTGGGTGGACACGACAAACGCAAACATTCTTGAAGACTACGCGGCGGCGAAAACGTGGATGGAAACGCAGGAGCACGAATGTGAAAGCGAATCGATTCGCGTCTGCTTCTTCAGCGCCACAAAAGAACGCAAAGGTTTCATCGATCACGATGCACCTGGGCCTATCGTCGATCGTGAAACGTTTCTGGTTTTCAAAAACGATTTGAAGAGTTCCATAGAACAACACGAACGGCAGAAACAAGAAACGGCGGCGGCGGCGGGGACAACGGATGCGATGGAGGTTGATGGACAACGACAACACGGGTTAATCGCGGATAAATTAAAAGAGGCTGCGAAAACAACGCAGCCGAAAACGAAAGAGGAGGAAATCTTGCGAGAAAAATTGAAAGATGCCATCAAAATAAAATACGCACAGGCGGATGAAATACGCGCGTTGCGCGAACGCGTCGAAGAGTTGGAAAACAAACTTCTGTCGCGAGCGTGAATAAGTCACACTTCTCGATGTTCTTTTTAGATATTTTTTGTTGTATTTTTAAAATTAATAAAGCGTTTCTCTGTTTCTTCTATACATGATATATGTTATGTGCTGTGCCTAAAGTAATCGCATCTCATTCTCGAAATCACCTATATCATTGTAAGGCTGCTTTCTCGGCTGCCTTTTCCTTCTTCCTCTGTTTCTCCGCTTGAATTCGCATGGCGATAGCTTTTTCTACTTTCTCTCTCGACTTTTGCATGTGCTGCTCATATTGTTTGATCAACTTTCGCTCAGCCCCTCTCTCATCCGTCAACGCCGCTAATTCGCGTTTAATGGTGTCAGCGTTGAGTTTCTTTACTGACGCTTGTGCAGCTAACTTCTCTCTCTCAATCCTAGTTTCATGTCTCGCTAACCTTCTCGCTCTTCTCTTCTTCGCAACGTACTTCATCGCGAAAATCACACCTACAATTAACACAAAGAGCGTCGGAACCACGATGGTTGCGGACAACTCCGCCGGATTCAAAATCGGTCCTCTGGATACGTATGGTGGCGGAGGCGATGGAGGAGGAGGCGATGGAGGAGGCGGATACAGCGGAATCGACACCGTTACTGTCTCGCCTTCAGCTGCCGTTTTACTCGCGTACGAATCCGGATCCTTTACGGCATTCAAAGTAGCGATGTCATCAGCCGTCGCTTCATTCGTAGCGGAATTCAAGAGAGAATTCAAAACGACTGGATCTTGAGCTACCTTGGCTGCAGCGGTGACTTTTTTCAACAAAGCAGTCGGATCCGATAAATCGCTCAAGCTATTCTTGATTGCCGTCCCAGAGTTGACTGACATGGACACCGTGGCGTCTAACGCGGCTGGAGAATACGTCGCACTCATCAACTGAATGTTCGTCAAACTCGCGGAGTATAACGAAGATTTCGCGATTCCGGAGATTGAATCTGAGGTGGACAAATCTAACAGGTGCGACGTGAGCAACTTTCTATTACCGCCTCGCGCCGCGACGATCAAGGCCTCGTTGATTTCACGGGCAATGCCGGAGTATACCTTCAATTCGCACTCTATCGCAGACAATCTACCCCCATACAGACTGGACATACCAAATAACAACGTGCCGACGGATGAGACGAGATTCGCAATCATATTGATTGTGCCGACGACTGGACCATACACGTCCACTTCTCCGTTTGAGGCGGCGTAAATCGGATCGATTTGCGTGTGTTCCGCATCTCCCAAACCAAACGCGGAGTTGATCATAGTCGTTGCTTCCGCGACGGTCATGTCGACGTCACCGGAGTAAAGTCTGATAATCTCGCCAATGAGGGTCGTCAACGGCGAAATCACTTTCGACCCCGGCGGCGCTTCCAAGATCCTCACTCCCGGAGGTTGTCCTGTGAAAGCGTCCACGCACTCGTTCGTTTCCGATCGACTTTCGTTACGCGTCAAAACGACGAGATATGATGATGTCGCGGCGTCGTAGTTATTTGGCTGAAACACGTAGCCACCTAAGTTATCCGTTTGCGAATACGCTTCTCCTCTCGAGTACTTGCGATCTCCATTCTCATCCATAAACGCGTCGCAATTCTTCAAATACGCGTCGATGGCGCGACCAACCACCAAAGCAGGAGGCGCTGGAGGCGGTGCATTCGGTGGAGGTGACGCTGTCCCTTCTGGGGCCGGTGGCGGAGAGAGCGCGGGAGGCTTCGGGGGAGGTGGCGACGGCGGCGGCGGACTCGGCTTTGGCGGCGGAGGATTCAATGGAGGCGGGAACGGTGGTGGCGGCGGCGATGGAGGTGAGCTCGGCGGAGGAGACGGTGGCGGAGGTGGCAAGGGCGCTGGTGGCGGCGGCGACGGCGGCGATGGAGGAGGAGACGGAGGAGGAGGAGGCGATGGTGGCGGACTCGGTCTCGGCGGCGGTCTCGGTGGCGGCGGCGCGCGAACAGCGGTGATCTGCGCATCCTTCACAATCGATTCAGTCTGCAATCCCGCTTCATCGAGATAGTACTCGATGTCATCGACCGATGCTCTCTTGTAGTAAAACACAAAGTCAATGGCGTCAGCTTCGGTAGTCCCCAAGACGAGAAATTCAATAGCAACCGTGCTCGACGTCGCCTTGGTCAATCTGTCGGCCAACAACTGTCGTCTTCTTGCAGCAGGCGGGCTCGGCGGCGGCGAAGGAGGCGGACTTGGCGGCGGGCTCGGCGGCGGCGAAGGAGGCGGACTTGGCGGCGGACTCGGAGATGGGGGAGGAGATGGAGGAGATGGAGGCGGCGACGGCGGAGGAGGCGGCGACGGAGGAGATGGAGGAGGAGATGGAGGAGGACTCGGCGGTGGAGGAGACGGAGGAGGAGATGGGGGGGGACTCGGAGGAGGAGGAGACGGAGGAGGAGATGGGGGAGGACTCGGAGGAGGAGGCGAGGGTGGAGGCGAAGGCGGAGAAGGCGGTGGACTCGGTGGTGGACTCGGAGGCGGCGAGGGAGGAGGGGGAGGTGAAGGCGGCGGTAATGGAGGAGGTGAAGGTGGCGGAGACGGTGGTGGACTCGGCGGCGGAGGACTCGGAGGCGGAGACGGCGGAGGAGACGGCGGCGGCGGAGATGGCGGCGGGCTCGGTGGTGGACTCGGTGGAGGAGACGGTGGAGGGGGAGGGCTCGGTGGCGGTGATGGAGGAGGTGAAGGTGGCGGAGACGGAGGCGGACTCGGCGGTGGCGGACTCGGCGGCGGCGATGGAGGCGGCAATGGAGGCGGGCTCGGCGGCGGCGGCGATGGAGGCGGACTCGGTGGAGGACTCGGTGGAGGAGACGGTGGTGGACTTGGTGGTGGACTCGGAGGCGGTGGCGCTCGCACATCGACGACTTCTATGAACTCAATCGCGGCCGGCACGTTCTCTCCCCCCGAAGCGTTCCTGAAGAACTCAGTCATCCCGAGTCGAAATTTATCCGTGTTCGCCTGCACCTCAAACTCGTCCTTACTGTAGCCGTTCAAGTAAATGCGCAACGCAGTCGAAGCAGTCGCTGGACTTGGTGGTGGCGAGGGCGGTGGCGGCGGAGACGGCGGAGGTGAAGGCGGCGGTGATGGAGGAGGCGACGGCGGCGGACTCGGAGGCGGCGGACTCGGAGGAGGCGACGGTGGCGGACTCGGAGGCGGACTCGGAGGCGGACTCGGAGGCGGACTCGGAGGTGGAGGAGATGGTGGAGGCGAGGGGGGAGGTGAAGGCGGCGGTAATGGAGGAGGTGGAGA